>Ga0194112_10004008_pt1 | contig 20333 bp, 19 predicted proteins | sample TA2MahC400mmetaG_FD_146191 | JGI IMG/M metagenome (GOLD analysis project Ga0194112, IMG submission 146191) | Freshwater microbial communities from Lake Tanganyika, Tanzania - TA2015016 Mahale Deep Cast 400m | ecosystem: Environmental > Aquatic > Freshwater > Lake | place: Tanzania: Lake... | reverse complement strand
CCCCGCTGCCCTCTGCCCCTTGCCCCCCCGCTGCCTTGCTGCCTTGCTGCCTTGCTGCCTTGCTGCCTTGCTGCCTTGCTCCCCCTCTTCTACCATGAATGTCCCAGCGCGTCCTTCGGACACGCCGCCAGGCAGGGCTCCTTCCTGCGGTCGTGGTCCGGCTTGCAGGGAGCGCAGGCGTACTTGAGCTTCTTCCGCTGCGCGTTGGAGACCCGGGCGACCGGGTTCTCGTTGAGCGGGTCGTTTTGGTCCTCGCCGACCTCCATCACCGCGGCCGGGCAGGCCGGCACGCATTTCCCGCACCCGTCGCATTTGTCGGTGTCGACCGTTATGAAGTAGTCCCCCGAGCCGTCCTTGTAGCCGTAGTTGGCCTTCATGGTGCATGTCTCCTGGCGATCGTTGAAGGCGAAGGCAGGATGGGAGCAAGGCAGAAAGGCAGCAAGGGAGGGCAGGAAGGCAGCAAGGCAGCAAGGCAGGAAGGGTACGAACCCGCCCTCCCTTTCTCCCTTCCTGCCTTCCTGCCCTCCCTTGCTGCCTTTCTGCTTTGCTCCCTTCCTGCCTTCCTGCCCTCCCCCCTTCCCTTCCTGCCTTGCTCCCTTCCTGCCTTCCTGCCCTTATTTCACGCTTTCCCCTTTTCCACGAGCGTCTTCGCGAACAGCGCCGCGCCCACGCCCCCGGCGATCTGCGGGTCCACCTTGGGCGTCGCCACGGTCAGCCCGAGCTCGTGCTCGAGCCGCCGGACCACGCCGACGTTCTTGGCTATCCCGCCGGTTATGGCGAAGTCCTTCTCGACGCCGATGCGCTCGAGCAGCGTGAATATCCGGTGGGCCATCGCCGAGCAGTAGGCCGCCAGCACCTTGTTCTTGGGCCAGCCCGCCCGGAGGAGCCCCGAGGCCTCGGACTTGGCGAACACCACGCATGTGGAGGACACAGGCGGGGGCTCCTGGTCCACCTGGAACGACAGCTCCCCCACCTTCTCGATGGGGACCTGCAGGAGTTCCGAGAAGACCTCCATGCCGCGACCGGTCCCGGCCGCGCACTTGTCGTTCATGAGGAACGACACGACCTTGCCCTTCTCGTCGCAGCGGATGGCCTTGCAGTCCTGCCCGCCCATGTCCAGCACGGTCCGCACGGTCGGGCCGTACATGAAGTTGGCGCCGCGGGCGTGGCAGGCTATCTCGGTTATCGCGCGGTTCGCGAACGGGACGTTGACCCGTCCGTAGCCTGTCCCGACGGTATAGGCCAGCTTGTCCCGCGTGAGGTCGGTCCCTTCCAGCGCCCACTTGAGGGCCTTCTCGGCGCTCTCGGGGCTCGAGGACCCCGTGCGCATGTTGCTGTAGGCGTAGAGCTCGCCGTCGGCCATTATGACGGCCTGCGTGCTCACGGAGCCGACGTCCACGCCGCAGGTCACGGTCCTTGCGCCCTTCCAGGTTGTCTCGGGCGAGGTCCAGCGGTTCTCCTTCCATCTCCAGAACTCCTCCGCCATCTATTTCACCCCCGCGTTCTCGGCGGCGACTATGGCCGCGCCCAGCGCACCGACGTACTCCGGGTCGGGAAGCACGTTCACCGCGGTCTGCAGGTTGCGCCTCATAGTCTCCACGAACGCCGGGTTCTTCGACACGCCGCCTATCAGCACGACGTCGTTTTCGAAGCCGACCTTGCGCACCATCGACGTGATGCGGTCGGCGATGGCGTCGTGGACCGCCTTGGCTATGTCCTCCTTGGTGTGCTTTTGGTGAACGAGCGTGACCACCTCGGACTCGGCGAAAACGGCGCACTGGGCGTTCATGGGTATCGTGTTGCCCGACTTGAGGGCCAGCGGCCCCAGCTCCTCGAGCTTGACCTCCAGGGCCCGGGCCATGGACTCCATGAACGAGCCGGCGCCGGCGGCGCATTTCTCGTTCACGGCGAAGTCGATGACCTTGCCCCTCCCGTCGCAGCGGAGGGTCTTGCCCTCCTCCGCCCCGACGTCGATGACCGTGCGCGCCGCCGGGTGCAGGAAGATCGCGCCCCGGGCCCCGGCCCCCACCTCGGTGACGGAGTCCTTCGCGAAGGGCGCCGAGGCCCGGCCGGCCCCGGTGGCCGTGACGTGCGCCACCTCCGCCATCCTGAGCCCCGCCTGGAAAAGCGCGGCGTTGAACGCCCTCTCGCCCGCCGCCCTCGTGTCCGTGCCGCCGAGCTCCATCGCCCGCGCCCGGACCTTTTGGCCGTCCTCGAGCAGGACCACCTTGATGGTCTTCGCGCCCATGTCTATGCCCGCGGTAATCACCGCCATCACCTCACTGGAACTCCCTCTTCATGCCCAGCGTCTCCATGAAGGCGTCGATGCGCGCCATCGTCCGGGTCATGTCGAACTCCCTCTCGTCGCCCATGTTGCCCTCGAACACCATGACCGGGAAGCCCGCCTTGAGCAGCGCCAGCCGGTTCTCCGCTATCCCCAGGCTCAGCCCCTCGCAGCCGCGGTTGTAGTGCAGCATGACGCCGTCGAGCTTCCACTGCCTCGCTATGCGTATCATCATCTCGCTCTTGAGGTGGGGCGAGTAGAAGTGCTGCCACTCGGGCTTGTGCAGCTCCCACTCGGCGAGCACCCGCAGGGCCTTGTCGCGGTCGTTGATGGACCGGCCCGTCTCCATGGGGGTCTTGCGGTGCACCCACTCCCCGTTCCCGTCCACCTCCCAGGCCCCGATGAGGCCGAAGGTGTAGAGCGAGCCTATCGAGACCGTCCCGAACCTCTCCAGGTACCGAAAGACGCTCAGGAAGCCCCAGGGCGGCTGGGTGTCGGACATGACGCGGCAGCGCTCGTTGGGGGTGGCCGCGATGCCCCTTTTCACGCGGTCTTGGACCTCCTTGAGGAGCTCCTCGTAGAAGTCGGCGACCGCCTGGCTGGACTTCTGGAGCGTGCCCAGTACGTAAAGCGAGTACATCGATTTCTCGTCCAGCGGCGCCGGGACGGTCTTGTTGAGCTCGCAGACCCTCGCCCAGGTCGAGGTCGAGCGGCAGGTGTTCTTCACGGCCCGGATGAGCAGTTTGTCGTCGTACTTGCGGCCCGTGGTCTTCTCCAGGAACTCTATCCCGTCGTGCATCTGCCCGACCACGTATTCCAGCTTGTTGTCGTTGATCTCGCTCTCCGGGCCGACGGACACATCGATGCTGAAGTGGGGCACGCCGTGCTCCAGCTCGCTCACTACCTGGTACCACTTGGCGTGGGAGCAGCAGATGTGGTCCTGCCACAGGAAGTCGGGCTTCGGGAAAGGCCCGCCGAAGGCGTACTGGTTCAGGAGGATGGAGCCCCAGTAGTTCCGCATGTAGGCGCAGAGATCCCGGGCGTATCCGGCCTTCTCGGCGGCCTCCAGGCACCGGAGGGAGAACTGCTTGTCGTAGGCGCAGCTTGCGCCATAGGGCTCGCTGGTTATGGGAAAGACGTCGTCGCCCAATCCCGCCGGGATGGCGTCGAATGTCCAGGCCCCCCCGGCCCAGCGCAGGCCGCCCTTCTCGTGGGCGGCGGCGTAGTCGCGGTAGTAGTCCTCCCGGATCTTCTTTGCCATGTCCCAGCACTTCAGGGGCTCGGTCGGGTACCTGCCCTTCTTGTCGGCCATGCACCATCACCTCAGAAAAGGTCCTCCTGCTTGAGCGTCTCCAGGAACGCCTCCACCCTTATCCGGAACTGCCCTATGGGCACCGTCACGTCGAACTCCAGAAAGAGCGTCTTTATGCCCTGCTTCTCGAGCTCCTTGCGTATCGCCACCGTGTCCAGCTCGTGGGGGTCGCAGAACTTCTGCTGCATCACTATGGCGCCCTGCGCGCCGAAGTCCCTGGCGAGCTTCATTATGTGCGGTATCCTCTTGCGCTCCTCCCAGTCCTTGGTCGGGCAGGGGGGGCGCTCGATGTAGCGGCGGGAGAGGGCCATCAGCGCGTCCTTGTCCTCGGGGACGTCGTTCCAGAAGTAGCGGCTCCCGGTGCAGTGCTCGTCCACGACGAACGTCGCGGGGTACTGCTCCTTGTTGAGGCTCTCGACCATGTGGAGGAAGTCGATGTCGTCGTCCTCCGAGCCGATTATCATAAGCCGCGTCCCGGCGGGCCGGTCGCGCTTGCGGCGGGGCAGGGCCGCAAGGAGCTTTCTCAGCGCCTCGTTGTGCTCCCTCTTGTCAACCATCTGCTGGGCGAGCGATATCTCCATGACCTCCTCCCCCGAGACGGGCGGCTCGGCCTGCTTGCGCGTGTCGTAGAGCTCCCTCATGAGCCGGCGGTTCTCGTTGTAGACCGCTATCGCCTCCCTCAGCGCCTTGTCCGAAATCTGCTTCCCGGTCCACCCCTCGACCGCCTTCCTGAACGCCTCCAGCTCGCCCCTAAGGTACGGGTAGGCCCGCCTGCTCTGGACCTTGTGGGGCATGCACAGGTAGTAGCTGAAGCCCACCGGGACGTGCTTTATCCAGCTCGTGTAGGCCTGGCGGATGTGCAGGCAGGACTGCGCTATCATCAGGCCGTCGAGGTACTTGTAGCGGCCCTTGAGCCCCTGCGCCAGGCAGTCCCGGCAGAACGGGCAGAACATCGCGAAGATGTGCGGCTCGGTCACGTTCTGCGGCTCGTGGCTGCCCAGCACCCTCACCGGGAGGACCCCGGCGGCGTGGAGTATCTCCTCCGGCACGTAGGTGCAGAAGTAGCCCATCACCTTCCCGCCCGTGCGCTTCTGCCAGGCGGTGGCGTACTCGTGCCTCTTCCTGTTCCATTGCCTGAAGACGTCGATCTCCTTCATCAAAGCCCCCCGTCCATCCTATGCGGAACCGTTCTCGAGTATTATGAAAGCGGAGCGGTCGAAGCCCACGGACCGGAAGAACGCCAGAAGGTCCCCCGAGTCCCACCCGACCGCGGTGAAAACGCGCGTCGCGCCCTTGCGGCGGAAGGTGGAAAGGAGCCTTTGGCCCAGGAGCTTCCCGACCCCCCGGCCCATGTGCCTGGGGTGGACGCCCAGCACCTCTATCCAGCCGCTGCGCTCCGCCCCGAACGCGAACTCCTTCATCTCGCCCAGGATGTACCCGACCACCCGGCCGCCCTCCTCGGCGACCAGGCACTCCCCCGGGCCGTGCTGAATCAGCATCCTGACCATGGCGGTCCACCTGGCCGACGCCCTGCGCCGGGTGATGGCCCGGTTTATGCCGGCCGCCGCTGCCACGTCCCCCGGCCTCATCCGCCTGACCCTTATCTCGCCCATCGGAAATACCTCAGTCCATCCGGATGATCTTGACCTTCCTGCCGACCCAGTCCGGGGGGAGGTAGACCCGGCCGCTGTTGCCGGCGGCCTTGACCTCCTTCTCTATCATCTCCTGGCCGTACACCTCGAACTTCGATAGCGTGGCGCGCTGCCTTCTTGCCAACGACCGGCCCCCGGCGCTGCCCCCGTATGGTCATTATATGACTACATTGTAACCATATGGTAGCGACATTGCATCTGCGAGGGCCCTAATAAACGTTTCCATGGACTATCCCCCACGCAAGGACGGTGAAGCTCTCCGAGTGGGTCTTGTCCATGAACTTGAAGGGGATGTCGAAGTCGGCGGTCACGTTGGTGGAGCCCTGCGCCGACGCCGTCAGGGAGTGGGGGCCGATGTCGAGCTGGTAGTCCACCGCCCGGCTCCCGCCCGGGGCCACCGTGATCTGCCAGGTCTTGAGGGTCCGTCCGTCCTTGACGAGCTTGAGCGTCACATCGACGGTCCCGCCGGTGCGGTTGTAGACGGTCACGTCGAGGCCGGTGGGCATGAGCGCCGAGTAGGACCCGGCCAGAAGGACGCTGATGAGTACGATGAAGGTCAGGCCGGCCACGGCGCGCGAATCCATCGCTCTCCGCCCGCGTATGCGCGTGGGGGCTTAAAGAATTATAGCCTCCGGCGTTCCGGGGCCCGGTACACGCGTTTGGCGGCCGGAGAGAGAAAACGATTTTATCTAAGACGCCGATGGAACGCCGAATGCGCGGCAGGATACTGGCCCTCTTCGCCGGGCGGGGCACGCTGGTGCAGCCGGAGGCGCTCGAGCTCCTGCTCTCCCAGCCCGACCCGGAGGGCCTGGCCGGCCGGGTCCTGGCCTCGCTGCCGAAAGAGAAGCTCATCCTTTCCGCTATGGACGTTCGGGCGGTGCTGGGCGGGCCGGCGCCGGCCGGCGGCGGGGCCGCGGGAGCGGGCGCCCCGGCAACGGAGCCCCGGCCCGCAGAGGGGCCGTCCTGCGCCCCGGAGGCGGCCCCCCGGGGCGTCCGGGTCCTCAAGGACGTGACCGGCGGCTCCACCTGCGAGGGACGCATAGAGGATTTCGTGGGCTACTTCAACGACCGGCTGGCCCGGCTGCGCCGCATCCTGCGCGGGCGGAGGGAGCTTGCGGGGGCGGTCCCGGTCGGGTCCCTCAGGTCCCGGCGGCACGAGCGGGAGGTCCGGACCGTGGGGATGGTGTCGGACGTCCGCCGGACCCAAAACGGGCGCACCATAGCGGAGATAGAGGACGAGACGGGCACCTTCCGGATACTACTGCCGGCCGAATCCCCGGCCAACCTGATGAGAGACGAGGTCGTCGGGGTGGTGGGCAAGCTGTCCAACGACGGAGACCTGCTCTGGGTCCAGTCCATCGTGCGCCCCGACATCCAGATCTCGAGGCAGCCCCACCTGGCCGGGCGGCCGGTGTGCGCCGCCTTCATCTCGGACATACACGTCGGGAGCAAGACCTTCCTCGAGGACCGGTGGAGGCGCTTCGTCGCCTGGCTCAACGGCCGGGAGGACCGCCACCAGGACTACGCCCGGCGCATCGAGTACCTGGTCGTCTCGGGCGACGTCGTGGACGGCATAGGCGTCTACCCCGACCAGGAGGAGGACCTGCTCATCCGGGACGTCTACCGCCAGTACCAGGTGCTCGCCGAGTTGCTCAAGGAGGTCCCCGACCGGGTGAGGGTGCTCATGCTCCCCGGCAACCACGACGCGGTCCGCCCGGCCGAGCCCCAGCCCACCTTCCCGCCCGAGATATCGCGCCTTTTCGACTCCCGCATCGCCTTCCTGGGCAACCCCTGCCTGTTCTCGCTCGAGGGGGTGGAGGTGCTGGCCTACCACGGGATGAGCATCGCGGACTTCGTCTCCACGATACCGGGCCTGAGCTTCAACACCCCCATAGAGGTCATGAAGGAGATGCTCCGCCGGCGGCACCTGGCGCCCGTCTACGGCGACAAGACCCCCCTTGCCCCGGAGAGCCGCGACTGGATGGTCCTGGACACCGTCCCGGACATCTTCGTCACCGGCCACGTCCACGGCGCCGGGCTGGAGAACTTCCGGGGGGTGGTGCTGGTCAACGCCTCCACCTGGCAGTCCCAGACGGACTACCAGAGGATGATGAACTTCAACCCGGTGCCCTGCAGGGTGGCGGTGGTGGACCTTGCCTCCCTGGAGTGGCGGACCGTGTCGTTCGACCAGTGAGGGGGAGCGCCCTGCGCCTTGCGCCCCGACGGGAAGGGGCTGCAATTCGTTTCAGTAATAATAAAATATCCGCTGGGCGATACGTCCGACGATGAGGAAGTACTTCGGGGCCGCCGCGGGCGCCGTGTTCATCGCGGCGCTCACCTTGGCGTTCTGGCAGGGCGGCCGGGACCCCTTCGAGTCCCCCGTCTCGTCCATCCCGTCCATCCTCATAGACCACATGCGGGACGACACCACCGGCCTCAACGAGACCGAGATCTTCGTCAAGGGGCTCGCCGACTTCCGCTACGCCAACATGACCGTGCGCGTGTCCGACGGCAACCAGACGTTCGAGCGGGTGAGGCTGCACGCCTACTTCATCTTCTACAACACCTCGCTTGAGCTATTCACGGTCAATGTCACCGTCTGGAACAGGGACCGGGAGTACACCTTCAACGGCACGGTCGAGGTGGCCCCGCCCGAGTCGGCGCCGCTGGTGCTGACCCTGAGGGAGGAGGAGAGGGACAGGACACACACCCACGCGCTCAATTCGGACAACCTTCCCTGGAGGAAGTTCATGGAGAGGGTGCAATGAAGGTCAAGATACCGCTGTCGTTCACGGTCCTGGTCGGGGTCATACTGGTCTGGGCCATCTGCACGGCCCTGGTCTGGAGCGGCGTGGTGGACGTCAACTCGGACGCGGCGCTGCTTGCGGCGTTCATCACCGGATGGGTGGGTGTCCTGGTCTTCGCGATACTGGGCGCGTTCCTCCTTGGCATGTACGCCAGCCACAGGATCCTCTCGCTGGGGGACATCACGCCGTTCGAGGAGGAGATGCTGAGGATGAAGGAGGACGTCGCCGCCATCCGCCACGAGGTGCGGCTTGTGCGCCGGAACCTCAAGGGGCTCGAATCCGAGCTGGGCGAGGAGGCCGGGGGCACCGTCGAGGGCGCGGCAGGCAAGGGCGACGGGCAGGCCGGGGGGACGCCGGAGAGGAAGTGAGGCCGCCGCTCATCCGAGCAGAAGGTCCGGAATGCCGTCCCTGACCGGATAGGACCTCTTGCACTTGGAGCAGTGCAGCGTCCCCTCGAGGACCTCGCGGCCGTCCTCCCGGACGGGTTCGAGCGAGAGGTCGCCCCGGCAGGCCGGGCAGCACAGTATTTTCACAAGATCGCGCTTCAGGCAGCCACTCCCCTTGCTGTTCGATGGGGCCGGGACCGAGATTCGAACTCGGGTCTAGGGATCCACAGTCCCACAGGATGAACCAGGCTACCCCATCCCGGCCACTGCGACGGGGGCAAATCCGCGAGGGAGTATTAGAAATTATTCTATGTACAAGGGAGCAAGGCAGCAGGGGAGCAAGGCGGCAGGGGAGCAGGGGGCAAAGGGTACGGACGGACGAGGGGACAGGGTGCAGGGTGCTGGGACGGAAGCAGGGTGCAGGGTGCTGGGACGGAAGCAGGGTGCAGGGTGCGGGATGCGGGCATGTCTTTTGCGGCCGGAGGCCGCCCCCGAGCGTAGCGTGCCGGCGCTGCCTCGTCGTTTCTTTCTTTCATATCATATCGAAAGCCTTTCGAACTTGCCTTTCGATAAACTCGAAAGTTGCACAAAGCGTTCGATGCGCGACCTTCTCGAATGTTTCTTTCTTGCACGGATTGCGTTGAAGAAAGAAAGATCTGGGCCGGGGCGGATTACCCTTCGGGTGAAAAGAGCGGCTCGCGATACGCTCCCGCTCTTTTCCGAATCGGAGGAGCGCCCTCTCTACCGTATCGGGCGCTCCTCCTCTCGAATCCGCCTCCCGCCAATCGGTGAAATGGGGTAATTGGGCCGAGGCGGATTCGAACCGCCGACCTCCGCGTTGTAAGCGCGACGTCATGACCGGTCTAGACCATCGGCCCTTTTTGCCTTCCTTTCCATCCTTCCCGGGCAAAAAGCCCCGGGGGAAACGGGGGCGGTGCCGGTGCACCGCCCGCCGGCCCTTTTTGCCTTCCTTTCCATCCTTCCCGGGCAAAAAGCCCCGGGGGAAACGGGGGCGATGCCCCTGCATCGCCCGCCGGCCCTCCGGACGGAAAAGGCCCCGGCGGATAGTTATACTTTCTCATGCGGCCGGGCTGGGATGGTCCCTGCTCCACCTGTCCGCGGCGACCGCCTTCCCGGCGGCCCAGATGCCCAGCATGCCGAGCGGGACTGTCAGCAATCCCCCGACCGCGCACAGGACCGCGCCAATCCTGCGGGACCGGACGGCCATCAGGGCGGCCCCCGCGAGGAGTGTGATAGCCGCGCCCGCCATCAGGGCCCCGACCCAGGCCCCGATTCCGGGCGACCCGATGTAGATTAGCCCCAGCACTATCGCGATGACGCCGTTGGCCGAGGCAGCGCCCATAGCCCCCGTCAGGGCCGGAGGGGCCTGCTGCCCGACAGGCAGGTAGTTTTGGTGGCCGGGACCGGGTAGCCCGGGCCCCTGGGCCGCCTGGTACCCGTCCGGCCGGGCCATCACCGTCCGGCTCCCGGGAAGGCGGCGGTCCAGCGCCTCGAAGAACCGGCCCAGGTTCTCAGCCCCTTTCCCGGCGTCGTTCAACTTCGCGCTCGAAGAGACGCTCACGCAGGTCCCGTGGGGGGACGCGCCCAGCGCGATCTCTATGTTCTCCCCCCAGGAGAGCGGTGTCATCGGTGTCGTCCCCGATATCCTCCCGCTCGCCGGATCGGCGGCCCTTACCCTGTAGCGGCAGTCCTGCATCGCAGCCTGGGCCTCCACGAACACGCGCCCGTACCGTTCCCTGTAATACACATATCCGCCATCCGCCATGTCATCACCCGGCGCCGTTCCCCGGCAGCCGGACTGTCCTTCTTCGGGCCGGGTTAATAATACCCGCGTGGTACCTACCATTTCCCGGCCGCCGCAGGCCCCGAAACCCCCCTGTCAAGGACCCCCGAGAGCCCCTCTGTTGGACCCCGGCAAATTCTATATATACGCATCGCAGATAAGCCCGCCATGCACCCCTCATCGGAACTGCGCGGCACCAAGAGCAAGCGGCTGGAGGGAAAGCGCATAGTCCTCGGCGTGACCGGCAGCATCGCCGCCGTCGAGTGCGTCCGGCTCGTCCGGGAGCTCATCCGCCACGGGGCCGAGGTCTTCCCCGTGATGAGCCCGGCCGCCGGGCGCATCGTCCACCCCGACGCGCTCTGGTTCGCCTCGGGCAACCGCCCCGTGACCGGCCTCACCGGGAACGTGGAGCACGTCTCCCTTTGCGGGAAGGGCCCGGACCGCTCGGACCTGCTGCTCGTCGCGCCCGCGACATCCAACACCATCTCCAAGATGGCCTGCGGGATCGACGACACGCCGGTTACCACCTTCGCCGTGACCGCCATCGGGGCCGGGGTCCCGGTGATGGTGGTGCCGGCCATGCACGAGAGCATGTACGCCCACCCGGTCGTGAAGGAGAACCTGCGCAAGCTCGAGTCGCTGGGCGTGGGCCTCATCTCCCCGCGGCTTTCCGAGAACAAGGCCAAGATGGCCTCCGTCGAGGATGTGGTCCTGGCGGTCCTGAGAAGGCTGGGCCGGGGCGACCTCAAGGGCAAGCGCGTGCTCGTCATCGCCGGCTCCACCCGGGAGAGGATCGACGACGTCCGGTGCGTCACCAACTTCTCCACCGGCCGGACGGGCATCGAGATCGCGATAGCGGCCTGGACCCGGGGCGCGGACGTCGAGCTCTGGTACGGCTCCAGCCCCGAGCAGCCGCCGGGCCTTTTCCCCTCCAAGCGGTTCGACAGCCTCGACAGCCTCAACGCCCTGGTGACCGAGGCGACGCTCGTCTTCGACACCATCATCGTGCCGGCGGCGATATCCGACTACACGGTAAGCAAGGCCCCCGGGAAGCTGGGCTCCGAGAGGCCTGTGACGGTCGAGCTCCACCCGGCCCCCAAGGTGCTGCGATCGCTCCGGCGCCGGTTCAAGGGCGTGCTGGTCGGGTTCAAGGCCGAGACGGGGACCGCGCCCGACGAGCTGGAAAAGCGCGCCCGGGAGATGATGGACTCGTCGGACGCGGACATGGCCGTGGCCAACGATCTTGCCGACGTCTCCGATGACGCCACCCGGATCCTCATCATTCCGCGCAAGGGGGGCGTCCGGACGTTCAGCGGGGGCAAGACCGAGGCGGCGGACGCCGTGCTCGACGAGGTAGTGAAGGCCCTATGAGATGCAAGGCCTTCGCGCCGGGCCACATAACCGGTTTCTTCGAGATATTCGACGCTCCGGGTGACCCCCTGAGAAAGGGCTCCCGCGGGGCCGGGGTCAACCTCTCCCTGGGCGTTCTCACCGCGGTGCAGGTGGCGAGAACCGGCTCCCGGGCCGTAGACATCCGGCTCAACGGCCGCAAGGCGCCGGCGGAGACCACCCGGCTCGCCGTCGAGGGGCTCCTGGGCCGGCGAAGGCTCCGGGTCGACGTCCGCAGCGATGTGCAGCTCCCCGTGGGGCAGGGCCTGGGGATGAGCGCCGCCGGCGCCCTGTCCGCGTCGCTGGCCCTCTCCTCGGCCCTGGGCCTACCGCGCACCCTCTCCGCGGCGGGGCGGGCGGCCCACATCGCCGAGGTCCGGGCCCGGACCGGGCTGGGGGACGTTGCCGGACAGGTCAGGGGCGGCTGGGAGGTCAGGCTCCGGCCCGGCTTCCCGCCGTTCGGGCTCGTGGACGGGCTGCTCGCTCCCGGCCGGCGCATTGCCCTCTGCGTCTCGGGCGGGCCCGTCGAGACCAAGCGGGTGCTGCGGGACAAGGCCGCCCGGAGGCTCGTCAGCCGGGTGGGGCGCCTGTGCATGGAAGGGCTCCTGCGGCGGCCGGACCTCGAGACCTTCTTCCGGCTCTCGAGGCTCTTTTCCCGCCGCACCGGACTGGCCTCGGGGGAGGCGCTGGACCTCGCTGACGAGATAACCGACCGCCGGCTGGGGCTCGCCAGCGTCTCGATGATCGGCAACTGCGTCTTCGCCGTCGGGGACCTGGACGCCATCACCGCCCTCATGAAGGGCCGGGGGAGGGTCATCACCTGCGCCACCGACCAGGGCGGCGCCCGGGCGGTGGCCTGAATGATGCCCCGGCACTGCAAGGACGTGGCGTTCAAGCGGGTGGACTTCCCGCTGACCGAGGAGCGCATCCGCCGGCGCTTCGAGGGCGAGCGCGTGTTCACCCGGACGGAGTTCTTCGTGCTGGAGAACGCCGGCAGGTTCGCCGTCGTTTCCGTGGCGCGCAGGCGCGGCATCCGGCTTTTCCGAGAGGTGGCCTCCGTGGAGGTGGTGTCGCTGCCGGAGGGGACTGCCTTCGTTTCGGACCCGGAGTGCGACGTCCTCAACCCCCACGCCATGGTCCGCCACGCCGTGGCGCACCCGCAGGACACGGTCGTGGTCCGGGGCAGGTTCGGGCACGTTTCGTTCATAAAGGGCGAGAAGGCCCCATCCGTGCTCCGGGTCGTCGACGTCGGGCCTCCCTTCCCGAGCAGGACCGTGGAGCTGGTCGACCTGGCGCTCCGGACCGGCCTCGTCAGGACACCCCTGCTCGTGGAGCCGGTGCTCTTCGATGCGGTGGAGATGTGCAAGGCCTCCGGGGCCGGGACCGTGATGTTCCCCTGCGAGGCGGGCGAGCTTGCCGTCGGAGGGAGGCCCGTGCTCTACCTGGACAAGACCCCGCCCCTGGATGACGCGCGGAAGGTCCTGCTTGCCGGCTGCGAGCTCTCCAGGCGGATATTCCGCCAAGTCTACGGCCGCGAGTGCGCCTTCGTCGACATCTGCCCGAGGGAGCTCGCCCGCAAGAACCTCGTGCCCGGGAAGCTCCACATCGCCCGCTGCTGCGACGTGCACCGGGTGACGGTGGAGGACGGGCTGGCCCTGGTCCAGTACGGCGCCACGATGAGCGAGGTCATCGCGGCGCTGAAGAGGCTGGTGGGCGAATAGGGATGGGGCAGCGGGGGGCGGGCAGCGGGGAGCAGTGGACGACGGGCGCCATTTCGCCCCCGCTCCCCGCTGCCCGCTGCCCGCGGCCCTTACCATTCCTCTGACAAAAGCCAAATATACGCCGGAATCGATGCAGTGATGTAATATGAGGCTCCTGGCGGTCTTTCTGGTAGCGTCGGCGTTCCTCCTCCAGGCGGCCGGGGCGTTCCCGGCCGGAGAGGCCGGCGCCGGGGGGCCGGAAAGCCTCCCGGGGCGCGGGGACCCGGTCCTGGCGTTCACCCACCCGACCACCACCCTCCTCAACTACACTGACGTCGAGTTCAGGGGCACCACGCAGGACACCGATACCATCGCGTCCGTCAGGCTCAGCACGGACGGGCTCATCTGGACGCCCGCCACGGACACGGGCGGCGCCACCCCGTTCTCGACCTGGAGCTGCACGCTCCCGCTCTCCGCGGGCGACCACATGGTGACCGCCCGCGCCAACGACACCTCGGGCAGCGAATCCAGCATCTCCATCAACATCACCATCGACATCGAGGGCCCCCCGCTCGAGGTGTACTCCCCGCGGGACAACGCCCTGACCAACCTGAGCATCATCCCCGTGTCCGGGATGACCGAGCCGGGGGCGGTCGTGCTCGTCGGGACCGAGAGCGCCACCGTGGAGACGGACGGGAGCTTCAACGGCAGCGCCCGGCTGAACAACGGGGCCAACACGCTGAGGGTCACCGCCCGCGACGGTGCCGGCAACGTGGAGGGCCGGGAGCTCCGGGTGAACCTGGATACCATTCCTCCCTGGCTCAACGCCCAGGCCTCGGACACCCTGACCAACCGGTCCTCCGTCACGGTCTTCGGCGACACCGAGCCGGGCTCCAGCGTCATGGTGGCAGAGCGGGAGGTCCCGGTCGGCGAGTTCGGCAGCTTCTCCACCAGCGTCCCGCTCTCCCCGGGGCTGAACGCCATCCCGGTGAGCTCCCGCGACCGGGCCGGGAACTGGAACTTCGCCCTGGTGGAGGTCGTGATGGACAACGTGCTGCCGGAGGTCCGCATCAGCTGGCCGGAGGACGGGGCGGTGGTCTACGGGCCGATGGTCGGGGTCTGCGGCACCGCCTCGGACCAGAGCGGCATAACCCACGTGCAGGTGGGCGTCGACGGGCTCAACTTCACGCTCGCCGGCGGCAACACCACCTGGGCAGGGACGGTCCAGCTCCCGGAGGGGGAGCACACCATCGACGTTTTGGTGTACGACCGCGCGGGCAACCTCAACCGGACGGAGCTGCGGATGACCTACGTCTCCACCGCCCCGGACCTGCAGCCGCCCGTGCTGGTCATAAACGGGCCGCAACCGGCCGTCCGGACCCGGCCGCAACTCGTGCTGGACGGGAAGGTGTCCGATCAGTCGGGCGTCTCGTCGGTCCAGTACAGCCTGAACAACCGGACCTGGCGCGACTGCACCCTCAACGCCACCCGCACCGGGTGGTCCGCCTCCCTGACGCTGCAGGAGGGCTGGACCACGATATACGTCAGGGCCTCCGACACGAAGAACAACAGCGCCGTCTCGACCGTGACCGTGGAGTACACCCCGCCGCCGGCCGCCCCGCCTCCGAGCTTCGTCCCGCACGTGCTTGGCGCCGTGGCGGTGGGCCTGGTGGCCCTCGCAATAATGATAACGTACAACTTCTGGAAGAAATGGAGCGACCAGCCGGAGCCCGGCCTCGGAGAGGACGAGGCCGTCATCGTGTTCCCCGGGAAGGGGCTGAAATAAGGCGCACCGCAGGCGAGCGAAGCTCGCCTAGGCCGAGACGACCGGCCAGGGGCCGGTCGTCCACGGAGGCGCAGGGCGCAGGGCGCAAGGCTTGAGGCGCAAGGGGCAAGGCGCAGGGGACAAGGGGACTGGGGGGTTTCATCGGCATCTTCCCCTTGCTCCTTTCTCCATTGCCCTACCTCCTTCTCCCCTCACCCCTTGCGCCCTGCGCCCTGCGCCTTCTTCTTTCACCACATTGCTTATCTATCGCCAGGCCGATGCGGTCCCGGTCCGCATGAAGCGCGCCACGGAGAGGGAGGCCGAGGCCAAGAAGAACGAGCTGCTCGAGAGCGTGCTCAAGGGCCAGGCGATGGAGTCCTACATCGAGCACCGGACCTCGGAGATGCGCCACTGCGCCCTCTGCGACAGCATCGGGTACAAGCGCCGCCCGATGAAGCAGGTCGGCAAGAAGTGGGTGTGCATAGACTGCTGGCGGCAGATAAGGGAGACGCTCGACAACCTGGACCGCTGGGAGGAGGAGATGGCCCTCAAGGAGGAGATGGAGAGGACCATCAGGAAGGGGCTGGGCGGGCAAGGGCCGGACCAGAAGTAGCGGGCGGTTCACGATGGAGCTCCTCATTCCGGAAGGGACCGGCCGGTTCGTCGGGGAGGTCCGCCGGTTCGCGCGGGCCCTCGCCCCGCACGTCCCGGAGATGGAGCGCCTCGGCAAAACGCCGCGCGATGTGCTCCTGGCCTGCGGGAAGGCCGGCCTCACCGGCATGGAGGTGCCGCGCGAGTACGGCGGCCTCGGCGCCGGGCCGCTCGCGTACGCCCTGGCCATCGAGGAGGTCTCGCGCGTGTCGGCCTCGCTCGGGGCCGTTTTGTCGGTCCACAACTCCGTCGGCGCGTTGCCCATCGCGGCTTTCGGCACCGATGCGCAGAAGAAGGAGCTCTTGCCCAAGATAGCCTCGGGCGAGCACCTTGCCGGCTTCGCCGTGACAGAGGCGGGCGCCGGCTCCGACGTTTCGTCGGTGACGACCACTGCCGTCCGGAAAGGCAATGAATGGGTCCTCGACGGCGTCAAGCTCTTCATCTCCAACGGCAGCGGGGAGGTGATAAATGTCCTCGCCGCCACCGAGGGCAGGCGGGGCGCCTCGGGCCAGACGATGTTCATCGTCCGCAAGGGCGACCCGGGGTTCCGCGTGGGGGCGGTCGAGCGGAAGATGGGCATCCATGCGGACGAAACATGCGAGCTGGTGTTCGAGGGCTGCCGGATACCGGCGGACCGGGTGCTGGGCAGGGAGAACGAGGGCTTCAAGCTCGCCATGCAGGCGCTGGACATCGGGAGGATAGGCATCGCCGCGCAGTGCGTGGGGGCGGCCGCCGGCGCCCTCGAATCCGCCATCGCGCAGGTCAGGTCGACCCCCCGGCTGGCGGCCTCGCAGGCCGCTCTTTTCGCCCTGGCCGGGTGCGCCACGGAGATCGACGCCGCCCGGCTCCTCGTGTGGCGCGCCGCCGACCGCAAGGAGCGGGGCCAGGTCGCCACCGTAGCTGCCTCCATGGCCAAGCTCTACGCATCCGCCTGTGCCAACCGGACCGCCATCCGGCTGATGGAGGTGATGGGCGCCGGGGCCCTCCCGGCCGGGAACCCGTTCGAGCGCCTGTTGCGCGACTCGAAGGTCTTCGAGATCTACGAGGGCACGAGCGAGATCCACCAGCTCATCATTTCGCGCCGGCTCTTGGGCAGCTGGAGCTTCGAGAAGGGGATGGAGTGAGGGAAAAGGCAGCAAGGCAGGAAGGCAGCAAGGCAGAAAGGGAGGGCAGCAAGGCAGAAAGGGAGGGCAGCAAGGCAGGAAGGCAGCAAGGCAGAAAGGGAGGGCAGCAAGGCAGCAAGGCAGAAAGGCAGAAAGGGGACGGCCGCCGTCCCTTCCTGCCTTGCTGCCTTGCTGCCTTCCTGCCTTCCCTTGCTGCCTCCGCAGGCGAGCTTCGCTCGCCTTGGCCGAGAAGACCGCCGCAGCGGTCTTCTGCGGTGCTGCCCTGTTGCCTTGTTGCCTTTCCCCGCTACACCGATTTGAAGAACTCCGACACCCCACGGTCCTTCAGGAAGACGAAAGGGCACCGCGGCTCCTTGACCATCGCGAGCTGTTTTTTCAAATAGGCCGGGAACCTCGGGTCCGAGTCCGAGACGACGGAGTTGCGCCCCTCCTCGATGCAGACGCGGGCGGTCACGCCCGAGCCGGCGAAGGGGTCCAGCACCAGCGAGCCCGGGTACGAAAGGGCGCGCACGAGGCGCGAGACGAGCTCCGAGGGCTTCTGCGTCGGGTGCCCCACGCGCTCGGAGGAATTTGCGGATAACCGTTCGACGCGCCAGACGTTGCCGGGGTTCTTCCCCTTGAGCAAATTATCGCGGTTGAGCCGCTTGTCCCTCGAGTAGCGCTGGAGCGTCCGCTTGTCGAACTTCTGGCGGACCGCGTCCAGGTCGAAGAAGTACTTGTCGGTGCGGGCGAACCAGGCTATCTCCTCGTGGCGGTTGGCGAAGAAGCGGTGGGCGCCCATGCCGGTCGAGTAGTTCCAGACCACGAGGTTGACCAGGCGCAGGGGTGTCTTGTGGCGCAGAAAATGCATTATCTCGAGCAGGTCGCCCCTCTTCTCGGCCTGGAACTGGAAACCGCCGAACACGGCCGCGCTCCCCCGGTCCGAAAGGACGCGGGGCAGCTCGGAGAGCCACTCCTTCGCCCACCCGATGTAGTCCCCGAACCGGTCCCAGACGGCAATGTCCAGGTTGTACGGCGGGTCCAGGATGGCAAGCTGGACCGAGCCGGTCGGCAGGGCCCTCAGCAGCTCGGCCGCGTCCGAGCGGAGGGCGAGGTGGTAGGTGACCCGGGGCTCGGTCCACCTGACCGCGCTCGAGTGGCTCCGGCCCTCCCTGCGCAGCCGGTTCATCATCCTGTGGGCGCTGTTGAAGTGGGACCTGTTGGGCATCGGAAGGCTTCCCCGGCAGCGGCATGGTCGCCCTGACCGATAAATGTTGTTGGGACGGGGACGGACGAGAATTCAGGGTGCCGGGTGCCGGGCGCCGGGTGCTGGGAGATATCAAAAGCAATCCAATACCCGGCACCCGGCCGTTCACTGGTCGCCCGGCCCGTTGTGCCACTCGTCCCGGTCGTTTGCCCCGGGCTTGGTCAGCCCGCACCGGAACGCCGGGTCGCCGTAGAGGACGTACATCGCCACCTGCTTCCAGTCGGCGCCGTCGCCGGTGGTATCCGCCTGCTTCATCGGGGTGACGCCGTTGTGGTTGTTCATGTACCGCTGGACCATCCACATGAAGGCCTGGCCCAGGGTGCCGTGCTCCTCCTCGTGGTTAAGTATCCCGTCCCAGAAGAAGGCGTACATGGCGTTGTTCTTGTCCCAGTCGTGGTCGCCGGTGAAGTGGCCGACCGTTGCGGGGAAGTCCTGGCCCAGGTCCGAGTAGGAGACCTCGGTGGCGCCGACCAGGGCAATTGCGCCGCCGTACAGGTAGCTCGGGGCGAACATGCGCTCCCAGGTGGTCTCGCCCCCGCTGAAGCTCTTGCCCCATATCTTGCCGTTCTCGCAGGCGGCGAAGAGCGCTATCTGGGGAGGCATGAATAGCTCCCGGGCGTCGGCCGCCTCCACCTGGCCCGGATAGAGGTACGCCCCGGCCGGCGCCCTCAGCGAGTAGAGCGAGCCGTGCCAGGAGCCGTGGCCCCGGTAGGCCATGAGCCCGCTGCTCTGCAGTATCGGGTCGAAGTCGTTCTCCTTGACCGTCTGGGAGGTCTTGATGCCCACGCCGATTCCCGTGGGGCCGTAGTACTCGTAGCTCAGGCCCTCGTCCTCGGCGTCCCGGCACCAGTAGTAGCCCGGCGTGGCCTGCATCCGCTTGTGGGTTATCTCGTAGCCGTTGAACGAGGAGCCGTGCTGCGTCCACACCCGCGTCTTGGTGGACCCGTCCGAGTACTTCACGTCGACGCTCCTGGTCATCCGCTCGTAGCAGTAGGTGCGCACGAGCTGGTTGGCGGCGCCCTGTACGTTGTAGTTGACGATGCGGCCGACGGCTGCGTCGATCGTGCTGTCGTCAGGGTCCAGGAAGCCGTAGATGCAGTCGCTGGCGACGTCCCCGTCGGCCTCGCTCTGGGACAGGTCGGGCAGCTTGAACTGGGGCACCGCCCCGTGGCTTCCGACGATCGCGATGTTCTCGACCGGCCCGTATTCGGCGCTGATGTTGCGCAGGGTCGCCAGCAGGCCGGTGCAGTTGGCGTTGAGGTCGATGAGCTCCTGGTCGCCGGCCATGTCGACGAGCGGCTCCGTGCTGGGCCGGATGTCGGTCACGACATAGGCACGATGGAAGGCAGCCATCTCCGCCGCCACGGCGGAAAGGGCCCGGGCGTTGACCTCGTCGTCGAAGAAGCGCTCGCTCCAGTCGCCCGGGTTGGCCACCACGACGTACGACGCCGGCAAGCCCAGCCGGTCCATCTCCCGCCAGACCTGCTCCTGCGTTTTGTAGGTCGGCTTGCCCAATGCCACCGTGAAATTGCGGGCGGCCGCCAGCCCGGACACCCAGAGGGCCTCCCGGTAGTCCCGGACGGTGATGCGGCCCTCGAAGCCGGCGAAGTCCTGGAGCGTGGCCCGGGTCAGGTTCAGGCGCGTGACCCTGGGCACCTGCGCGGAGAGGCTGGACTCCGTGTCGCTGCTGTTCGAGAAGAGCAGCACCGGGAGGTTTCCGAGGTCGGAGTTTCGCACGGTCCAGAGCGAGTGGGCGTCCAGCCGGCCGTCCTCGAGTATGAAGAAGGGGTGGTAGCCGTTGTGGTTGATCACCGGCGCGAGGCAGGCGATGAAGGCCATCTCGAACTCGGTCCGGGGCTCCTCCACCGCCACGATGTAGTCCGTGGGAAGCACGAATGTGGGCAGGCGGGCGGTGACCGGCTGGGGCCCGGGGAACATCAGGCCGATGCCGGCGACAACCAGGACCGCCACCACGGCACCCACGATCAGCTTTCGCTTCCGGGTGGCGAACAACGCCTCGAATCCCGCCATACAAAATAGATATACAAGCTGTTGCGTATTAAGGTTTGTGGTGAGCAGGGCCTTGGGACAATAACCCCTATTTCTCCCCAACGATTACAACATAGGCCCGCCACCCTCTGTATTTTCTCGGAGCATCCAGCTTAGCCGAGTTGCCAAAAGGGGTAATCCGCTTTTCATATACCATCTCAACC
>Ga0194112_10004001_pt1 | contig 20347 bp, 15 predicted proteins | sample TA2MahC400mmetaG_FD_146191 | JGI IMG/M metagenome (GOLD analysis project Ga0194112, IMG submission 146191) | Freshwater microbial communities from Lake Tanganyika, Tanzania - TA2015016 Mahale Deep Cast 400m | ecosystem: Environmental > Aquatic > Freshwater > Lake | place: Tanzania: Lake... | reverse complement strand
ACCAGTTCTGGACGGTCGAATACTTGATCTCGGCATCTTCCAGGATGACCAGCTCGACCACGGCCGCGTGCAACTGGTTGGTGTCACGCTTGGGCGCGGTACAGCCCTCCAGATAGCTGACATAGCTGCCTTTGTCCGCAATGATCAGCGTCCGCTCGAACTGGCCGGTATTTTCGGCATTGATGCGGAAGTAGGTCGACAGTTCCATCGGGCAGCGCACCCCGGGCGGGATGTAGACAAAGCTGCCATCCGAAAAGACCGCGCTGTTCAGCGTCGCGAAATAATTGTCCGACTGCGGCACGACCGAACCAAGGTATTTCTTCACCAGTTCGGGATGTTCGCGGATCGCCTCGCTGATCGAACAAAAGATCACGCCAGCCTTGGCCAGTTCGTCCTTGAAGGTGGTTCCGACGCTGACGCTGTCGAACACGGCGTCCACCGCCACGCGGCGTCCTTCGGCGGGCGCGTTCTCTGCACCCTCCACACCGGCCAGGATCATCTGCTCGCGCAGCGGGATCCCCAGCTTGTCATAGGTGGCCAGCAGCTTGGGATCGACCTCGTCCAGCGACTTGGGTTTGACATCCATGCTCTTTGGACGCGCGTAATAGTACTGATCCTGATAATCGATCTCGGGATAGTTCAGCATCGCCCATTTCGGTTCGGTCATGGTGACCCAGCGGCGATAGGCCTGCAGCCGCCATTCCGTCATCCATTCCGGCTCGTTGTTCTTTTCCGAGATGAGCCGGACGATATCCTCGTTCACGCCCTTGGGGGCGTATTCCATCTCGATCTCGGTATCCCAGCCATATTTGTAGCTGCCCATGTTCTGCACGGTTTCGACCGTTTCACGGTCGACGCCTTCGCGCACATCAAGATCGGTGGTTGCCGTCATCGCTTGTCCTTCCTCGGTGGCGGGCCCCTGCCCGCCCGTTCCTGTCACGCCGTGGCCCTGTCGCGCCAGCGTGAATACGCTTTTTCCCAGGCATCCGCAAATCGGTTGATCTGATCGCCGCCCAAAGCCGGGCTTATGGATATTCGTATGGCCGATTGCGAAAGCTGATCGTCAAATCCCATTGCCTGAAGCGAGCCACTGGCCCTGACCTTGCCGGACGAACAGGCCGACCCCGCCGAGATGGCAAAGCCCGCCAGATCCATCTGCATGACCTGCGTCTCACCCTTCCATCCCGATGTAAGAAGGCAGGTGGTGTTCGGCAAGCGCCGCGCTCCTTTTCCCGCCACGATTGCCTCGGGTGCGATGTCGCAAAGCCGCGCCTCCAGCGCATCGCGGCGGGCCTCGACCTCGTCCCACAGCCCGGCCTCGAGATCCTTCTGCGCGGCCGTGGCGGCGGCGGCAAATCCCAGGATGCCGATCAGGTTCTCGGTCCCCCCGCGGCGCCCCTGCTCCTGCCCGCCGCCCCGGATCAGCGCCGCGACATCCGTGTCCTTCTTCAGCACCAGCGCACCGATCCCCTTGGGGCCACCCAGCTTGTGCGCGCTGACAAAGCCCGCCGTCACGCCCAGCCAGTTGAAGGCAAAGGGGATCTTGCCGAACGCCTGCGTCAGGTCACTGGAGGCCAAGCCCTGTGGCAGGTTCTGGATCACCCCGGTCTCGTTGTTGGCCAGTTGCAGGCTGCTCCGCGCGGGATCATCCACTGTCACGACACCCTGCCTGTCCACCGGCAGCACGGCGTCGCACCAGACCTTGACGGCGCTATGTTCGACCGCCGCGCAGCCGATCCCGCGCCCGGCAAGCACCATCGCCGCAGCTTCTGTCGCACCCGAAGTAAAGACGACATCCGCCCCCTCGGCCCCCAGGGCGGCGGCAACGGCCTCGCGCGCACGCTCCAGCGCCATCTTGGCAGCCCTCCCCTCGGTATGGACCGAAGACGGATTGCCCGCGATCTCCATCGCGTCGGCCATGGCGCGCTTGACCTCGGGCCGCAGGGGCGTGGTGGCGTTCCAGTCCAGATAGGTCCTCATGCGATCACCTCCGCGATGCGCGCCGCCAGACGTGCCGCCACGGCATCCTTGCTCATGCGCGGCCAATCTTCGGCGCCGGTGTGGGTGATCAGCGTCACTGCGTTTTCCGTCCCACCCATGATTCCCGTTTCCGGACTGACATCATTCGCCACGATCCAGTCACAGCCCTTGCGTGTCCGCTTGGCTGTCGCATGGGCCACCACGTCCTGCGTCTCGGCCGCGAAACCGACCACCAGGCGCGGGCGGTCGGCGGCCGTGCTGATCCAGGCCAGGATGTCCGGGTTCTCGGCCATCTCCAGTGCAGGAGGCCGGCCGCTTCCGTCCTTCTTCATTTTCTGCTTGCTGCCGTTCACGACGCGCCAGTCAGCCACCGCCGCGGCCATGACCGCCGCATCTGCCGGCAGCGCGGCCTCCACCGCGTCACGCATCTGCCGGGCCGTTTCCACGGCAATCGCCTCCACGCCTTCCGGCGGAGGAACTGTGGCCGGGCCGGTCACAAAGCTGACCCGTGCGCCCAGATCGCGCAGCGCGGCGGCGATCGCCGCACCCTGCGCACCGCTTGACCGGTTGGCGACATAACGCACGGGGTCGATCGGTTCATGCGTCGGCCCCGAGGTCACGATGACATGTCGTCCCCTCAGCGGCCCGGGCGAAAGGGCGGCGCGAATGGCCTCAAGGATCGCCTCCGGCTCGGCCATGCGGCCGGGACCATGTTCCCCGCAGGCCATGTCGCCGCTGTCGGGCCCCACGGTCAGGATGCCGTCGGCCTTCAGCTGCGCCAGATTGCGGCGGGTGGCGGGATGGTCCCACATCCGGACGTTCATGGCGGGCGCGATCAACACCCGCTTGTCCGTCGCCAGCAGCAGCGTCGAGGCCAGGTCGCCGGACATCCCCTGCGCCATCCGCGCCATCAGGTCGGCGGTGGCGGGTGCCACCACGACCAGGTCGGCCCGCCGCGACAGCTGGATATGTCCGATCTCGGCCTCGGCGTTGCGATCCCACAGCGTGTCGTGAACGGGCTCTCCGGCCAGGACCGACAGGGTCATGGGCGTCGTGAACTGCGCCCCCGCTGCCGTCAGCACCGGCGTCACCGCAGCACCGGCGGACCGGATCATCCGCACCAGCTGCGGGATCTTGTAGGCCGAGATGCCGCCGCCCACGATCAACAATATCCGCTTGCCCTGCATCCGTCCCCCGCCGCGATCACGCTGCAGAGATAACGTCCCTCCCCCCCTGCCGCAAGGAAGCTGCGCCGTTAACCGATCCTTAAGGCCGCAGCCGTTAACCATCCGGTGAAACAAGGGAAGCAGACATGGTCGCCATTGCCTATTCGGTTGCCTTCGAAGGGGTCGAGGCCCGCCTGGTCGAGGTGCAATGCGCCGTGGCCGCAGGCTTGCCGGGCTTTTCCATCGTCGGGCTGCCCGACAAGGCCATCAGCGAAGCCAAGGAGCGGGTGCGCGCGGCCTTGGGCGCGCTGGCCATCGCGCTGCCCAACAAGCGGCTCACGGTGAACCTGTCGCCGGCGGACCTGCCCAAGGAGGGGTCGCATTTCGATCTGCCGATCGCGCTGGCGGTGTTGGCCGCCTTGGAGATCGTGCCGGCGGACGAGGTTGCACGCTGCGTGGCGCTTGGCGAGCTGGCGCTGGACGGGCGGCTGGTGCCCGTCCTGGGTGCCCTGCCCGCGGCCGTCGCCGCGTCCGAAGAGGACCGCGCGCTGATCTGCCCCCGCGCCTGCGGGCCCGAGGCCGCCTGGATCGACCAGGTCCCCGTGCTTGCCCCCGACAGCCTGCGGGCCGTGATCGACCACCTGACGGACCGCGCGCCGATCACACCTGCGCGCCCTGGCCAGATGGTGGACCTGCCCGGAACCGCCTGCCTGTCGGAGGTCAGGGGTCAGGAACGCGCCAAGCGAGCGCTGGAGATCGCGGCCGCGGGGCGTCATCACCTGCTGATGGTGGGTCCTCCCGGCGCAGGAAAATCCATGCTGGCCGCCCGCCTGCCCGGCCTGATGCCCCCGCTGAGCGCGCGCGAGGCGCTGGAAACGGCGATGATCCATTCGCTGGCAGGGACCCTGGACCAGGGCAGCATCCCCCGACATGCGCCCTTCCAGGACCCGCACCACACCGCCTCCTCGCCCGCCATCGTCGGCGGTGGCCCAAAGGCCCGGCCGGGCCAGATCAGCCTGGCCCACAACGGGGTACTGTTTCTGGACGAGCTGCCCGAATTTCCGCGAAGCGTTCTTGAGAACCTGCGCCAGCCCATCGAGACGGGCGACGTGGTCGTGTCGCGCGCCAATGCTCATGTCCGCTATCCGTGCCGGTTTCTGCTGGTGGCAGCGGCCAATCCCTGCCGCTGCGGCTATCTGGCCGACCCGGCGCGGGCCTGCGCGCGCGCGCCCCTGTGCGGCGAGAGCTATCTGGGCAAGATCTCCGGGCCGCTGCTCGATCGCTTCGACCTGCGGCTCGAGGTGCCGGCTGTCCATCTGTCGGACCTGGACCTGCCGCCCGGAGGCGAAACAACGGCGCAGGTTGGCGCACGCGTTGCCGCAGCCCGGCAGATCCAGGCACAGCGCTTTGCGGATCATCCGGGGGTACGGGTCAATGCCGACGCGTCGGGGGCGCTGCTGGATCGGATCGCCGCGCCCGATGACGCCGGGCGGGCTCTTCTCCACAAGGCGGCCGAGCGGTTGGGTCTGACCGCACGCGGCTATCACCGCATCCTGCGCAGCGCCCGCACCATCGCCGACCTGGAAGCCTCGGAACGCGTCCACAGCCACCACCTGGCCGAAGCGATCAGCTATCGCCTGCCCTTTGTCGCGGGCGGCTGAACCCGTCCGGCAGCCTATCCTGCGGCAACCCGGCGTTCGATCGCCTTCCAGATGGCGGCGGCAGCATTGATGCCGTCAAAACGCTCAAGCTCCTGGATGCCGGTGGGCGAGGTGACGTTGATCTCGGTCAGCCAGCCGTCGATCACGTCGATGCCGGTGAAGATCAAGCCCTTTTCCCGCAGGACCGGCGCAAGCCGGGCGCAGATCTCATGCTCGCGCTCGGTCAGGCCAATCTTCTCGGCCCGCCCGCCCACATGCATGTTCGACCGCGCCTCGCCCTCTTGCGGGACACGGTTGATCGCGCCCACCGGCTCTCCGTCCACCAGGATGATGCGCTTGTCGCCCTTGACCACGGCCGGGAGGTACTTTTGCGCGATCATCGGCTCGCGATTGATGCCCGCGTATGTTTCCAGAAGCGACGAAAGGTTCGGGTCGCCCGGCCGCAGGTGGAACACGCCCGCCCCTCCGTTGCCGTAAAGCGGCTTGACGATGATCTCACCGTGCCGCGCCCGGAATGTCCGGAACGCGGCGGGATCGCGCGCGATCATCGTCGGCGGCGTCAGGTCGGGAAAATCCAGCACCATCAGCTTTTCAGGACAGTTGCGCACCCAGAACGGGTCGTTGACCACGAGCGTCCCGGGATGCACGCGGTCCAGCAGGTGTGTCGAGGTGACATAGCCCATGTCGAAGGGCGGGTCCTGGCGCAGCCAGACCACGTCGAACTCGGACAGCTCGACCTCGGCCCAGTCGCCAAAGGTGACGTGATCGCCCTGCTTGCGGCGCAGCGTGACGGGACGGCCGCGGGCGACGATTCGCCCCTCGTCATAGCGCAGCTGGTCGACCGTGTACTGGAACAGGCGATGGCCCCGCGCCTCGGCCTCCAGCCCGATGCGGAAGGTGCTGTCGGCATCGATCGACACATGCTCGATCGGGTCCATCTGCAAGGCGACGTAAAGGCTCATGCTGCCCTCCTCAGGTTTCGGCATCTTGTGGCGTGGCCCGGAGGGGGATGCAAGCCTGCGGCGTCACATCTCGCCAAAGGCGTTGGAAATCACCTCGACCCGGCCCAGCGCATCGACCAGCGCCACGTCGAAACGCATCGACACAGGCTGCCCCCAGCCCTGTCGATCGCAGAACTCCAGCGCGGCCTGGCCGATCCGGCGCATCTGCGCAGGTTGGAGACGCTCTACCGCCGCGGCATGGGTGGCGGCCGCCTTGACCTCGACAAAGACGACATCCGCGGCCTCGCGAAAGATCATGTCGATCTCTCCGGCCTGGCCTCGCCAGCGGCTGGCCAGCAGGACAGCGCCGCCGTGCCGGTAATGGCGGGTCACGTTCTCCTCGGCCAGAACGCCCGAGATCGCGGCAATCCTGCCTCGCTGCCGGCGCATCGGTCCGCTCTTCCCGGCCTTTTCTGATGGCATGAGCGCCCCCGTCTTCCTTTCTGTCGCGCCGCCTCTACTTCTGGCCCGCAAGCTCCAGGGCCAGCTGATAGACCTCGCGCTTGGGCAGCCCCAGTTCCTGTGCGGCTTCGCGCGCGGCATCCTTGATCGACATCGTGGCCAGATGCGCGGCCAGCACCTGGCGCAACCGGTCCTGATCGACCTCCTGCACGCCCGGTCGGTCGATGACCATCACGACTTCGCCCTTGAGCGCCTCCATGCGCGGATCGGCCTGCAGTTCGGCCGCCGTGCCGCGGATGACCTCCTCGAACTTCTTTGTCAGCTCTCGCGCGACGACCGTAAGCCGATTCGGATCAATCTCGCACAGATCATCCAAGGTCCGGTTAACGCGCCGGGGGCTTTCGAACAGGATCAGGGTCGTGTCGACGGCCAGCCACTGTCGCAACCAGATTTGCCGGGCTGCCTTGGTCGGCGGCGGAAACCCCAGGAACAGGAACCGGTCGCTGGGCAGGCCTGAAAGGCTCAGCGCCGCCAGCGCGGCCGAAGGCCCGGGCAGCGCGTGGACCCGCGCCCCGGCAAGGGCCGCATCCAGCGCGAGCCTATAGCCCGGATCAGCCACCAGTGGCGTCCCTGCATCCGAGCAATAGGCCACGCTGCCCCCATCCGCCAGCGCCGCCAGCAGGGCCGGCCGGGCGCGGTCGCCGTTGTGGTCATGATAGGCCAGGATGCGCCGCCCCCTCAGAGGAATGCCGTGGATGTCCATCAGGTGACGCAGCACCCGCGTGTCCTCGGCCGCCAGCAGATCGGCGCTGTTCAGCACGTCCAGCGCGCGCAGGGTGATGTCGCGGGCGGCACCGATGGGGGTCGCGACCAGGTAAAGGCCCGCAGGCAGCCGGGCGGCCTCGACATGTGCGGTCAGCCGGACGGCGGGTTCGGGATCGGGTCGGTCGCTGCGGGACGTCATCCTGCCTCCGTTCGGCGGCCGGAGCGGGCCGGCGCTGATTGCCAATCGCGGACGCAGGCCATAGGCTGCCGGCATCCGCATGCTTCATATCATACAGCAGGGAAATTTCACATGTTCGCCTCCGCCACAACCCGGCCATGTTCGGGTCTGCGCCGCGCCATCCTGAAAACCGGAGCCGTTGTTTCGGCCTTTTTCCTTGCTGCCTGCGATCCGGCCGGAATGGCCGACCAGGCCAGCGGTCCCGAGATCGGGCAGATGATCGACCCCGGCCAGCCGGTGCGCGTGGCACTGCTGGCGCCCGCAGGCAGCGGATCGCAGGATCTGGAATGGCTGGCGCGCAGCCTCAGGAACGCGGCGCGCATGGCCGCAGGCGACGCCCAGGGGGCCAGCATCGATCTGCGCGTCTATGACACCGGCACCTCGGTCGAAACGGCGGTGGCCCAGGCCAATGCCGCCGCGGATGCGGGCGCGCAGATCATCCTGGGCCCGCTGTTCGCGGATGGCGCGAATGCGGTGGGCAGGGCCATGCTGCCGCGCAACATCAACGTCCTGACCTTTTCCAACAACACCCAGGTGGCCGGGGGCAACGTCTTTATCCTGGGCAACAGCTTTGAAAACATCGCTGACCGCTTGGTCGGCTATGGCATGCGCCAGGGAAAGCGCAACCTGCTGGTCGTGGCTGAGGATGACGTCGCGGGCCAACTGGGGGCGCGCGCCATCGAGGCCGCCATTGCCCGAAACGGCGCGCGCCTTGCGGGCCGCGTGAACCACCCTGTCTCGATCAGCGGCATCGACAACGCCGCACCACGCATTGCCGAGGCCGCGCGGTCGGAACGGGTGGATGCCGTCTTCATGACCGCCAACAACCAGGCGGTCCTGCCCTATCTGACGGAAAAGCTGGCGGCCGCGGGTGTGCGCTCGCCCGTGACGCAGATGATGGGCCTGACTCGATGGGACCAGCCGGCCGACCGCTTGCGGATGCCGCAGCTGGCCGAGGGCTGGTTCGCCATCCCCGACCAAAGCCTGCAGCGCCAGTTCGAGACCCGCTATGCCCAGGCGCATGGCGAGCCGCCCCATCAGCTGGCCTCGCTGGCCTATGACGGGGTCGCGGCCATCGCGTCGTTGGCGCGGGACGGGCGGCGCAACGCGCTGACAACCACGGGCCTGACGCAGCGCGCGGGCTTTTCAGGCATCGGCGGCGTCTTCCGCCTGCAGCGCGACGGCACGATCCAGCGGGGACTGGCGGTGGCCACCATCCGCGACAACCAACTGGTTGTCTTGGACGCGGCGCCCCGCACCGCCCGCGGCTTTGGTTCCTGATCCGCAAAGGCGCATATGCCCATGACGTCCGACGGCCAGACCGCCCGCGCCCCGGCCATGCCCGGGGCGCAGCCCATCTTTGACCCCACCAGCTTCCTGCCGATGCTGGACGAGCGTCTTGCCCCTTTGTCCACTCCGCGCGACATCCGCGCCGCAACCGTGCAGATGCTGACCGAGGCCCGGCTCGAGGCCATGGCCGCGATCGAGGCGGGCTTTGCCACCCACCCCCGCGCCGCCCGCGAAACGGTGCGCGCGATCGCCGCCCTGACCGACGGGATCGTGACGGCCATCCACCACGTCGCGACGATCCGCCTGCACCCCCAGCAGTCGCAGTCCGAAAGCGAACGTTTGGCGGTGCTGGCGGTGGGAGGTTACGGCCGAGCCGAGATGGCGCCCTCGTCCGATGTCGACCTTCTGTTCCTGACGCCCTGGAAGATCACGGCCTGGGCCGAGAGCGTCGTGGAAACGATGCTGTACATGATGTGGGACCTGAAGCTGAAGATCGGCCATTCGATCCGCAGCGTCGACGACTGCCTGCGGCTTGGCACGACGGACATGACGATCCGCACCTCGCTTGTGGAACACCGTCTGGTCACCGGCCACGCCCCCCTGGCGCAGGAGCTGCGGCAGCGGCTGTGGACCGACCTGTTCGCCGGCACCGTGCCCGAGTTCATCGAGGCCAAGCTGGACGAACGCGCCGCTCGTCATCAGCGCCAAGGCGGCCAGCGCTATGTCCTGGAACCCAATGTCAAGGAGGGCAAAGGCGGGCTGCGCGACCTGCAGACGCTGTACTGGATCGCCAAATACATCCACCGTGTCGACCGCGCCGTGGAACTGGTCGATCTTGGGGTCTTTTCGCGCGACGAACACCTGGCCTTCTGGCAAGCCGAGGATTTCTTGTGGGCCGTGCGCTGCCACTTGCACCTGATCGCAGGGCGACCTGTCGACGTCCTGTCCTTTGACATGCAGGTCGAGGTCGCGCGCCGCATGGGCTATGCCGACACCACGGGTCGGCGCGGCGTCGAGTATTTCATGCAGGATTACTTTCGCCATGCCACGCGGGTGGGCGAGTTGACCCGTGTGTTCCTGTCCGAACTGGAGGCGCGCCATGTGCGCAACGCGCCGTTCCTGGGCCGCATCTTCCGGCGGCGGCGCAAGATGCGGCCGGGCTTCATCGACCAGCAGGGGCGTCTGTCGTTCGAGAACGAGGCCACCTTTCTGGCCGACCCGCTGAACATCCTGCGCTTGTTCGAAGAAGCCCTGCGCACCGGAGTGCTGATCCACCCGGACGCCATGCGTCTTGTGGCCGCGAACCTGCATCTGATCGACGCATCGGTGCAGACCGACCCCGAGGCGATCCGCATCTTCATGGACCTGCTGCTGCGGCACGGCAATCCCGAGCGCGCGCTGCGCCGCATGAACGAACTGGGCGTGCTGGCAGCGTTCATCCCCGAGTTCGAGCCGGTCGTGGCGATGATGCAGTTCAACCTGTATCACCACTACACGGTGGACGAACATTCCATCCAGTGCGTCGCCGCCCTGGCCGAGATCGAGCGGGGCGAGCATCCCGAGGATCTGCCCCTGTCCTCCGAAATCATCCAGGCCGGGGTCAATCGTCGGGTCCAGTACCTGGCGACCCTGCTGCATGACATCGGCAAGGGGCGCCCCGAGGATCATTCGATCCTGGGCGCGCGCATCGCCCGCCGCATCGCGACCCGCTTCGGTTTTCCACAGGATGATGTCGACACGGTCGAATGGCTGGTGCGCAACCACCTGCTGATGTCGGATGTGGCGCAAAAGCGCGACATTTCGGACCCGCGGACGCTGCGGGACTTTGCCAAGGCGGTCAAGACGCGCAGGCGGCTGGACATGCTGCTGGTGCTGACCGTCTGCGACATCCGGGGCGTCGGTCCTGGCACCTGGAACAACTGGAAGGCCATGCTGCTGCGCAAGCTGCATCAGGAGACCGCCGCCGCCCTGGAAAACGGGCTGGAGGAGCTGAACCGCGACAAGCGCCATGCCGAAGCCAAGCGGTCCCTGCGTCACATGCTGGTCGCCAAGGGCTGGGAGGCGCGGGCGATCCGGGCCGAGTTGGGGCGCCATTACGACGCCTATTGGCCCGGTCTGCCCACGCAGACCCAGACCGTCTTTGCCGAGCTGCTGCGCGAACTTGGACCCGATGAGATCCGCATCGACCTGCGTGCCGATCCAGACCGGGACGCGACGCGGGCGGCATTCGTGCTGTCGGACCATCCCGGCATCTTCTCGCGGCTGGCGGGGGCGCTGACGCTGACGGGGGCGAACGTGGTGGATGCCCGCACCTACACGACCCGCGATGGCTATGCGACGGCCGTTTTCTGGGTGCAGGATGCCGAGGGTCATCCCTTTGCCGAGGATCGCCTGCCCAAGCTGCGCCAGACCATCCTGCGCACGCTGAAGGGCGAGATCGTCGCCCGCGAGGCCTTTGCCAGCCGCGACAAGCCCAAGAAGCGCAACCGGGAGTTCAAGTTCCCGACCCACATCACCTTCGACAACGAAGGCAGCGACATCTATACGATCATCGAGGTCGATACCCGCGACCGGCCTGGCCTGCTCTATGACCTGACGCGGACGCTGGCGGCAAACCACATCCAGATTGTCAGCGCCGTGATTGCGACCTATGGGGCGCAGGTGGTCGACAGCTTCTACGTCAAGGACATGTTCGGCCTGAAGCTGCACAGCGCGTCCAAGCGGGATGCGCTGGAAAAGAAACTGCGCGCGGCGATCGCCGACGGCGTGAAACGGGCCGAGGCTGAACAAGCATGAAGACCGGACTGGTGCGGGGGTTCCTCTCGGTGGGACTCTGGACGTTGATCTCACGTGCGTCGGGTTTCGTGCGCGACATCCTGATGGCGGCCTGGCTGGGCACGGGCGCCGTGGCCGAGGCGTTCCTGATCGCCCTCTCGCTTCCCAACATGTTCCGCCGGTTCTTTGCCGAAGGCGCGTTCAATACCGCTTTCGTTCCGATGTTCTCGAAGAAACTGGAAAACCCCGAGGAGGCGCAGCGTTTCGCGCGCGAGGCGTTTTCCGGCCTTTTCCTGACCGTGCTTGCGCTGTCGGCGCTGGCGATGATCTTCATGCCGGGGCTGGTCTGGCTGATGGCGTCGGGCTTTGCCGGGGACGAACGCTTCGATCTGGCGGTGGAATACGGGCGGATCACCTTTCCCTATATCCTGCTGATCTCGATGGCGTCGATGATCTCGGGCGTGCTGAACGCGAACGGTCGCTTTACGGCGGCAGCGGCGGCGCCGGTGCTGCTGAACCTCTTGTTCATCCTGGCGATGGGCATGGGACGGTGGCAGGGCTGGGACCTGGGGATGACGCTGGCCTGGGCCACGCCCATCACCGGCATCGCCCAGCTGGGGCTGGTCTGGTGGGACGCGCGGCGGACGGGCTATGTCTTCTGGCCGCGCCGCCCGCGCCTGTCGCCCGACATGCGGCGGCTGGTCGCGGTTGCGCTGCCGGCGGCCTTTGCCGGGGGGGTGGTGCAGATCAACCTGCTGATCGGCCGGCAGGTCGGGTCGCGCTTTGAAGGTGCGATCGCGTGGTTGTCCTATTCCGACCGGCTGTACCAGCTGCCGCTGGGCGTGGTCGGCGCCGCGGTGGCCGTGGTGCTGCTGCCCGAACTGGCGCGCCGCATCCGGGCCGAGGATCACGCGGGCGGCCAATCCGCCTATTCCCGCGCGACCGAATTCGGGTTGTTCCTGACGCTTCCGTCCGCCTTCGCCATCGCAGTCATCGCCGAGCCAATGGTCTCGACCCTGTTCGAGCGCGGTGCCTTCACCGCCTTCGACACGCAGCAGACGTCGGCGGCGCTGGTCGTCTATGCGCTGGGCCTGCCTGCCTTCGTGCTGCAAAAGATCCTGCAGCCGCTGTATTTCGCGCGAGAGGACACCAAGACCCCCTTCCGCTTTGCGCTGTTCTCGATGGTCGTGAATGCGGTTGCGGCCTTTGGGTTGATGCCGATCTTCGGCTTTCTTGCTGCCGCCATCGGAACCACCATCGCCGCCTGGGTCATGGTCGGCCAGTTGTGGTGGGGCACCCGCACGATGGGTCAGGCGGCCCGGGCCGATGCCCGCCTGCGGCGCGCCGTTCCGCGCATCATTCTGGCCTCGGCCCTGATGGCCGGGGCGCTGTGGCTGGTCCGCGGCTGGCTGGAAGGGGCCGGACTGGGCCGCGGCACGGGCCTGGCCATTCTGGTCTTTGGCGGGGCTGGGGTCTATTTCGCGCTGGCCTATCTGATCGCGGGATATCGCCCGTCCGAGCTGAAGGCGGCGGTGCGGCGCGGTTAACGCTGCCGGATCTGCCCCAGGGCGCGGCTCAGCCCGCCATCGACCAGCAGGAAGGAAAAGGCAAAGCCGCAGGCAAAGCTCGCAATATCGGCGATCCATCCCGTTCCGGCGCCGCCGAACAGCAGCCCGAAGGCCAGCTGGAACGCCAGCAGCATCCCGATCAGCACAAAAGCCCGCATCCGGTTGGCATTTGCCGCGGCCAGCCGCGTCCAGAGCAGAAAGGTAAATGCTCCCACCAGCCCATAGACGGCCGGATAGCCGCCGATCAAGGGGGCCGGCCGCGTGCCGGTCAGTGGCAGGACTGCCGCATAGATCAGGGCACCGCCGATGGCCGAGCCCAGAAACAGCGCCAGAACCGCCGCCGGACGAAAGTTCTGCGCCACCATGTTGCCAAGGGCCAGCGTGAACACGACCACGAACAAGGCATGCGTCAGCGACAGGTGGACAAAGCTGAAGCTGAGGAACCGGTAAAGCTGCCCCAGGTCCAACGCGCCGATGGACCACATGCGTTGCGCCAGTTCGGGCGGAAAGGCCGCCATGCGGATTGCGGACAGGCGCAGGCCGACACCTTCGGCCCCGCCGACCAGGCCCGCGCTGCCCAGGGCGAACACCGCCTCGGAGGCGATAACGGGCAGGGCCAGCAGCCAGATCACGGGCGGCAGCGGGTTCAACGGAGATTCGGTCAGGCCGGGGCGCATGAGGTTTCCTTGACGGTTGCGGAGGGCTGGACCAATCGCTAAGCCAGCGGCCAGCAAATTCCAAGGCAGGCCGGTCATGTCCGAACCCAACAACAGCCAATTCCGCCCTCGCATCTTCTCGGGCATCCAGCCTTCGGGCGGGCTGACGCTTGGCAACTATCTGGGCGCGCTCAAGCGTTTCGCGGCGTTGCAGGGGGGCGAGGCCCAGACCATCTACTGCATCGTGGATCTGCATGCGATCACCGTGTGGCAGGACCCCGAGGTGCTGCGGGCCCGCATCCGCGAAGCGGCGGCGGCCTTCATGGCGGCGGGCGTGGATCCCGCGCAGTCGATCCTGTTCAACCAGTCGCAGGTCAGCGCCCATGCCGAGATGGCGTGGCTGTTCAACACCGTGGCGCGCGTCGGCTGGATGTACAGGATGACCCAGTTCAAGGACAAGGCCGGCAAGAACACCGAGAATGTCAGCCTGGGCCTGTTGGCCTATCCGGCGCTGATGGCGGCCGACATCCTGACCTATCAGGCGACCGCCGTCCCCGTGGGCGAGGACCAGAAGCAGCATCTGGAACTGACTCGCGACATTGCCGCCAAGTTCAACCATGATTATGGGGTCGATCATTTCCCGATCACCGAACCATTGATCGAAGGCGTGGCCACCCGCGTCATGTCGCTGCGGGACGGAGCCAAGAAGATGTCGAAATCCGACCCTTCCGACGCCAGCCGGATCAACCTGACGGACGACGCCGACACGATCGCGCAAAAGATCCGCAAGGCGCGCACTGACGCGGACCCCCTGCCCGGCCAGATGGAAGGCCTGAAGGACCGGCCCGAAGCCCGCAACCTGGTCAACATCTATGCTGCGCTGGCGGACGAGACGCCGGACCAGGTTCTGGCGCGCTTCGAAGGCCAAGGCTTCGGCGCCTTCAAGCCGGCCCTTGCCGAGGTCGCGGTCGAAGCCTTGTCGCCCATCACCCGCCGCATGGCCGAGTTCATGGGCGATCCGGCGCAGATCGATCGGGTGCTGGCCGAAGGCTCGGACCGCGCGGCGGCGGTGGCCATCCCGATCCTCGAGCGGACGAAAGACATCATGGGCCTGTTGCGCACGCGCGCCTGAACCAGCGACACGCTGTGCCGCAGCCAAGAAAGCTCCGGTGGGTTCGACCGGTCAGCGCAACATCCATGATCGGGATACTCTGGAAGGGCCTGCAATGACACGAACCGGTCGCCCTGACCTGTCGCATGAACAGAAGGCTGAACTCTGGCAACGATGAAAGGCTGGTGAAACGCTCAGCGATATGGGGGCGGCCCTTGGGCGAGCATGCGGCCTCTGTGTTTGGCATCGTCTCAGCACAGAGCGGTTTTGCACCCGTGGCCCGGACCCGCAAGCGAGGGTTCCTCAGTCTGAGGGAGCGGGAAGAAATTTCTCGGGGCCTTGCCGAAGAATACTCCTTCAGAAAGCTTGGTCGCGATCTGGGACGAGCCGCTTCCCCGATCAGCCGCGAAGTTGCCCGCAATGGCGGGCGGCTGGCCTATCGTGCGGCGCGGGCGGATGAACAGGCGTCGGATCGAGCCCGACGTCCCCAGTCCTGCCGGTTGGCATTCAACCCTGCGCCTTAGGCAAACTGGTTGCCGGAATGCTGTCAGGCCAATGGTCACCACAGCAGATCGCAGGGTGGCTGAAAGCTTAAGGTCATCCGGACACCCTTCCACGACCATCTCGCACGAGACGATCTACAAGAGCCTGTTCATTCAGGCGCGAGGTGTTCTCAAGAAGGAGTTGCTGGCTTATCTGCGCAGTCGCAGGATCATGCGCGGGGGGCCGAGCCGCGACAACGGCAGGACAAACCCGGGGCAGATCATCGACGCCGTGTCGATCCGCGAAAGGTGGGCAGAAATCGGGGATCGTGCCGTTCCCGGCCACTGGGAGGGCGGCCTGCTGAGTGGTTCCAGAAACAGCCATATCGCCACGTTGGTTGAACGTAGCTCGCGCTTTGTCATGCTGGTCAAGATCTGAGGCAAGGACAGCGACAGCGTCATCAGTGCCCTGATCCCCCGAATGCAGCACCTGCCGCAGGGAGTCGTGGCTTCGCTGAACTGGGACCGGGGAATGGAACTGCCCTTCACCGCAAGTTCACCGTCGCGACAGATGTCAGCGTCTACTTCTGCGATCCAAAGAGCCGAGGCTGTGCGGAAACTCCTGTTTGTGGTAGCCTCAGACATGGCTGCGGGGGATCGGCATGTCGGGTTTCATCAAGAGCATTGATCACGGGCAGACAGTCCTTTTCCAGATCGGCTCGACGTCTGGATCGACGAGGATCATCTGGTTCGCGTGGTTGATCTGTTTATTGACGAACTGGATCTGCCGGCTGTTGGCTTTGTGCGTTCGGCGCCAGCGCGGACCGGTCGGCCCGGCTATCATCCTGCGGTTCTGCTCAAGTTGTTCATCTATGGCTACCTCAACCGGATCCCGTCCAGCCGCAGGCTGGAACGCGAAGCCGGGCGGAATGTCGAACTGATGTGGCTGACCCGCCGCCTGGTGCCGGACCACAAGACCATCGCCGACTTCCGCCGCGACAACGGCTCCGCCATTCGCCGGGTCTGCGCGCAATTCGTCGATCACTGCCGCCGCATCGGCACCCTCAAGGGCGATTGCGTGGCCATTAAGGGGAGCAAGTCCAGAGCCGCGAACAACCGCAACCGCGATTTCAACAAGGGCAAGGTCGCCAGCCGCATCGCGCACCTGGAAGCCGGCATCGAGCGCAGCATTCAGGAGATGGTCGGGACCGACCGCCAGGAAGAAGTCGAGGCACGGGCTGACAAGGTCGCCCACCTCGGCCGCCGATATGGGCGCATCAAGCAGGAGACCCTGCGGCTGAAGGCGATGGACAAAGCTCTGGCTGATGCACCTGATGGGCAGATCTCGCTGACTGATCCTGATGCCCGCGCCATGGCCACCAGTGCCCGCAACAGCGGAATGGTCGGCTACAATGTGCAGACGGCAGTGGATGCCGAAACCCATCTGATCATGGCCCATGAGGTCACCAACCATGTGCATGACCGCGATCTGCTGTCGCCATTGGCGACAGCGGCCAAGGAGGTGTTGGTCCGTGACGACCTGCATGTTCTGGCTGACAAGAGCTACTTCAGCAGCCGCGAGATCCTGACCTGCTTTGACGCAGGCATCACCACAACCGTGCCGCGCCCCGCAACCTCGGGCAACCGTGGCAAGGAGATGTATGTGAAGGCCGACTTCGCTTACGAACCAGACGCGGATGTTTATCGCTGCCCGGCAGGCAAGGCGCTGAGCTATCGCTACACCGCCAAGGAAGATGGCCTCCAGCTCAGGCGCTACTGGACCAGCGAATGCGGCAACTGCCCGATCAAGTCACGCTGCACGACCGGCAAGGAACAACGGATCACCCGATGGGAGCATGAGCACCTGATTGAAGAAGCGCAGATCAGGTTGCGGGGCCCGTCAGAGCCGATGACGGCGCGCAGGTCCACTGTCGAGCACCCTTTCGGCACGATCAAGGTGTGGATGGGGACGACCCATCTCCTGACCAGGCGGCTGCCCGATGTGAAGACGGAAACGGCGCTGAATGTGCTGGCCTATAACATCAAGCGGATGGCGACCTTGATCGGCATCCGGAACCTGATGGCGGCGATCCGGACCTGAAAAGAACAGAAGAAACTCTCTTCCGTTGGCCACGCCAATGATGCGCTATGCTCGACCCGGTGCAACGACCAGCGCTCCGGTAGAGAAAATTTCCACGCGCCCTAAGCCCTTGGCAGCACGGCAGGTACGAAAATACTGATGGTTTGCTTCGCCCATACTTGCCGAATGGAGCCCACCTATCCGTCTACACTCAGCATGATCTTGACCAGATCACTTTGCGGCTCAACACAAGGCCGCCGAAAACGCTTGGCTTCGAAACGTCGGCTGCTACGTTCGAACGCGTCATTTCGCTGACCGGTTGAACCCACCTCAGCTTTTTTTGCCCGGGACTTGCGATCGGGCACCCGCTGCGGCTATCAGCGCCGCAAGCGCATGGACCCGGTGAGAACCCGGGTGGCTCTTCCGGCCGCCAATCCGCCGGACAATTCGAACCTCGTCAAAGATTTCGCTGGACCCCGGCCGCACGCGTCGCCCGGTCAGGAACGGATGCCTCATGTTTTCACTTGCACGCTACAGGAACGAATGGCTGGGCAATGTCCGGCCTGATCTTTTGTCAGGGCTGGTCGTCGCCCTGGCGCTGATCCCCGAAGCCATCGCCTTCTCGATCATCGCCGGCGTCGATCCCAAGGTCGGGCTCTACGCCAGCTTCTCGATTGCCGTCATCACGGCCATCACCGGCGGGCGGCCCGCCATGATCTCGGCCGCGACGGCGGCGACAGCGGTCCTGATGGTGACGCTGGTGCGCGATCACGGGCTGGAATACCTGCTGGCCGCCACCGTGCTGGCGGGCCTGATCCAGATCGGCTGCGGGCTGCTGAGGCTGGGCTTTGTCATGCGCTTCGTGTCCCGTTCGGTGATGACCGGCTTTGTGAACGCGCTGGCGATCCTGATCTTCCTGGCGCAGCTGCCCGAACTGGATCCGCGCGTTCCGGGTGTCACCTGGTTCACCTATGTGCTGGTCGCTGCCTCGCTGGCGATCATCTATCTGTTTCCGCGGATCACACGCGTCGTCCCGTCGCCCCTTGTGACGATCGTTGTTCTGACAGCCGCCTCTATGGCCTTGGGGTGGGATGTGCGCACTGTGGGCGACATGGGATCCCTGCCCGACACGCTGCCCGTCTTTCTGCTGCCGGACGTGCCGCTGAACCTGCAGACGCTTCAGATCATCCTGCCCTACTCCTTTGCCGTCGCAATCGTGGGCCTTTTGGAAAGCCTGATGACCCAGAACCTGGTGGACGAGCTGACCGATACGCGGACAAGCCGGAATCAGGAATGCATCGGTCAAGGGCTGGCGAATACCGCGACTGGCTTCATCGGCGGCATGGCCGGCTGCGCGATGATCGGGCAGTCGATGATCAACGTCAAATCCGGCGGGCGCGGCCGGCTGTCGTCTTTCGTGGCAGGCGTCTTTCTGCTGATCCTGGTCGTGGGACTGGGCGACTGGGTCAGCCGGATCCCGATGCCCGCGCTGGTGGCGATCATGATCATGGTGTCGGTCGGCACGTTCAGCTGGTCCTCGATCACGGCGCTGCGGACGCATCCGCGATCGTCGTCGGTCGTGATGCTGGCGACGGTGGCGACGGTGATCTGGACCCACAACCTGGCCATCGGCGTGCTGGTGGGGGTGACGCTGTCGGGCATCTTCTTTGCCGCAAAGATCGCCCAGCTGTTCCGCATCCGCTCGACCCTGTCTGCGGACGGGCGCACACGCACCTATGTTGTCCAGGGCCAGATCTTCTATGGCTCGGTCGAAGACTTCATGGCAGCCTTTGACTTTTCGGAAGTCCTCGATCAGGTCGTGATCGATGTCAGCCAGGCGCATATCTGGGACATCAGCGCCATCCAGGCGCTGGACTTGGCGATCCTGAAGTTCCGCCGCGCAGGTGCCCAGGTGCAGCTTGCCGGCCTGAACCAGGCTTCGGAAACTTTGGTCGACCAGCTTGCAGCACATGACAAGCCCGGCGCGATGGATAAACTGGCCGTGCATTAGGGGGTTGCGCACATGACGAATAAGATCATCGCCCTGGTTGACGAGTCGGCCTATGCAACATCCGTCTGCGAACATGCGGCATGGGTATCTGCCCGGACCGGCACTCCGGTCGAGTTGCTGCACGTGCTGGGGCGGCGCGAGTCCCTGTCGCGGGACCGGTCCGGGACCCTCCAGCTTGGTGCGCGCAGCGCCCTGCTCGAGCAGTTGGCGACGTTGGACGCGCAGCGCGCCCATGTCGTGACGGCTCACGGGCGTGCCTTGCTGGAAGAGGCGCGGCTGCTGACAGAAGGCGCGGGTGCGGCGGGCGTCATCACCCGGTTGGACCAGGGCGATCTGATCGAGCGAGCGACAGGACGCGACGCGTCACCCGCCTTGATCGTCGCGGGAAAGAGAGGTGCCGCGGCCGATTTCGCGCAGGGCCACCTGGGTTCGAATGTCGAACGGATCGTTCGGGCAGCCCGCGTTCCTGTCCTAGTCGCGGCCCGCGCATTTCATCCCATAGGACGGGTTCTTGTTGCCTTTGACGGCGGCACCTCGTCGCGAAAGGCCATCGACCACATCGCCACCAGCCCGCTGCTGCGCAGGACCCGGATCGACGTGGCCATGGTCGGGCCGGGACCGCGCGGTGCGCAGGTCCATCTGGACGAGGCCATCTTGGCGCTGCGCGCGGCTGGCCTCGAAGCCGATGCCCTTCGGCTGGAGGGAACGCCAGAGGCCGCGTTGCTTACCTTGATCGAGCAGCAACAGCACGACCTCCTGGTCATGGGCGCCTATGGGCACAGCCGCATCCGCCGTTTGGTCATAGGCTCGACCACCACCCAGATGCTGATTGAATCGCGCCTGCCGGTGCTGCTGTTCCGCTGACGACCGGGTCAAAGCGTCAGTCCTCGAGGGCCTCACCAGCCGGCGCAGCGTCGCACCACCTGATGCCGATGCGCGGGATCGGCGCTGGTCTGACCAGCCCGCCGTCGATGATCCAGCCCGTTCGTGATCGTCAAAGAAGGTGAGGTCCTGACTCTGCCCTCCGCCTTCGCACAGTCAGTCAAGCAAGCGCAACATCTCGGGCGCGCTTACCAGAGCCGCCACTGTCACTCTGCCTTGCGGATCATGGCAGGCTACCACTGTCATGATGCATCATGGGTGCTCGATCTGCCCGACAAC
>Ga0194112_10003999_pt1 | contig 20349 bp, 15 predicted proteins | sample TA2MahC400mmetaG_FD_146191 | JGI IMG/M metagenome (GOLD analysis project Ga0194112, IMG submission 146191) | Freshwater microbial communities from Lake Tanganyika, Tanzania - TA2015016 Mahale Deep Cast 400m | ecosystem: Environmental > Aquatic > Freshwater > Lake | place: Tanzania: Lake... | reverse complement strand
GGCGGCCCGGCAGGCCGCCCCCTTGCTCGCCGTCCCCTTGCAGCGTCGCCGTTTCAACGTCCATCCTCCTGCAAGCGTCTTGAGGCCCGAACCGCCGGAGACCCTCTCGACACACCCCGCACACACCGTCGGAAAAGAACACTCTTCACACACCAACAGGGGACAGGCGGGCTCCGCGGACCGGCGACAGCCAGGCCGAACCCGCCCCTCGGGCCCGCGGAATCTCGCCCCCGGAGGCCCCCATTCGCTCCCTGGGCCGTCCTCGGGCCTCCCTGCGGCCCACGCCGCCAGCCGCCGCCCCCTCGCGCCCCACCCGGCCCCCTGCACCGTCCCCGGAGGGCCCCACAGCAGCCCACAGAGCACGCACAGCGCAGCGGCAGCGAGGGTCCGCCATTTCAGGCGTCCCGTGCCTCTCGCTCCGCGCCGTCCGTGATCAGGCCTGGCTCTCATGCGGCTCATCCTTCTGCTTTGAGTCCTTCTTCGCTCCCCTGGCCTCCTTCGCTGTCTGGGCCTCCCGCAGCCGCGCGACGAGGGCCGTGGCCCACTCGGCTGGGGTGGTGCCCAGAGGCAGGGCGCCCGGCTCGCGGGCGCTCCGCGTGGCCTTCAGGTCGCGGAGGCAGTTCCGCACGATCCGCGCCTGGGCCGAGGCCGCGCCCTCTTCGCCCGCCCTCTGGGCGCGCAGGTACTGAAGGAAGGCCATGGCCGCCATCTGGACGGCGACCTCGTCGGAGGAGCCGTTCAGCACGAAGTCCCGGCGGATCTCGGCGAGGAAAGCGTCGCGGATGCGCTGCTCCTCCTGGTTCAGGACCCGCTTCGCATACGCGCCATGGAGGAGGCCGTTCAGATTGCCCTTGGGCGCGCCCCCGCGGGCGCCGTGGTAGTGGCACACGCGGCGGCCGGGCGCCGCCGGCTGGCGGCAGCGCTTGCCAGTCTGCTTGCTCTTCGCCGTGCATCGCCGTGCATCGTCGCTCATCGGGCTTCTCCATTCGCCGTCGCAATTCACGTCCCCTATCTTCCTAGTACGCAAACGGGCCGCGGATTGGGGCGGGAAAATCAGATGTAACGCCGGATGTGGCGAAGAGATCACGCATGCGGCGCAGATCACGCCTCAGCGCGTCACGCGTGATCCCCGCGTGGCGGGCCGCCGCGGCCACGGGCATGACCTTCAGCAGCTCGCACAGGCGCCGCAGATGCTCCGGCAGGCGCGCGAGGGCCGCTTCCACGTCCATGCGGCACGCGCACCGCTCCAATGCCGAAAGGGACTTCGTGCCCAGACGCCGCTCCCCATCTGCCGCGCCGAGGGTATCGCCCCGCTGCAGGCGCTCCCCGCCATCGCTCCACACCTCATCGTCGAGCGACAAGCCACGGCTTCCGGCGCCCCGCTTCTCAGCATCCCGTTCCCGCAGGATGGCAATGGCCCTGTGGCGGATGACGCCCCTGGCGAAGGCGGCCCAAGTTCCCCGTTCCGGGTCGTGATCGCCACGGCGCAGGAGCAGTTCCAGGGCGAGTTCCTGCTCCAGGTCATCGCGGTCGGCGTCGGCGAACCCCGGCTGCCGGACGAGCCGTCTCGCCGTCCCGCGGATCAGCTGCATTGTCCTGGGATCGAATGCCCCTGGCTGCCGCCGGCGCCGCCTTTCCGGGAGCGCCGCCATCTCTACACTGTTCATGCCTCGCTCCGTGTCGCGCGGACGGAACGAAACGCCCTTCCCGGAGGCGGGACCCGGCGTGGGGTCGGGAAGGGCGTCGCATCCGTCCGCGCATCCGTCGGTCAGGCCGGCCGGGTCGCGCCTCTATAGGAAGAAGGATCACAACCGGCGTGATCGACGCCACGGAGGGCGTGATCTTTCGCGTTATATTTTCGCGTTACGTCGTCCAGCTCATGGACTCGCCGGGCGCGTAGCAGAAGGCCCGGCCGCACTGAATGGACAGCTGGAGGTGCCGCCACAGGGCCGGGTACACCGCCTTGATGCGGCGCAGGGCACGACGGATCGCCATGGTCACCGCCTGGCGGGCGCGCAGCACGTCGTCGCCGGCCCGGCGTGGCTGGCCGTGCGGGGTCGTGGCCTGCTCCAGATGCTCCATGACCGTCCTCATCTCCTGCTGGATGGCCTCCCGGCGCGCCGCGTCGCGGCACGTGGCCTTCTCCTGCCCCAGCGCGCGGAGCCGGGCGGCGTACTCCTCCCGCGCCCGGGCGTCGAGGATTTCCCCGGCGTGGCCCGCCGGCGGGAGTTCCACCCCTGCCACGTCTGCACGGAGTCGGTCTGCGGGAACCGGCTCCATCGGGTGGCCCAGGAGGCGCGCGAGGTAGTGCATGCCTGCCTGGTCGTTGAGGTAGACCATGCGGCCCTCGTAGCGCACGGTCCATTTCTGGCCGTCGTGCCGGAAGAGGGGGCCGTCGCCGGGGCCAGCGACCTCGGCCGAAGGCTGATCCTCTGCTTCCGGCTCGGCCGGCTCCGGCGGCGGGGGTGCGGCTTCCTTGTGCGGACGCGCCGGCGCCTTCTGCCTGCCGTCTGCGCGCGTCGCCTTCTCTGCGTCCGCGCCGCGGCCGAACGCCTTGAGCAGCCGCTCGGCCATCTTCGGCCCGACCGCCCGAGTCAGCACCGCCTCGGGCGCACGGCGAACCGCCTCAGTGTTGCCCAGGCCCGCGCGGAGCAGCCTGGCGACGTGGGTCCGCCCGAAGCCCTGCTCCTCGATCCCGCACAGCGCCAGGCCCTCCGGGGCGACGCCCATCGTCAGGCGCGTGGACAGCTCGCCGAGGTACTTCACGTGGTCCTCGGGCAGATGGAGCAGGTCGGCGATGGCCGACGCGGCGTCCGCGAGCCACGCGCAGGCCTCCGCGGCGGTGCGGATGGTCCCCGCCAGGCTCTCGTAACGCTCCTCGATCTTCGCGGCCGGCTCTCCATGCACCCAGGCGTGGAGGAGCAAAGCCATCTTCATCGGCTTCACCTCCTCGTACGTCTGGTAGTTCCGGCTCTCGAAGACCGGGGCGAAGAACTCCCGCGAGAGCGGGGGCAGCAGCGCCGCCAGTTCCTCGGGGTACGCCCACGACCGGTACTCCTCGGTCGACATGTTCAGATGCTCGTCCCGCGCCTCCTCGGTCCGGCACAGGACGTAGAGCGCCTCGGCGTCGGGGAAGGACCGGCCGCGGAGGGACGCGAGCCAGGTGTGCAGCCCGTAGCCCGTCGCCGCCGCGATCCCCTTGACGGCGCACAGGCGGCCCAGCGACGTGGCCGCCAGTGTGCCCTCGGCTTGCGCCCTGCTCAGCAGGCCGTACTTGACGCAGCGCTCGGCGGCGGCCGCGACCCGCTCCTGGAATCCCTCCTCGTCCTCGCGCAGCGCCCGCTCGTGCATCACCCCGGTCAGCGTGTGCAGAAGGAACCTCGCGATCCCCGCCTCGTCGTGCGCCGCATCGGACGCGACGAGCCGCATGGCGTGTGTGGCGAGGTCCACGCCCCGCAGCTGCGGCTCCAGTTCCTCGAGCCTCGCCTTCAGGTAGCAGTTCTCGTACTGCATGCACTCCAGCGGCGTCGTGGCGACGAGGATGGAGCGCCCGAAGTCGCCCTCGAGGTTGAGCCGGCCCGCGCGCCCGCTCATGTTCTCGTACTCGCCCTTCGTCAGCATGCGCCGGCGAGGGCGGTCCGTCAGCCGGCCCCGCTCCCAGAGCGCGGGCTCGAGGAAGACGTTCTTCGCGGGGAGGTTCACCCCCAGCGCCAGGGTCGGCGTGGCGCAGATGACGCGGATGCTCCCGGCGCGGAAGTGCCTCTCCACCGCCCGCCGCTCCTCGAGGCTCATGTCGGCGTTGTGGAAGGCGATGCCGCTCCTCAGGCACTCGAAGAGCATCTGGCGCGACTGGGTCTCCTCGAGGCCCTCGAGCTCGGCGATGGCCTCCTCCGCCGCCGGGCCGTGGAACTGCTCGGCGGCGCGCGTGGCCATCGTCCGCGTCGAGCGCTTGTCCGAGAGGAAGACGAGCGACTGCTCGCCCTTCTCAGCGAGCCACACGGCGTTCGCCATGAGAATCTCCCACGCTTCCAGGTCGCCGTCCAGGGGCAGGAACGCCTCCGTCCCCCGCTCGTGGGTGTTGTACGTCTCGTACTCGAACGTCCCCTGGTAGACGATGCCGCGGCGCAGCTCGACAGGCCGCTCGCAGTACTGGAGGAACTGCGCGCCGAGCCACTTCGACAGCAGGCCGTTGTCCCGCAGCACCGCCGAGAGGCCCACGAACTGGAACGAGGCCTTCGAGAGCCGCAGCCGCGTGAGCAGCACCTCGATGTCCGCGCCCCGGCCCGCGTCCGCCAGGGTCTGCAGCTCGTCCGCGACGACCACGCGCACGCCCTCGAGGGCGTCCGGGGTCTGGATGAGGATCTGGTGCATCTTCTCGTAGACCACGACCGCGATCTGGAACCGGCCCTCGGCGATCTCGTCGTCGAACTGCCGGCAGTCCCGGGTCGACATGACCACCCGCGCCCCGAGCGGCGCGTAGCGCTCGCGGAACGTCTCGAACTTCTCCGCCGCCAGGGCCTTCAGCGGCACCAGGTAGAAGCACCGCCGGTGGCCCAGCAGGGTGTGCGCCGCGGCCATCTCGCCGATGAAGGTCTTGCCCGACGACGTCGGCGCCGAGACGAGCAGGTTCCCGCCGCCGAACAGGTTGTAGCGGTCCACGGCGATCCGCTGCACGGGGAGCAGCGTCTCGATGCCGCTGGAGCGCCAGATGTCGATCAGCCGGGGATCGACGCCGTACCGAATGAGGTCCTGAGTCTTCACGGGGAGGTCTCCATGTGCACGGGGTTGCACGTGGGCATTGCCGCGGCCGCCGCCGTGTCCGGCGGCCGCCTTCGCTCGCCCTGTCAGTCGCCTGTGTCGCCTGTGTCCTGCACTGGCTCGTCTCCTGTCCCAACGGTCGCTCCTCCCGGTTCGGCCAAAAAGAAAGGTCCGACTTCCTGCAGCCTCGGCGGCTCGGAAGCGGACCTTAAGTCGTCCAGCGGACGGTAAAGGCATCTCTGCCCTTTAGGCCGGTCCTGTCCGGCCCGCCTACGCGGGCCGCATGGCTCGAAGCACTCCTACCACCTGGCCGGCGTAACGGAAGCCCTTGCCCGGCCCGACGTGGGTGGTCGAGAAGGCGTCGTTCGCCGGGACGAGGTCAACCCCGTCCTTCGTGCGGGTGACGCGCTTCACAGTCGCCTCCTCGTCCACGACGGCGACGCCGATCTCGCCGTCGTCGAACCACTCCTTCTTGCGGACGACGACGATGTCCCGGTTGCGGATGTCCGCGTCCTTCATGCTCTCGCCCTCCACCCGCAGGCAGAACAGCTCCTCGGGGGAGGCGAAGGGGGAATCGAGGGAGACGTAGCCCTCGAGGTTCTCGATGGCCTCGATGGGTCTCCCCGCCGCCACGCGCCCCACCAGAGGGAGACCCGACGGTGGGGCGAACTCGCCCGCCAGGCGGATGTTCCGCGAGGCGCTGCCGTCGCGCCGGATGCAGCCCTTGCGCTCCAGGGCGGCCAGGTGGTCCTGCACGGTGGTGGTCGACGTGACGCCGAACTTCGCGCCAATCTCGCGGACGGTCGGAGGGCGCCCGCTGCGGATGATCTCGCAACGGATGTAATCCAGGATGGCGGCTTGCCGGTTCGTCAGCGCGTCCATGCGGGTCTCCATGTCCGCCCATAGTATACGCTACACATGTATGGTTGTCAAGCCCCACGGCATCGCCGCACACCCGGTCCCCGTGCGCCGGCGGCCCGCAACCTCTTGTGGAATCTCGGCTTACGTCATCCGAAAAATCCTTGATAATCGTGCCGAGCCGAGCCTTCATGGGGCACCACAGACCTGTCTACCTGCGACCGGAAAGGAATCATCGCATGGACCCCGCCCTGCGCGAGGAGATCGAGGGCCTGGCACACACGCCCCTCCCGGAACTCAAGGCGAAGTACATCGCGGCCTTCGGCGAGCAGACCCGCTCGAACAACGCCGCCTTCCTCCGCAAGCGCATCGCCTGGCGCCTCCAGGCCAACGCCACGGGCGGCCTGTCGGAGCGCGCGCGACTCCGCGCCATGGAACTCGCCAACGACGCCGACCTCCGCATCCGCCCGCCCAGCGCGACCTGCAGCTCCCGGAAGAGGAACACCGGAAGCCGCCTCAAGGAGCCGCGGCCTACCCGCCGCGACCCCCGGCTCCCGGAACCGGGCGAGCTTCTCGTCCGCGAGTTCAAGGGCACGACTGTGGTCGTCCGCGTCCTCGAGCGCGGATTCGAGTACGGCGGCCGCGTCTACCCGTCCCTCAGCCCCGTCGCCCGCGAGGCGACCGGCTCGAACTGGAACGGATTCCTGTTCTTCGGCCTCGTCCGGCCCGCGCGCCGGCAGGCCGCCAGACCGTCGTAGGAAAGGGATGCCCAGTGCAGAGACGAAGAAGCACAGACCCGGGCCAGCGCACAGGCCGCCGCGAGCGGCGGACCGTGTGCTGCGCCATCTACACCCGGAAGTCCACCGAAGAGGGCCTCGAGCAGGAGTTCAACTCCCTCGACGCCCAGCGCGAGGCCGCCGAGGCCTTCATCCTGAGCCAGCGCTCCGAGGGCTGGCTCGCGCTGCCTGACCGCTACGACGACGGCGGATTCACGGGCGCCAATATGGACCGCCCCGCGCTCACCCGCCTGCTCGACGACATCAAGGCCGGCCGCGTCGACTGCGTGGTCGTCTACAAGGTCGACCGCCTCTCCCGTTCGCTCCTCGACTTCGCCCGCATCATCGGGGTCTTCGAGGCGCACGGCGTGAGCTTCGTCTCCGTGACCCAGCAGTTCAACACGGCCACGTCCGTCGGGCGCCTGATGCTCAATGTCCTCCTCTCCTTCGCCCAATTCGAGCGCGAGATGATCGCCGAGCGCACCCGCGACAAGATCGCCGCCGCCCGCCGCAAGGGCAAGTGGACGGGCGGCACGCCCGTGCTCGGCTACGAGGTGGACCCCGAGGGCGGCCGGCTCGTCGTCATCCCGGAGGAGGCCGAGCGAGTCCGGGCGATCTTCGGCTTCTACATCGCCCGGCGCTCCCCCCTCGCCGTCATCCAGGAGCTTGACCGCCGGGGCTGGCGGACCAAGCTCCACGTCTCTCGGAAGGGCAGGGCATCCGGAGGCAGGCCCTTCACGAAGGCAGCCCTCCGCTGCCTCCTGAGGAATCCGCTCTACGCAGGCAAGGTCCGAAGCCGCGACTCCGTCTGCCCGGGCGAGCACGAGGCCCTCGTGGACGAGGCCGTCTGGGAGCGCGTCCAGCACCTGGTCAGCCGCAACGGCAACGGCCATGCTCGCGCGGCGAGCAGCCGCAACGGCCACGATCCGCTGCTCAAGGGCCTGCTCCGCTGCGGCCCGTGCGGCGCTGCCATGACCCACGCGGTCACCTGGCGGCGCGGAAGGCCCTACCGCTACTACGTCTGCCTCAACGCCCAGAAGCGCGGGTGGGACGCCTGCCCGACGAAGTCCGTCCGAGCCGACGAAATCGAGGCGTCGGTAGTCGAGCGCCTCAGGAGTCTCCCCCTGAATGGCGGCCGGCCCCAAGCCGACGCGGAGGGCGGGCCAACGCAGGTTGGCTTGCCAGCAACCGATGGCACGGCTCATGCTCCAAGCCTCCTCGGCACCATCTGGGACACGCTCTCCCCGCGCGAGAGACACCGGGCGCTTCGCCTCGTCCTCGAGCGCGTCGCCTACGACGGGAGCACGGGCGGCCTGACGGCTTCCATCCGCCCCTCGGGCATCGAGGCCCTCTGCCGTTCCGTCGGGTCCGCCCGCCGTGAGGAGAGGCCATGATGGAAGACCAGGTGACCGGCGGCGATGCCGGCGCCGACACCCTCGAACTGGCCTGGACTCTGAAGGCACCCGCAGGCCCCAACCCGACCACCGACGCGCCCGAGGTCGAGCCGGGCAACGTTCCCCGCATCTCGCGCCTCATGGCTCTGGCAATCAAGTTCGACGACCTGATCCGCCGCGGTGAAGTCGAAGACTACGCGACCCTCGCCCGCCTCGGCCACGTCACCCGCGCCCGCATCACCCAGATCATGGCCCTCCTCAACCTCGCCCCAGACATCCAGGAGGCCATCCTCTTCCTGCCGCGCATCGTCAGAGGGCGCGACCTCATCACCGAGAGAGACCTGCGGGCCATCACAGCGATGTCAGACTGGGACAGACAAAGGGTATCCTGGCGGGGACTGCGTTCTATGAACACTGCTGCCCGGGAGCGACCGTCCGGGTCGCAGCCCTCTCCTGCACCCGCTGAGCCAGTCTCGTCACGAGATCAGCCAGTAGAAGAACGTCGCCGGGTTGGATGACAAGCCGCTGGCCAATGCAGTAAGTCCGGTCCCCTGATCTGTCAATGTAGTCTTCATCCACGATTCCATCGCGATGGGCGAGTATGTGGCGCTGCTGGTAGAGCCTGTTCATCTGTGCCAGTTCCTGCGGTGATAGCCAGTCCTCGTACCCCTCGCCACAGGCTTGCTTCCAGAGAGTCTGCGACTCCCCGAGCCGCTGGAAGGCATTCTTTCCCACTTTGATCCCAGAGGCGGCCGGGAGCTTGGCGAACATCGCTTCCGCATACCGCTGGAACGAGCCGACCAGTGTCTCAAGGGTCCGTTCCAGGACCTGTCGCGTCACATCGGCAGCCACATCCGTGCTTGCCGCGCTCGCCAGTGCCTCTCTGATGACAGCCATGTGGCTGACCGTGTTGCGGACGGTCTCGACGGATGCCTTGAAGGCCGACGGGGCGGAGTTGTGCCGGCAAGCGGGGCAAAAGAAGGCGGTCCCGACTGCGGCATAGCGGCAGCCGCACTCCTCGCAGGCGAACTTCTGCTGCATGACGGCCGCGGCTTCAAGGGGCACGATGATGGGAGGGGCGCTGGGCTTGTAGCTGAGCGTGATCCGGATGAACGCATCGCGTGGCGCTGGCCGGGAATGGCGGGCGGCCCTCCTGAACACGCCCTCCAACATCTCCTGGGCCTTCAGAATGGCCATCTTCTCAAGGTACTCGCGCTGCTCAGGCGGCAAGAACTCCTCGCGGCCTGCCTCACCACCACAGAACGGGCAGAAGCCGCGCTCCGGCAATTCGCCCTCCCTCGCCTCGCATAGCAGCTTGAAACGCTGATGGCATTCCTTGGAGGGACAGCGCCGGTCGAGGTACCCTTCCTCATCAGTGGGGATCGGTATTCGCCACGACTTCTGCGCCCGCCCGAGTTCTCTGATGACGTCGTCGAACATCTACAGCTCCCCCCGGAAGGCCATGTCGAGGACCGATTGCTCAAGACGGTCCAGCCCCGCTGCCGATGCTTGCTGGGCAGACGCCAGGCTCCCCGACAGCGAACTCACGCACGTGAGATGGTCAACGATGGCACGCTGTTCTACGAGGGTGGGGAGTGGGATTCTCAGCGAGCGCAGTTCCTTCGTGTTGATATTGAACTGGATCGCTGACTGCCTTGAGTTCTGGAGGATCTCCTTGCGACCCAGAGGGCTGGTGAGGAAACGCCACACGTACTGGGGCAGCGCCTGACCTTCGTCAAGCCGAATGCGTATGAGATGGGAATCAAGCACGAATGTCCCGCAGTCGGCCGGCTGGCGGAACACGGCACACTTCCCCAAGTGTGATCGGCTGCCAATGGCTCGGGCAACGACCAGATCGCCGTCGCGCAGCTCGAAGCGCGCGAACTCCTTCTCTGTGACCTCGACGTACTTGAGGTCACCAAGGATAAGTGACCCGCCCACCACGTTCCCCACTCGAACGATGGGATTGCCGGTAGGCTCAGCTTGCGGCTTCTTGAACGTGCCATACCTTGCCCTCTCGCGCCACACGTCGCCGAAGCGTTTCCTCTCCCAAGTCTTGGCCTCCGGACAACTGAATGCCTCCAGGGAGGCGACATCCGTGAGTGAATCGCGGCATGCCCCTGCTTCGGCTTGCAGGCGCTTGGCCTCCCGAATCCGCTCGAAGAGGGCCTCGATCTTGCCCACAATCCGCCGCTGATCGGGAAGGGGTGGGAGCGGTACAGGGGTCGCAGCGAGAGCCTGGGTGTTGTACCCCGCTTGGCCGATCCACTTGTTGCAGCGCCGCGCGAAGAACCCCTGCTGCCATAGCCCCCGCAAACAGAGGGCCAGCCATTCCCCAGTGCAAAGCTCTGCCCTTGGGCGGATGCGGGTGATGTGGTTGGAGAAAGCCGCCTCAATCCCATCCCTGACTATGGCCGTCTTCCCAACCAACTCGACGCTGTTCGTGTTGTTGAAGAGCACATCGCCAGGAAGCAGGCGGCGGAGCGCGATGGCTGCCGCGCGCTTAGGAATCAAGAACTGCTTGTCGAGCGCGAGTTCACCGTCAAGGCCGATGTTGTACGGCCGCAGGTGAAGTAAGTCTCCGCTCGTTGTGCGCTTCTTGCCGTGGGCAAAGCCACTCTGGACCTCGGCGGCGACTTCCTCCATCGCGGCCCACCGCCATCCGTCGGGGAGTTTCCACGGGCCTTCGGGCACCGCTAGTCCTCCGCGTTGCCGTTGTTGCCCAGGAGTTGGCCGAGTTCCTCGACGATGCTGAGGATTTCGCGCTCGCGCTCGGCGATGCTGGCGAGGATTTCGGCGGGCGGGGCGAGGCGTTCGCCTTCGGGGCGGCTGGGGTTGCGGGCGGTGAGGTCGTAGCCCTTGGCCTTGATTTCGTCGAGAGTGACGATCCACGAGCGCTCCGTGGGTTCGGGGCGCTTGGCCTTGCCTTGGCGGTGGGCGGCCCAGGCTCTCCATAGCTCGCGCGCCTCGGCGAAATGTTCGTCGAGGATGGGGCTGCCCTTGCTGAACTTCTTCAGGCCCTCGGGGAGCGGAAGCTCGTAGTACCAGACCTCCTTCGTGGGGCCTGGGCGCTGGAAGAAGAGGAGCGCGGTCTTCACATCGGAGTATGGGGAGAAGGTGCCGGCCGGGAGGCTGACGATGGTGTGGAGGTCGAATTGCTCGGCGAGGTCGCGCTTGACGTCGGCGAAGGCGCCGCCGCGGAAGAGGGTGCCCTCGGGCACGACCATGCCGCAGCGGGCGCCGTCGCGCGGCTTGAGCTTCTTCATGATGTGCTGGAGGAAGAGAAGCTCTGTGGCCTGGGACTGGACGGGGAAGTTCTGCTGGATGTGGCGCCCCTCTGTGCCGCCGAAGGGCGGGTTGGTGAGGATGACGTCGTGGCGCTCGGCGACGTTGCGGATGTTCTCCTCGAGGGTGTTGCGGCGGACGACGTTGGGCGAGGCGACGCCGTGGAGGACGAGGTTCATCACGCCGAGGAGAGTGGGGATGGGCTTCTTCTCCTGGCCGAAGAAGGTCTCGTGCTGGAGCTTGCGGTGGTCCTCGCGGGTGCGCTCGCGGCGCTTCATGTGCAGGTAGGCCTGGGCGAGGAAGCCGCAGGAGCCGCAGGCGGGGTCGTAGACGGTTTCGCCGATCCTGGGCTGGACGACCTCAATCATGAAGCGGACGACGGGGCGCGGGGTATAGAACTGCCCGGCGTCCTTGTTCTCGCTGCCCATGCGGCGCAGCAGGTCCTCGTAGACCTGGGAGATGGTGAACACATCGTCCTGGCTGTGGAAGTTGATGCCGTTGATGACGGTGAGCACGTCCTTGAGGTTGTAGCCGGAGGCGCAGACGATGACGTTGCGCTCGGAGAAGACGCTCTGGATGGTCTCACGCAGCGGGTCGCCGCCGAGGGCCTGGAGGTGGGGGATGAGCTTGCCGTGGACGAAGGCGATGAGGTCGTCGGCGGGCCAGTCGCGTGCGGCCCAGATACCCCAGCGGAGGTCTCCTGAGAGGATGCGCTGGTAGTCCTCGCCGCGGAGCTTGGCCTGGGTCTCCCATTCCTCCTCCTGGGCGTCGAGGAAGCGAAGGAACAGGAGCCAGGATAGGTGCTCGATGTACTCCATGATGCCGCCGCAGTTGTTGTCGCGGCGGAGGATGTCGCAGGCGCGCCAGATGTCGTTGGCGAGGGAACCGCGGGTCTGGGGGCTGGCCATCAGGCGGCCTCCGGGTCAGAGTAGATGCGCCGTTGGAGTTCCTGTAGGGTCTTCCGCAAGCCGTCCACCCCGCCAAACCAGTGGGCGATGGTGACGGCGCCGCCCATTTCGGCGAAGGGCGAGACGCTGAAGATGGCGGGGTCAATCTCGGCGATGCCGACGGTGCGGTATTTCTCGAGGAGCTCGAGGATGACGCGGCGGGCGTCGTCGCTGTAGCGTTGAAGGAAGCGCTGATGGCGGTTCTGGAAGGCAGCGGTGCGCTCGCCGCGGGTGACGATGGGGCTGCGGAAGGCGATGTGGGAGAGGAGGTCGAAGCTGTCAGCGTCGGGCTGGCTCATGACCCGGGCGAGCACGTCGGGATGGATGTCCGCCGCGCGGAGCTGGTCGAGGAATGCCTGGCGGCGGGCGGGATCGATCCAGATGCGGCGGAGTTCGGCCTGATTGGGTGCGGCGCGGATGATCTGCTGGCGGGCGTGGTCCTGGTACTGCTCCAGGGTGAGTTGCTGCCCCGTCGAGGCGACATCGAAGATGGCCTCGTCGGCGATGGTCACTTCGAGGCCTTCGACCTTGATCTTGCCGACGCCCTGGCGGGCGCGCTTCAGGAGCACGTCCACCACGATGGTCTCGTCGGGGAGGGTCTCGACGCGAATCTCGCGGGACACGAAGCCCGCGGCATTGACGATGAGGGTGAGCTTGCCGGCCGGCAGATTGGCGAAGCGATAGCGGCCCTCGGCGTCCGTGCGGATGGGGCCTTGCTGGGCGTTGGGGCCGGTTCGGACGCTCACCGATGCCCCGACGAGCAGGCGGCCGGTGTCGTGCTCGGCGACGGTGCCTTCGATGGCTGAGGTGAAGGGGCCTCGAGGCGGCTCTGGCGGCTGGCCCGGCGGGCGATCCCATTCGTCGAAGAGGCGGGTAGCGCCCGTGTAGTCAATGATGCGGAACCAGTACTTGCCCGTGGCAGGGTCCTGGCGGCAGCCGCGCCCGACGATCTGCTTGAAGAGGACAGGCGAGGAGATGGTCTTCATGAACACAACGTTGCGGCAGGGCGGCACGTCCACACCAGTGGAGAGCAGTTCGGCGGTCGTGGCGACCACCGGCGTCGGCTTGTCCGAGTCGGCGAGATGCTCCAAGGCGCGGCGGCCCTCTTCGCCCTCCTCCGAGATGATGGGCACGGCGTAGTTGTCGAGGCCCGTCTCAGGGCCAAAAGCGTCCTGGAGCAGGCGGGCGACGAGGCGCGCGTGGGCCATGTCCACGCAGAACACCATCGTCTTGTCCATGTGCCCAAAGCGGCGGAGCAAGCCGGCAAGATGCTGCACCATCGTCCGCGTCCGGTCCGGCAGGGTAATCTCGCGCTCGAACTGGGGCGTGTTGTATTCGTCGCGGGGGTCGATGTCTTCGGGGATGAAGACCTCGGCTCCCTGCTCGACGGCGTCCTGGAGGCGAAGGCCGTCCCTGTCCACGGTCGTGCGAACGCGGTGGACCTTGTAGGTCGCCAGGAAGCCATCCTCGATGCCCTGGCCGAAGCTGTACTGGTAGGCGGGCGGATGCCAGGTTCCCGAATCGGGGTCATCGGGGTCTATGGCGACCTCGGGCTCTTCGTCGCAGAAGTAGGCGTAGGTGTCAATATTCTCGTCCTGCTTCGGGGTAGCCGTCATGCCGAGGTGGATGGCGGTGGTGAAGTGATCGAGGATTTCGCGCCAGGTGCCGAAGCCGGAGCGATGGCACTCGTCAACGACGACGAGGTCGAAGAAATCCCGGGGGAAGCACTCGAAGAGGCGCTGCCCTTGCTCGTTCTGGCTCCACAGGCTCTGGTACATGGCAAAGTAGAGGTCGCGGTTGAGGTTCGCCGGGTGGCCGGCAACGTTGAGGCGCGGCTCGCTCGTGCCGTCGGCAAAGGGGGAGAAGCGGTTGTGGGCCTGGTCGCGGAGCACGATGCGGTCAGCGACGAAGAGGATGCGCGCGGGCCGGTTGGGGTGAAGCCGCTGGAGCCAGCTTGACTTGATGAGCTTCCACGCGATCTGGAAGGCGACAAAGGTCTTGCCCGTGCCCGTCGCCATCGCCAGGAGGACGCGCCGCTGGCCACGCATGATGCGGGTGATGATTCGGCGGATGGCAACCTCCTGGAAGTAGAAGGGCGTCATGCCGCAGAGAGATTCGGGGCAGTAGGAATGTAGCAATGGGCTGCGTTGCCGGTCGCCCGAGCCATATGGGACCTCAGCCTCGGCGACCTCATGTGCGTCGCGTGGGCGGGTCGGCCCGGTGTTCGCCGCCCACCGCTCCCACAGTTGCTGCGGCGACGGGAAGGTTGTGAGAGTGTTGCTGGAATTGGTGAAGAAGTCGTATTCGAGGATGGCGTGACCGTTCGTGGCGTAGGCGAAGGCCAACCCCAACTCGCGGGCGTATCGCTTCGCCTGCTGAAGGCCCGCGTCGGGGCCCTCGCCCTCCGCCTTGGCCTCGACGGCTGCGATCGGGAAACCATCCGTGTAGCGGAGTAGATAGTCAACCTTGCGTGGGTTGCCTCGTCTTGTCTGATCCCCAACCAACAGCACGCGGCCGCGGGTGAATTCGCGATCCCGTTGGTAGTAGAACTCTCGCGTGACGGCCGAGCCGACCCAGCCCGCCGCCTTCAGCTTTGGCTCAATGAGACGGGCCCGCGTATCCGCCTCGTTCATGCCGTGCGTCGTCATACGCCACTGCCCACAGGCCATAGCGAGAACAGACCCCACTCGCCCGCATCGAAGGCAGCCCTAGAATAGCAAGCCGAGCACTGGCAGTCAACGTCGGCAGCACGTTGTCGCGGATGTTGCCGTACCGCTATCAGGCAGATGGCGCCGGCTATCGCGCCTTGCGACGGTGCCCGTGACCCCGGTGGTGCGACACCGGGGAAGCGGGTGGGCGCACCGCGGCGATAGCGCGCAGGAAGTGGTCCGGGCAAACCTGGGCGGCATCGGCCGGGAGTTGCTGGGTGAGGGTCTCTTTCACGGCGAGCAGGCCAGCTTCGTTGACGATGTGCTCGATCTGCGCGCCGGTGAAGCCCGCAGTTCGGGCGGCAAGAGCGTCGGGGCGAATGTCCTCGGCCACAGGCATGCGGGCGAGGAGCTTGGCGAAGAGCGCGGCACGGCCCTTGGCGTCCGGCGGCCCAAGGCAGACCTTGCGGTCGATCCGGCCGGGGCGGAGGATCGCGGGATCGATGTCCTCCGGCCGGTTCGTGGTACCGATGACGAGGACACGGCCGCGGTCCTCCAAGCCGTCGAGAAGGACGAGGAGCTGGGAGACGATCTCCCGTAGGTGTCGGGAATCAGCCGCGTCGCGCGAGCCGGCGATGGCATCGAGTTCATCCATGAGCACGACCGAGGGGGCCAGACGGGCGGCGCGCTGGAACACGTCTCTCAAGCGTCCCTCGCCCTCGCCGACCCACTTGCTCAAGACCTCGGGGCCGGAGATGACTTCGATGTGGGCAGCAGACTCGCCAGCTACGGCCCGTGCCAGCAGCGTCTTGCCATTGCCCGGCGGGCCCCAGAGGAGGATGCCGCGGCCGGGCCGGACGCCGACCCGCTGGAAGAGCTCGGGGTGCTTGAGGGGAAGCTCGGCGTAATCGCGGACGGCCTCGACGGCGGCGTCCTGGCCGCACACGTCGGCGTACCTGGCGGCGGGGATGGTCCGTTGCGGCCCAGGCACCAGAGTAGGCGACACGCTTGCCCCCTGGCTGTTCTGGGCGAGTCCTGGGCCGGCTGTTGCTGGGCGTCGGAACAGAGACCCGGCCTCGGGTTGGAGGCTCATGTCGTAGGGCAGGCGCCGGGCGGCCTTGGGGAAGACCCAGGCCGGCTTCCTGGTGTCAATGGCGTGGCCCAAGGCCCAGCGGGCCGGGTCGGCGGCTGGGTCGAGCGTGTCAGGCAGCTCGTGGATGCGCTGTGCCGTCTGTTTGCGGTCGAAGAAGGGGCAGATGACGAGTGACTCGTTGAGCCGCGTGTCGAGCTGGGCGAGGAGGGCCGGCTTGTCCAAGGTCACGGCCTTCCCGTCGAAGCTGCCGACGGCATACCAGGCAGGGTGGTCGCGCGGGATGCCGGGGAAGCCCTGCGACGGAGCGAACCGAAGCTGCTGGCAGCCGAGGGTGAAGCAGGCCCGGCAGGGGTTCGCGCCGCCGGCCGCTTGCTTCTTCTGCTGGCGCCAGCACGAGGCGACGTCGGCGATGGCGTTGAGGACGCCTTGTACGTCGTGGAGCGCAAGCGGCTCACCGTTGACGCTGATCTCGGCTCCGCTCCAGCGCGAGATGACGCGGTGGAGGCTCTCGATGCGACGGACGCTCTCGACGAGGGCCTCTTGGCGGACCGCCAGGCTGTAGTGCCGCGGCCGGCCCTTCTCGTCGCTCTCGACGGTCAGGCTGCCGGCGTCGCCCAGGGCCTTCATCCGCCGCACGGCGACATGGAAGTTCACCGAGGAGGTCCGGGCGAAGGAGACCGTCAGGTTCAAACGGAAGCCGTCGTCCTTGTGGCAGGACGCCGGCAGTGGCGAGGCGTCAGCCATCGTCGTGCGTGTGACCCATCCCTGGCCAACGTGCTCTTTGATCCAGGCGTCGGCAAGGGCGTGGATGCGTTCTACAGTGGACGCGACGCGCAAGTCCATGCGGAGCGGCTGCTGCCGGCCCGGGGCGAAGTCAGTGAAGAAGGCCACGTAGGCCGGATAGAGCGGGTCGAGGGTCTCCTTGTTCGTCTTCCACACCACCGCCTTGCGGACGCAGAGCGCGCCCTTCTCCCTCTTGGCGAACACCTCGCGGCGGAGGACCTGTGAGCGAGGAAGCTCCATAGCCTGCGCGACGCCGGCATCCTCGACCATCACGAGGTCCGTCACCTGGCTCCAGCGGACGCCGTCAATGTCCGCGGCCTTGTCGTCGCGGACCCGGCGGAAGACCGCATGCATCATGCTCGCCGCGGGCAGAGGACGGAGCGCCTGCCAGGGTGGTGAGGCGTTGGCGTCGAAGGACAAGGCCATCCGCCGCACGTGCTCGCCGTTGGCCCTCAGGGTCAGGAGGTCGTTGCACTTGACCTCGACGACCAGCTCGGGCCGTACGAAGCGGAAGAGCGCCCCGGCTCGTGAGGCGGCGAGGTGGGACGATTCAACGACGAGCGGGCGAAGCCGCTCAGCCAGCTCGAAGCGGTCGGCCTCGCTGAACCCCGTGTCCACCCGGCCAAGAAGCTGGAACACCCCATCAGGCCGGAGGAGCGCGAGCAATAGCTCTGCCGCACCACCCCGCGCGCGTTCGGTGTATCCCACGACGGCTGCGTCAATGGTGATCTCCGGCTTCACCTTGATCACCTGCCCGTCGCCACAGCGGACGACCAGGCCCTCATGGCCCTCGCGGGTGACAAGCCGGGCGTAGGCTTCGAGTAACCCGCGGGCCTCGCAAGCTGTCTCGAAGGCCACGGGGCGGCACAGCTCTCCGCCTCCCATGAGAGCCGCAAGGCGCTGGGCACGCGTTGGGAACGGGAACCGCTGTGCGTCCTCCCCGCCATCCTCGATCAGGTCGAATGCGCCAAAGCCGAGGTGCTCGATGGGGGCGTCGGCGCCCCCGCCCAGCGCCGCGGCGAGGTCGTGGACCCGCGGCCGGCGACCTGACCCATTCGCGTAGAGTTCGCCGGCCAGGAGCAGGTCGTGGCCCGACAGGAGGCGACTCGCCTCTGCCGTGGCCGGCACGTCGGCAATGACCTTCCCACTGGGCGACAGGAGCCACGCCTCGCCGCCTGCGACGCGCAGGAACCACATCTCGCCATCGAGCTTCGGGGAGATGATGTAGGGGCCTGGCGGGAGCGCCGTGGCAAGGTCGGCAGGCGAGACGCTGCGGTAGCGGCCGGCCACTTGGCGTTTGTAGGCGGTGAGGCGGTCTGCCAGCGCCCTGTCGGCGATGCTGCCCTGGGGCGCGATGCGCCCCGTCCCCAACGGCTCCCAGCGGGCCTGTTCCTGGGCAATCATAGGTTGGCCTCCGCAGGCATCGTCAGTTCCAGGTTGGTCAGATGAAGCACGAGAAGATAGCGGTCCCCGTCCACCCTGCCCTCCAGGAACCCGCGATCGGGAACGCCGCCCCGCTCGAGGACGATCGGGTCGCGTCCGCCCGGCCCTGCTCCAACCAGGACCAGGGAATCCGCCCGATCAAGCTCCCGCGCCATTCCGAAGAGGAAGTCATACGTCAGGCCATCCAGGTGCCGGAGTTGAAGGGCGCGGCGGAAGGCAAAGCGTAGCGCCGCTTCCGAGCGGGGAAGCATCCGCCCCGTCCAGATGAGCGGCGACTCACCGTCCACATTGGCCGGCGTGTCCGCCGGCAGGCGACGGTCCGTCTCGACCCCAGCGCGGTCGCAGGTGATCTCGACCTCTGCCGCTGCATAGAGGACGTTCCCATCGGGGTCGAGGAGCACACGGTCGGTCGGCCCCGTCCTTCGTCCGGTCGCCTCGAGGTCAATCTCGGGGTCCTCCTCGATCAGGAGCTCGGCAAGCTCCGCGTCGTCGGGGCACCGCGAACGCAGCGCCGCATACGTCCGCGCGAGGGGCGACTTGATGAACCGGGCAGCCTCGACGGCCCGCCCGTCGAGGGTCTGGAGCTTCGGCCGGCCGCGGCGATGGGCAGGCTCCATCCGCACCCGCGCATCGCGGCCGCGGCTGTCACGAATCCGAATCCAACGCGACATCATCTGTCTCCTGCATCAGAGCCTGGCGAAGTCGAGGCCGTCCCAGGCCCCGTCGTTCTCGGGGATGGACAGGTCCGCCTGGTCGGGACCCATGAAGCGGAAGCCGCTCGGCCCTCCAACCATGAGGAAGTAGCCCGCGTGGTTCCTCACCAGGAAGCGCACCTCGCCCTCATCCCCGCTGTCAAGGCGGCAGATGCCCGTGGCCGCGAGAAGCCCGTCAAGCTGCGCCGACACCGCGACGGGCGCCAGAGCGTAGACTTGGCGGACGGCGCAGTCCAGAAGGTCAGCCGCCTCTGCAGGTCGCGGCTCGGGGGCCGATGCCGCGTCCCGGCCTCGCTGCACCGAGCGCAGCTCGCCGCGCTCGACAGCGTCCCCGTGGCCGTCGAGGTAGAGCGTGGCCGTCGTGCCTGGCGGCAGCAGGAACCGGCCGTCCCTGGTCAGCACAGCCGCCTTGCACTCCCGGCCCTCGGCATCCACCGGCACCCGCCGCCTCGTGCCATACAGCGTCGCCCGGCTCAGCTTGCGGACGGCGAAGCTGCTGCCCGTCCCCTCGCAGGCGACTTCGAGCGTTCGGTCCATGGTCCGTCCTCCATCGGCGGGCGGCCCAAGTGCCGCCGCGGCCGTGGCTTACATACATCCTCGTTCGCAGGGGAATAGCAAGGCGCCATCGCGGAATTCGGGGAGAATTCCGTAACGCCAGGGGGGAGCGTCACTTCGGACGCCGGCGGAGCTTCTGCGGAGCCTGGGGCTTGCTGCGTAGGAGGGCGACGGCCAGTTGGGAACACTCCTTCAGCAGGCCTTGGAGCCGGCGGCCCTCAGCTGCCCACTGCCTGACCTCGCCCACGAGGTCCGCGGGGACGTAGATGGAGCGGGTCTTGCCGCGGTCCTTGAAGGTGATCTGGGTGCGGACGTGCCTCTCGCCCCGGTTGCACTTGCAGCCGTAGCGTCCGCACCGTCGGGCGCTCTGGACCACCGAGGCCAGGAGGACCGGCCCTCGGGGCATGAGTTGCTTGAGGCGGCTGTCGAGCGTGCGGCGAATCTGGTTGGGGCTCTCGGCGGTGTTCATGTTCGTCCTCGGAGGGTGGGGGCAGAGGAACTTGGGCACAATCTGACACGCCATTCTACGTGACAGATTGCCGGCGTGCAAAATGCCCTGCGCAATCTGACACGTAGTTTGGCGTGTCAGATTGCGCGAGCGAACCAGAGCCGTGAATATCCTCCGGGACCATTACCACAAGTGGCCCCGCGCATTACCATGATGCCCCCGGGGGCATTACCACACGGCCATTTTGAGGTATTACCAGACGAGAGGCGTTTCGGGCCTTCCGGAGCGCGTTTTCCGGTGGCGCGGAGGGTTGCCGGCAGGGCCGGCGTCTCGCCTGCGGGAGAGGCGACGCGATGCGGAAGCGGAGATGCCGGAGACGCCGAGAACCACGCGCGGTCGTCTTCGTATCACATTGGTACTATGGCACTTATGGCCAGCTCATTCGCGCGCCCGAGCGGGCTACGTTCAGGGCCGGGAAGCGGCTCGGAGCGTGCGAGAGAGGAGCGGGGAGAGCGGCTCGGCGGGGGTGTTCGAGAGCGCGCGGCTGGAGAATTTCGTCGCCCGGAGAATCACCGGGGGCCGGAGGCCCCATGGGGTTGGGCCACGGATTTTGTTTTGGGCATCTGGGTGGTTCGGGAGAATGGGGGC
>Ga0194112_10003998_pt1 | contig 20349 bp, 17 predicted proteins | sample TA2MahC400mmetaG_FD_146191 | JGI IMG/M metagenome (GOLD analysis project Ga0194112, IMG submission 146191) | Freshwater microbial communities from Lake Tanganyika, Tanzania - TA2015016 Mahale Deep Cast 400m | ecosystem: Environmental > Aquatic > Freshwater > Lake | place: Tanzania: Lake... | reverse complement strand
GGAGGCTTAGACGGTATATTCGGTTTTCAAAGAGCAAACTGGCTAACTTCAGTTTTTTAAAAAATGACTTTTAGCCAGGGAGAATTTTTGTTTTTATTTTTCACTTGACATATTACCGCAGCACTTTCTTTTATTCTTTTTCAAAATTTTCCCTACACCTCTGACACTTTATCCAGAATTTTATCTACCTAATCACCTCCTATTCCTTATCCTTCTGGAGGGTAAGGATAAGCTCCCCTTTTTGAATACGGATATAACCCTGGTCTTTAAGCGCAAGTAGTTCTCGGATGAGAGCCATCAGTGGGTTTGTAGTCGTCCAGTACTCTTTGATAGGACCAGCGGCACGCATGGCCTGCAAATCCTTCTCTTCCCGAATGATATATCGAAGCAAGAGTTCATCATCAGAAATTCCCGGTCCTCCTAATTGTTGACGTACTTCTTCTATCGACGGGTTAGGAACCTCCCAATTTGAAAGCTCCTTAGCTCTGGGCGAACTCAATATCCTATCCTTAAGATTGGGTGTAACATCCAAACTCGCTTCCTTCCCCCAGTGTCCAAGGCCATAATGGATAATTTCGTCAGTGATTTGTTTATATCGCTCTCCTAACATGACATTAATTGCTGCCTGACTCACCATGAATTGAGAAAAAGGGGTTACCATAATGGGATATCCCAAATCCTTCCGAACCTGGATGACTTCCTCAAGAACTTCTTCCAATCGATGCCCTATCCTCAGCTGGGCAAGTTGATGCTTAAGATTTGAAATGACCCCTCCAGGTACCTGATGCACATACTGATAAGCATCATATTCAACGGGTTCTCCAATGGGTAAACCTTCTCTTTTGGCAATGTATTGGAAGTGGTCAGCTACAGGTTTAATCGCTTCTTCATCGATTGTTGGCTTATAATCGAGGTGCTTCAAATTTCTTATGATATTAAACACAGAAGGTTGGGAAGACCTGTTGGCAAGAGGCGGAATGGCAGTATGGACCGTCTTGATTCCTCGCTGGATGGCTTCAAGATAGACTAAAGGAGCATAGCCCGTAGTACAATGGGAGTGGAGTTCGACGGGGATGTTATTACTACTCTCCAATACCACAGGGACCAATGTTTTCACACGTTCGGGCGTTAGGAGACCGCCTGGATCTTTTATATAGAGGACATCCACGTTCAACTTTGTTGCATCGCGAGTTTTTTGTGCATAATATTCATCGGTATGCTTGGGGGAATGGGAGTATACCAGTGCCATCACTACCTGAAGGCCTGCTTCTTTGGCGAATTGGGTGGTTTCGCGAATCCTATAATTCATATCATTTGCAGCGTCCATCAATTGAACGCGTCGGATGCCATTTGCAGCGATTCGTTCCATCCAGAGCTTCAGGACGGAAAAGGGTGTAATATCGAATGCAGTGATACTGTAATGCATCATCAAAGCCATAGGGGTTTTGGTGATCCTTTTAGAAAGGAACCGAATTCTATCCCAAGGATCCTCACGCAACTCCCGAACACACTTCAAAAAGTGGCTTGTCGCTATAACCTCCATCGCTTTAAATCCGATTTGATCCATTTGGTGAGCCACCGGTAGCATCATGCCTGTCGTCATCCCTTCAGCCCATAAGCTGGCGTGGGCATCTCGAAAGGTAGTATCAACGAAATTGATCTCTCTCATATCGACTTCCTCCCGTGGTCGGGTCTTTTCGACAACTCTGGTACCTGTTATTGGATAGAACCTCTTCTATCCAGCGTGTATTTACTCTTCCTTCTATAAAATCAGACTTATTCAATAAGAATTGGAGGAAGGGAATCGTCGTATGAATCCCAGAGATGATAAATGACTTAAGGGCATATCGCATCCGCTCAATCGCTTCTGAACGATCATTTCCCAAGGTTATAACTTTGGCAATCAGGGAATCGTAATAGGGCGGGACGAGATATCCAGGGTAGCAATGACTATCTACTCGGATGCCTTCGCCTTGTGGCGGAATCCACTCCCTTATCTTCCCTGGACAAGGCTGAAATCCGGCTTCGGGTAACTCAGCGTTGATCCGGCATTCAATGGAATGCCCTTCGAGACTCACTTCCGATTGTGATAAACTGAGTGGATGACTGGAAGCAATTCGAATCTGTTCCTTTACAAGATCTATTCCGCTTATCATTTCCGTTACAGGGTGCTCCACCTGAATCCGGGTGTTCACCTCAAGAAAATAGAATTGCGAAAGATCCTGGTCAAGGATAAACTCCACAGTTCCAAGATTTCTGTAGTTCATACTCTTGGCCACGGTTACTCCTGCCCTCCGAATGCTTTCTCTGAGATCGGAGGAGATGGAGGTTGCCGGGGCTTCTTCAATCACTTTTTGATAACGTCTCTGAAGGGAACAATCTCGCTCACCCACATGGATGACATTACCAAAATGATCAGCGGCAATTTGAACCTCGATGTGTCGAGCATTAGGGATGTAGTGCTCAATGTATAGCGTTTCGTCTCCGAATGCAACTCTTGCCTCTGCCGCTGCGGTCTCGAAGGTGGCTTTCAACTCCTCCCAGTTTGTAACGATTTTAATCCCACGTCCGCCCCCGCCGGCGGCAGCCTTCAGAAGAATAGGGAACTTCATCTCCTCGGCTACCTTAATTGCCTCTTTCACATCTTTCACCTTTTCTGATCCAGGGATGATGGGAATTCCACAATCTTTAACGATCTCCCTCGCTAAAAGTTTGTTCCCCATCTGCCTGAGATTTTCCGGCGAAGGTCCGATAAATATTATGCCGTACTTTCCGCAAGCCTCAGCTAACTCTGGCTGTTCCGCAAGAAATCCATAGCCAGGGTGGATCGCATCGCAATGGGTTCCGAGGGCCGCGCATATGAGCGCATCAATCTTTAAATAACTGTCTACGGGTCGGGGAGGTCCAATACACACTGCCCGGTCCACCATCTTGGCAGGTAAACTTTCCCTATCTGCTTCGGAAATCGCTGCAACCGACCCTATACCAAGTTCTCTACAGGCTTTGATAATCCGGACAGCAATTTCCCCTCTATTAGCAACAAGAACTCGTTCGATATTCATGGTGATTTTCTCTAATCTTTCTCTTCAGGCTTATCTGCCGGTTTAACTAAAAAGAGAGTCTGCCCGTATTCCACCAGATCGCCACTTTCGGCACAGATTTTTACGATATAACCCCTAACCCCTGCTTTGACTGAATTGAAGACCTTCATTACTTCGAGGAGACAAACTGTGTCATTTTCTTTAACAAATGTGCCTACCTCTACGTAAGGGGGGGAACCCGGTGCTGGGCGTCGGTAAAGGGTTCCTAACATGGGTGCTGTAATTGGTAAGAGACCCTCTTGAGAAATCGGTGCCACTTCTTTAGCACCTCTTTCTCGTACATCAGTAACGATGGATGGAGTTTCTTGAACCCCGGTTTGAGGAACCTCCTGTTTCACTTCAGCCACTGTTTTCGGCGAGACCCCTATCGGAGTGGAAACGGTAGTTATGCAATCCCCTCCGGTTACCGCGAGGCTGCCATGCTTCCTAACATGCAGTTTTAAGTCGCCCATCTCCAAATTTAATTCTTCAAAAGATGATTCCTCTAAAAGTTTTAGTATTTGAAAAACCTCATCCTCCGTTAGCTTCATACTTTCCCCCTCTTCCCTCTGATTTAATTTTTTAAAAGGCTGCTGAAAAAATTGTTGAATGCCCCAGATTGTCATGCTTCTGAACTTGGTTCAGCATCTTATATAATCTGGTATTTTTAAGACCCTGAACCAAGTTCAGGGTGACAAAAACGGATTCTTTAACAACCTTCTAATGTTGTGTCTCAGAAATACATTTCATAAATGTGCCCCCCCCTCACCCTATCCCTCTCCCCGCTGGGGAGAGGGATAGGGTGAGGGGGGGGCATCTTGAAGCATTGAGGATTTCAACAGAGAGCATCTTTGTTTTTATGAAACTGAACCTCCATACTTACTCAACGAATTTATGAGACGCAACACTAAATCATTTTGAAGTTTTTAGACAGTTTTCCCGTTATTCGATTAACAAAGATCGACGTTTCATTCTTTTCTAAGAGAAAACGACATGTCATCTCTATGGATGTAGAGATAACCCCAAGACTTCTGCTTTAGTAGTTCTTCTATCAAGACAACCAGAGAATTTGCTTTGCTTTGATACTCTTTAGAAGGACCTGCTGTTCGCATTGCATTGATTTCCTTCTCCTCACGGACGATATATCGAAGTAAGAGCTCATCATCAGAGATTCCAGATACTCCTATCTGTTGACGTACTTCTTCTATCGACGGCTGGGGAGGCTCCCATTTTGAGAGCTCCTTGGCCCTGGGAAGGCTCAGGATCCTGTCCTTAATATTTGGATCTACATCAGAGCTCGCCTCCATTCCCCAATAACCCAAGGTATATTGGATCACCTCGTCCGTCACCTGCTTATACCGTTCACCCAACATCACGTTGATTGAGGCCTGGCTTACCACGAATTGAGAAAAGGGGGTCACCATAATAGGATATCCAAGATTTTTGCGGACTTGAATCACCTCCTCCAGGACTTCTTCCAGTCGGTGATCCATTTTCAACTTGCCAAGTTGGTGCTTGAGGTTTGAAATGACCCCTCCGGGCACCTGATGGACGTATTGATAAGCATCATATTCTAATGGTTTTCCAATCGGCAACCCTTCTTGTTTGGCAACATGCCAGAGGTGATCGGCCACGGGTTTAATGGCCTCTTCGTCAATGGTTGGGGTATAGCCTAAGTGCTTGAGGTTTCTTGTAATATTAAACACAGAAGGTTGTGAAGGTCCGTTTGCTAGGGGAGGAATGGCAGTATATACAGTATCAATACCGAGTTTAATAGCCTCAAGATAAACCATAGGAGCCAATCCCGTTGTACAGTGGGAGTGTAAGGCTACAGGAATTCCATTGCTGTTCTGCAAAAATACGGGTATGATTGTCCGCACACGTTCAGGTGTAAGGAGCCCCCCTGAATCTTTCAGGTAGATCATATCAACATTCAACTTTGCCGCGTCTTGGACTTTCTGGGCATAGTGTTCATCGGTGTGTTTAGGAGAGATAGAGAATACCAGACCCATTGCAACTTTAAGTCCTGCCCCTTTTGCAAATTTTACACATTGATCTATCCTGAGAAACTTCATATCATTTGAAGGATCCATCGTCTGAAGGTACCTTATTCCATTAGCCGCCAAACGTTCAAACCAAAGCTTAAGAACAGAAAATGGCGTAAGATCGAAGGCAGAAATGGCATAGTACGTCATCACGGTCAGAGGAGTCTTTGTAATCCGTTGTGAAAGGAGCCGGATTCTCTCCCAGGGGTCCTCACGAAGCTCGCGCACACATTTCAGAAAGTGGCTTGAGGCGATGATCTCCATAGACTGAAATCCGATGCGATCCATTTGCAATGCAACAGGGAGCATCATTCCAGTGGTCATCCCTTCAGCCCAGAGGCTCTGATGACCATCCCGAAAAGTTGTATCGATAAAATTTACTTCCTTCATTTCTCTATTATAGATAAGCCAGTCTCTTTCTGGTTTTTAGTGAAATACCGATCCTCCATCAACCACAATAGTCTGTCCTGTTAAAAAATCGCTGTCGTCTGAGGCAAGAAATACGATGGTTCCTGTGAGATCCGAAGGCATCTCATCTCTCTTAACGCAACGGCCGCTGGCTGCTACTCTCAGGTACCCCTCAGGATACATCGGGTTTCCCCGGACAGCGTCACTGATCGTAAGCCCAGGAGCAATGGCATTAACACAGATTCCATCGTTCCCCACCTCTCTTGCCAAAGCTCGTGTAAATGCTATGATGCCTCCTTTGGATGCTACATAGTGGATGAAATAGGGCACCCCTGAAAAGAAGGCACTAGAAGAAACATTAATAATCTTTCCTTTTCCTTGCTTTTTCATCTGGGGGTATACTGCTTTGCAACAGAGGAACGTACCCTTGAGATTAATTCTCAAAACCTGGTCCCACTCATCACTGGAAATCTCATAAAAAGGTTTTTTGCCAAGACTTGAAAAAATGGCTGCGTTGTTGATCAGAACATCGATCCGTCCGAACCGCTCAATTGTTTTACGAACCATCTCTTCGGTACTTGCCTCATCAGATACATCGATGTGAAGCGACAGCGCGGAACCGCCATTCCTCTCTATCTCCTGTTGGATGGGACCCATATCGAGAACATCTACGATAACAATGGCGGCACCCTCTTCACAAAGACGCAGAGCATAAGCCTTTCCTAATCCCCGAGCACCACCAGTAATAATAGCCACTTTCCCTCTAAGCTTCATCGTATTTTTTACCCTCCTATTTTTATCTCTTTTTCCAATCTTCTCAATTATTCTTACTACTTTATACAATCCATTTCAACTTTATCTTTTGATGGACTTACCAGGATTTAAATGAGCCCCCTGAAATAACTACTTTCTCGGCAGTCTAAACTGCAGGCGGTTTACGTATTTTCCAAAATAAAATGGACCAATCCGCAGAAAAGCCTTCGGGATAAAATACTTTTAGTTTCTTTTCTCCTTTCTATTTTCACCCCTCCCTTATATTTCATTTTGTTACAAAAACCAACTAAACTGAAGATCCCTCTTCAAAAACGTTCACTTCAGGAGGATTCCCCGGAAGCTCTAATTCTTTCCACCTCGAACATACCTTCCGATAAACATCTTCCTTGAGCCTTGTTGTCTTAGAGAAAGTCTTCAAGTATTTGTGTTCTTTACAGGCATTGATAAGGGCCTTAGAGCCATAAGGTCGCTCTTCTGGAGGGTTTCGCGTAGGATCCAGATAAGTAGACCAAGTGTTGCGAAGAATATCAATGTCATCCACAGGATTGCACCGTGTTGACAAGGCCCAAAAAACATGACTAAGGTCTGAGGGGTCCACATCCTCATCCACCACGATGATCCACTTGGTGTAGTATGCTCCGCCTGTACATTGCGCTGCGAGAGCGGCTACTTGCGAAGCATGTCCGGGGTATAACTGCTCCAGTGAAACTACCACTAGGCCGAAGATTGCCATCGGATGGGAATAAACACCCTTGATACCAGGAACTCCAATGGCTTCCAGGTCATCCCAGATCTTGGCCGAACGCATGAGGCATTGCATCATGGCATTTCCGGAGTTGTGATCTGACATGGGGGCTATGGTAAGAATCGGGTCATTTCTGTGGTGGATGCACTTCAGTTCGATATAAGGGGTTTCTTCTGCTGGTCGGGCGTAGTATCCGGGGAATTCAGCGAAAGGGCCTTCCTTCATTGTCTTTCCAGGATGGCTGACTCCCTCAAGGATGATTTCTGCATGGGCAGGAAGGAGGAGATCTGTAACCTCTCCTTTGAAGACATCAATTCCCTGTCCGCGAATTCCTCCGGCATATTCATATTCTGAGATTGTCTTGGGAAAACTCTGGCTTCCCACGGCATAGAGCAGAGGGTCCATGCCATAGACTGCTGCGACTGCACACGGTTTACCCCGCTTCCACCATTTTTCTCGATGTAAAAGGGCATCCTTGCCGGGAGAGACGTAAAACCCAATCTTATCTTTGTCAAGGATCATATTCCTGTAAGTCCCCAGGTTCAAGTAGCCGTTTTCAGGATCGCGGGTAATGATCACATCGGCTGTCCCGATATAACGGCCTCCATCAAGGGGAAAGGTTTTTGGTGCCGGGAATTTTGTAACGTCAACCTCCTTGCCCAAAAGTACATTTTCATTGACCACAGCCTTCTCTTTCGGAATTTCAACGGGAGGGATACGTTTCTTATAACGCTTGCGAATCTCTTGTATCAATAAGATTGGAGATGGAACAGTCGGAATTCCCAGGGTCAGAGCCACCCGGTTTATAGAGGGGCCTGGAACATTTCCCAGGACACGGTATCCGGGGGGATAACCCTTAATCTTTTCGAAAAGTAGAGAGGGGGCTTGAGGGGATTTCCCAACGAGGTAATCAATGGCAGTTAGCTCCTGGTCCCAATCCACCTCTTTTTTCACCCGTTTAAGCTCACCGATTTCCTCTGTCTTCTCGATCCAATCTCTCAAATCATTGATCATGGTTTTTTCCTTCTCAAAAAGTTTTGGAATAAAATTGTCCATAAACACGACTTTTTAATCATCTTAAATTCATTATCACCAGATAAATATTTTCTTGATCCTTTTCTTCATACCAAATCAACTTTTTAACAATCCATTCAACGCTTCCCTTCGTGAGCTCTTTAATTTCGATTCCAAAAGTCCTTCTTTGCTCCTTAATTTAGTAACGATCCACTATCTACTATAATGGTTTGCCTTAAATTGAATCGCTTTCATAAGAAGCAAGAAACAAAATTGTTTCAGTAAAATCCTCAGGTTGCTCATCCTCCTTAAAACAACGGCTTCTGGATTCAATCACATATTTATTTTAATCTCTGATCCTATTTTTCAAGAACTTAAAAAAATATTTTGAGGGGAAGCTATAGTGAATGCCATTGAAAAGTTGTCATTGCGAGAAACATAGTGACGAAACACCCATGAGATTGCCACGCTTCGCTCGCAATGACATCTCTGTTGATACCACCTTATTTATGATGTTCACTATAATCATCTCATATACCTATTGACTTAGTTCATGAAGGTATTCCATTATTACATTTTTTATTAACCTCATAATCATTTTTATTTTACCTGCTTATGAAGAAGGATAATGTCTGCTGCCTTAACTCCCTTTCCCTCAGGAAACACCATGAGAGGATTGATCTCAATCTCGCGAATTGACCCGCTTAAGTCAACCGCTAAATGACTTAATTTCACAAGAACTTCTTCCAAAGCCGCTATATCGGCTTTGGGTTTCCCCCGAAAACCAGTTAAGATTTGGTATCCCCTGATTTCCTGAACCATCTCCTTTGCATCCGTTGAGGTAATGGGGCAGATTCTAAAGGAAACATCTTCAATTGCTTCCACCATGAATCCTCCCAGTCCAAACATTATGGTTGGACCAAATTGAGGATCCTGAGTTATTCCAACAATAACTTCAGCCACATGGTCAGTTACCATTTCCTGTACTAGAAATCCTCGAATTTTCAGGTGGTACATTGCTCCTTGAAAGCGCTTGTATATTCTTTCGAAAGCCTCTTCAAGTTCATTATTATTGTGGATATTAAGCTCTACCCCCATCACATCGGTTTTATGAAGTATGTCTGGGCATTCAATTTTGAGAGCCACTGGATAGGAAAAGGAGTTAGCTATACACAATGCCTCTTGGAGTGAGGAGGCGAGTTTTTCGCGTACGAATTGAATTCCATAAAAAGAAAGAATTTTTTTTATATCAATCTCAGTGAATTGAGTCTTAGCCTTCTTTATCAGCCTTAATGCTTTTTGCTTTGGTTTTCCTTGCAGTTCATTCGGAGGCACCTCCCGGTTGCTTCTCAAGTATCGACCGTAGCGTATAAGATTTTCTAAAGCTTTGATACATTCCAGAGGGGAAAAGAAAAAAGGGAGATCCTCTTTGATAACCAATCTTTCTATTGCATGGGCAGGTCGGCCTCCGAGATAAAGAATTGCCACTGGTTTTTTAAATCTTTTCCCAGCCTCTATTAGATCACTAATCAGTAACTCTTCATGCTGAGGTACTGGGATCACGATAAGAAGAAGGACGTTGATGTCCGGGTCTTGAAGAAAAACCCGGTAGACCTTACTGGCAAAAGAGGGGTTCCCCAAAAATTGGGCTGCGAAGTCAAAAGGATTTTTGGGTGTGCTATACCATCGTATAAAGGAAGAGAGATTCTGAATCGACATAGGAGACAAACGCCCTAGCCGAAGCCCCTTTCCTTGTATAAGATCCGAAATAAGTCCGGCCCCTCCACCTGAAATTGTAACCACGCCGATCCCCTCCCCTTCAGGAAGAGGAGCTTGAATAAGAGTTCTGGCGGATAGAAGGAAATCATTTATCTCATTAGCAGTAAGGATACCCTTCTGTTGAAATGCACCCATGTATACATTGAAGGTACCTGCAATGTTTCCTGTATGTGAGGCCGCGCTTTTCACTCCTGCTTCAGAGGCTCCAAGTTTGAGGACCACAATTGGTTTTTTCTTTTTCAGTGCTAAGTCTGCAACAGCAAGGAATTTTTGGCTGTCTTTGATTCCCTCTATCAAGGCCATGATTACTTCTGTGTGTGGATCTTCCAACATAAATCTGATGCAATCCACAAGATCCAAATGGGCTTCATTTCCAGTCCCCACAAGGTAACTAAATCCGATTCCCCATTCTTTGGCCCGTGAGGCGATACCGGCTAATAATGCCCCACTTTGGGAAACAAAGCCGATTTTCCCTGCCTTCAATGCTTCACCATCCAGAACTACTGCAAAGGAAATTGGTATTCCTTTGACTACATTAATTAATCCATTGCAGTTTGGACCAAGAAGCACAAATCCGTATTGTTCAGCAAGGGCCTTCATCCGAAACTGTCGGTTTAGCCCCTCATCGCCAGTCTCAGCAAACCCTGCTGAAATAACAATCACACTCCTTACCTCTTTCCTGCCGCATTCCTCTAGGAGCTCCAATACAATCCCACCAGGGGTCAGTATAAGAACAACGTCTATATCTTCAGGAATGGCAGAAATTGTAGGATAGCATTTAATCCCTTTAATTTCTTGGTATTTGGGATTAACTAGAAAGAGTTTCCCTTGGTATTTATATTTCAATAGGTAATTCAAGGGGGCTGTAGTCATTTCGTATATAGATGAAGTCGAACCGGAAGTCCCCACAATGGCAATTGAACGTGGGTTAAAAAGGGGTCTTAGTGCATCAAGTGATGTAAACTTCTGTTTATTAATAGTTTCAATGATTGTCTTTTTGTTAGTTGAGTTAGATTGGGATATAATCTCCATCCATGAAACCTCTTAGCAAGTTCACCAATATCCCCCAAACTCATAACATGGCAAAGTAAACAGTATTTGAGTCCGAAGTATTTTTAATAGGCGTCTTCATATTGGAAGTCGTAAGAGTTTCCTTGCATTATCTTCAAATATCATCTTCTTTTCCAAATCACTGATATTCATCTGTTCTATGGATTGTATCGTTTGCCTGGTATACCTTTCACCATACTGACTATCATAGGGAAAGTCGGTTGCGAATAAAATATGGTCGGCTCCACAGAAGGCATAAGCACACATCAAACCGGGTGTGCTCCCGTAGATCGCAGTGTCGTTATAGAACATTTTAAAATATTCGATGGGCGATTTCGTCAAACCCTGCTTATACTTTGCCCCACGAAGCATCTCTGCATGGTCATAGGCACCTATGATTCTTTGCTCCAAATAAGGAACCATACTTCCACAATGGTGAGTAATAAACTTGAGGTTTGGGTATTTTTCGAGGATTCCACTGAATACCAACCGGGTCATGGCCGCCGCTGTCTCATAGGGCCAACCAAAGACGTGGAAAATCATGTACTTTGATCTCTTCTCCGTTCTGTACTCTGCAAAGTCGACTTCCCTTACCGGATGAATCCAGATAGGAAGATTATATTGTGACATCTTTTCATAAAGGGGTATAAATTCGGGCGAGTCCAAGGGTTTATCATTGATCGGCGTATTGATCTGCACCCCTCGAAATCTTAACTCATTGATCGCCCGATCTACCTCTTTTAAGGTAGCCTCCATATCATTCATGGGTAAAGCGGCCACAGAGGCTGGAAATCGATCGGGATATTTGAGAACTAATTCAGCCATTTCATCATTGGCCAACTTTGCTAAATCTAAAGCCTTTTCTGGATCGACCATTTGCTCAATAGGGGGTGAACTGATGGTTAAAACTTGCATCAAACCTTCAAATTTGTCCATTATTCTAAATCTATGATCAAGGTCAAATAATGTTGGGAGGGTTTCAATCACATCCTGAATATAGAAGTTAGGAGGTGCTATTTTATAAAGCGCTTCCTTATATTTTTGGGGTAGAATATGAGGGAAGATGTCTATTTTCATCCGATAGCCTCCTTATCTTTGGTCGAACAATTTTAACTTGGTTTCCTATTCCAGCCGAATTATTTTAATAATGGGGGAATCCCTAACATCTCTCTTGCTTCATCAGGTGTAGCGATTTCGCAACCGAGCTCTCTGCCGATGCGAGCTGCTCTGGCTACCAATTGGGCATTACTTTCCGCTAATTGTCCTTTCTTGTAATAGATATTATCCTCAAAGCCTACTCGGAGGTGACCACCCAAAAGAATGGATTGAGTGGTTGCAGGGAGTTCATCTGTTCCAACCCCCATTACTGTAAAAATAGAATCCGGGGGTAAAGCATCAATCAGCTGCATCAAAAGTTTGGCAGAATATGACATATAGGACCGGTTAATCCGACGCATGCCCATGACAAAACTGATCCAATAGGGCTTTCTTAATAGGCCTTTTTCTATAAGATAGTAGACATCTTCCATCACAACAGGATTAAAGACTTCAAGCTCTGGCTTTACTCCTCCTTCTAACATTACCTTCGCACCATACTCAATCTCAGGAAGAGTGGTAATGTAGATACTTTCTTTTCCTCCAAATGTGAGCATACGAGGTATCGTAATATCTAAGGATGCCATTTCAGGATTCATCTCAATAGCCTTAATCCTCTTGTCAGCCCCCAAACGCGGTATATAATCTTGGGCTGTGCTGTGTTGAATAATGATATTGCAGTTCTTCTCCCTTATTCGCTGGTCAATCTCACGCAAAATTTCTGGATCACTGGTCGGCCTACCTGTCTCCTTTTCCCTTGCATGGATATGAATGATAGCGGCACCCTCATTCCAAGACTCATATGCCGCCTTTGCGATCTCATCAGGTTGTTCAGGTAGATTTGGATTGGCATCCTTTCCCTGAAAGGCTCCAGTAGTAGCTACAGTGACGATCAATTTTTCGGTAGTTCTGAGTTCTTTCATCTTGGACTACCTCCCCGAAATTAATTTAAAAGAATGGTTGCAATTTCTGATCCTGTCTAAAAAGGATGATCATTCTCTTTTATTTAACTCTTTTTCATTGCCTTATATACATCTTCCCAGGGTTTACCAGGGACAGATTCGGATAATTCTTCAAGGATCTTGATTCCCCAAGGTTGCGGGAGGAGAGCCCCTGATTCGGATCGGATTCGGAGGATGTCTCCATCCTTGATTTTTTCAGGGTTAAAAGATATCTCAGCCCTGACATATTTGGTATCATATTTTCTCGGTCCTGGCGTCAAATCTTTGATAAAGAGTTTCTGAGTTCCCTCTTTAAGATCCTTAAATTGTCGAACAAACGTTTGATACTCCTTTTTCATGATTTCCTCCTATTTGAATCCATAAGATTTCCAGTTCTGAATCACTTTTTCCTGGATCTCCTTGGAGTAAATGGTTTTGAAAGAAGCCTTGACCGGTATAATTTCCGGAAGCCATTCAGGCGGCCAGGTGGCATCGAAGGCCACTGAAGCGCCCTTCAGCCTCTCCCTCTCTTTGGGGCTGTAACATGGGGTAAGGGAATTTGCCCTTCCTTCGTAATGCTCCACCACAATACCTCTTCCGGGATGACATTTTGTAGCGAAGGCATGAAGGACCTGACCACTGTCGAAGACATCTATGTCTTCATCCAATACAATGACCTTCGAGACCATCACCCTTCGAGCTGTAAAAAAATCGAGTACCTCTTTAGCAACTTCAGTCCCTCCTTTTTTTACACTGACATAGATCAAGTGTGTGACACCCTCGGGTGGCACATAGACGTCTATAACCGGAACTCCTCGATGGTTTAAACCCCGTTTCATAGCCATACCTGCTGTCAAGGCGGCAGCGATAGAACTATCATCGATGGGAACTCCTAAGGCAATTATCGTCAGGATGGGATTGTTTCGGTATGTAATCGCCTTTACCCTGAAACCCACTCCTTCGGCCATCGTTCCACTGCGATAACCGGGATATTCTCCAAAGGGCCCATCGGGGACAATTTGATCAGTTAGAATCTCTCCTTCGATGACGATCTCCGAATGGGCTGGGACCAAGAGATCGCAGGTTTCGCATTTAACAAGTTCAATAGGTTCTTTTCGGAGGGCTCCGGCAAACTTGGCCTCATCCTCTTCAAGCCGGAAGGGAGCAGTCGCAACCATGTGAGCGATGGGATCTGTTCCGATCACCAATGCCACAGGCATCGGTTCATTGCGTGGCAGATAATATTTTTTCATCTGATGGGCCAGTTGGCTGGTGGGTTGAGGCCAGCCGGCTAACCATCTTTTGTTGTGTACCATAAATCGGTACATTCCCCAATTTGTCCAACCCGTCTCCGGGTCTTTCGTCACGACAAGGTCCCAGGTTCCGATATATCTCCCTCCATCTCCTTCATGGATCATGGGTGTGGGGAATCGGTAGAGGTCCACCTGATCGCCGAGGAGAATATTTTCTTTACAGGGTGCCTTCTTTTTTTCCACAATGATTGGCTCAATGGGTTTCTCTATTCGTGCCTCATAGGTCCGATAAATCTCTCGTACAGGTGTCTCAGGTGGGAGACCTAATGAAACGGCTACCCTTCGCCATGTACCGAGAGAACCATTGTAAAGGGTGAATCCTTCAGGATAATCCTTTATTTTCTTAAACCAGATGGAAGGCCCCCCCATCTCATACATCCTTCGGCCGATGGCTCCTGCTTCTAAATCCCAGTCCACTTCCCTGGTCACCTCAATGACGTCTCCGGTTTTCTTCAAAGTTTCGATAAAATCACGATGGTCTTTGAATGGCATATTTCCTCCTTTTTAAGACTCAGATTCGGTTTCCTTAAAAGCTTTTTGGATCTGAAGAATGGGATTTACTAATCAGTCCATAATTGTATGGACATTCAAGACCAAATCCCCCCCCTCCCTTTACAAAAGGGAGGAATTACCCCTCTTTGGCAAAGAGGGGTAAGGGGAGATTTTCAAAACAATATGTCTTTTCAATTATAGCCTCCTTAGTAACATTAAATCATAAACCTTTTGTGAATTTTTCTCTTATTTCTGTTCTCAATAACAAATTGAAAACTTTTTGTCAATAAAAACCAACACCGTTTGTTACGGAAGAATCATTTGTGTAATTTGTGTAAAAATCATAATTGGACATTTAGAAGAAATCCTTGTCATGTAAAGGTGAAACTGTTGTGTTTTACTAAGCCAAAGATGTTTTTAATCATCATAAACTTGCAATGAGGGCATTCCTGTGGAGGCGGGAATCCAGAGACAACCCTTGAAACAGTTTTACGTTTACATTCTTTGCAGCAAACGGAATGGCACCCTGTATACAGATGGAGGGACGAATTCTTGGGACGTTCCTGAAATTATGATTTTTTGTAACACTTTAGTGCTTTGAAAAATTCCTTTGGGTGTCTCCCCTTTAGTGTCATTCCCGTGAAAACGGGAATCCAGGGCGGTAAGGGTAAGATCTGGATTCCTGCTTCCGTAGGAATGACAGGCCTGGTAGACAATGGGACTATTCCCTATTTCAAACAGCTAAATTGATACGATTTTTTTAATAATATTATGGTAAGTATATCTTATGCCGAGACAAGACCGACTTGATGCTCTAGGTGGGTTATAAAATGTTATGGCTCGTGGAATTGAGAAGGGGAGGATATTTTTAGAGGAAGGTTATTAGAAAAAATTTTAACAAGTTCAGAATTTAATTGACGTTTGTAAAGGATTTTAGTTTAATTACAAGCATGGCTCAGGCTGTATTGGAGTAACTTTTATGGTTAAAATGGGACCTTAGAATCTAAGGGGAGGGTGATGAGAGGCCCTAACCATCCAAAAGGAGAAGCCCTTTTAGTTCTAATATGCCTGCTGTAGACAGGAGAATATTAGACTAAAGGGGCTTTTTTATTTGCTTTTGGGCACGCAACACGTCTGCCTGCCATAGGTAGGTTTAGAGCCAGATAAAAAGGATTTTTTGTTACTACGGACACGGATAACGGACACGGTCACGATCAAATGAAAAGGGAGGCCCAAGAAAGATGAAGAAGAAAAATAGAACCGTCCCATTTTTATTCACGAGTTCCTTGGAAACGAGGGCGGGATATGAGTGAAAAATCGTCTGCGTAAATGCCTTATCAACTATTTCGTCCCACGTTCGCCTATAGTACTCGTGGTTGCGGTCAATGTCTGATTGCCCTGATCTATTTGCTTTGTTGGTCATAACGCCTTAGGTCAGCGGTGGCTGTAAGCCATCCGCTGGAGTGATTTGTTATGGAAATTGTCTGGTTTTTTTTCAATGTGTCCCGTTTCAAGGGCCGCCCCCTTTGCCCTGACCCCTTTGCCTTCCCTACTTGCGTGGTTTTGGCCAAACAAGCCGCAGTACCTCCTTAAGGTCCTTTGGATTTCGTATTGTGTTGCGGAGAACATCCTGCTCTTGTTGGTTAAGGTCTTGACAGATACGCAAGAACTTCTCTTTGACCACAAGAAATTTAAGAAGCCTTATATGACCGTCAGACAGCAAATGAGGTGCAAGGCTGTAGACTATTAAAAGGGGCTCAATAAGCTTTTCCTCTGCCCCCCAAATCTTTGGTTGCCAGCCTGATGAAATAAGGCGATCAATGTTCTGAATTTCCGCCAACGCCACTTTGATCAGTTCTTCGGTTGAGGCCGGCCGCCAACCCTTACGACGTCTGTCTTCGATGCCGTCGGGAATCGGCTCCAATAACTGAGAAATTTCGTCTGACGATGGATAATCTGATGGTAGTTCTGCCATATGACCTAAAGGGATGGTCACCCAGCGCGACACTGTTTTGCCACGTCCGGTAGACCAATTTGTTATAAGTTCTCAAAGGGTGCCGGTCTTTGCGAGTCTTATACCCCCGTATTTCTTCACAATAAACCCGCCAAGCTTCTCCAGTAAATCGCAAAAATAGTCAACTTCCTGCCCTATGTTATCAAATAGCCAATCGAGGATTTTGCTTTTATCCGTGAGGCTTTTTGCCATTTCGGTCACTTGAAAGATAAGTGCATCATATGCTTTTAGGAAACATTGATCGATAATCTTCTCAGATTTTGCGATTCCTATCAGCATGTCTTCCTTTGCATCACCTTCAATGATGTAGTTGTCAAAGAGCTGAGATTTTATGTGAAAACTGAAATTATTCCTTATGTAATCAATTATCCGGAGTACTTCATCATCCTTGTAGTTTCTTGTTTTGGTATCGTATTTGGTCAATGCATCTTTCAATTCTTTTTCTTCTGAAAGCGGCCCCAATATTTTGAATAAATTATTGTAGAATTCCTTGACTGCTTCTTTGAACGAACTTGCCAAGATTGCATATATTTCCAACTGTGACCTTATCCGAAAAAGCCTCTCAGTTTCGTCCTTTGTATGAAATAACAGACCTATCTGAAATCTTAGAGTGTTTATGATCCGCAGCAATTGCATAAGGGCAATCATTTCACCCTTTGTGAGTTTGTTCTGACCGTGTTTTGTCAGGTAGATTTCAAAATGTGTAGCCGGTTCTTCGATCATTCTGCACCACTACGTTAGGGACCCATATGGACGCCCTGGTCCTTTTTACTCATAACGATTTAGGTCAGCGGTGGCTGTAAGCCATCCGCTGGAGTAATTTGTTAGGCAAACAATTTCTTTTGCACTGCTCCAAATTGTGAATACCAGATTATCGTGACCAACCAGAAGAGGAAAACAAGAAGATAAAAACACCATATTGCAAGAGTCGCTGGCCTAACACGATCAAATTTTGGTGAACCGGGTAAGCCAGAATATTGCTTATAATTAAGAGAGCCTTCTAACTCTGCCGCACGCCTTATAAACTTGGTCCATAAATACATATCACTGATGTCCACTATCCAGAAAAGGACACTGATAATAACACCACCGATTTTGAAAAGTAATTTTGCTGGCTCAGATAAATTGAAAGTAAAGACGCAAGTTACAAGACCTGCTGTAATTGCCAGAAACACCGTGAGCTGAGCAAATCGAATATTACCGTAGTGCCTTAAGTTGGCGTTTAGTTCAATATACTCATCTTTGGCTTCTGCGTTTTTCATAGTTTCGCTCTATATATTAAATATGTTTACAGCCTATCGCTGCGGATGAGGAGCCGCCCGAAGGGCGTGTCTGCTCAATCCGCATGGTTGTGAGGCGCTTTGCGCCGAGCAATCATGCGGATTCTCCTCATCCGCAGCGTTGTCGAGGACGCAAAGCGTCCTCGACAACGCCTCGGTTCAGCGGCGGCGCATAACGCCGTCCGCTGCAGCCGATTGTTAGCCCTATTTTATGCATGCTTCCACAAACTTAACTCCTAACGGGGTGAGAGTTACCGCGTCAATGCCTTTATATATTGTCAACGGTTCTGGTCCCATCTTTACCCCACCCTTAAGGATTGCTGGAGATAGTAATTGCATTCGCATAAGGTTATTTACTGATATTGCGTATAGATCAGCAGGTATGCCCAGTGCTTGCATTATTTGCTCTTTTGTCAAACTGTATTGGAATACATCGCTCAGTGGCCTCAACTTACCTTCCCTATGAAGAACTCCGTAAAATTCATTTAGCAGCCTTGCCTCAATACCTGTTATTCCTTTTATCATTTCTATGAACCCATATCGTAGTTCATCATTGAATTTTGGATTCATAGCATTAGCAAGTAAATGATTCCACAGGTATTGAAGATTTGGATCGTCTTCTAACGATGCCTCTTCAATGATTGGCAATGCAATCTTTGGGGGAACAGCTCTTGTATCTTTAATATTCTTTTCTTCAAGAATCTTATTAACCTCATCTGCCATTTGAACCATGCGCTTCCATCTTATGAATCGCAATTTGTCTGTAATCATTCCCGATATTTCATTAATCGGTTCCTTGAAGACCTTGGCAAAAAAGCTGCCAGCTTTATCGGCTATTTCTAGTCCTTTCTCCCCAAGCTTGGCAGATTCTTGTATTGCTTTCGCTATTTCTTCAGCTTCGCTCATAACATTCCTTTCAATGGGCTAACGATAGAAGTCAGCGGGGGCTGTAAGCCATCCGCTGGAGTGATTGGTTAGGCCTTGCCCTTTTAGGTTGAAACTGAATAATCCAATGTGACCCAATTCTTCGCAATTTTTTTCATTTCACATTTCCACACGACCCAATACAAGGCAAGAACTCATAATGGCCCCTTTAGCCTCTCCATAAGTGCCTTAATACCGCCATCAATGAAACACTTGTGCAAGCTAGCCATCTCTTCCTCACTTATGTTATTTGCAAGCGATTCTTCCTGTATAGTGGTTGTTCCTTTAATAAGGTTGAGAATTGAGCCGGACAGAGCAAGGGCTAAATTTCTGTTGTCCACAATGTCTCTACCCTTGTATTTGTCACTATAAGTAATATGGTCAATGTCTTCTACGTGGGCTCCGTGCTTTGAAGTGCGGGAAACAGACTCTAGGATTGAATTTACCTCGTTTGCTACACCTTTGTAAGCGTTCTTTGCCATTGTGCACAATTGTTCAAGATTAATGAGTCTTTCTTTCCACTCCCGTAGAACCTGGGGAAGAGGATCTCCATGAAGGCTTTCCTGATCGCCCTCTTTAAGGACCCAAGCAGGTATCCGACTTGTGCTGTCAGAAAAAAATATCTTTCTAAAGAACCTGTGATTTCCATCAACGATATAGTAATAATTGTCGTCTGCGCTTACCAATAATATTGGGGAATACTCAACCTTCAGAGCATCACCCTTAACGGTATTCGTTGGTCTGATCCTTACGACAGGCACGAGTACCGGAGTCTTGCCTTTGATAATGGATTTAGTGGGGAAATGCACCATCTCTAAATATTATTTTGTGCCCGGTTGCATATGGACAATCTTCATAGGTCAGTCGAAGAAAAGTGACCGACCATATTTTCTGCATTTATTCTTGATAGACCTTTTCTTCAGGCCTAACGATTCGCATAACCTGCGCGAGCAATCATCAACGCCCAAACCTGACGCGGCTAATCCGCGTCAGGTTGATGCGATTGTTAGCCATTTTCAAGCTGCTTTGTGTTTTGCAATAAGCTCGCGTATCGCCGGTACAATTTCTGTTGGGACCTCCATGACTGTCTGCCCCAAAGCTTCGAATGCTGCCTCATCCTCAGCAACAGCTTCTTCTTCAGACTGCGACTCATAATGGCCTAATACCCTTTTAACACGTTCAGCATCCCATCCTGGCGGAAATCTACTTTGTTTCATTTTTTCTTCCTCCTTCTGCGGCGACGATATGCGATTAATGGTCTGCCTCGCAGTTCATACGCTGTAATTACAAAAGCACTATTTGGCTCTGGATCAGGGACATAAATTACCCTAAGATAACGTCCGTCTGATGTCTTTCCAATTGCAACTCGTGATCCCTCTTGACCCGGTCGATCTT
>Ga0194112_10003996_pt1 | contig 20353 bp, 19 predicted proteins | sample TA2MahC400mmetaG_FD_146191 | JGI IMG/M metagenome (GOLD analysis project Ga0194112, IMG submission 146191) | Freshwater microbial communities from Lake Tanganyika, Tanzania - TA2015016 Mahale Deep Cast 400m | ecosystem: Environmental > Aquatic > Freshwater > Lake | place: Tanzania: Lake... | reverse complement strand
ACTACAACGAAGCGGCGAAGTTCTACACCGCGCCCATGCAGCTCAAGGCCAACAACGGCATCTATCTCATCGATGACTTCGGTCGCCAGAAAGCCACGCCTGCTGAAGTGCTGAACCGCTGGATTGTGCCAATGGAACGCCGCATCGACTATCTGACGTTCAAGAACGGCACGAAGGTTCACGTACCGTTTGAGTCGTTCCTGATCTTCTCGAGCAACCTGCAGCCCACGCAGTTGGGCGACGAAGCGTTCCTCCGCCGTACTCAACACAAGATGCTGCTGCGCAGCCAGGAAGAGGGCGAATTCCGCGAGATCTTGGACCGGTTCTGCCAGCAGAACAAGCTGCCGTACGAACCCGAGATGTTCGACCGGTTCATGCAGAAGCACTACCGCACCACCGGCAAACGGCGCCGGCGCTGCCATCCGCGCGACGTGCTGAGCCACGCGATGGATCTGATCCGCTTTGAAAAGCGCATGTGGCGGCTCACCGACGAAGTGATGGATCACGCCTTTGAGAGCTGCTTCACCGAAGTGGGCCACGACGCGTAGCTAGCCCGCATATCTCACAGGCTTTCTGCTGCGACGCGCGATAAGGCCGCGTCTACTTCGTTGCGCTTGCTCACCCGAGCTCGACAGACTGTTCAAGTATGCCTCCCCGCACTGAGCGGCGCGCGCCTCGTATCCACGGCCTTGTCACGCATCTCGCGACAAAACCCCATGAGATATGCGAGCTAGCGCCGAGCCTGCTGCTGCCGCGCGCTGAACACAACGCGCCCTTCGCGAACGGTGTAGCGCACCGCGGCCAGCTTCCAGATGTCCCGCGCGGGGTCGCCTTCCACCACCGCCAGATCGCCGGCGAGGCCGGGCGCTATCTGCCCACGCCGGCCCCCCCGGACCGCGTCTTCGGGAATCGGCCGCGGGAGGTGAATCTTGATGCCGTCGCCACCCGCGTCGGGAATAGCCTGCGCGGCCAACGCGGCTTGGCTCGAGTTGGTCACCTCGTGGTTTGAGGTGACCATGTTCCCCAGAATGCGCAGGATGTTGGGCGCAGGCACAGCGCCGGGCGCCACAATGGCCTCTCCGGTGGTTCTGATGCTCGGGCCGGGCAACTCCCCGCGGCCGATACGGTCCTGGATGGCCCGTGTGTTGTTCCCATCCGACGCAATGTCAAACACGCTGGTGAACCCATAGCGCGTGGTCATCGCCTCGACCTGCCGCGCCAGTTCCTGCGCGTCGAGGGTAGCTGCGTTCTCCCACTTGCGCTGTAAGAAGTGCACGTGGCTATTCCAGAACCCAGCGAGTACGGTGAGCCCTTTGCAGTCGATCACGCGGGCACCGGCGGGTACGCTCACGCGCCCGCGGCCCACGGAAGCGATCCGGCCGTCCGTCACCACCACGGTGGCATTGCGCACCGGCTCAGCGGCGGGACTCATCCAGACCGTCCCACCCATCAGCACCAAGGAGTGGAGGAGCATCAGAAGTGCAGCCGCAGCGTGTACTGCACTTCGCGCCCGTAGTTCACCTGCGAGGTAATGCCGCCGAACTGCGTGCTCGTCACCGCCAGATTCGGATTGCCTGGCATCACCGTATTGGTCAGGTTGTAGGCCTCAAACCGCAGCTCCAGCTTGAAGCGTTCGGTGAGCGCGAAGTTCTTCGACAGCGTGCTGTCAAGACTCCAGTAGTTCGGCCCGGTGAGGTGGTTGTACTGATACGGGTTCGTACGCGGGGTAAACGGCGTGGCCTGGCGGAACACGCTGGTGTCGAACCACTTTGACCATTCGCGCGGCGAAGCGCCCGGCTCACCCGTCACATCGAGTTGCCCGAACCGCAGAAAGTTCCCCGAGTTCCACATGAAGATGTGGCTGGTGGACCAGCCGCCGAACATGGCATTCAAGACCGGATGCAGATTCCCGCCGAGGCGCTGCCCCTTGCCGAACGGCAGATCGAGCGTCGAACCAAGCGTCATGCGATGGCGCGGCAGGTTGCCCGGAATCATCGTCAGATTGTTGGCGTAGTCATCCGGCGCGTTGAAGTACCCGCCCGTCGACTCGCGATTGTAGTTGTACCCCCACACCACGCTATAGCCCGACGCAAAGCGCCGCTGCACGCGCAGTTGCATGGCCTTGTAGCGATTCTCCACGCCCGGCAGGAAGCCTTCGGTCAAATCGGCATACTGCGGATGCGGCCGCAAGAGCGAAGACAGCGGCACGGTGCGCTGGCCGCGCAGTTGGCCCGGCATCAACGACGCGGGCAACCCGAAGAATGGGTTGGTCACGGGCGCGGTAAGCGCGGTCTTGTAGGTGTAGCCTAGCTGCGGATCCACCATGTTCGTCTGCCGCCCGAAGCCCGCGTTGCCTCCCTGCCCTTCCGGCACCATGTTGTGGCCGAAGTTCGTGAAGAAGGTGCCGTCCAGTTTGAAGCCTGCAAACAGGTCGCGCTCGACGGTGAAGTTGAAGCGGTCATTCATCGGCGTTTTCAGGTTCTGCCGCGCCCACGTGGCCGCGCCGCCCAGGTTGGTGTTTCGCCCATAGCCGCGGCCCACCGGCATCACCAGCGGGTTCGACGCGGGAAACGGATTGCTGATCACGCCCTGCGGCACTCCTTGCAACTGCACTGGTCCGGTGGAGGTGATGGAGAATCCATCGGTAGCCGGCAGCCGCCACGCATAGCCGAGGATGCTCATGATCGGCGCGGCGTAACGCGCGTAGCCGATGCGGATGGCAGTGCGATCGTTCGCGCGAATCGCGACACCGAGGCGTGGAAGGAAATTGGCGCGCGGCGCGCGATAGAGGCCCTTGGCGTCGGGCGTCGTATAAATGAACGCGCCGTTGTAGGTAGGCTTCGGCGCCCCAGGGATGGTGGCCACTTGCGGCGGCATTACCGGCGGCTTCGACTGGAACTCGGGAATCCGGTTGTTCAAATCGAGATAACGCGCCAGACGCCCTTCGCGCTCGGACGGCGCGGTTTTATACTCCCAGCGCAGACCGAGATTCAGCGTCACGCGGCGGTGGAGTTTGAAATCGTCCTGCACAAACACGCCGGATTGATCCTGCTCCGTGTAACGCGGCGAGACGTAGTTGGCCAGCAGCGAATTGTCCACGGCACCCAGCAGAAACGTGGCCCAGGCGCTGCCGTTGTTCAGCAGATTCGGCGCGAGGAAGGTCTCGGCGGTGCTGGCGGCGTTGAACGGAAACGTGCCGAAGTTCGGAAGCTGCGAGTATTCGTAGGCGTGGCGATACGCCATGCCGGCCTTGATGTAGTGCTGGCCGCGGTCGTGCCCGACGCTGCCTTGATAGGAGTACTTACGCGGCCGGTAGCTCCACCAGCTTGACTTGCCGAACGTTGCGCCACCGATATTCAGGTTCGGGTAGTAGATGGCCGGCACACCCGCCGTGTAGGGCTTGTACCAGGGGTTGTTGGGCCAATACCGTTCTAGGCCCTTCTCGCCCAACTTCGCCCATTCCGAATCGTACTCGTCCTCCGAGTACACTACGCCGAGCCGGAAGTTCAGCACCGTGCGCGCGCTGAGCGTGTAGACCGTGTCGTAGGCCGCGTTGAGCGCGTCCATCAATCCGTCATTGTCGTACGGCGTGGCGGTCGTACCGCCGTAGTTGTCGTTATCGAGGCGCGTGCGGATCACGCTGTAGCGCGCGAACATCTTCCACTTATCGGTAGCATTGAAATCCACGCGATTCGAGAGATTCCAATACTTCAGAAACCACGCATAGCCGGTGCGGTAGTTGTTCACGCCCGTGAGATCGTCGCCGGGGCCATTGGGCTTCTAGATATCGGCCAGGAAGGCCCGCGAGATGGCGTCGATGCGCGCGGCTGGCACGATGTTGCCCGGGAACGGCGTGCGCGACGCGGTGTTGTTGCTCGCGTTCATCTGCGTCGTCCAGGGGTCAAAGACAGGCCGCAGCGCGCCGGCGCGATTCAGCGTCTTCGAAAAATCTCCCGCACGTTCGAGATCCGTCGGCAGCGTCATCACACGCGTGTAGGGCTGGCGGTTATCCCACTTCTCAAACGTGAAGAAATTGAACAACCGGTTCTTCAGAACGGGGCCGCCGAGCGTACCGCCGTAGACGTGATTGCGCACCACGTTAGGCGCGCGCGTGAACGCGTTCGAGGCGGCGTTGAACGTCGGATTGCGTCCGAAGTAATAAGCGCTGCCATGGAATTCGTTGGTGCCGGCCTTCATGCCGATGTTCATCACGCCGCCGGCCGAAAAGCCAGACTCGACGTCCACCGAATTCTGCTGCACGGCGAACTCCTGCACGGCGTCCATGGGTGGCGCGTAGGACCCGCGCGAGCCCACGCCGACGGGCGAGCCGTCAATCTGCACTTCGTTGTGTCCGCTGGTCTGGCCGCCCACGTCCACGCCGGTGGAGGAGAGCTGGTAGAACGGGTTGCGCTTGGAGACGTCGGAGTAGCGGTTCACCACGGCCGGGTCAAGCAGCGCCAGCGTGAACGGATTGCGCGCCAGCACGGGGAGTTCCTTCAGCATCTTGCCGTCGATGGTCTGCCCCAGCGTCGTCGTGTTGAACTGTAGCTCTACCGCCGTGTCAGCGACGGTCACCGTCTGGCTCACGTCGCCCACGCGCATCGCGAGGTTCACCGTCAGATCCGAACGCACCAGCACCTGGATGTTCTCCTGCGTCGACCGGCCGAAGCCCGCGCTTTCCGCGGTCACCGAGTAGGTACCCGGCTCGACATAGTCAAACAGATATCGCCCGTTCTCGTCGGCGGCGCGCGTGGTCACGGTTTTCGTGTTGGCGTTGGTCAGCGTCACGTTGGCTTGCGGAATCGCCGCGCCAGAGGGATCGGTGACAAATCCTTGCAACCGGCCCCGATAGTCCTGGGCGAACGTAGCCAAGGCGGCGGCCAACAGGAATAGAATGGCGCGCAACATCCGGCCTATTATCTGTAGAATTTCGCCGTGCGCGCCGATCGTCTGCTACGCTGGACCTTCTCTTCCATGCCGGATACATCTTCCTCCACCATGGCGCTGCTGGGCGGCGCGGCTGCGTTAGCCGGGGCCATCAACTCCATTGCTGGCGGCGGCACGCTGGTGACGTTCCCGACGCTGCTCAGCGTGCTCACGGCCGTGCCGGCCAACGCTACCTCCACCTTCGCGCTGCTGCCCGGTTCGTTCGCCTCGGCGTGGGGGTACCGTGCGGAACTGGCCGCTTCGCGCGCGATGCTGATGCGGCTGTTCCTGCCCAGCCTTTTCGGCGGCATCGTCGGCGCGCTCGCGCTCACGCGTTTTCCGGAGAGCGTCTTTGAAACGCTGGTGCCGTGGCTGCTGCTGGGCGCCACCCTGCTGATGCTGCTGCAGAAGCCCGTGGCGCGCTGGATCGGCGCGCATCCACACGAAGCCCCGCGCGGGTCCACGGTGGCGGCCGTCGTGTTCTTTCAGTTTCTCGTCGGCGTGTACGGTGGGTACTTCGGCGCGGGCATCGGGATCCTGATGCTCAGCTCGCTCGGCTTCATGGGCATTGCCGACATTCACCAGATGAATGGCATCAAGTCGATCCTCGCTTCGGTGATGAACGGCATTGGCGCGCTAATCTTTGTGATTGAGGGCAAGGTGGTGTGGCAGTTTGCAATCCCGATGGCGATTGCTTCGATTGCCGGCGGTTATGTGGGCGCGCGGCTGGCGCGGAAGCTGCCCGCGCCGGTGGTGCGCTCCATCGTCATCGCGATGGGCTTTATCGTGGCCGGCTACGCGTTCTACCGGCAGTCACAGCACTAACCCAAGCAGGGCCGCGCCGGCGGCCGTCAGCGGCAGCCAGTAGCGCGGCCAGGCGAGAATCGCGGCAAAGCAGGCTGTCGCTCCGAGGGCGGGCGCGCCGTACCCCAGCATCGCCACCCGCAGCACCGCCGCCGCGCCGAACGGCAGCGCATACCACTCGCGCCCCCACACCACCAGGCGCTCGGGTCGCCACATGAACAGCGGCGCGATCACGAGCGATGCGAGCGCGTCAGGCAGGTAGTGCATGCCCGTGGTGATGCAAGTGACGCCTACTGCTACGGCATACGCAACGCCCACCCACGCGGGCCGCATCAGGCGCCCGGCAAATAGCGACCACAACACATGAAACGAGGGGAACGCCGCGGACGGCGGGTTGGACTTGCGTTCAAACTCCAGCAACTTCGCCAGCACATGCGTCTCCGGCATCGGCCGCCGTGGCGCAGCCGAAGGCGCCAGCCAATAGAACGGGAAGATCAGCGCTGTGGAAGCCCACGCCGAGTAAATGAGAACCCGCAACTCCCCCCGCGTGCGCGCCAGGAACGGCGCAGCGGTCACAGCCACGTACGTGCTTTGATAAACCATCGACGTCAGCGGGTAGACCGGCAGCGAGTCTTCCCACGCAAACATGAACGCGTAGCCCGGCAAACCATGGTGCGCCGTGAACTCGTACGCCGCCACCCAGGGCAGCGCGGCGATCCACCAGAAACGGAACCGCTCGGCGAGCGAAGGACGCGAGGCATCGTCGCCGACCGGCAGCACCGGCGACCATCCGGCGGGATGGAGCCGCGCGTGGGTAATTGCCAGCAAGACCGCGACGGGCGCCGCAATCCACAACAACAGCGCCGAGCGCAGATACATCGCCACGCCGAAGGCAACGATGGCCGCCCCGGCCTGCTCAGCGCGTGGAATATACGGGCGGGTATGGCGCGCAAAGCCGGTTACGGCCGCGATCAACAGCGCACCGAAGATGGCTAAGCCGAGCCCCCACGCGGGCGTTCCCCAGACTGGAAGTGGTATCAGCAAGCCCCCGAATTGTAACTTAACCGCGGCGGCTTAGAAATTCACCTTGGCGCCCACCTGCGCCACGCGCGCGGGCGTGGCCGTGGAGTTGATGTTCCCGAACGCAGGCGAGGTGAACGTCACGTTGGGGGGCGCAAGGTTGGTGCGGTTGGTGGCGTTGAACGCTTCGCCGCGCAACTGCAGGCGTACGCGCTCGCCGAATGAGAAGTACTTGTGCAGTCCGAAATCGAGCTGCTCGAGCCCCGGTGACCGTACATCCGGCAGTACCCGCCCGACGTTGCCCAGTGTGAACAGCGGTGGCAGGACGAATTGCGCCGTATCGAACCACCGCGCCGCGGTACCGCCGTCGAGCTTCGCGCTGCGGCCGGTGCTGTTGGGGCGATTGGCCGCGTTGTTGTTGGCGCCACGAATCGCCAGCGGCAACCCGGATTGCAGAGTCAAGATGCCGCTCAATTGCCAGCCCCCCAGCACCCACTCGGCCGGACCGCGCAGCGCAAACCGCTTGCCTTTTCCGAACGGCAACTCGGCCAGGTAGCCGATCACGAGGCGCGTGGAAACATCAGCCGGCGAAATCGAGCGCTCCGCCCGCCGGTTTTCGGGGTCCTGATAATCCGTCACGCCTGTGTTGTAGCCGGCGAACCCCGCGCTGAGACTTGCCACGGTGTCGTCAATCACCTTGCCGAACGTGTAGGCCACATTCACCGTGTGCCCGCGGCTCATTCGTTTGCGCGCGTTGATCTGCAGCGAGTGATAGATCGAACTGCCGAACGTGGGATTGCGCCGCGTGATGCCCTGAAAAGCCGGATAGGGCAGCAGGAGTTGGCGCCGGGCGACGGTGCGGCCAAAACTTCCGCGCTCAAAAAGCGGGTTCGGCACGAGCATCTGCAGGTCGAAGCCCTGCGCGAGAAACTGAGTAGGCAGCGCATTCTCGGCGATGCCGAGCGCGCCGATGCCGATGCGCGTTCCCTTCGACGCGGCGTAGACTGTCTCGACGCTCCATCCGCCGGGCAACGCGCGCTGCACGCCGAGGTTCCATTGCTGCGTGTAGCCCACACGGTCATCGGCCGTGCGGCCTTCCGCGCTGAGCCCCAGGAAACTCGCGGCGCCTTGCGAACTCTTCTGCGGCTGCAGGATCGTGCGCGGACCCTGCGAGAGATAGAAGGTGGGACGCGGCCCGATGCTCGGATCCGAGAACGGCGTGTTCTGGCTCCAGCCGAGATTCGACTCAAAGCTCTCGAAGATCCCCTGATAGAGGATCCCGTAGAAGCCGCGGATCACCGTCTTGGCCTCGCGGTCCACGGTGTAGGCGAAACCGAACCGCGGGCCGAAATTGTTGCGGTCCGTCGGCACCGGGTGCCGCCCGTAGTCCACGCCGGCAAACTCCACCACGCCCGCGAGGTTGGTCACCGGATTGGTGCGGAAGAAATTGAAATTCGAGCGCTCGTTGAACACGTCATAGGCGTTGCCTTCGATGTCATAGCGCAGGCCGATGTTCAGCGTCAGCCTCCGGTTCACACGCCAGTCATCCTGCAGGAAAGCCGCGAAATACTTGCTCCGTTCGTGGCGTTTGCTGCCCACGGTGAGCGAGCCGGAGTTCACCGCGCCCAGCAAGAACGTCGCTACTCCGTAGCCGGTGGTCTGCGGCGCCTGCGGGTTGTTGGTGAGGTCGCGATTGAAATTGAACACGCCGCTCAGTCCGCCGAACTGGAAGCGGTTGCGGCGTATCGTCCAGATTTCGCCGCCAAACTTCAGGGTATGCGCGCCCATCACTTTGGTGATCGACTCGTGCAGCGAGATGGTGTGCAGTCCGCCGTCCACCGTCTGGCCGCCGCCGACCGTGGTGAAGTCAGCGATGGCGTGATTGGGAAATTGCACGCGCGGAATGACGGCGGGATACTTGAGGCGGTCCAGGTCCGCGCCGGAAGTGGGCGGGTCACGCTGGAGCAACGTGCGCACGTAGCCCGTGCGCAGTTCGCTGAAAGTAGTAGGGCTGATCGTGTAGGCCCAGCTTGCCACCTGCTGCGAGTAGTTGCGGTCGAACAGATCGTTGCCCTCGCCGGCGCTGAGATAGTTGCCGAATTGACCGTCGGGGCGGATCACATTCTTGTTGTAGGCCAGCCGGTAGGTGAGGCGGTGCTGGCTGCCGATGTTGTGATCGAAGCGGCCGATCCACTGATCGTTGTTCGTGAGCCGCCGTGTCTGCTCGCCGTAGTTGTTGATGTTGGTGACGGCGTTGGAGGGTGTCTGATTGGGCAGGGGCACGTCGCGAACGATCTGTGCGGAGATGCGGTCAAACCGGCTGCCGGGTATCGTATTGTCTGGGAATGGCATGCGCACGAAGCCGGCTCCATTCGGATTGGTGGCCGCGCTTTCCGGATCGAACACGCCCAACACGGTGCCGTTGGCGAGGCGCGTGTCGGCGAAGTTGCCAGCCCGCTGCAACGGAGTGGGCACCGTCAGCACGTTGTTCTGGTAGGTGATGTAGCGGTAGCCTTCGTAGTTGAAAAACCAGAAGGAGCGATTGCGCCCGTCGTAGAGCTTGGGCAGCAGAATCGGGCTGCCCGCCGAGCCGCCGAACTGGTTGTAGCGAAACGGTGGACGGGTTGCTGCGAAGGGGTTGCGCGCGTCGAGCTTATCGTTGCGCAGGAATTCGTACAGCGTTCCGTGCAGTTCGTTGGTTCCGCCTTTGGTCACCATGCTGATGGCGCCGCCGGTGGTGCGTCCGAACTCCGCGGGCGAGCCGTTGGTGTACACCTTGAATTCGGCCACCGCATCGACGCTGGGCGAAACGGCCGCTTCCTGCCGCTCGGGCGCGGCGTTATTGGCGCCGTCGAACAATAGCTGATTCATTGAGCCGCGTCCGCCACCGATGGCGACGTTCGAAGTGACGAACCCGGCTGGATCCGCAAAGCCGGAGTTGATGCCCGCCTGCTGCGTCACGCCGGCAGTGAGTTGAATGAGCGACATCACGTTGCGCCCGTTGAGGGGCATTTCAACGATGCGCCGGTTGTCGATGATCTGACCGAGCGACGAGGTTTCCTGGTCTACGCTTTGGGTCTGCGCGGTGACCTGCACGCTTTCGGTGACCGAGCCGAGTTCGAGTTGGAAGTCAAGCCGAGCCACCTGATCGACGGCGAGTTGGATACCCGAGCGTTCCGAGCGGCGGAATCCTTCCGCCTGAATCGCTACTTTGTAGAGGCCGGGCCGCAGCAGCGGCAGCGTGTAAGCGCCGCCGGACCCGGTTCGGGTGGCCTGGGTGACGCCGGTAGCGACGTTCGTCACTTCCACCGACGCGTTGGGGACGCCGGACTGGCTGGGGTCTGAAACGACACCGGTAATCTGAGCGGATTGCGCGAACAGCGGCGTAGCGGAAACGGCAAGCAGGGCCGTAAGGATGCGGAAAGACATCATGAGATCCCCGAGGATACCACCGGCGGTTTCGTTTGATTACGGAATGCGGAGCACGAGGATTCCGGCGGCCGCGCGCGCCGAGTCATAGCCGATAGCCGCTACCGCGTTGGACTTGAGATTGACGATCTGCCCCTGCACCTGCTGCGCCTGGCCGGGTTGACCGGGTTGACCGGGCTGGCCGGGCTGGCCGGGCTGCCCCGGTTGGCCGCCGCCACCGGCAGCAGCCGGCAACACGCCCACCCACGCCACACCAGCCGGATTCGGAGGCATGGCGAGGTCTCCGGTCAACAGATTGTAGATCAAAAACTGTGAGCCGTCGGCCTTGTTGCCGCGTGCCAGGACCTTGCGCGTCGCGGTAAAGACGCCCACCAGGCTCACCGTCTGGAACCCTTCGGGCACGGGGAACAGCGTAGTCTTTTCGGTTTCCAAGTCAAAGTACACCAACCCGCCATCGCCCGGTAGGCGCGTGGCAATCGCCGTCGCCAGCAGTCCGTTCAAAGCAGGCACGGGCGTCACTTGCTGGAAGCCCACGATGCCCGCGGGCAGATCGAGACGGAAGGGCGAACCGGCCACGCTGTCGTAGACGAACAACGTGTCGGCGATCGTCTGGTTCTGCGGGTCTGTGTTGCTGGCAAAAAGGAAGTCGTTCACGTCGCCGTTGGCCGCGCGCATGTTCATCTGGCCGACGCCCGGAAGCGGCACGGCGGAGATGGCTTGCGACGCAAGATCCAACGTGAGGTACCCCTGAGCCGGGCAGATGGGGCGGACTTCGTCTTCCGGGCGGCGCGCGCCGAACAACGCGAGACGGCGCGAGAGTTCCAGGCTCAGGATCGGAAACTGCGGCGCGCAAGTGGCGGCGAACCAGCCTTCGGGGAACGGAATCGCCTTGGGCTCGAGGGCCGCGCCGGAGAAGGTCACCAAGCCCTGCGTGGAGCCGCTCTTGGCCAGCAGGTAGTAGGCGCGAGTGGCCCCATCGAAGAACACCGGCAAACGGAACGCGAGGCCCGGCGGTACTCCGCCCGGCGGTACGCCTGCGCCACCTCCAGCAGCAGCAACAGGCGGCAGCATAGGCAGCCAGCCGGACGGCAGGTCACGCGTCTGCGGCGCGGCCGCTCCCTGAATCAACGCGAGCTTCGCCTTGGTGGGCGCCGTGGCACTGTCCGCCACAACCAGCGCAACCATGCCCTGCCCGACGCCGGTTGGCGGGGAGATCACCACATTCAACCCATCGCCGAGATCGACCTGCAGCACCAGTCCACCCGCAGCACCGGGGAGACCGCCGCCACCCGGCACGCCGATGCCCGGCGCCCCCTCGATTACTTCTCCGGTGGTTGGGTCGATCGTGTATACGCCGTTGGGGCCGGTCGCCAGCAGGGAGCCATTCCCGAGCGAGCCAATGTTCGACGCCGGCGAGGGCAACTCCACTTTACGTTCCGGCTGGGCAGGATTGAAAATCATCAGGTTCGAAGACAGCGTGTTCGGCTGATCGCTGGCCGGTCCGGCAAAGGCAGCCAGCACCGGCGTTTCATTGCCGGGCACTACGGGCGAGATTGCGTTTTGCTGGGAGATCAGACAACCGCCCGCCACCGCTGCCGTGTTCGAAGCAAAGTCGAAGGTCCAGGTGGGGAAACAGCCGTCCGCGCCGCGCGGGCCATTGGCCATCACGAAGGCCGGGTTGAGGTCCGACTGCCGGATCGCGCGGATGTCGCGCGCGTTCTGCGGCAGGCGCAAAAACTGCATCGTGGCTTCGCCCGCGCCGCCATACACCGCACGGTTTACCGGCGCTCCGCCGGCCGCTAGAGTAATCAGGTCGCCGGGCCTCGCTCCTTCCGGCACATCCACCACCACCTCAGACTCGCCCACGTTCTTGCTGCCGTACTTCACCGCCGCGCTCGCCGGCCGCCCGCCCACATACACACGGGGAAGCGTGGCGAGATCGGCGGGCCCGAGTTCGCCGTTAGGCACGACGGGGTCGGTGACGCCCAGCCCCGATGCCGAGAGCGTCAACTTGCCGCCTTCTACCGTGCCGGCTTCGCCGTAGCCCGCACCGTTCTTCGTTTTGATTCCGGCAGCCACTGCTACCACACGCACGGTGGCGGGGCGGGAACGCTGCTCACCGCGAACCACAACCACATTCAGCAGCCCGTTGGGCGTTTCACGGGGAGCCTGCGCGCGAATCTCGCCGGGCGACACCGAAAACAATGGCGCCGGGCGATTGGCGATCAGCAACTGCGTTCCCCCCAGCGTGATGGGCAGCGGCTGGCCTTCGGCCCGCGCTCCTTCAGCCGGCCCCAGGTTGATCCCGCGAACCAGCAGGACATCGCCCGGGGTGACGCGCGACGGAGCAGGCTCCATTGTTACCGCGTTCACCACGCCGCGCTGCAGAATGACGGGAGCTTGGGCGAAGCCGGGCGCCGCGGCCACCAACAGGAGCCAGGGCGACAGGGAGTAACCGATCCGGGACATACCCAGCTTTTAACCCCGGTTGAGCTAATTAGTTGTGTTTGCCACGATTAAAGCCGCCACCTCGGCTGCCTCGGCAGACCGGGCAAAGCGGGTGCGCCAGGCGGCTTCGATATCGGCGCGCTGGGCGGCGGTGAGATGCCAGGAAAGCGGTACATCGCGGCGCGACAGCTCGAAAACGACTCGGTTCAGTGTAATTCTAAGGTGCGCAAGGTCGCTCGCCAGTAGGTCCAAGAGCATCCGGTTATGCCTGCGTTGCGCGGCATCGCGCACATTCAGGATGGTGAGCGCGGGGGCGATCCACTGAAACAGCGGCGCGCGGCTGGCCGGTTCGGTGGCCGGCTCGCCGCCCGTCTGGCTCGCGCGGATTTCGATGATCAGCAGACGATTGGGCCGGTGGGCCGTCTCCGCATAGGCCAGCCGCAAGAAGGCCACCGCCGCCCCCACCCCGTAGTTATCTTAGTAACCGCCGTCGGCCACATGGGTGCCGGGTCCGGACGCGGGCCTGGGCGCGGGCGTGACGTAGGGAAAACTGGCGGACAAACGGGCGGCTACCACCGGGGCCACGTCTGCGTGGCCGCGCAGCAGAGGCGCCAGATCGACATTGCCCAGTGCCAGCCCCTCTCCCGTTTCCGCCGAAGTGGCATTGAAGACGACCGCCGGCGGCGCGGCGGGCCATTGCGGCTGCGGAACGTTCCAGGCGCGCTCAAGCGCCCAGCCGCGCCCCACGTTGCCCAGCGCAGCCCCGGCAAACGGCACGGCGGCGCGCAGCAGATCCGGGCCGACCAGCCCCCAGGCAGCCGCGTCGAGCGAGGACCGGCCGGCGCGGTGAACGGCATCGCGTGGTTCGGCGGTAAGAAAGTGCAGTCCGCCCACGCTGCCTCCTGAGGCTGCGCTGAACAGCGCCAGGTTGGCGCGGAAGTGAGCCGGGTTCGCCTGATCGAGCCCTGAGAGTACGGTAGCGGTCCACAAAGCGGCCGTGATGCCGCCGCCGCTGGCACACACCAGCACAGGCCGCGGTACCGCCGTCAGTATTTCCCCCGGCTTTTGCGTGACGCCGTGCGCCGCAGACGTGGGGAAAGCGTGGTCTGCTCAGGGAGACCAGCCGGAGAGCGCCAGCAGCGCCACCCAAGGCAGCAGCACGGGTACACGATACCGGTCGCAGAAGAACGCGAGGCCAGTGAGGATCAACGTCAACAACCCGGCCAGCAACGCCACGTAGGCGAGCGAAGGCGGCAGCCACAGGTGCACGGTGCCCTCACTCAGCGACCGGTACTTCAGCCAGCCGACCAACGCATAGGCGGCGCTGAACAGTGCGGTCGCCTGCGCCGCCAGCCGGTGGCCGGGCAGCAGGTATCGCGTGGCCGGGTCGCAATAGCCCGGCGCGCGCCGGCGGCACCAACGGCCCCGGGCCAAGCCTGAACTCCGGCGCAACGGGAGCCACCCCGCCAGCGCAACGGCGACAAACCCCGCCACCGATCCTGACGCTACCGCCGCGCCGTTGGACGAGACTGCGTACAACCCCGCGGTGAGCGACACGGGAGCGATGGCGTAGAATGCGCCGAGCCAAGGGAACGCGCGGAACTCAAGGTCAGTGACAGTGCGCGGCAATCCCGGAAAGCGCCGCGGGCCGTAGTTGGGCGTCAACAGCGACGCAATCCAGGCCATGCCCGAGGCGAGTCAGGCGGTGAGGCCCGTCCAAAACGCGCCCCAGCCGTTGACATCGAACAGCCCTTGCAACATGCCGCGAAACGGCGAGGCGGGAAACGCGCCGAGCGGGGCGAGCGCCACCAACAGGAGCGTCGCCACGGCGGGCACGCGCAGAAAATAGAGAAACAGGAACCACTGCATGGCCCCACCGTGGCAGACCGCTCAAAACAAGCGGCACGACGCCGGAGACTAAGTGGCGTGCGGTGATGCGGATAAAAAATTTCGGGAAGCTGTGAACGCCGTTCGCAGTCCCTTACTAGCCAACTTGCGGCGCGAGCGCCTCGGCTTGTTCGGCCAGTTCCAGCAACGACTGTGCCAGGGCACGGGCCGCGGGCGCTTCCAGATCGAGCATAACGGGCACGCTGATGGCGTCCCGGCCCTCAGACTGCAGCGTGAATTGCAAGGCCACGCGCGCTCCTTCCTCGACACGCCGATTTGTTCGCAGAAGGACCATACTGCGAACTTAAAAGGCTTCCGACTCGGGCGGCGGTTCAGTGACGACAGTACAAAGCCCCGCGTTGTTCGCGGTCAAGCGCGCAAGGCGAACTTTCCGGGTCCGCACAGAGCTCCCGGCTTTTATCGCCCAGGCTCCGGCCCGCGTTCGGTTGCGCGGAGCCGGAAGGCGCTGTCCCTTGAGGGAGAGGTAAAGGGGGTGTTTTTCTTTGGACAGACCATGCCAAACCGATCAAATGGAAGAGGTGTAGGAGATCACAAAATGGCCGTTATCACACGGGACATAGCGCCGGAATTGCCGGCAGCACCGACAGCGAAGATCAGCGCTGCTGAGATGCAGCGCCGCCGCGAAGCTGTGTTTCAGGCGGATGCGGACAACCGCATTGAAGGCCAGTTTTCGAGCCCGGAGAGTAACGAGGTTTTTCAAGCCTTCATCCGCGGCGAGGTTGAGCAAGACCAAATCCTGTCCCGTTTGAACGCTCTTCACCGCCAGCTCTAAACCCTCCCTTGCCTGGCTACACCCTTCCGGACGGCCTGACACTCAGGAACAAGCTCGGAGCCATAGGCGACGAGAGACTCGAAGCAACCGAGACCGAGTACGTCAAGAACAGGCAAATGCAGATACGCAGACCGCAATCGTGATCGGCAAAACACGCGAACTCCCTAAACAACGGCCCGAGCAAGGACAGGAATTTTCCTTCGAGCCGACGTCGTGGGCAGATCGTTCTCGCAGCTACGACCGCGATGATCGTTGAAGACTAATTAGCGCGGATAAAAAATCTGCGGAAGCTGTGAACGCCGTTCGCCGTCCCTTACCAGCCAACTTGCGGCGCGAGCGCCTCGGCTTGTTCGGCCAGTTCCAGCAACGACTGTGCCAGGGCACGGGCCGCGGGCGCCTCCAGATCGAGCATAACGGGCACGCTGATGGCGTCCCGGCCCTCAGACTGCAGCGTGAATTGCAAGGCCACGCGCGCTCCGATGAACAAGGAGTTTCTCGCCGCCGCGGCCGTCGACGTCACGTTGAACATCCGCGCGTCCGTTCCGCCCGCCAGTGCGGAGGAAAGCACCGACGGAAAGGTCATCGTGGTGGCGCTCCAAGGAAAGTGGTATTTAACCGGAAGCGTCATGACGCTACCGGGTATCGCACGGAGGGCGACGGGCTGTTCCACCGCCAGCTTACACGCTGGCGGTGGCGGGCGCGGGCATGAGCGCGTCATTGAAGCTATATCCAAAGCCGCGCACCGAGCGGATGAAGTTCGGGTTCGCCGGGTCTGACTCAACCTTTTGCCGGAGGCGAAGGATGTAGACGTCCACGGTACGATCTGTCACGGCGCGGTCATGGCCCCACACCGAGTCAAGCAACTGGTCCCGGCTGAACACCACGCCCGGGCGGCTCATCAGAAAATCAAGCAGGCGAAACTCGGTGGCGGTCAGTTGCACTTCGTTGCCTGCCAGCCATACCCGGCAACTGCTGCGGTCGAGCTCCAGGCCACCGCTCTTGAGCCTTTTCGGCGCCGCGGGCTGGGAGCGGAACTGGATCTTGATGCGGGCAATCAGTTCGCGAATGAAGAAGGGCTTCACCACATAGTCATTGGCGCCGAGTTCCAGGCCCACAATGCGGTCTGCCTCCGAGGCGCGCGCGGTGAGGAAGATCACCGGGATGCCCGACAGTGCCGAGTGCGACCGGATGCCCTTGCAGATGTCGAGGCCATCTGAATCCGGCAGCATGATGTCGAGCAGGACCAGGTCCGGACGTTCGCGGCGGCACAGGTCGATCGCGCCCTTGCCGGTTTGGGTGCCCACGAAGGAAAAGCCCTCCTTCTCCAGGTTGTATTTGAGGAGAGCGAAGAGGTCGGCGTCATCTTCGACGAGCATGATTTTCTTCATGTTTCGTTACCCCTTCATGGTAGCCTGAAAACCATTACAAAACGATCACAATGCCGTTAATTCCGCTTGACGGCCGGGGCCGGAAGGTAGGCCCAAGTCCTGGACCGGGAGCGTAAAGTGGAACCGCGAGCCGCAGCCCGTTTCACTCGTCACGCCCACGTCGCCGCCATGGGCGCGCGCCAGATGCTTGACGATCGACAGCCCGAGGCCCGTACCGCCCAACTCGCGCGCCCGTGCTTTGTCCACGCGGTAGAAGCGCTCAAACAGCCGCGGCAACTCGTCAGCCGGGATCCCGATGCCCGTGTCCCGCACCCAGAATTCGACGAATTCACGGCCTTCGGCATCCGCCACCGGGCGGCCCGCGCCCACGTGGATCTCACGGCCTTCGGGCGTGTACTTGATGGCGTTATCGAGCAGGTTGCCCAGCGCCTGGTGCACGGCCTTGGAATCGCAGAAAACCTCCGTGCCGTCCGGGGCGAACTCCAGATGAAGGGCAATCTGCTTTTTGCCGGCGAGCGGGCGCACCGAGTCCAGGCAGTCGGTCAGCAGGTCGTTCACGCAATAGGAGGCAAACTGGAACTTCTGGGTCTTCAGTTCAATGCGCGACAGCGTGAGCAGGTCCGAGGCGAGCGTGGTAAGGCGCTCGGCGTTCTGGCGAATGATGTTGAGAAAGCGCACGTTGGTGCCGGGCTCGTGGAGCGCGCCGTCCAGCAGCGTTTCGGTGTAGCCCTGGATGGAGGCCAACGGCGTGCGCAACTCGTGCGAGACGTTGATGACGAAATCCTTGCGCACGCGCTCGACCCGTTCCAGTTCCTGATGCTCGTGCTGCAGCGTCTCCATCATGCGCTGGAGCTTCTCGCCGGTTTCGTTCAGCTTCTGGCCAAGTTGCCCGAGTTCATCCGAGCCCGGCCGCGGCAGCCGCGCGTTGAAGTTGCCCTCGGCAAGATTGCGGGCGTGTTCGATGATGGCGCCCAATTTGGAAGACACCGAGCGGGCAAACAACGCGGCAACCAGAAAAGCGGGCAGAAACGCGACAACCGTGGCCACGAGCATGCGGCGGCGGATGGCGTCCACGCGGGCGCGGACATCATGGAGGGGCATCGCCAGACGCACGGCCATGGGTCCGGCAGGCACGGCGACATAGAGATACTCGGTGCCGATGCTCTCGCTTTGCCGAACGTGCGAGCCCTGCTCTCCGTTGAGGGCCGCGAGAATCTCGGGGCGCTGCGGTGTTTTGTGGTTTTCCATTTCGCTGGGACGGCGCTCGGAGTCGGCGAGGACGGTGCCGTCGCGATCGACGAGCGTCAGGCGCGCGGCGCCGGCGGCGGCCAGTTCGGAGGCGCGGGCTTGCACGGCCGTCACCGGAACGCCGCTCAGGGCGAGTTGGCCGAGGAGCTTCGCCTTACCTGACAGTTCGCGCTCAAGCGATTCGCGGTAGTTGGCCTCGGCCACCTGCGAAACCAGAATGTCCACGGCCACCAGAGCCACGATCAATACGGCCAACGTACCGAAAATGAGCTTGGCAAAGAGTCGCGCGGTCACAGTGATCCTCTCGGGCAGTGTATCATCCAAGCGAAGGAGATCCTCCACATTGAAGACTTCGAGACGAACCATGATTCGGGGCGCCGCAGCGGCGTCGGCAGCGGCAGTTCCGGCGGCAGCGGCCGCGGCCGCACAGGCTGGACCGGCGCCGGTGAAGAAGGTGCACCGCAAAGGCCCGCCGCCCAAGACGGCTCCGTTGTTTAACGGCTGCGTATCGTACGGAAACCTGGTATTTGTCGCCGGCAAAGGCGCGCACTTTCAAGGCGACATCACGGCGCACACCAAACACGTTATCGACGAGATCCAGAAGGAGCTTGAAAACGCCGGGTCAAGCATGGAGAAAGTGCTGAAGTGCAACGTGTACCTGAACGACCTCAAGGACTATGCCGCCATGAACGAAGCGTTCCGTGGGCGTTTCGGAGCTGAGCCGCCCGTAAGGACCACCATCGCCGCGGCCGGAGGAATTCCGGGGAATTCGTTGGTGGAAATCGACGTCATCGCGCACCTGTAGCGCCGACATCACGACGGAAATGTGGCGGCGGCAACGGTTTGCCGCCGCTTTCTTTTGTATGTCCCGTAGGTGGTGCTTCAGATCGGCACGTACGGGCCCGCGAGCCGCTCGTTTCGGCACAAAATGGCCTCGATGACGGGCAAGATGAGGACTTTGGGCGGCTCAGAGATTGGCACGCTCCGTGCATTACGTTTCGGCGTATGCAAGTCCAGGCCGGCCAGCGAACCAAGGTTGCTCCTCCGGTAGTTTTCCCATTCACTGCTAAGTTTCTCCCGTTTACCCATTACCCATTTCCCTCTCCCCTTAAGCCCACCCAACCGAGAATGTTAGCGGGCCGGCCTGTCCTCGCAGTCGATTCCCATCGTGTGATCCCGGGCAACATTGTCTAAAGAACCAAGCCACGTGAGCCGATACCTCTCATCAGGAACTCCCCGATCATGAACAGCACGCCTCCCCCGAACAACTCCACGCCTTCAGCCAAGCAAGAGATGGAGTTTCGCCTCAGCCTGCTGCGGCTGATGACGGTGCCGCACGACGCCGACATCGGTCCCAGCGCTTCGCCGTCCGCCGGCACCACTCAGCAGATTGAAGCCTTGGCCGTGCTCGCCAACCGTCCCGCATAGCCCGCACCTGATAAGGTGTTTTCCACGCCCGCCTGAGGATAGCCTTAGGACTGTGCAGTATAAGCAGGGAGATGCCGATGTCTATGACAATGGGGGACACCACGCGTCAAGCCTTCCTACTGAAGGTCCAAAATCAAGACGGCGGCTTGGGTTACTTCCCCGGGCGGGCCTCTTGGCTTGAACCAACAGCCTGGGCCGCACTCGCGTTGCATGGATATCCGGCCGCCGAGCGGGCCTACCGCACCGCGCGCACCTGGCAAAACTCCGATGGCAGCGCGCGGCCACAAGGCGCCGTCAGTTCCCCGCACTAGACCGCCGCACTACTGGTGATTCTGGCGGCACTGCGGAATGACAGGCCGGTGGTTGAACGAGGAGTGGATTACCTCATGGAAACGGTCGGTGTCGAATCCGGCCCGCTCATACGTGTACTGCATTTTTTTGACCCTGAGCGCAACGATCGCGACCCCAAATTCGAGGGCTGGCCCTGGCGCCCCGGCGCGGCCGCTTGGATTGAACCCACGGCCCACAGCATCACGGCACTGCGCGTTGCCAGGCGAATGATCTCGAACCGGGTCCGTATTGACGCCCGAATCGAGTCCGCGCAAAGACTCATCTGGCATCAACGCTGCCGGGGTGGGGGATGGAATTACGGCGCCCGCATCGCGCGCGAGGTCTCGCTGGCGCCTTTTCCTGAAACTACAGCGGTGGCATTGATTGGACTGGTGGGAACCTTGCCGGCGCGAATCCGCGAGGGTGTGCCTACTTTAGGACGACGGTCCAGCGGTTCGAAGGGTAGAGCCGCTGCTGTTCCTGAGTGATATGGAAGTCCCAGTAGGTATCAAAGTCTCCGCTGAGGCAGATGGCGCGGAGTTTGAGCATGGCCTCGGCGATCAGGGCGGTCCAACGCATGCCGGATCTTTCCATTCGGTCGTTGATCAGATTTTTGCAGGCGCCTTCAACGGGACCGCTGGCGATGGGCAGA
>Ga0194112_10003994_pt1 | contig 20358 bp, 18 predicted proteins | sample TA2MahC400mmetaG_FD_146191 | JGI IMG/M metagenome (GOLD analysis project Ga0194112, IMG submission 146191) | Freshwater microbial communities from Lake Tanganyika, Tanzania - TA2015016 Mahale Deep Cast 400m | ecosystem: Environmental > Aquatic > Freshwater > Lake | place: Tanzania: Lake... | reverse complement strand
CGGAAGGGGCGCTCTGTCGTGCCGCCCCGTCGGGGCTGGGCGTTCTCCTCTCTGCGATCCGGCGGCTTACGCCGCCGGCTAGACCCTTGCGTCCCTTCGGGACTGCGAAGCTGGTGAGAAATGCGGGCTAGTGTGCCCAACCTGGGTTTTCCCTTTGGTTGCGGCCCCGGGCCGCGTTAGGACACTGTTCCCCGCCAGGAGGCTGGCCCCTTGCCGCGCCTCATCGCCTTCGTTGCCATCGTCGCGCTCGGCGTCGCCGCCGCCCTCTCCCTCATCTCCGAGCGCTCGGCCATCACCGGCACCGGCTACCGCGTGGCTCGGCTCGATGCCGAGCGCCGCCGACTCATCGAGGCCAACCGCAAGCTCGAAGCCCAGGTCGCCGCGGCCAAGACCCCCAGCGCCATCGCCGCCAGAGTCAAGGGCCTCCAACTCGACCTCGTCTCCCCCGACGAATCGCTCGACCAGCAGCTCGCGAAGGAAAAAGAGAAGGAAAAGGCCAAGGCGGTCGCAGACAGGGCCGCCCGCACCATGAAGAGCCGGTGACCCATGAGCGTGCGTGAAGCCATCCTCATGTCCTGCCTCGTCGTCCTCGGCGTGGTGAACTACCGCGAGCGGAGCGCCGACAACCGCTCCCGCCTCGCCGCCCTCCTCCGCCGCGAGGAGGCCATCGCGCGCGAGGTCGCCGCCCTGCACCACAGGGGCCGCGCACTGCGCCGCGAGGCCGACGCCCTGGCCCACGACCGCTACTACGTCGAGCGCGTGGCCCGCGCCGACCTCGGCTGGCGGCCCAGCCCCTTCCGCGACCCGGGCATCGCCCCGCCACTCGAGCCGCCCACCGCCATCGTCCAGGCCCCGCCGCCGGTCTTCCCACAGCCCGTCGCGCCCGCGCCTCGGCCGCCCGCGCCTTCGCCGGCACCCGCTCCAACCCCTGCCCCGGTGCTGCCGGCGCCGAGGCCCGACCCCGCAATCGTCCAGCAGGCAATCGCCGCCCTCGGCTACGAATCGGCCGAGCACTTCCAATCCAAGATGATGGGCGGGCGCTCCCTCGGCCAGCTCGACACGCCCACACTCGCCCGCGCCCAGCAGTTGAACGCCCTGCTTCGCCAGCTCGGCTACAACTCCGTCAAGTCGTTTCAGCAGCGCAACCGCCTGACCGCCGACGGCATCATGGGCCGCCGCACCGAGCAGCGGGCGCTCGACCTCCTGCGCCGCCGCGCCCCGCGCCGCTCCCGCGGCTACCTGGCCGACAGCGGCAGATAGCCGTGCGGCGTTAGGAGTGCGGGCGACGGCGCAAACGCGATTGCGAGACGGGACAGAGGGGGGAGGAAGCCCATCGGGGAAGGGCTTCCTCCCCCACCCTTTCATTCGTATTACGCCAGTAGCCCGCGGCACCAGCAGGAGCAGGCCGTGGGCGGGCCGCAATCGTCCTCGTCCTCGACTCGCGCTCTCCCGGGTTCCTTGCGGAACGGCACGCGCGCCTCACACGCGTTCGCTGAGAAATGTCGAATGACGAACGAGGAGTCCAGAGCCTGAGACAGGTTCGGCGTTCGATATTCGGCATTCGGCGTTCGACATTCGTTATTCGCCCGTGCCCCCTTTGGCCCCACCAGGGCGCCGCACTGTGTTCATCAGGGGCTTCGCATGAAAGCCGTCCTCCTCACCGCCGGCAAGGGCACGCGGATGCAGGGCCTGTGCGACGCCCTGCCCAAGCCGCTCCTGCCCGTGCTCAACCGCCCCGCCATCGTCCACACCATCGCCCAGTTCGAGGCCGCAGGCGTCACCGACCTCCTTCTCGTCGTCGGCCACCAGGCCGACCTGGTCCGCCACACCCTCGGCGAGCGCTGCGGCGCCGTCCGCCTCGCCTACGTCGTCCAGTCCGACCCCAAGGGCACCGGCCAGGCGACCGCCCTGGCCGAAGACTTCGCCGCCGGCGAGCCCTTCCTCCTGATGTTCGGCGACATCGTGACCTCGCGCCGCCACGCCCCCGACATCGTGCGCATCTGGCGCGAGGAGCGGCCCGACGCCATCCTGGCCGTCCGCTACTTCCGCGACCCAGCCTCGGGCGGCGCCGTCTACGTCGAGGGCAACCGCGTGGCCCGCATCGTCGAGAAGCCCCGGCCCGGCGAGACCACCACCCACTACATCAATGCCGGCATCTTCGTCTTCCCCCCCGCCATCTTCGACCGCCTCCGCCGCGTCGGCCTCTCCCCACGCGGCGAATACGAGCTGACCGACGCCATCCGCATGCTCCTCGACGAAGGGCTCAACGTCCGAGCCTACGACCTGCCCGGCTTCTGGGTCAACCTCACCGACCCCGCCACCTACCTCGAAGCCCAACGCGAGGTGATGGCCGAACTCCGTCCCCGCCGCCCCAGGCTCCCCGAGCGAATCGTCGTCGAGCCGCCCATCGTTGTCGGCAAGGGCTGGAAGCTCGGCCCCATCCGCCTCGGCCCCAACGTCAGCCTCGGCGAGGATTGCGTCGTCGGCTTCGGCGCCCGCGTCCGCGACGCCATCGTCATGCCCGGCGCCGAGATTGGCCCGGGGGCGACCATCGAGAACGCCATCATCGGCTTCGCCGCCGCGGTCGGCGCCGGCCGCCGCCTCGTCGGCGAATCCCCCGCCAGCCCCGCCGTCCTCCTCCACGGCGAGCGCTTCGGCCCCTACCCGTGACCCCCATGCCCCCTGGGAGATGGCAAGAAACGAGGCGGTGCTATGAGTGACCTCTCCGATCGTGTGCGCCACGTGGCCATGGAGGCGGGGGCCGACCTGGTGGGCTTCGCGCCAATCTCGCGCTTCGACGCTGCCCCGCCCGAGCTGCACCCACGCACGATCTTCCCCCAGACGCGCACCGTGGTCGCCATCGCCACCCGCCAGTTGCGCGGGGCACTCAAGGGAGCCGAGGAAGGTACCTATTGGCAGGCATACAACTGCGACTCCTACTGGTATCTCAACGAGATCGTCGGCCCCAAGGTCCTCCGCGCCGTCGTGCTCTTCCTGGAGGACCGCGGCTTCACCAGCATGCCCGTCCACAACCCCTTCCACCCCCACACGGGGCGGCAGATTCGGGACGACCAGCCGGCCGGCCCCGACGGCATGGTGTCGCTCCGCGTCGTCGGCATCGCGGCGGGACTGGGCGAGCTGGGCCATTCCAAGCTCCTCCTCACCCCCCAGTTCGGCCCGCGGCAACGCGTCTTCGCCGTCTTCACAGACGCCGAGCTGGAGCCGACGCCGCTCTTCCAGGGCAAGCTCTGCGACGGCTGCCTGAGCTGCGTGAAGGCCTGCGAGGCCTGCGCCATCGGCCACAAGCGCGACGTGAAGCTCACCATCGAGGGCCGCGAGTTCGCCCACGCCCCCTTCGACCCCAAGGCCTGCGCCCGCGTCCACTGCGGCGACGACCCGCGCTTCTCTCCCTTCTGGACGGGCAAGGAGAAGGAGGGGGAGCGGCCCAGCTACAGCCGCTTCCTCACCGACCGCTTTCGCCACCTCTCCATCTGCGTCGGCCGCGGCTGCCTTCGCGCCTGCCTCGACCACCTCGAGAAGACCGGCCGCATCCAGGCCGCCTTCAACACCCCGCTCATCCAGCGCGAGCGCTGGAAGCTCGACGCCCCGCCACCTCAGCAATGAGGCAGGGAAAAAAGACACCCGCTGTCTTTTTCTGCCGATCTCGACCTTCGGAGACGCAACCGACAGACCAACAAGGACTTACAGCTTCACCCGCTCACAGATGCCGAAAAAGACACCCGCTGTCTTTTCTGGCACGACGGCCCGCCGCCGCAGCAGCCATGAGGCCGTGAAGCAGCACGAAAATGACGCGAAGCAGCACGAAGCAGATTCACGAAGACTCGCAAGTGCTGTCCCGCCCTATAGTTGTGGCATTGCTGCTTCGCGGCAGACTGCGCTGGCGTCATATGGTGGGGGGAGACTCGAGGAGGGGACGAGGACGATTGAGGGGCGCCCCCCGCCCCCGCTCTGAGAGCGGCGTCTGCGCCAGGGTGAGCGACTCTGAGCGACTCTGGACAACACTGAGCCGGAATGGCGAGAATCGCCAAACGGCGAGTGAGCGACTCTGAGCGACACTGAGCGACACTGAGCTGCACACCCGCTGTCTCTTCCCGCCCAGCGCAGCCGATGGAGGCACAACCAATGGACTGTCAATGGCTTATGGCTTCGAGCATCCGCGGATGCCGAAAGAGACACCCGCTGTCTTCTCTGCCGCTCTGGCTTCTGGCGTGGGGGCTGACCACTGTGGAGGCAGGGACCATGACGCTGCAACGCCATGCGAAGGACACCCTGACCGCGGTCGAGATGAACTGCGGCGATGCGCTGCGGTTCGCGCTGCGCAACGGCCAGACGCGCACGCTGGTGCTTGAGCAGACGGCGGCGAAGGTGCTGGTGACGAATCTGAAAGAACTCAAGAAGGCGCGGGGCGGAGGGGGCACGCTCTACCACTTCACGGCCCGCGTGCGGGTGGACGGCCAGCCGATGACGATGGAGCGCTACGTCGGCTGTCAGGAGTCCTTCTACGAGCCCTACGTGATCAACGGCATGCGGGTGTGGTTCGACGCCGTGAGCGACATCTTCGACTTCCTCACCGAGAAGCACGGCGAGTGCAAGCCGGCCAAGCAGGCCCGCTTCGCCGTCCAGGACGCCACGCTCGCCGTCTGCCCGCAGGAGATTCAGCCGTGGTATCCGAATGACAAGGGCTTCATCGCCATCCGCGATTGCTACTGCGGCGACGACTGCTGGCTCGGCGCCTACCAGGGCGCCGACGCCCACGGGGGCCTCGACGTGAACATGCCCAAGGGCACGCCCCACTGGGCGCCAATTGACCTCGACGATCACTGGTACTTCAACTCGCTCGCGGCCGGCCACAACAACAACCGCTGGCGAGCGACCCGCAAATGGCCCGACGGCTCGACGTGGACCCTTCAGTCCCACCACCTCATCAAGCTGCTCGTGCCCGAGCACGCGCCGCTCAAGGCGGGCACGCACTACGCCGAGGCCGCGGGCGTGTTCGTGGGGGCACACGAGCACTCGCACTTCGTCTTCAAGGTCACGGACGGTGGCGAGACAATTCTCCTCGACCCCTGGATCATCTTCTGGCAGGCGTTCGAGAACCAGAAGCGCAAGGCGGGCAAGCTGCGGGCGGCGATGGCGCCCTTCAGCCCGGTGCGGACAGGCCAGCCCGTGGCCTTCCGTGGCGAGACGGCGGGTGTGGCCTGCTTCTGGGCCTTCGGCGACGGCGGCTGGTCCCACGACGCCGCGCCGAGCCACACCTTCCTCAAGCCCGGCGTCTACCCCGTCACGCTGACAGTGGACAACGGGAAGGAGCGAGCGGCGTTCACCCAGCACATCACGGTGGACGGCGAGGAGAAAAGGGGACATTCTCCTTTTCCGCGGAGCGGCCTTCGGCGCCCAGGGGGCGAAGAGGTGAATGTCCCCTTTTCTCCGCCGGCGCCCGCGGCGTCCAACGAGCCGGGCCTCCGCCCGCGCCCGGTCCACGCGATGGATGTCTACGGCTGGCCTGTAGCGCCGATTCCGCCCACGGACAAGCGCCCCGCCCCCGCGGCGCGGCCCCGCCCTCAGCCGAAGGGGGATGTGACACTCACGACGCGCGACCCTGGCTTCTGGTGTACGCCGTACTTCTGGGTGTGCCCCGGCTACCACACCTGGCCGAAGGGCGCGAGCGGCTTCGTGCTGACCAACGGCGGGCGGGCGACGGAGGGCGAATTCGCGCGCTTCACGCCCGACTTGGCGGCGGGCCGCTACGAGGTGTCGCTCAGCCCCAAGACGCCGTTCGACAAGGACGCCTCCTTCGTCGTCCGCATCCGCCACGCCGATGGCGACGCGACCGTTCGCGTCGAGCCGGCCCGCTCGCGCCTCATCGGCACGTTCCGGTTCGGTGAGGGGGCCGACGGCTTTGTGGAAATCCTGGCGAAGGAGTCGGTCGGCCAGGTGCTGGCGGACGCGGTGATCTTCAGACGAGCGGACTGAGGTGTCCGAGGGCGAGGAGGGCGTAGAAGGTGTACTCGGCGTCGGCGGCATCGTCGAGCCATGCGCCGCGGTAGCCGCCGGCGTCGGCGCGCAGATTCTCGACGAATTGGGTGCAGGATAGAGCAAAGTCGTGCGAGTGGCGGGTGAGGCCGGCGAGGGCGTGGAGGGCCGTGGCGGTCGAGAGCAGGTCGGGGAAGGGCGCCATCGCTGTGGCGAAGAAGCCGCCGTCGGGCGCCGCGCGTGCAAGCAAGAAGTCCACGGCCGCCCGATCTGCCGTGCCCGTCAGGTGCTTGGCCACGGTCACGGCGGCGGCGGTGGCCGGCGTGGTGCTGGCCTTGAGGGCACGTTCGTTGGCGTAGCCGCCATCGTCGCGCTGGAGGGCGAACAGGCAGCGGCGGATTGCCCCCAGATCAACGTCCGCCGCCCCCAGGTCTTCGAGCGCTCCCAGCGCAAGGAAGCAGCCATAGGCCGTGCCGTGCTCGGCGCCGGGCATCGGGCTGTAGCCGCCGTCGGCCGAGCGATGAGCCTCGATACGGGCGATCAACGCGGCTTGCGTGTCAGGCGCCAGGCCCCCTGCGTCGGTTCCGCAGCGGGCCAGGCAGGCGAGGTGGACGAGGTCGAGGCCCTCGCCATCGCCGAACGAGGCGAGGTAGCGTCGCACTGGGTCGGGGTCGGGCGGCTCTCCCAGGGCCACAAGCCCCTCGACGGCGAAGACGGTGTAATAGAGGTCGCTGGATGTGCCGCGGCCTCGGAAGCCGCCATCGAGGGTCTGCTGCGAGCGGAGGAAGGCGGCGACGGCGCGGCGCGAGTCGCCGAACAACTCGGCCGCTCGGCTGGCTGCCTCGATCATGCCTTCTCGGAGGGTCACGTGGCGATCTCGTTGAAAATCTTGCAGATGACGCGGCGCAGCAGGCCCTTCAGGCTGGCGCTGTCGAGGGGGCGGAGGGAGCGCACCGCCTCGTCGCGGTAGGACTCGAGCATCGCGCGCGCGGCCTCCTCAACGCCGAGCGCCTTCAGCACTGCCCGAAGCTCCGGCAGCCGCCGGCTGACCTGCGACGGGACCCGCCAGAGCGCATCCAGCAAGTCTCTGGCCGGCCCGGCGGCGCGCTCGTGGGCGATGGCCAGGAGGATCGACGGCCCGAAGAAGTCGTGCCTTTGGGGCGCCGCCTCGCTGCACAGGTCATCCATGTCGTCGCGAATCTGGTAGGCGATGCCGAGGGCGTTGCTGCACTCGTGGAGCACCTGCCACACGCCGTCGCTGACGCCGGCGTAGAGGGCGCCGAGCTGAAGGGCCACCTCGAAGGCGGGCGCCGTCTTCTGGCGGAAGATAGCGAGCACTTGCTCGGTGGCGAGGGGGCTGGGGCTGCGTGCCCAGGCCAGCTCGTCGCCCTGGCCGAGGCAGAGGCTGCGGTGGCCGGTCGCCGCGGCGGCGAGCATGGCTGCCTTCTGGGCGTCGCTGGCTGCGCACTCGGCGATGAGGCGGTAGCCCTCGCCGAGCAGCAGGTCGCCCACGTTGAGGGCGATGGGGATGCCGTGGGCCTTGTGCAGCGTGTCCTCGCCGTAGCGTTGCGGGTCGTCGTCCTCGATGTCGTCGTGGACGAGTGAGGCTTTGTGGAAGCACTCGACGGCGAGGGCGATCTTGCGGAAGTCGGGCGGCGTGGGGGCCTCGGGCTCGTCGCGGCGGGCCTGGTAGGCGCACAGGGCGAGGAAGGGGCGCCAGCGCTTGCCCGCGCGCCCAAGCCACTCGCGGGCCAGGCGCTCCGTCTGCGTGCGGGCCTCGCCCAAGACGGCGTCGAGCGCGGCCGGCTCGAACCAGGCCTCGACCTCGGCGCGCAACGCATCGAGGTCCAGCCGCCGCGTGCGGTCCGCCCGCGTGAGCTGAAGCGTGTCCCACACCCAATCCAGGTCGGCGCTCGTGTAGGCGCAGCCGTCGTTCAGAAGGGGGATTGCAAGGCCGGGGACGGCTGCGGCCTCGGTATAGGGGAAGATACGCTCGAGGCCGGCGAGGCAGCCGACGCCGATGACCGCCTCGATCTTGCCCTCCTGGATGAGCGACATGACGACCGTGGTGCCTTCGGCGACGAGGACGACGTAGCCGAGGCGCTCGGCCTCAGTCTGGAGCTCGTGGATGACGCACCGGCCGCAGTGGCGGCACAGGAGGCCGAACTCGTCAATCTCGGCCTGGCAGTGTTCCTTGTCGCGCAGGCACTGGGGCAGGAGGAGCAGGCGGCGCTCGAAGGGAATGCCGGCCAGGGCCTCGGCCCAGGCGGCGTTGCTCACGAGCACAGTCACGAAGTCGCGGAACCGCGGCTCGCTCTCGGCCCGCTCGATCACGCGGAGGGCGTGGGCCTTCAGTTCGTCGAGGGGCAGCGGCGGCACGAGGCGCGCCTCGGCCACGTAGCGGCGCGCCGTGGCCAGCAACCGCTCGCGCTCGGCCTTGGTCGCCGGCACGCCGTCGAGCGGCGGCCGCGCCCACGGGGTGGCGACGGCGTCGTGCGTGAGGGTCTCGGGCTTCGCCAATCCGTCAGCTCCTACGCCTCTCAGGAGAGGATGAATGGATGATTGGATGGGTGGATGGGTGTCAGGCATTCATCCATCCATCCATCCATCCACCCATCCATTCATCCCCTCTTGGAAATCTGCTTGCGCACCCGCACGAAGTTCCGCCGCCAGGCCCGCGTCTCGCTGCGGCCGAGCACCTGGATGAGCGCGCGCTTGAACCACGACACGCCGCCGGCACGCTGGTTGTCCCAGTAGAGCTTGGGCACCGACTTGAAGTTGATCTCGTAGCACGCCGTGTAGAGGTCGAGCTGCTCGGGCGTCATCGTCGCCAGGGTGAACGGCTCGCCGGTGCCCGTCCGCACGGGCTCGTGGAAGACGGGGAAGGTGACGCATCGCTTCGCCGCCAGGCGCTTCACGAGGCGCAGCGTGCGCGTCGCGTCGTCGGGCGTCTCCCCCGGCAGGCCCAGAACGAAGCTGAACACGGGGAAGAAGCCGTTGCGGGCCAGGCGGTCGCCGGCGTCGGCCACGGCGTCCTCCCAGTCGTCGGGCGCGATCTGCCCGAGCTTGCCCGGGCTGTGCGCCTTCACGAGGCGGCCGTTGGCGCTCTCGACGCCCAGGTTGAGCCATAGGTAGTCGCTGCGGGCCTCCCAGGTCAGGAGGCGGCGGATTTCCTGGAGCTGCGCATCGTCGTATTGGAGGACGGACGACACGTTGGCGTGGTCAATCTGCATGAGCCTCAGGCCTCGCACGCGACGCATCTCGGCCAGGAGGGCGCGGAGCTTCTCGAAGCTCACCTTATGCCCCGTCGCGCCGTAGCGGAGGAAGTCCTCGCTGCCGCTGACGACGGAGCGCACTCCATTGTCCACATTTGTGGCGAGATCTGCAACGATGGTTTCGGGCGGCAGGTGGCCCATCCGCTGGTAGGCCATCGTGCAGAAGCTGCACCCGTTGCCGCAGCCGCGCGAGAGCTCGACCACGCCGAGCAGCGATGCCCCCGCGATGGGGCGGACCCGCTCGACGCACGGGTCGGCCTCGGCCACGTGCGCGGGCGCCGCCTTGCCATTCACCAGGTCCATCACGAGGTCGGGGCCGGCGTTCTCGAAGTAGCCCTCGAACAGCACGTCAATGCCCTGCGCCTCGTCGGGGTGCTGCACGTATTGCCAGGTGCCGGCCCCGCCGGCGAGGATGCAGAAGGCGTGCTTTGCCTTCGCCGCGCGGAGCTGGGCCATCATCCGAGCCGTCCAATGCCGCGTGTAGAGTTCGCCGCTCCAGAAGGCCGAGGTCGTGGTGTTGCTCATGCCGTGGCCGAGTGGGTCGCTGGAGGTGACCCCGACGACTTTGACCCATGGGCCGAGGAGGCGCGGGAGGGCCTCGGGGGTGGTGACGGCCACGTCGTCGCGGGTGAGCGGCGTGTGGGCGAGGAGGGCGGATTCGACGCGGCGGAGGCCGACGGGCGCCGTCCGCGCACGGCCCTGCGGGTCGGTGGCCACGCTGGGCGCCACGATGTGCCGCATCGCCCACTCGGGCACCTTGGTCGTCTGCATCGTGGCGAACACGCCCTCGAAGAGCACCTTGTAGTCGGCGCTCAGCGTGCGGTCGGCCACGAGGACCACGGCGGGGCGGAGCTGCTTGATGTCGCTCGCCATCGGCTTCTTCTGCCCTCGTAACTCAATGGAAATAAAGGACTTCTGCATGGCTACTGTCGAAGATAGGTCGGACGCTCCGCAGGGTGCGACTCCTCGACTGGCTTAGGCGCCCGGGGGGTGCTCTTGCGCAAGCCTGGCCTTCAGCGCGCGGTAATCGGTCTTCCCGCTGCCCAGGAGGGGGATCGCGTCTAACCGTATAATTCGCCGTATGTTATGGAGCGGGCTCAGGCCGGCCTCGCGGAGGCGGCGGTTCACGGCATCCCTGTCCAGGTCTCGCGTGGTGAAGAGGACGATTTCGGGATTCGTGTCGCTGGACGTGGCCTCGATGGCGACGGTGGGCGGGCCCTCGGTTGCATCGCCGAAGCATTCGACGACAAGGGCCTCGATGGCGGGCAGCGAGATCATCTCCCCTCCCCGCTTGACGAAGCGCTTGAGACGACCCTCGAAGGCCATCACGCCCCGCTCATCTTCGCGGACAATGTCGCCCGTGCGATACCAGGTCTTGCCGGCGACCTCAACGAAGGGGGACGGGGCGTCCTTCCCCAGGTAGCCTCCGAAGACACACGGCCCGCGAACGTGGAGGAGGCCCGTGCCCGGGGCGTCAAGGGGCTGGCCGGTTTCGGGATGGGTGAGGATGCGCTCGAAGGAGGGGAGGAGCCGGCCGATGGTGCCGCGGCGCGGCTCGCGGGGGTCGTTCACCGTGATGATCGGCGAGCACTCGGTGACGCCGTAACCCTCGATGATTACGGCGCTTGGGCAGAGCTGGGCGAAGGCGTCGTAGACGTGCTCTGGGCACTTCTCGGCGCCCACGATGGCAAGGCGGAGCGATGAGAGCATCTCCGGCGTGGCCGCGCGCAGGATGGACCCAAGAAAGGTCGGGGTGCCCACAACCACCGATGCCTGGTATGCCTCGACGAGGTGAGCGAGGGTCGCACCCTCCGTGGGGTTGGCGTGGTGAGCCGTCTGGACGCCGAAGCAGAGGGGAGCGAGCATCACCGTGAGCCCGAAGGCGTGGAAGGGCGGGAGGAAGCCGAGAAGGCAGTCGCCCCGCTCGACTGGGACCAGGTGGAAGACATCGCGCACGTTGGAGAGCACATTGTCGTGGGTGAGGGGGACCGCCTTGGGGAAGGTCTCCGAGCCGCTGGTGAAGAGTATGGCGGCGGTGTCAGAAGTCTTTGCCATGTCAAGACTTCGCCAGCACAGCCGACTGCGGACATAGGCCGAGAGCTTGGTCCAGGGCGGCACGCTCTTGGCTACGTCCTCCAGGAACACGAAGCGGTCGGCAAGGGGCGACAGGTCGTTGTCCTGCGCCTGGAGCCGGCTCACCAGGCCCCTGAGGGTGACGATGTGGCGAACGCCGGCGACCTGGAGGCAGTGGACGAGGTTCCGCGCCCCAAGCGTCCAGTTGAGCATCACCGGCGTCTTGCCAGAAAACACGGTAGCTAAATAAGTTACGTCGGCGGCGACGGAGGCCGGGAGGAGCAGGCCGAGGCGCTCGCCCTCCAGGGCCTCGAGCCTCGGCTTCAGGACGAGGATGCCCAGGACGAGTTGACGAAAGGTCCTCACCCCGCTGAGTTGGTCGGCGATGATGGCCCTGCCGGGCGACTGGCGGGCCTGGCGCAGGAATGCCTCGGCGACCGTGCGCCCCTCGGTCGGGGTGAGCGGCGTGGGGTCCGGCATACCCGCGAACCAGCGCCTCGGGACCGGCTTGATCTCGGTCAATTGCGAGGTCGCCGTCTCGCCGCAAGCGGCCAGCATCACGTCACTTACAGTGTTCAGGGCGTCGGCGTCGCCCTGTGGGAAGCCGAATTCGTCCTCAAGCCACGCCAAGAGGTCCGCCCGGGCGAGGCTGTCCAGGCCCAGGTCACGAGCCAGATGAGCATCGTCCCGCACCTGCGCCGAGCCGCTCAAGGCCGCCAGATGCTCAAGGACGGCCTGACGCGTCGCAGGCGGCACGGCCCGAGCGCCGCCCCGGAACCGGGCGGTCTGTGGCTCAGGGAGGTGGACGGGGCGTGTGCCCCTCCAGAAGCTGTAGGGGACGAAGGTGTTCCGGGGGAGTTCGGCGTTGTAAAACCTCTCCAGATAACGATTTATCTCGTCGCGGTCACCCGTTCGGGGGAAGTCCGCGGGCTCGACGAACTCGATTGTCACCCGGCGTCTGGGCGCGAAGAACAGGCCGCTGAGAAGGAGGCCGGCGATGCCGCTCTTGAGAGTGGCTTTCACGGAGGGGGGCCTGCCCTTCGCCCAACTGAAGCCGCTGCCCCAGAGGCCGCGGGTCCGCAGGAGGACGACCCGTACCTCGGGCGCGGCCCGCAGCAGGGTCTCGACCCCGCTGTTGCCCCTAAGGTCTTCCCGCGCCGAGTGTTGCAGATGCCCGGCCGGGTAGAGGACGAGGTTCTCCCCCTGGCGGACCCGTTCGGCGGCGGCGGAGAGGGTGCGGAGGATCGCCTCCCTCGCTGTCCGGCCGTGGCGGGCGATGGAGGGCATGGGCAGCACTCCCGCCCGGCGCGCCAGGAAGCGGATGAAGAAGCGGTCAATCTCCTCCTGATCGGCGATGGCGTGGGGCCGGAACCTCCTGTGCAGCGTGGCCAGAAGGATGACAGGGTCCATCAGTGCGGGGTGATTGGGGAAGAAGAAGATGCCGCTCGTGCCGCGCGCCGCCACCTCGTCCATGCCCTTGGCGATGATGCGGTATCGGAGCCAGAGCAGGAACCTGACGAGACATCGAAGGAGGAAGTCGAGCATGCGACACCTGCTCACGGGCAGAATCCGGCTTGCGCATTTTCAGTCATTTTTCGACACGGCACTTCACTTTTCGACACGGAAGATTGCCCCTGTTTCCTACCGTTCGGTAGGTTCGGGATGCTCCCCTGTGCCGGGCGACAGAGCCGGGAGAGGGACTGCGTGGGCCTTGGCCGCCTGGTAGTTGGCGTCGAGCGCCGGCTCGAGGAGGCGCAGCACGGCGAGGCGGCGGACCATCTCGGTCCCGTACTCCGCCTCCGCCAGGATGAGTCCCCGGCCGGGCGATTTCTTCTCCCGATAGCTCAGCCACTTCTTCAGCACCTGGTAGCCGCCGATGAAGAAGTCCCACACGCCCCGCGGCACGTTTCGCCAGCAGGCCACGCCGTTGAGGAACACGTCGAGCGTGCGCGGTCCCAAGCGTGCGAGCGCCTCGTCGAGCGAGAGGCCCAGGCCCTTGGCGCCTGCCTCGATGGCGGCCCGCTCCTCGCGCGAGTAGTCCCGTTCCTCCGCCCTCCCCGCCCCCGGCATCGTGACCCCGCCCTTCCACGCGTGGGATTGTGGGTCACTTCTGGTGGCTGGACCCGCGCCCACGCCCATAGGTTTGCGTACCCTCGGCGATCATGAAGGCCCTCTGCCCGGTGGCCTCCTTCCAGTCCCCGACAGCGAACTGATTGAAGCGGAACTTGGAGCCATCCAGGTACTCCTTGACCATATCCACAGCGATCCACCGGCGCCTGAGTCGCTCGCACACTTCGCCGGTCACGTTCGACCCGGCAAGGGGGTCCACGACGAGATCGCCCTCATCAGTGAGCATCTTGATGAAGAACTCAGGAAGCATCGCGGGGTATCTCGCAGGATGGGGCTTCAACCCGGCTTGGCGACATGCCCTCAAGTAGCGGCTGTTGCTTTCGGTGTTGGCGATCTGCAGAAGATTGGGCGGGATCGCGCCCTTGTTGTCGCGGAGGAACTTGCTAGAGATGTCATGACCACTAGGGCGAAGCATGGGCTTGTAGCCGTTCCGGAGAAGCTGCTTCATGCTTTCGCTGTACGGCTGAAGCACCTTGCGATTGCACGCCTTTGGGTGCGGATCCTTGCACAGCCACCACACGCAATCCACAGCGTCCTTCACCCGCTCCCTTCTGACGGTTACCCATTCCGCAGGGGTCGGGAGCTTCGACGGGTTGAACCAGAAGAACTCCTGGGCAAGATGGAATTTGTACCCGGGGATCTTGCACAGCTCGATGAGGAGTTCGTAGTGGTACAGGCTCCTGACCGGTTGTCCTGGCACCCAACTGCCGCCTATATCAATCACAACACTGCCTTTGGGTTTGAGAAGCCTATGGAAGAGGCGCCCGAACTCCAGGAACCACGCGATGTAGTCGCGGGCGTCAACATTGCCGTAATCCTTCTTGCGAAGCAACGCAAAAGGGGGCGAGGTCATGATCAGGTCAACCTGCCCCTCTAGCTCAGGTGCCGACAGGATCTCCCTGGCGTCGCCGAGATATGCCGCACCGAGTTCGGTAGTGTAGTATGGATCTCTGTGTATCAGCATGGCACACCTATCTACACTTCCACTTCGATCCTCTTGATCTCCATGGCGCGCTGGGCCTGCTCGTTGAGGATGTCTGCAATCTTCCAGGGGCTTCCGGCTACGAGCCGCAGATGATCGCCATCCAGAAGGACCACATGCAAGTTCGTGCTGCGCATGACTTCTTGGGCGTACCGTCTCGCCTCCTGTCCGACCCTGCCCGTTGATACGACCATGACCACACTGGACTTGAGCTTCAATGTGAGGCCGACCTCTTTCGCTACATCGTCGAGAGACACGGTGTTGGTGTTCTTGCACTGAATCTGCCAGCGTGAGAACATCAGGCGCGCTCCCTCGAAGACCAGATCGACTTCGGCACCCCCTGTGGCATCACCGCGGAGGCGGGTTGCCACGTACTTCAGATCCACGAGACGCATGAGGTAGAAGGCCAATGCCTCAAGGGCAAGCCCCCTGATATGTCGGTTCCCTGACGAGAGTTCACCGAGAATCTCGCTGAGCGGTTTCCGGAGAAGTGGTCTGATGTCAGGCCGAGTCTGCCTCTCAAGGCACTGAAGGAGAGGTGCCACAAGTTCCCTCTGCATCTTGGCGGTCAGGCTGACGAGGAAGGGCTTGGCGCCCCTGCCGGGGGTTCCGGTTCCCCTCTGCAACACGATGTATCCTAGATCGCGGAGCGGGTACAGCACAGTCTTCGGGAGAGCCTTCTCGTTGAATGTTGCGCCGTAGCTCGTGGCGGCTAGGCGCTCGACCTCGTTGGACGGGTAGGGGCCAGGCCCAGACAGGTTCGCAAGGGTCTTGAGGAACGCCTTCTGATCGACCGGAAGAGCGGAGAGTTGGTCCAACGTCTCAGGTGAGGCCCCAACCAGTGAGAACACCTTAGCCCGGTCGACCTTCCAATCTCCCGAGACCACCACTCCGGCTTTCTCGAGCCAGAGGCGCATCGTGCTCGGGTGCTTGCCGCCTCTGGGGAAGTGAACACCTCGCTCTTCAAGGCACTGGCGGAGTGCCTGTAGCGAGAAGCGTTGCCCACGGGCCTCCATGTCCTGAGCGGCCTGGATAACGATGAGGCCACCCAAGTTGAGCAGGATGTGTCTCGCAAGCCGCTCGTACATCCGCGGCGGGTCAGAGCGCAGGGAAGCAAGCTCCTCACCGAACTGGGTGAGTCGGCCCGAGCGCTCGATCATCCCATACGCGATCATGCCGAGTTTGCAGTTGTTTGCCAGCTTGCGCCTGTTGTAATCGGTCGTGTCGTGGGACTCAAAGTACCTGGTTCGGATTTCATCCTCCAGCGCACGCCAGTCATCCGGGTGAGCCGCTGCGAACTCAAGCACCTGCGCAAGCTCGATCTGACTCGGCGAGAACTCACTTCCGAATGGCAGGTCGCTTCTCAGCATTCCGAGCCCACTCCTATCTCGTGACGTCCAACTGTTGGTGGCTGTCCAGGGACTGTAAGCTACCCACGTGCGCCGCTGCACGAAGCACCAGATGGGCTCTCATCGAGTCGTAGCGTAGCACTAGCGCGAGAACCTGTCAAGCGGCTCCGAGTGTGGGTTCGAGGGGATGTAAGGAGCGCTCCTTAGCAGTGACAGTATACCAGCCGCCCGCCGGGAATCAACCGCAGCATCCGCGAGTCGGCGCTTGCCAATCAAGCCCTCGTCGAGTAGACTGCGGTCGGCCGGTGTTCTCGCGCCGCGTGAGGCGGAGAGGAGGCAGGCATGGGGCAAGCACGAGCGGCGGGGGCCGCTCTCGCCGTCTGGCTGCTATGCAGTTGCGCGCCGCGGCCGAGTCCTGGCGGCAGGGCGCTCTATGAGACCGTGCGGCGCGCATCGGTGTTCGTGCTGGCGAACGGGCGGCACCTGGGGTCAGGGTTCTTTGCGACGCCCGACGGCCTGGTGGTGACCGCCGCCCACATGGTGAAGGGGAAGGGGGGTGTGCTGGAAGTCGTGTCGCCTGTCGCAGGCCGCGTGAAGGCGGAGACGGTGGCGATGGACCCGGGGCACGATGTGGCGCTGCTCCGCGCGGCAACGGGCGGCGGCTCCGTGCCCTGGCTTTCGCTCGGGGCCGCCGTGCCGCCGCCAGGCGCGGCGATCTTCCTGTTCGGCGACCCGGTCTTCCACCATCAGCTCCTGCTCACGGGCCACGTGTCGGTGGCCGAGCCGGGCTACTCGTACAACCCGGGGTGCGGGTGCTACGTCCGGGTGTTCTACGTGGCCGGCACGTCGCCGGAGGGGACGTCGGGCGGGTGCTGGGTGGACGCTCGCGGCCAGGTCGTCGGGGTGCAGAGCGGGTTCCTGAACAGTCCGAAGGCCCCTGCGGGGATAGCGATGGTGTGCCCGCCCGACGCCATCCGAGGGTTGCTTGCGGCGCGGAAATCGGCCGAGGCGCCGACGCTTGGGACGCGCCTCGACGAGTTGTGGACGCAGCCCGAGGGCTTCATCGCGCGCTTCCCCAAGGGCACACAGGGGGTGGTGACGGTTGTGCCGGAGAAGGATGGCCCCGTGGCCAAGGCGGGCATGACCAAGGAGTCGCTCATCACGGCGATTGACGGCCGGCCCGTGGCGTTCCTGTGGGACGTGTTGGATGCCGTGCGCGCGAAGCGGCCGGGCGACGAGGTGGTGCTGGAGGTGCTGGACCCCGGAGCGAAAGCGCCGCGCACGGTGGCGGTGCGCCTGGGGAAGGTCGCGGAGTAGGGCGAGCGCCATCCACCCCGAACTAGATCTCGGACCAGACCCCCGGGATGGGGACGGGGTAGCGGCCCTGGGCGTCCGGCTTGACCGGCGGTTCGCTGTCGGGGGTCAGGCTGTCTATGTTGGGACAGAATTGGAACTTGGAGGCCATCGCCTCGTCCCAGGTGATGATCTTGCCTGAGTGGATGGCTGCGCGGCTCATGATGTCGGCCAGGTTCGAGAGTGCGGCGCGCTTGGCCTCGTTGTGCGGCTTGTCCTTGCGGATGGCGTCGAGCAGGTTGTTCCACTCGGCCTGCCAGGGGGTGAACTGCTCCTTGTCGGCCCGCCAGGCGATGTTGTCGCGGGTCATTCGCTGGTCCTTGTAGAGGATAGCGTTGCCGGCGTGGCCCGGGCCGGAGAACTGCGCGGCGCACTTGGTGCCGTGGACGTAGGTTGCGAACTCGGTGTGGCAGTTGCGGAGGTAGCGGACGACGTGGGTCGCCTTCGTGCCGTCGGAAAACGTCCACTCGGCGGCGAAGGAGTCGAGGTTCTGGCTACAGTCGGTGCTGTTGGCCGCGCGGCCCCCGACGCCGTGGCAGGCGACGGGCCAGGCGTCCTTGAGCCAGCAGATTTCGTCAATCTGGTGGATGTCCATCTCCGCGTAGAGTCCGCCGGAGACCCAGTAGAAGCGGGTGAAGTTGCGGACCTGCCAGAAGAGCTCCTTCTCGCCCTCGGGCTTGCGGCCCATTGGCCCCACGGGTTCCATGCGGTAGCCGCGGATGAGCAGGATGTCGCCGAGCGCGCCGTCGCGGATGCGCTTGATCAGCTCCTGTCGGGCGACGCTGTGGCGGCACATGAGGCCGGCGATGATCTTCACGTTCTTCTTCTCCGCCGCCTCGCCCGCGGCGATCACGCGGCGGCAGCCGGGCGGGTCGGACGCGAACGACTTCTCCATGAAGACGTTGACGCCTTTCTCGACGGCGTATTCGAGCTGGGCGGGGCGGAAGCCGGCGTAGCCGCACAGCGCCGCCACGTCGCCCGGCCTCAGGCAGTCAATCGCCTTCTTGTAGGAGTCGAAGCCCACGAACTGGCGTTCCGCTGGAACCTCCACCTTGTCGGCGAACTTCTGGCTCAGGTGGTTGTGGCAGCCTTTGAGGCGGGTCTCGAAGATGTCGGCCATCGCCCACAGCTTCACCGGGCCGCCCGTCGCCTCGATGGCGTTGGCTGCGGCCCCGCCGCCGCGCCCGCCGCAGCCGATGAGGGCGACGCGAATCGTGTTGTCCTCCCCCGCGTGGACCGGTGGCAGGGCAACGCTCGCGAGGGCAGAGGCGGTGGCCACCTTGCCCCCCGTGGTCAGGAACTCCCGACGCGACGCCCCTTTCTCCTGGCTCATGGCAACAGCTCCTTTCCGCGCGGGCAACGCGCGATGCGCCCATCATGTCAATTCCACGCCCCAGTGCAAGCCCGCTTGACCGGCCACGCCCTTCGTGCTACCCATAGCGCGTTCGGGGGAGCGGGTCTGTTCGGAGTGCGGGCTTCAGCCCGTTGGCATCAGATACGGCCTGAAGGCCGCACTCCAAACGCCGGCCACGGAGGACGAGACATGCAGCGCGTCGGCAACGAAATCCTGTATTGCGAGACCGGCCCCGACAACCCTGTGACCCACTGGGTGAGGCCGGGCGAGACGTTCGAGGTGCAGACGCAGATCAACGCGGGGCCGTGGATTGACAGGTTGCCCCCCGAGGAGCAGGAGGCCTGGCGCAAGAAGCTCCGCGGCGGCAACCCCGCCAGCGGCTGCATCTTCGTCGAGGGCGCCAAGCCCGGCGACATGCTGAGCGTGGAGATCGGCCCCATCGAGGTTGACCCCATCGGTTACACCAAGTTCGGCGGCGGCACTGACGCCACACCACGCGGCCTGGCGTGTGGCCCGTGCGAGAAGCTGGTCGAGATCACGAAGGACGGCATCCGCTGGAGCGATTCGCTCGTGCTCCCGCTTCGCCCGATGCTCGGGTTCGTCGGCGTCGCGCCCGCGCGCGAACGCCACCACAACGGCTGGGCGGGCGTGTGGGGCGGCAACCTCGACGCCCAGGAGGTCACCACCGGCGCGACCCTCCACATCCGCGTCCAGTGCCCCGGCGCACTCCTCCACGTGGGCGACATGCACGCCATCCAGGGCGATGGCGAGATTTGCGGTGCAGGCGGCATCGAGGCGGGGGGCCGCGTCCTGCTCACCTGCCGCGTGACCTCGCCTGCCCCGAAGTCGCTCCGCTTCCCCCGCTTCGAGAACGCCACCCACATCGGCGTCTTCGCCCTCGCCCGCCCTGCTGAGGACTCCTTCCGCATCGCCCTCGCCGAACTCCTCGCCTGGCTCGATGAGTCCTACGGCATCTCCCAGCCCGAGGGGATCATGCTCCTCGCCCAGGTCCTCGAGGCCCGCGCCACCGAATTTGTCAATCCCCAATTCACGTACGTCGCCAAGATCGCTCGACGATTCCTGCCCCATTGAGACCGGGGCGGGTCTTGACACCGGCCGCGCGGGGCAGTAGAATGCGAACAGTGCCCCGAGAGTTTGTCGCCGACTCGCAGACCGCGAGGCGTCATGTATGAAATCGGGCTTACGCCGGAGGCGATTGACGACCTGGAGGCCCTGAGAAGCTTCGACCGGACGCGGGTTCTGCAAGGAATCACCGAGCAGCTCGAGCACGGCGCGTCGGTCGAGACCCGCAATCGCAAGCGGCTGCGCCCCAACGCCCTGGCCGAGTGGGAGCTGCGGATCGGCAAGTTCAGGGTCTTCTACGACGTTGATGAGCGGGCGGCGACCGTGAAGGTCGAGGCGATTGGGACCAAAGAAGGCAGCAAGCTGTTCATCCACGGCGAGGAGTACGAGCTATGACCACCCTTACCATTTCACGACGGCAGCGGGCCGTGAGCGCCCTCCTGCGACGGGCGCGCAAGGGGGGCGTCATCCTGCGTTCCCCCGACGGCCGGGAGTTCGTCCTCGCCGAAATTGACGACTTCGACCGGGAGATCGAACTCACCCGCAAGAACGAACGGCTGATGAAGTTGCTCGACGAACGCGCCAAGCAGACCCGCACCATCCCCCTCGCCGAGGTCGCGGCCCGCGTCGGTTCCCGAGTTCGCAGGCTAGTACTCTGTCAACACAGAGCTGATGGGTAGAGTTTCGTGAGCTTTCTCCTGGCATCCTCGATGGTGAATTGCCAGTTGATCGTGGCGCCCTTGGCGTTTCGCTTCGTCTCCCACG
>Ga0194112_10003989_pt1 | contig 20384 bp, 13 predicted proteins | sample TA2MahC400mmetaG_FD_146191 | JGI IMG/M metagenome (GOLD analysis project Ga0194112, IMG submission 146191) | Freshwater microbial communities from Lake Tanganyika, Tanzania - TA2015016 Mahale Deep Cast 400m | ecosystem: Environmental > Aquatic > Freshwater > Lake | place: Tanzania: Lake... | reverse complement strand
CGCCGTTCGACCACGTGCGGTTGACCCGCGCGTAGCCCTTCACCATCTTGTGCGCAACCGTCTTGCCGTTGACCTTGAGCAGGTGCTTGCGGCACCAGCCGGGGATGCGGAGGAAGAGGTCGAACCGCGATGGCTCCTGGACGCGCACGGTGAGCTTCACGTCGCCATTCCACGGGTAGCTCGTCTCCTGGGTCAGCGTCACGTCGGGCGAGTTGTCCGCCGCTGCATAGGCCGTTGCTGAGCCCGCGATATAGAGGTGGACATAGAAGCCGTCGGGGGCAACTGAGTAGGCGTAGGAGCCGAGGGAGGCGACCAGGCGGGCGACGTTTGGCGGGCAGCAGGCGCAGCCAAACCACCCCTGCCTGTGGTGCTTCCCCTCTGAGGCCAGCGGGTTCTCGTAGAAGAACTTCGTGCCGTCGAGGCTGACGCCCGATAGGATGCCGTTGTAGAGGGCGCGCTCCATCGCGTCGGCGTACTTCGCATCGGCCTCGATCTGGAGCATGCGGTGTGCGAAGAAGACGAGGCCGATGGCGGCACAGGTCTCGGCGTAGGCCGTCTCGTTGGGCAGGTTGTAGTCGGTGGTGAAGCGCTCGCCCCAGCCGGCGGAGCCGACGCTGCCTGTGACGTACATCTTGCGCTCGACGGCGCTGGCCCAGAGGCGGCGGCAGGCGGCGAGGAGCGTTTCGTCGGTGGTCTCGGCCGCGACGTCGGCCATGCCGCTGAGGAGGTACATGGCTCGGACGGCGTGGCCGACGATCTCCTCCTGGTCGCGGACGGGCTTGTGGGCCTGGAGGTATTCGTAGGTGCGTGCCCAGTACTTCTTCGGGTCGTCGCCGCGAGCGAGGGCTTCCTCGTCGTAGTAGTGGGGCTGCTGGCCGCGCTGGTCCACGAAGTACTTGCTCAGCTTCAGGTAGCGGTCGTTGTTCGTAGCGTGGTAGAGTTTGATGAGGGCCAGCTCGATCTCTTCGTGGCCAGGGTAGCCCTTCTTCTTGCCGGGCTCGGGGCCGAAGGTGCGGTCAATGTGGTCGGCGTAGCGGCACAGGGCGTCGAGCAGCACGCGGGAGCCCGTGGCCTGGAAGTGAGCGACGGCGCCCTCGATGAGGTGGCCGGCGCAGTAGAGTTCGTGCTGGTCGCGGAGATTGGTCCAGCGCTTGCCGGGCTCGACGACGGTGAAGTGGACGTTGAGACAGCCGTCGGGCTGCTGGGCGGAGGCCACGAGCGCCGCCGCGTCGTCCACCAGCTTCTGGAGCTCGGCGTCGGGGTGCGTCCCCAGGCTGTAGCTGGCCGCCTCGATCCATTTGGCGATATCCGAGTCCCAGAAAATGTGGGGCGGGTTGTCCTGGCCGGGCTTCCAGTCGAGCTTGAAGGCGTCCAGGCGCCCCGTCTCCTTGCACTGCCTGTACTGGTGTCGGATTCCGACCGTGCGATTCGTCTCCTGCCTCGGCGCCCAGAACGTGTCGGCGATCTTCACATCGCCCAGCGCCAGCGGCCTCAACTTGCGGGTGTTGCTCATCGGGTGACTCAGCCTCCGAAGAACAGGGAAGAAAAGCGTCCACAGATTGCACAGATTACGGGAACCGATTGGGATCAGCAAATGGGGATCAAACCACAATCCGCTTCCACTCGAAGGACTCCCCGCCGAAGTTGAGGAGGAGGCCAACATGGAGGCCGGATGCCTTCAGGTAGTGGATGAGTTGAGATTCCTCCTTGCCGGTCAGCCTGTCGAGTACCTTTGTCTCGACGATAGCCTCGCCGAAGCAGATGAAGTCGGGCGAGCACTCCTTCTCCAGGAGAACATCCTTGTACTGGACCCGGAGGCACTTCTCGCGCTCGAACGGGATGCCGCGCTTGCCCAGCTCGATGGCGAACGCCTCCTGGCACAGCGGCTCTCGGAAGCCGCAACCCAGTTCCTTGTGCACCTCCATCCCAGCCCCGATGATCGCATAGGTCCGCGGGTCACCTTTGGCCCCCCTGGGAGACTTGAGGTCCGGGCAGCCCGCTTGCACCCACTGCGAGAATCCCGCCTTGTGGTGGGCAACGTTCTTCACCAATGGCTTGACGGAATCTGCGATGGCATCCGCGTCTGGGCCGACCACGAGCAGCTCGGCGCGGTCTCGGATAAGCCCAAGCATCAGGCGACTCGCGGCATCCTGAGGCGGGAAGCTGTAGCCAATGGCGACCACCTGACTTGCCGTCTCAATGGCCTGCTGGCAGGCCCGCCAGTTGGCCGCCAGCACGGGCTCGTCGGACACGCCCTTGATCAACGAGGGCAACATGAGAAGGTTGCGGTAGTGCCAGCCATACGAGGGACGCCCGGCTGCGCCAGATTGCGGTGCTGCGGCGCCGGGGTGGAACGCGACGCTTTCGAAGCCCTCGAACAGCCAGGGCTCGCCCTCTTCCCTGCTCCGCAGCATAATCGAGGGCTCGCTGTTCTCGCTCTGTTCCGGCGATTGCCAGTTCACGGAGCCGTGGAGCTTGATGACCTTGCACTTCGACCTGCTGAGCCGTTGGTGGATGGAAGTACCCGCGTCCCCGTCTGCGGGGAACTCGAAGCCGTGCAGGCCAACATACCCGTGCAGCGGGGTCCACAGCTTGCCTGCATCCCACAGCGCGCGCTCCAGCACCAGGTCGTAGTTGAACGTGGCCGAGACATCGGTCCCAAGCTGGACCCGGCTGAAGAACTCGCGCAACACATCCCTCTTCTCCTCGCGCGCCTTCAGGTCCATGAGGCAGACGGGAATGTACTGCCGCGCGACCCCCCTGAGGCATTCCAGCTCCTCTCGGCTCACGCCTGGGACCGGGATGAATGGCTCCTCATCGAACGGCTGGTCGCTCAGGCCCACACCGAGCTTGGGCATGCCCAGCAGGGTTTCCACGAACGTAATGAGCACCTCAACGTTCTCGAGCAGAGCCGCTGACCGCAGCCTCACCTGAGGTGCCAAGCCATCGGGCACACCGCGCAGCGGCTCAAGGGGTGGAATAGCACGGAAGGGTTCCTCCGCGATCTTCTGGAGTTTCCTCACCGTCGCCTCTGCGCTGCTGAACACATACTCCCTCAGAGTGCATTCGGCGTTCAGGCCAGACCGGTCCTGAGGCTTGCAAGGACGGGCCTCGTGGGCTCTCTTCATCCAACTCCACAGTTCGGGCATGAGCGGGCCGTCGGCCACATCCTTCGAGAACCCGGCCCCAAACAGGTAAACGGTTCGCATTCTCTTACCCCTCCAATCTCCTTCCTGGCTTTCTTTCCCTCCCCGAAATCTGTGGAATCTGTGGATGGCTTGTCTTCATGGCTCTCTCTTCACCACCAGCTCCTTCGCCGGCGTGCCGTCGCTCCACTTGCCCATGAATCGCTGCTCGGGGGTGTTGCCGAGGGCAGACTCCTTGTTCCTGCCGTGGAAGGCGAAGTCGGTCAGGGCGTCGAGGAGCTTCCAGTAGGCGTAGTAGTCGAGGGCGTTGCAGCCCTGGCCCATGAGCATCAGGCCGGGGTTCATCGGGGCGCACGGGCTGATGTGATCGGCCACCAGCGGCGGCTCGCCGTGGCGATCGGTCTGCACGACGACGAAGTCCTTGCGGTCCGCGGGAATCTGCGGCGTGCTCTTGAAGATGTCCTTTGCCGTCACATCCCCCACCACGCGGTCCTCGTCGCCGACCACGACAAGGAGGAGCGTGTCGGCGGGGATCTTCTCGTAGCCCGCGGGGGCGAAGAAGACGGGTCGGGCGTCGCTCAGGCCGCGGCCGGGCTGGACGATCATCAGGGCCTTCGGCTTCGGCAGCTTCTCCTTGGCCGCCAGCGCCGCCATGTCCGCCGCAATCGCCCCGCCCGCCGAGTGGCCCACGAAGGCCACCCGCGCCAGGTCGGGCGCCACGTGGCCCGGCTTCTTCAGTTCGGCCAAGGCGTTCCGCACGGCGCCGCTGGCGTTCCGCGTGAACTCCCAGGCTGGCGTGAACACCCCCTCCTGGTAGCGCGGAAAGACCACCACGTTCCCCCGCCGCACAATGTGGTGGAGCCATCCGAGGTAGACCGCCGGCTGGAGCCCCATCCAGCCGTGGGTGAAGACGATGAGGGGCGCCGACTTCGGCGTCGGCTCGGCCGGCTCGAGCACCCAGAACTGGTCTGCCCCCTTCCCATAGACGTTGCTCACCACCTTCGCATGCGCGTAGTCCGACCCGCCCGGCCCGGACCGCGGCTGCCCGGGCGGCCTCGGCGCCTGCCCCGCCAGGGCGGCGGAAACCAGCACGGCGGCGAGCGAACAAACGATGCATCTCATGGCAGACGAGAGAGTACAGGGATGGGCGGGCGGAGTCAAGACGGTGTTACTACTCCGGCCGCAAATCAGTTTGCACCCACCGGCCCCGTGCGCCGGCGCCCAGGGTAGGGAATGTAGCCGCAAGCGTCCCGCTTGCGGTCGTCTTCGACAAGCGAGACGCTTGTCGCTACGCCCCGGAATGCAAACTGATTTGCGGCCGGCGTAGTATGTGTCAGGTGCTGGGGGTGGGGGAGGGCGGCTCGGACCCCTCTCCCTTCCAGGGAGAGGTCGCCCCGTCCGCGAGGCGGGTGAGGGTGGGACTGTGACGAAGGGTTCATCCTCCCCTTGCCCCTCCCTCTGAGAGGAAGGGGGGTCACAACTGGTCAAGGCGAGGAGCGCTCGGCCAAGGAGGCCAAGGTGGCCACATGCGCGCATAGCTGGCGGCCCGTGGGGCGACACAACAAGAAGGCTGCCTGCCTCTACTTCGACGGCCGTGCCATGACGCACAACATCCGCGAGATCGTTGACTACCCATGGGGCGACCGACGCTGCCTGTTCGACAACGCGCCGAGTCCGTAAGCTCGCACCGGCCTTCCTATCACGCGTCACGCGTCACGCATCAGGTTCCCCCTCCTTGATTTCGCCTGCGAAGCGGCGTAGAATGATGCAGCGGCGAGGTCCGTCCTGTCCCGCTCGGAGTCCCGCCTTTAGGCGGAGGGGGCCGGGACGAGGCCGCCTGAAGGCGGGACTCCAAACGAGTTGGCCCCCTTCCGGTTGTGGAGCATGCTCCGATGGCCGAGCAGACCGTGAAATGCCCCCGCTGCGGGCAAATGGTCGCCGTGCCCACGACCGGGGAGAAGGTGCACTGCCCGGGCTGCGGGCAGAAGTTCCGCTTCGATACGCCGAAGACCGTGACGATCACGCCACTGCCCATCGCTCCGCCGCCGGCGGAGGCGAAGGCCGCGCCCTCCCCCTCGCTCGAGACCCAGGATGTCCAGTGCCCCGACTGCGGGGCGGTGGTGCGGGTGCCGGTGTCGGGCGAGCGGGTGTTCTGCGCGTGCGGCCGCAAGTTCCGCCTCGACGTGGCGGAGAGGCCCCCCGAGCTCCCCTTGCCGTCGGACCCCGATGCTCCGCTGCCGGTGCTGCCGTCGCTGCTGTTGGGGCAGGACGTGCGGTGCCCCGACTGCGGGAAGGTGCTGCACGTGTCGGCGATGGCCGACAAGGTGCGCTGCCCTTGCGGGCGGAAGTTCTGGATTGATGCGCTGACGGACCGAAGCGGCGGGGGCGAGCATGCAACGGAGGACGCCCTGGAGGTAGAGGTGCCCGGCAAGGAGGCGCCGACCCCGCCGCCCCAGGCCCCCCCCGCCCCCGCGAGGAAAGAGGTGACGTGCCCCGATTGCGGGATGCCGGTCCAGGTGCCGCTGAGCGGCGAAAAGGTCTACTGCGTCTGCGGCCGCAAGTTCCGCTGCGAGGCCCCCGCCGCCTCGCCCCTCTCCCTCTCAGGGAGAGGGGAGGGAGAGGGTAGGGCTGCGGTTCCACCCTCCCCCTACCCCCTCCCTGGAAGGGAGGGGGGTGGGGCCGCCGAGGCTCCCGCCGAGCCGCCTCTCCCGCGCGGCGCGGCTCAGCAGGAGCTTCGCCCTCCCGAGCCAAGGGAGGCGGCGAAGGTCGAGGCCCTGGGCGACGAGGCGCCGACCCCGCCGCCTGCCCCCGCGACCAAGGAGGTCACTTGCCCGGATTGCGGGATGCCGGTTCAGGTGCCGCTGAGCGGCGAAAAGGTCTATTGCATCTGCGGCCGCAAGTTCCGTTGCGAGGCCCCTGCCGCCTCACCCCTCTCCCTCTCAGGGAGAGGGGAGGGAGAGGGTAGGGCTGCGGTTCCACCCTCCCCCTACCCCCTCCCTGGAAGGGAGGGGGGTCGGGCCGCCGAGGCTCCCGCCGAGCCGCCTCTCCCGCGCGGCGCGGCTCAGCAGGAGCTTCGCCCTCCCGAGCCGAGAGGGAGGGCGGAAGAGGCGCTGGAGGTCCAGGTGCTGGGCGACGAGGCGCCCACGCCGCCGCCCGCTGCCGCGAACCAGGTGAAGTGCCCGCGGTGCGGCAGCATGGTGCGGGTGCCGCTCTCGGGTGAGAAGGTGCGGTGCCCGGGCTGCGGACAGAAGTTCCGCTTCGAGGCCCCCCTCTCCCTTCCAGGGAGAGGGGAGGGAGAGGGTGGGCCTGCGGCCTTACCCTCCCCCTTCCCCCTCCCGGAGAGGGAGGGGGGTGGGGCGACCGCCGGGGTGCCCGGGATCGCGGCGCCGAGCGCCGTGCTGGCCGCGGCCGCCGCGGCGGCCCCGCCGCCCACGGCGACGCCGGCCGCCGCAGAGGAGCTGCGCGGCCTCTGGACCTGGCTGCGCGGGACGATTCACGGGGCCTACGAGGGGGGCCGCGCGGACGACGAGGCGCGCGTGGCCTTCCGCCAGAAGGCCGACCGCGCGGCCCTCCTCGCCACCGTCTTCCTCGGTGTCCCGGGGCCGGCCAGCAGCGAGGGCCACGTCTTCGTCACCTCCGTCCTGCCCGAGATGGCCCTCGACGAGATCCACCACCTGTCGCTCGAGGACTACCGCAAGCTGGACGAATCGCTGGACGATGTGCAGCACCTGCTCGACGCCCGGGTGCCTCAAGCGCCGGCTCCGCCGCCTCCGGCACTCCCTCGGCCCGCCGCGGCCGCGCCGCCCGCGCCGGCCAAGGCGCCCGCTGCCCCGCGCCGGCGGGGCCTCACCACCTTCGAGGCCGCCGCCGCCATCCTCTCTGTCGCCGCGCTCGCCGCCGCCATCGTCTTCTTCCCCGAGATCAAGGACTTCGCCGCACGACTCCAGTCCAGGGGCGACCTAAAGCCCAAGACCTCGCTGTCCCCCGGGACGGAGACGGTGCTTGTCCCCGAGCCGCCGAAGGCGGCCACGCGCACCCGTGTGCGCACGCCGCGGAACAAGACGCCGGATGTGAGCACCGACGTGCCCGTCGTCAAGATTCCCGACTTCGAGCCGCCCACGCCCAAGGTTGAGACCTCGGTGCCGGTGCCACCTGACAAGGAGAAGGAGAAGGGGGAGCCTGAGCCCCCGCTGCCCAAGGACAAGCCGGAGCCGGCCGAGCCGGAGTCCCCCTGGGCCAAGCTCGGCCTGGGAGTCCACCGCCTGTTCAACGGGACGGACCTGAAGGACTGGACTCAGTCGGGCGCGTGGGCGGTGCGCGGCGGCGAGGCCCACGCCCGCGCCCCCGCGGGGCCCGTGGCCATGGCGGTGGCGGGCAACCCCGAGTGGGCCGACTACACGCTGCAGGTTCGCGCCCGCATCGTGCGCGCCGACCGCATGACGCGCGAGGGCGAGTACTTCCTGGTGATTCTGCGCTACCAGGACCCGCAGAACTACATGTGCGTGCGGTTCCCCATCGAGGGCATCTACGAGGTGGGCTACTACCGCGACGGCGCCTTCCACGAGGCCGGCCGCGCCCGCCACGGCCTCGGCTCCCGCTTCAACCAGTGGCACACCATCGAGGTCGGCGTCAGCGGCAACAAGATCTCCGTGGTGATTGACGACAACCGCACCGGCGCCCCGCCGTGGATCGTGCGGGGCCTCGACCGCGGCCCATGCGGCATCGGCGTCACCGGCGGCGAGGCCGCCTTCGAGCAGGTCCGAGTCAAAGTCGAGCGATAGCCCGCGGAACACGCGAAAGAGCGCGAAAGCAAGACCGGATTGAAATCGGCAATCGGCAATCGGCAATCGGCAATCGGAAATCAGGGCTCTCGACGCCCACTGCCACTGCGGGCGGCAGGGCGCCCATTGCCGGCAATGGGCGCCCGCGCCGCCGCAGGACTACGAGGCCATCGCCCCCTCCACCGCGCGGCCGGCGTGGACGCCGCCTGGATGTTCCCCCCCGTCTACGAGGTCTACGACCGCCACGACCCCCACGTCCTCCGCGAGTTCCTGGGCGCCTACGGCCCTGAGAAGCTCCTCTATGGCTCCGACTACCCGTTCGACGACCCGGGCTTCTGCCTGGAGGCCATTCGCGGCCTGGGCCTCCCGCCGGCCGACGAGGCCCTGGTCGTGGCAGGCAACGCCCTTCAGTTGGCGGGCGCAAGCGGCGCTTGACAGCCTTCTGAGATTCCGGTACAAGACCCTCAGCGTTGCCTGTAGGGGAGCCTTGGCCTGGTCGCGCGCAGAGGCGCGCCATCCGCCAGGAGGCGGAGCTTGAGCGGCATTCCCTACGCGCAACTGAGCCTCATGATGTTCCTCCAGCTCGCGATCTGGGCGGCGTGGGCGCCCGGCCTGCCCTCATATCTCAGCGACACGTTTGGGCTCAGCGGGCGGCGAACCCGCGGGGTCTGCGCAAGTCTCTGCTTCGCCTACGTCCTGTCGCCACTGCTCGGGGGCCAGATCGCTGACCGCTGGCTGGCTACGGAACACGCTCTGGCCGCGGCACACCTGGCGGGCGGCGCACTCCTCTTGGCAGCCGCGCACCAGAGGTCGTTCCGAGGTCTCTTCGCACTCTTGCTCCTCCACTCGCTGGTCTACGCACCCACGCTCGCCCTGGCGCCCTCGCTGATGTTCCGCTACCTCACACGCGTCGCGGACCAGGCGGGCGGCATCCGCGTGTGGGGCGCCGTCGGCTGGCTCGTGGCGGGATGGGCGGCCAGCGCCTGGCGCGGCGCGGCAGGGCGAACCGGGAAGGGGTATGCCGGCCCCCTCGTCCTGGCCGGCGGCCTGTCCCTGCTGATGGCGGCCGCCAGCCTGTTCCTGCCACACACCCCACCCCTCGGCAGGGCCGCGGACCCGCTCGCCTGCCGAGCCGCAGTCGCCCTTCTTGCTCACCCGAACGTCCTGATCTTCCTCCTCATCGCGGTGCTCGTCAGCTCGCAAGCCAGACTTCACGAGGTGTCCACGGAGCCCTTCCTCAGGGACATCGGGGTCCGCGACGGACACGTTCCCGGCGTGACGGCCTTGCCCGTGGCGGGGGAGGTCATCGGCCTGGCCGTCCTGTTGCCGTTGCTGCTGCCTGGGGTCGGCCACAAGTGGGCGCTCGCCATCGGCATCCTCGCGTGGCCGGCCTGCTACATCGTCTGTGCCCTACTGGGGCCCAGATGGCTCGTCCTCTCGTCGCTGCCCCTCCGCGGCCTCGGCTGCGCGCTGTTCTTCTTCGCCGGGCAGATATATGTGGACAGCGTGGCGCGGCCCGACATCAAGGCATCGGCCCAGGCCCTCATCACCGTGGCCACGCTCGGCCTCGGCGACTTCCTGGGCACACAGTTCGCGGGCATGCTCATGGACTTCTTCAAGTTCGAGGGAAAGTTCCGCTGGCGCCCGATCTTCCTGGTCCCCTGCATCCTCACCGTGGCCTGTGCAATCGCCTTCCTGGCCCTCTTCAAGGGGTAGGCCGCGGCTGACGGCGACTTGGGAAACGAGAACAGGCCGGGACCGCTCTGCGCGGCCCCGGCCTGTTTCGTTCTCGAGCGTCAGTGGTCGAGCAGCTCGGGATGGTTGCTCATCAACCAGTCCCGGACCTTCTCCCGTAGGGTCCGGGCCGCCTCAAGGAGTTCGTCGGCATCCCGCTGCTGGACCATCCCCATGCGCTCGTAGACAGTCCGGTGGCGCATGCGCCGGCATCGGTCAAAATAGTCCACGTCACCCGCCACATCCTGGGGAAGGGTGAGACGCAATGACTCGATGATGCGCTCGTGATGCTGCTGACCCTTAGGTACTTCGTAGCTGCTCGCATGAAGAGCTGCCTCCGCCAGCGCGCGGACCGCATCGTAAGCATGGGTGAACCTACCGTCAATGCTCATCCCGTCCAGTGCCCCATCGCTCAACTCGCGGTCGGCGATCGCAAGCAGGTTGGCCAGACGGTGGGGTGAGGGGTTGATCTTCCTCAACCAGGAATTAGACACCCACTGTTCTAAGCTCATCACAATCCCCTACAGCAAATGCCATTTTGCCTCTCAGGATGTTCATCACAAAGGGTTCTTTCTTCGCGCATCGTTCGCGCCATTCCTCCTTTGAGTAGACTATCGCGTTCACGGGGCGGCCCAGCTCCTGCTCTGCCTTACGCAAGCCAGGAGCCACGTCACGCAGGGTGACGTTGCCAATGACCATGAGGTCAATATCGCTGTCGGCCCGCTGCTCGTCCCTGGCAGAGGACCCGAAAACAAACGCTACGCTAATCTGTCCCCGCAAGTCAGAAAGCGCCCGAGCAATCCGGGCTTCGCGGGGAATGCCCAGTTTCCGCATCTCGCGCCCCTCCACTAACCCCCTCAGCGCGTCGAGCGTGTGAGGGCACGGGTGCTTCAGAGAGATCAGTGTGCGCTCGACCTTCTCGACAGGGACGTTGCCCCAAGGGATTCTCCCCCTGAGCGCACAGTCAGCAATGGCGCGCGCGGCGCAGTGAGTTAGCCTCATCTCGGGGGGCCCATCCAGAAGCTCGAGCACGAAACTGAGGATGCCAGCGTCACCGGGGAGATATTGTTCGAAGGCGTGCAAGCTGGATGAACGAACTCCGTCGTCCTCCTGAGTGTTTCGTAGAACCATGAAGAGCGTCTCGCGCACGCCCTGATCCGTCCGCACGCAGCTCGCCAGCGAACCAGCGGCCGCAGCGCGCAGTTCTGCTGGCATCGCAGAACGGACAACCGAAAGGAGCGCGTCACGCGCCGATCTGTCCCGTCGCGCCACACCCCGAAGAGACCACGCACAAGCAGCCTTGACCTCAGCCGCAGCGTCGGTCTTCATGCCGTTCAGCAGCGCTGCTGCCACTTCCTCCTCCGATGCGGCATCGGCCAGAGCATGCGCGATGGCTCGGCGCACCTGGGGGTCCCGGTCCCGCCCAAAGGCGGCTAGAAGAGCGGTACTCACTTCCTTCCGCCGCGCGAAGCGACCCAACGCTGCGGCGCAGGTCGAGCGTAAGGTGCCCATCGGATCCCCGGCCAACTGCTCGATGGAGCATCGAAGCCATTGAGGGGTGAACACCCGTGGCATTGCGGCCCACGTAAGATGGACCTTCCGGCCTGCCGCAGAAATCGTGCGCTCTTGCGCTGGAAAAAGCCCCGTCCCTTCCGCCCACACCAGCTCATCTGCAGAGGGGAAGCCGTCCGAATCCGGCAGCAGGCCACTCATGCCAGCGCAAAGACACAATTCCTCGACATCCCGGTCGGCTAGAACCCGCTCTGCGGTGCTGATCAGCCGACGGGCGGTTCTCGTCGCGAAATCCGCCAACCGTGTGCCAAGGAGTTCCGAAAGCAACTGCATCGCATCTATCGCCGTCCCGAGCCATGCCGACCCGCCAAGGGCCACGATTCTCTCCTCGAGGTCCCGCAGGAGCTCGGTGTCGTGCAGCGGAGCCCCATCCGCAAGGCACGCGAGCACAGTCAGCAGACCACGCTGGATGAAGCGTCCGGTCGGGTCAGGGTCATCAAGGATCGCGCGCAGGAGAGTCGGGACGCGCCGACGGTCCAGATGTGAGGAAGCCAGGCGCGCCACCTCCTGCCACCGGGGATGATAGAAGTACGCGCGGAGCGCCTCGATGGGATCCCCTTCACCCAACACCGCACGGGCCGCGAAGTATTCCTGGAAGGCCAAGTGCGAGAAGCTGAAGCGCTCAGGAGCGCGCTCGACGAGTAGGCCAGACCTCTTGTGAAGGCTACCGACCAGGGTATCCGCCTGAGATGCTGCCCTATCCGCGGGGACTGATAGTTCCCTGCGGATGAAGTCGTTCACATGAGTTAGCAGCCACCAGCGGGGCGCCAGGACCAAGTCGCCTCGCTGCATTTCAAGGGCGACCGACTCAAGGATCCAGAGTACTTCGCGGCTCTCGAGGTCGAGCCCACGGTCGAGCGTGGCCCGAACTTCCTGCCGCTTCTTCTCCTCCCACGAGAAGAGAAACGCTTCGGTCACTTTCTCATAGAGATCCCAGCGCCGCTGCGGAAGCGCGGCTCCTGCCTCGTGCAGAAGGGCCAGGATGGTGAGAGTCAGCGGGTTGCCTGCCAGCGCGCGGACTCTCGTGTTCCCAATAATGCCGTCCAGAAGCTGCTCGGTTCTCTCCTCGCAAGGTCCGCACTTCTGGTTCGCGCGGTGCCCATGTCTGAACGGACACCAAGCCGCAACGAACCCCCTCATCGAGTCCTGGCTCAAGGGTTGCACGATGTAGGCGTCGAAGTCACTTCCGAGCGCCGGGGCCTCGAACCCGACAACGCGCGAAGTGATGACGACCCTCACACTACCGTGATCACCCAGGAATGCGCGTATCTTCTCAACCACTAGCGAACGGGCCTCAGCATCGGCAATTTCGTCCAGACCGTCAAGGAGCAGGAGAGAGTCGCCACCATCGGCTTCTCCCCGTAGCCATCGAATGGTCTCGGCCGGGTTTGGAACATCCCCAAGGCCCAACTGGGTGAGCGCTGCGGCGAAGAGGTCCGTCGTGGAGTCGGCGGCCAGTTGCTCCGCCCAATCTGCCAAGCGCAGATAGACAGGCACCAACGGTTCCTGCGGAAAACCGCATTCCTGCTGCCGCCGCCTAGCGTACGCCCTCGCCAGATGGCGCAGCGCGGTAGTCTTGCCAGACCCCGGGTCGCCCAATAGGAATACTCGTCGCGACCGTGTCAGGGCAGCGCCCATGGGCATCGTGGTGGGCCTCCGGCGCACCTCCCTGGGTTCCTGGCGGGGCGCTGAGCAGTCAGTACCCGATGCGTCGTCTCCTTGCCGCTCCCGGACGTTCAGGGGCGCGAAGCCCACATCCATCGGCATGGGGCTACCCGTCACTGCAAGGCCCAGACCTGTGAAGTCCAAGTGCTCATGTTGCCTTGCCACCGCGTCCAGGTAGGCCCACTCCACAACGTGCGGGTCCAGGCCTCGGTCCGGCAACCCCAACGCGTTGGCAAGTCTTGTTGCCGTGCTCAAGCGAACCCATGGCGTCTGCTGCCCCAAAAGCCGCGCGAGGGTGGCCCGCGAAACGCCTGATTCGCGCGCCAAGGCGACCTGTGTCATCCCCTTGGCCGCCATCAACTCCTTGATCTTCTCGACCTTCAACTGCGCTCGCATGCACTCTCCAGTTCGGGCAAAGAGGTTTCGCGTTATCATTAGTATACACGCTCTGTCTTATTTGTCAAGTTATATTCCAAGCTTCCCCGCTACTTGTAAGACACCCGGCATTGCTCCGCTACGTAAGCCTAACATTGACAATGGCTTAGCTACGCTGCACCCTTCCGTACAGGGGGTCTTTTCGATCCGGGAACCCTAGATGTGTGGCGCCCGCCCCTGACACAGGATGCCAAACAAGGGAGGCGCGGTTAGCATTCTATGGGTCTGAGCATTTGGTGATTGATGATGCCGGAAAGCGCGCGGTTGTGACCAGCGACACGCTCAAATCTCGAAGATGCCGGAGCCTTCGACGGGGATGCAGGGCTCGATCTGCGGCTCCCGGCGGGCAGGTTCGTAGTAGCCGCGGAGCATCGCCTCGCGGAGGCGGTCCGTGGCATCGTCGCGGCAGAGGAACATGATGCAGCCGCCGAGGCCAGCGCCGGCGAGCTGCGCGCCCACCACGCCCTCGACGCTCAGCGCGATGTCCACCATCGAGTCCAGCTCGGGCGTCGAGCAGGCATAGCTTCCGGGGGCCATAATCAGCCGCGCCTCGCCTCGCTCGCAGGCGGCGATGAGGCGGTCCAGCTCGGCGTCGGACACGTCAAGGGGAAGGGGCTGGCGGCGGCCGGCGGCGTCGAGCCGGCTCACGCGGTCGCCGTCGTGCGACAGGGTCATCAGGCGGCCGAAGCCCGCCACGTCGCCCCGCTCAAGGAGCTGGGCGCAGTCGCGGCTGCGCAGGCACTCGGCGATGCCGAAGAGGCAGACGCCGCGGACGCGATAGCCGTCGGCCGGCTCGTTGTGGCTGAGGAAGAGGGTCTCCAGCTTCGCGGTGTCCTGGCCCTTGAGCTGGCGGAGCATTTCGGCCCGGCCGATGCGGTCAGGCAGGGCCTTTACGAGGCGCAGGATGTCGGCTTCGGAGCACTCCAGGGTGGCGCAATTCACGTCGCGGAGGTATTCGATGCGGCTCGCCTTGTCGGGCAACAGCTTGCGGAGGAAGAGGCAGCCGGCCTCGTAGGCGGCGATGCACTGGTTGAAGACGTCGCGGGCGTTGGCCGCCTTCTTGGCCTGGATGCCCGAGGCGCACACGACCACGCGGTAGCCCTCGGGGAAGGGCACGATGCTCTCAACCTCGAAGGGGTAGAAGCGGACGTGGGCGATGGCGCCGCGCCGCGAGAGTTTGATAGCAGCGTGGTCACCCGAGCCGCCGCGGGTGCCGACAAACCACTCCCCCTCGCCGCACAGGTTGACGAATTGCTGGGGGTTGACGGCCAGGCCGTTCAGCTCGACGATTGCCTCGGCCGCGGCGACGACCATCGCGGAGGAGGAACTCAGCCCCGCGCCCATCGGGATGTTGCCGCTCGCCATTACGTTCATCCCGCGGATGCGGCGGTTGCGGAACTTCTCCTGAAGGCGAAGCGCGGCGGCCTTGATGTAGTTGGCCCAGTCGCCCGCCGCCTCGCGCACCATGCGCATCACCTTGTCGGAGTTGATCGTCGAGAGCCAGTCCTCCCAGTCGAGGTTGGCCACTTCCTCACCGATGTTGAAGGTGCGGAACTTGAACTGCTGGAAGTCGCGGTTGTGGAGTGCCACGTTGTTGTCGCGGCGCTCCTCGACGGCCATCAGGACCTCCTTGTTGATGGCGACGAGGTTGTTGTGACCGCCGCGGTGGTCCACGTGGCGGCCCATCAGGTTCACACGGCCCGGCGAGCGGATGAGAAGCACGCGGCTGTCGGTGCCGTAGACGCGGGCGAACTCCAGCAGCGTGTCGCGGTAGGCCCTGCGGCGTTCGGCGTGGAGGGCGGGGTCGTTGCCGTAGATTTCGGCGAAGCGCTTCGCCAGACGCGGGTCCTCGCCGTCGAGGATCTTCAGCCATTCCTCGACCGTGCGGCGGGGCCGGGGCGTCGGCTCGCGCAGCTCGATGCCTTTGGCGATGGCCTCCTGCCGCCTAAGGTAGTCCTCGATGTCGAGCAGCTCTTCGGGGTTGTTGAAGGCCAGCACCCAGTTGGGGTCGTCGGCGTCCACCGTGATGAGCTTGTAGCGCAGCGTGCCGTCGGCGTTGCGGGCGTTGGCCAGGGCCGCCACGGCGTCGGTCAGGTACTCCTCCTTCTGCGCGTTGTCGGCGGTGATGTGGCGGAGGGCGTCGTAGAGGGCGCGGGCACGGAAGAGGTAGACCGAGACGTTGACCTTGGAGGTCACTTCCTCGAGCTGGTCGGCCGAGAGCGTGGTGTGCGAGCCATCGGTCTCGGGGATGACGAAGTGCGTGTCGGCGGGGCGGATGAGGGCCCGGAGGGCGGGGAGCGGCGTGTCGGCCTCGGCCTCCAGGCGGGCCAACAGCTCGCCGAACATCAGCCGCGCCTTGTCGGGCCGCGGCTCGGCCTCGCGGAGTATCTGGAGGAGGTAGTCGTTCGTGAGGTCGGGCGATGCCTCTTTCTCGCGGAGCACGCGCTCGAGGGCGCGGGCGCGGGCGATGTCGCGGGCCTCCACCGTGCCGTAGAGCGAGCCGTCGCGGCGGAAGACAATGCGGCCGCTCTCGCCCCAACGCGACTTCGGTGCCACCGTCACCGCCAGGTCGGAGTCGCGCTCCTTGAACTCGCGAATCAGCTTCTTCACCGCCCGCGGGTCAATCACCTTGTCGCCCGCCACCACCAGCACGTCGCCCTGGTAGTACTGGCGTTCGAGCAGATACGCTGCCTGCTTCGCCGCGTTCCCCGTGCCGATGGGGTTGAGCTGGTACACGAAGTCCACGCCGCTCGGATGCTCGCGGAGGACCTCGGCGGCCACCTGCTCGCCGAGGACGCCGACGACGACCACGTGGCGGCGGACGCCGCACTGCTCGTAGACGTCAATCGCGCGGCTGATGGCGGCGCGGCCGGCGACGGGGAAGCAGACCTTATGCTTGTCCCGCGAGCGCATCCGCGTGCCGCGCCCGCCGCAGAGGATGACCGACACGGGGCCTTGCAGGTCGGGGTCTGCGAGCGGCTCGGGGAAGGCCCGAATTGTGTCCAGCGCCGCGGCGAGTTGCGCGAGCGCTGCCCGGTCGGCGTCGCTCGCCGCCGGCTCCGCACGCGGGACGACCCGCTGCTTCTCCCGGTCAATCTCCAGCGCCCCGCGGCGCCACAGCTCGAGCACCCGCTCGTGTATCTCGGGCGAGAACCGCTCGACGAAGTCGAGGATGCGCTGCATCCCGTCCCCCTCAAGGGTCCGCAATCGTGAGGACGCCGGACTTGTGATCGAGGAAGACGTTAAAGCGCGACAGCACGTTCAGTCCCAGAAGGCATGACGCCCCCACCGGCAGCGAGTCCAGGCAAAGGGTTGGGATCTCGTCAAAGGAGAACTCCCCGACCTGAAGACGAGCCAGAACGATGGTGGGCACGTCGGCAGAGCCGCTTGCCGTGGCGATGCGCGCGGTCGGCGCCTGGTCGAGTTCGTAGCCGAGTGCGTCAGCGGCATGGCGGGCTATCGCCAGCATGTACGCGCCAGTGTCGAGCAGCGCAGTGACCTCGCGAGCCCCAAGTGGGCCATAGATGCGGACAGGGAGACGCACCGGAGACCCGGGAGTGACGGACACTTGCATGTGGCGGCCTAGCGCTCGCTACTGCCCGATGACGTGGGGTGAAAGGACGAACCCCCAGCCCGGAGGGACCAGAGGCCCGGCGAAGATAATGTAGACGTCCTTCAGGGACCGGGTTCTCTCGAAGATGCCAGGCTGCGTATCGGCCTCGTCGATGAGCCGCACCTTGTGGGGAAAACCGTTCTTGTCGCGCGCGACGACTTCCAGCGCAAGCCACTTGCCTGCGAAGCGCTTCTCCGCCTGTTTCACCGTCATCACACCGTTTGTCTTGCGCATCTCAAAGCTCCCTCTCCGCGTTCCCTTCTCTCCAAAAGGGATTATAGCTTGGGCCGGAACAGGTGTCAAATCAGGGCCGTGTGATGGAGAGCAGCCGCTTCCTGGGATCGAGCTCCAAATCGCTCACTGCGAGTGAGCCGTGAACCTGGATCGGCACGCGGATGATACGGCCTGGGGTGATGGCGGTTTCCATGCAATCCTCTACTGCGCCATGGACAACCCAGCCGTCAGAACAGAGCCACCTTCCCTTTGGGCACGACGGGGCCTGCGAAGGCGATACAGTTGCCCGCGAATGTGCGGACCTTCTCGTGGAGCTTGCGCTGATCTCGCGCCTTCGCAATGAGGCGCACGGTCCTCGGGAACTGGTTCTTGTCGCGCGACACTACTTCCAGCGCCATCCAGTTCCCCGCATAGCGCTTGCGCGCTTGAGCCACCGTCATCACACCGTCTATCTTGTCCACCCTCAGACTCCTACCTCTCGTTCCTTCCTCTCCGAAGATGATTATAGCGTGGGCCGGGAGGGGTGTCAAACCCCTAGAGATGGCCCTGCGCCGCACTTGACTCGCCCCGTCCCCAGGCACATACTGTGGGCAAGGAGGCTATCATGGACAAGGTTCGCATCGGCATCGTGGGCCTCGGCTGGTGGGCGTGCGAGACGCATATCCCGAACCTACGGAAGCTCCAGGGCGTCCAGGTCGCCGCCCTATGCAGCCGCAACCCCGAGAACATCGAGCGGGGGCGCAAAGCGCTCGGAAGCGGCCCCGAGCCGCTCGTCTTCGACGACTACGAGAAGCTCCTCGCCTCCGACGCAGTGGACGCCGTGGTCATCTGCACGCCGAACCATCTGCACGCGCCGATGACGCTCGCCGCCGTGTGGGCGGGGAAGCACGTGCTCGTCGAGAAGCCGCTGGGCCTCGACCCCGCCGAGTGCCAGGCCATCGTGACCGAAGCGGCGGAGCGAAAGCTCGCCGTCCAGGTCGGCGTAGAGCTACGCTACTCCGATGTCGCGCAGGCGATGCGCCGTCTCATCGCCGACGGCGCCATTGGCGAGCTCGCCATCCTGCGCTGCGACATCTGGCGGCAGTGGGGCGCCCCAGGGAACTGGCGGGCCGACGAGGCACAGTGCGGCGGCCTCTTCCACGAGCTGGGCATCCATTACATTGACCTGCTCAGCTTCCTCGCCGGCAAGCCGCCCCTCTGGGTGTCGGCGGCTGGAGGCGTGAGAGCCGTCTCGCGCGACTACGACTACACCTTCACCACCCTCGGCTACGCGGAGTCCGCCCCTCCGGGGCGGAAACCTGCCGCGTCGGAGACGCGGACTCCACTGGCGGTCGCCGCCTTCGGCATGTGCCTGTTCGCCGCGGGCGCGCGCGAGGAGATCGTCGTCGAGGCCATCGGCACCACAGGCCGCCTCGTGGGCGACGTCATCGGCGGCAGGCTCACCCTCTGGCCAAGAGCGGGCGAGCCCCAAGACCATTCGCCGAAGCGGATGGAGACCAAGGTCTTCGGCTTCCCCGGCTCGCTCGAGAGCCTGGCCTCATTCGTCGAGTGCGTGCGCACGGGCAAGTCGCCCTCCGCCGATGCTGCCGTGGGCGAGGCTCTCTGCCGCGCCTGCCAGGCCGCCCGCCGCTCCGCCGCCAAAGGCGGGGAGAAGATGGCCACAGAGGCACAGAGCACACAGAGAGGACTTGAAAGGGGCAACCAAACATGAAGACATTCGGTTCCCATGTCCGTGCCTGTCCGTGTTCGTCCGTGTTTCTCTTCTTACTCTCTCTGTGCCCTCTGTGCCTCTGTGGCGAATCCTCTTCCCCCAGGAGAACCCCAATGAAAGCCGGCTTCGCCGAACGCGACATCACGCCCGCCGAGGGCATGGAACGCCCCGGCGGCTATGGCAAGGCGTTCCACAAAGGCCCCGCCCACGACCCCTGCAAGGTTCGCGCCGCCGTGTTCGACGACGGGACGACCCGCGTCGCCCTCGTGGGCATTGACGCCCTCGCCGTGCCCCGCAAGCTGGTCCTCGACGTGCGCGAGGCCGTCCAGAAGCAGTGCGGCATCAAGCCCGAGGCCGTGATGATCGGCGCCTCCCACACCCACTCGGGCGGCCCCACCTGCATGGTCCAGCCCGGCGAGTTCGACCATGGCTCCGATCTCGTGAAGAAACTCGCCTACGAAATGTCCTCCTGCGCGGACTACAAGTACCTGGACATCGTGGAAAAGGCACTCATCGAGGCGGTCGTCGAGGCCGACCAGAAGCGGGTCGAGGCCAAGGCCTGCGTCGGCTCGGGCCGCGCCGAGGGCATCGCCTTCAACCGCCGCCAGCGCATGAAGAACGGCCTCGCCTACTCCCACGCCGGCAAGGGCAACCCCGACATCCTCGGCTACGCCGGGCCGACCGACCCCGAGGTCGGCGTCATTGGGGCGTGGGATGCGAAGGGGCAGTTCCTCGGCTGCGTCGTCAACTTCGCCTGCCACGGCACCGCGGGCGTGGCCGGCACCTCCGCCGACTGGATTCACTACCTGGAAAAGACCGTCCGCGGCGTCATGGGCGAGCGGGCCGTCGTCGTCTTCCTCAACGGCGCCTGCGGCGACGTCACTCAGGTGGACAACCTCAGCCCCTACACCGGCGAGTTCGGCGAACGGGCCGGCATCAAGATCGGCCAGACCGTTGGCGCCGAAGCCCTCAAAGTCCTCGCCTCCGCTGCCCCGGGCGACATCGGCCCAACCGCCGCCAAGACCGAAATCCTCCGCATCCCCCGCCGCAAGCCCTCCCCCGCCAAGGTCAAGGCCGCCCTGGAACTCGTCGCCAAAGACCCGAAAGAGGTCGGCCACACGGTCTGGACATTCGCCAAAGAAACCGTCCTCCTCGACGCGCTTCTCCAGAAGGAGCCGGTCGCCGAGGTTGAGGTCCAGGCCATCCAGGTCGGCCCGGCCGTCTTCCTCGCCAACCCCGCCGAGTTCTTCTGCCAACTGGGCCTCGACATCAAGAAGGGCAGCCCGTTCCCGCTCACTTGCCCCGTCGAGCTGGCCAACGGCTGCATCGGCTACGTCCCCACCGAGGATGCCCTCGGCGAGCACGGCGGCGGCTACGAGACGCGCCTGACCGCCTACAGCAACCTCGAGCCCAAAGGCGGCCCCAAGATTGTTGCCGCCTGCATCGCCCTCGCCAAATCGCTCACCCCCGGCCCCCTCCCCGAGCCCCCCCAA
>Ga0194112_10003978_pt1 | contig 20405 bp, 26 predicted proteins | sample TA2MahC400mmetaG_FD_146191 | JGI IMG/M metagenome (GOLD analysis project Ga0194112, IMG submission 146191) | Freshwater microbial communities from Lake Tanganyika, Tanzania - TA2015016 Mahale Deep Cast 400m | ecosystem: Environmental > Aquatic > Freshwater > Lake | place: Tanzania: Lake... | reverse complement strand
AAACCAAAAACAACATGACACGAACAACAAAACCTAAAAACCCAAATAAAAAAATAAAACACAACAAAAACCAGAACAAGAAACTACCTAAAAACTTTCAATTAAGAAGACAGTTCAAACAACTGTGTTCATAGGAAGTTTTATAAAGAATCCCTAGTATCCAAAAGTGTGTTCATAATCAAGATACAACAGGAGGGAACAAAATGCAAAAATACTTGATATTATTCGGTAAGAAACCAGAATCAAAAGACCTAAGAGACCCTAAAACATACGTAGAGCTATATCAAGAGAAGTTCGAAACAAAAGATAACTTAAAAGAATTTTTTAAGAAATATGACGAGTTTAAGTCTAAAGGGTTTACATTGAAGAAGATGCTTGTGGAAGTCAGCGAAGATTTAGACTTTGACGAAACTTTAGAAGTGAAAATAACAAAATCATACCTTAAGCCCTCACCTGAAGGGACGTTAGGCTCTGATTTTGAGTTATAGACTTCTTTTTATTCTTTTTTTAATATTCTTTTTTATTCGTATCTTAAGGCGTCTACCGGGTTCATCTTAGAAGCCCTATACGCTGGAACAAGTCCTGCGACTAGCCCTATAAATACTGAAAAAGAGATTACGAATATGACAAGACTTATTTCTTGACAGAGAAAGGATTGAAATATATTCAAGAATACCAAGTAATATTAGGATTTGTTGATTCTTTCGGGTTGAACGAATAATCATCCCTAATCATCTCAATAACAGCAACCGCAAATTTTAAATAGTTGTAAGATTACAACATATGTTGTAAAAATGCAACTTATAGAACAAATACTTGGGAAGAGAAGCAATATCATGGTGATACGCCACTTAGTAAAGCATAGGGACTGGCAGTTTAACATCACCGAACTAGCTAAGGATACAGGGATTAACAAAGGCGCTTTGAGCAGGGTAATAAATGTGCTGGGTAAAGAGAATATTATAAAAGTAAATATGAAAGGGAAGATAAAGCTCTTCTCTATTAACAGAGAAAACCTTTTCATTAAAGATGTTATAATACCCCTTTTTGAGAAAGAAGACAAATTCTATTACGACACGTTAGGCAAGCTTGTCAAAAGAATAAAGAATAATACAATTTCAATATTGTTATACGGCTCTGTAGCATCTGGAAAAGCTAAGTTAACATCAGATATAGATATTCTAGTTATAATAAGTAAAAAAAATAAATATTTAGAAGAGAAAATAAACAAAATAAAAGAGGAATTCCTAATAAATGACCTGCTGTTAAGAATTGATTTAGTAACCTTAAACGAGCTTAAAAAACTTTATAAAACAAAGGAACCATTTATCTTATCGGTAATCAAAAATCATAAAACGCTTTACGGCAAGCAGATTATGGAACTTATAATATGAATAAAGAAGATAAAAATAAGGCAATGATCCGGTTGAAAGACGCTGATGAGTTTATCAAAAGCGCAAAAGATAATCTTGAAAAAGAAAGGTATAAAGCAAGTCTTGATCATTCAGTAGATGCTGTCATTGCAGCGAATGATGCCTTTACAATATTTTTTATAGAAGAAGTTGCAAGCACAGATCATAGAGAAGCCATCTCCCTGCATAAAGAAGCAGGGAAAAAAATAAGCGAAAACAAAGTGAATGAAATCGCCTTATTATTAGAAGAGAGGCACAGGAGAAGTTACAGATGTGTTTCTGTAACAAAAGACCTTGCAGAAGTGGATTTAAAAAAAGCTGAAAGGTTCTTGGAATGGGTTAAATCTAAAATTTTACGATGAGTACAATGGAAATAGTTGTTGAAGAGATAAAAGAGAAAAAAGAAGTGATAGAACTTGTAGAGAGGAAAGGTTTCGGCCATCCTGACACTCTTTGTGACAGTTTATGTGAGGAGGCTTCTAAAGCGTTAAGCAAGTATTATTTGAAACATTTTGGTAAAGTCTTGCATCATAACGTGGACAAAGGATTGTTAGTTGCTGGTAGTTCTAAAGTAAAGTTTGGCGGTGGAAAGATTTTGAAACATATAGAGTTGACAATCGCTGGAAGGGCTACTGCTAAGATAGGTAAGCATATAGTGCCAGTTAATAAGATAATCAAGGACGCTGTTAAGGATTATATTAAACAGTTTAACCTAGCAAAGTTTAAAATAATTGTAGACGTGAAACCAGGAGCAGCTAACCTTGTAGAGGTTTTCAAGAAAAAAATTCCAGTAGCTAATGATACTTCTTTTGGTGTAAGCCATTTTCCTCATTCAGCGTTGGAAAGCTTGGTATTAGAAGTTGGTAACCTTATCGATTCTGAAAGTTTTAGGAAGACTTATCCTGCTGTTGGCAGGGATTTTAAAGTCATGGGCTTCAGGCACGGTGACAAGATAATCCTTACGATAGCTATAGCTTTTATTTCTAAATTCGTAAAAGACATGCGTCATTACAAAGAAATGAAAGAAAAAATAATCTTTGAAATACATCAAAAGTTTAAAGTAGAGGCTTACCTTAACATGTTAGACAGTTATGAGAATGCTTCTAGTATTTATTTGACAGTTTCGGGTTTGTCTGCAGAGCAAGGCGATGATGGCCAAGTCGGAAGAGGAAACAGGTATAATAATCTGATAACTCCTAACAGGCCTATGAGCTTAGAAGCCTTGGCTGGTAAGAATATCAACCATCCTGGAAAGTTATACCAGATAATGGCTTACAAGATTGCCAAGGATGTTTATGAGAAGACTAAGGCGGATTATGTTGAGGTTAAGATGCTTACTCAGATTGGCAAGCCTTTGTCAGATCCGCAAGTAGTGTCAGTAAGGATTGAAGGAGATGCTAGCGAGGCTGAGCAGATAGTCAGGGAGAACTTGAAGAATATTGAGAAGATTCAGAAGGAAATAATTTTTTCTTAAAAGACTGCTTCGTCCGGGTAAATCTTTATTCCTTGGTCTGTTATCTTCATCGGGAATATCCTAGAAGCGTGTTCAGAGCCTCTTAGTTTCAAGATTTCTAACGCCCTGTTTCTTATGTCCCCTTTTCTTAAATAGTATAATAGTATTATCCCATCCACTTCAAATTCTACATCTAGGCTGTGATGCCTTTCCACATCTGATTCGTGCTCTACTACTAACAGGGCTGTGCAGTCCCAGTTGCTTATTATCTTAAACAAGTCTAGGAATGCTCGCCTTCTTGCCAGTTCATCTTTGAACAGTAAGGAGAATGCTGTTAAAGAATCTATCACTATCCTTTTAGCTTTTATCTTGGTCATAACCCATTCTATTTCTCCACCGCCCTCGGATAACATCTTGCTGACTTTGTCAGGCGTGTATTCTATGATCATAAGCTTTCCTTCATCTCCAAGTTTTTTCAAGTCCCACCCCATCTTTTGCATATGGTTTTGTATCTTCTCTTTTTCTTCCTCGAATGTTATGTATACTCCTGGATCGTTATACTGTGTTATGCCGTTGATTAAGAATTGCATCGCGAATATGCTCTTTCCAGTCCCTGCGCCTCCGCTTACTATATTGATGGATTTTTTTTCAAACCCTCCAGACATTACTTCGTCAAGCCCAGGTATTCCTGTTGGCACTCTTTCTTCTGAGCCTTTTTCTTTCGTCTTAGGCTCTTCTCCTACTTGTAACCTTCCGGTCTGTACAGAAATCTTATGACTGTTCTTTTTCATAACTTTTTATTAACTCCGAATAATTTTTTTATCGATGCTGTTATGTTTGAAAAAAAGTTTGGTTCTTTGTAATCACTGTTTATTATTGACGCTGCTAGTTTTTTAAATGCTATGCTTGCAGGGCTTTTCGGGCTGTAAGCAACGATTGGTGTTCTTTTTGCTATAGACTCTATAACATTACCATCCATTGGTATGGTTTGTGTTACGCTAACTTTAAGAGAGGTTTCAATCTCTTTTTTTGTAGGCTCATAACTTTTTCCAGTGGATTTGTTTAGAACGATGCCCATCATTGGGACTTTGAGAATCTTTGCGTATTCAACAGCTTTTACTGTAGAAGTTAAGGCAGGGTATTCTGGGTTTGTTACTAACATTATCCCATCTGCTACCTGCATCGTAGCTATGGCCTCAACGCCGAAACCTGGTGCTGAATCTAATAATATTAAGTCATACTGATCTGCTATCTGGCTTAGTAAGATGTCATAATGATTTGTTATTTTTACAATTCTTTCTTGGATGGTTGTTGGGTTTTTGTCACCTTCTTCTATTGTTACTGATGCTGGGATGATGTCTAAGTTATCATTGTATTTGTTTATTGCTTGTTTGAGCGAGAATCCTTTCTTAAACACGTCATGTATTGTAATATTCGGCTGGGTTATGTTCAAATGTAATCCTAGACTGGCTGTGGATATGTTCGTGTCTATTGCTAAGATTTTTTTGTTAAAAATTGTTGATAATGCCACTGCTAAATTAGCAGTCGTACAGGTCTTTCCTGCCCCACCTTTCGGGGACATTATTGCTAATACGTTTCCTTTTCTTTCCATCGTATCACCTTAATTTTTTTCTTACATCTTCTAAGAATTTTTCAAGTTCTAATTTTTCGGTTTTATGTTCTTTTGGAGGTTTTTGTTTAGGTTTTGTTGTTTTTTTCTTTTTTATAGCTTTTTCTTCTTTTTTTGTTTCTTCTTGGCTTAGTTCTATTAGTTCTTCAGCTTTTTCTACCAAGATTTCGATTTCTTTTCTTATTTTTTTCTTTTCTTTTTCTAATTCTTTTCCTTTCAGTTCTTTTTCTTTCAGCTCTTTTTCTTTTAATAAACTAGTAATTTCTTCTGTTATTTTTTCTTCTTCCCCTGTTATTGTGAAGTTTCTTTTTATTATCCTTTGGATTTTTAAGAGAAGTATAAAAAGTGCTAACGCTGCTATTATGTAAATCCACCAAAAATCTATCATTTTCTAATCACCATTTTTGACAATAGTTTTAAGACTTCTTTATTTATAAGTTTTTAGGTGAAAGTTTAAAATGAGAAAAGCCCTGATAATAAATTGTTGATTGCGAATCTTACTAAGAAGAATATTGATAGTGCGACAGCTATTATTAATGGCGCGTATTTCAGTCCTTGTTTTTCTTCACCTTTGCTCATAAGCCCTAATGCCATAGATCCTAGGATTGATGTTATTATTATTGATATTATCACGTATTTTATTACAAAGCTTACTTCTAAGCTTACTTGTGTTATGTTTATAGGCATAGCCATTGTTGTAGTTTTTGGTATTTCAACTCCTTTTAGCACTTTTGTTAGTACTTCTACTAAGAAACTGCTAAGCCCGTAAAGCATTGGTGCTCCGAACCCTACTGCTGAGAATATGAATATTACATACATCCTTATACCACTTCTTATTTTTTGGTCTACAAAGTCTTGGTCTCTTAAGTTTCTTGCTGTATGGTCTAGTAATGCTGCTAGTTCTCCTCCTGCCCTTATCCCAGCGACTATTAGTTGTATTGTTTTTTCTATCTTGTCTGATTTTACTCTTTTGGTTATTCCTAGTAAGGCTTCGTCTATGTCTTTTCCTACTGCTATTTCTTTGCCTACCCTGTTTATTTCTGTTGTTAATGGTCCGAATTCAGGCCTGGCAGCTAATAGTAAGGCTTTTTCGGGTGTAAGGCCTGATCTTAAGTTAGAAGACATGAGTTGTAAAGCGTCAGGTAATGCTTTTTCGATGAAAGTTGCTTTAGCCTCTATGCTCAATGAAAGCCATGTGTAAATAAAAACTTCAAATGCTACGAATGTTGCTATGAAAGTTATCCATAAATTCCATTCGAATAGTTTAGCTGCAGGGAATGCCACCATCCACCCTAATAAGAAGCCGAATACTAGTATGAACCCTAAGAACTTCGTCGCGTCTACTTTTACATCGGCATATTCTAACAGCTTCTTGTAGTTTTCTAAAAGTTTCTTGGGATAAATTCTTGATATTAGTCTGTATATCATTTTATGATAAAAGATTAGGCCTCCTTGATTTTATAACCCCTAAAAACATTATTTGGACGAAAACTACAATTACTAGTAATGTCCAGAATGCCATTTTTGTAGCAGAAGAAGATAAGGATATGAAAGAGGATAGTATTATTATGAAAGTCACGCTTAGGCTTGGCACTATTACTGCTCCTAGCATGTAGAACATGGCTAAAGGGCTTAGCTGAGCCCCATAGTTTTGGATTTGTATCATTTGGTGTTCTCCTAAAGCGTCCATGATTTCTTCCATTACTATGCTCATGTCTGCTCCTGCTTTCATGCCGTTGGCTATTTGCCATACTGCTCTTCTGAATAGAACGCTTGGGTTGTTTGTTGCTAATTCTTCTAGAGCGTCTGCCTGGTTTTTTCCAGAATTTATGTCCCTTACTGCTTTTTCAAACTCTTTGCTTAACTCACCATAGTTTCCCAATGCTAAGTTGCTTAGTATGTTGAATAATGGTACTCCTGAATTTAGTTGGACTATTATTGTTTGTAATGCTGGCATAAGGTTTTGCTCTAGACTTTTTATCTTTTTTCTTGCCAGCATCTTAGGGTATAACAATTGTTGTGCGAAGACGAACATTGAGAACACGAAAGATATGACTGATCCTACTAGTAAGGCATTCCCCATTCTAAATGCGAAAATCATAAACGTGAACACAGCACTTACAAATATGAAAAAAACAAATGTTGCAAACATGCACATTGATAAGTAAATTTCTGAACGTTCCTTCATTCCTGCTTCTCTTAGATTAAGTCCTAAGAATGGGAACATCGGCAAAAGTTTATTGGCTGGTTTTATAAAAAGTTTAGAACCTTTTAGTATTGCTGGTGGTGGTAAGAAAGTGTATGGTAGTTTGATCATTGTATATTAAATGGTTTGTTTTTCTCGGCCATTTGTAAGATATTATCAGGGTCTGTGTAATATGCGTTGAGGACTTTTCCTATTTGTTCTATACCTCTTATTTTTTGTTTGACCAGCCAGTTGAGTATTTTTTCTTTATTTTTTAGTTCTTGTTCTACTTCTTTTTGAGTCATACCGGTGTATTTGCTCAGTTCTTCTTTCAGCCTTAATGATTCTGAGTGTTGCACTATTTCGTCTTTGTCTGGCTTCCACCTATAAAGGATGTTAGGTTTTATCGTGGTTTCTTCTCCTTCTTCACCGACTATGTATTCTCCGACTTGTAATACTCTTCTTAGTCCTTTTCTTCTGTCTCTGAACATTACTACATTAAGATTTACTGCGCTTAGCAGGTTTGATGGGACTTCTATTGGCGGGTGTATGAGTCTTTTGATAGTTTCTCCTATAGTATCAGCGTGCACTGTAGCATACACTGAGTGTCCGGTGTGCATGGCTTCGAATAATACTTGTGCCTGGTCTTTTCTTCTCATCTCTCCAAGTATTATCCTGTCTGGTCTCATCCTTAAAGAGTTGACTAACAAGTCTAACATTGAAACTTCTCCTTTTCCTTCAGGGTTAGGCTGTCTTGTTACTAATGGGCACCAGTACAAGTGTTCAGAAAGCTGTAGTTCTCTCGTGTCTTCTATTGAGATTATTCTTTGGTTTGGCGGGATGAACGGCAAGATTACGTTTAGGAAAGATGTGTTATGTACTATTAATGGAATATCTCCTGCTAAAAAGTTATGATTCTCTTCTACCGTTAAATCATACACATATTCTTCTTTATGGTCAGTTAAAACTTCTACACTCATGATTTCATCCCAGAATATATCTGACTCTGCTAACACGCTCATTTTAGGATACTCTTCTTCTGTGAAATCTATAAGTTGATTGAATGTGTTTATTGATAAATTTCTTACACCATTTTCCCACATTCCTACTAATCTTCTAGAAACACCCACTTCTTGAGCAAATTGTTTTTGTGTAAGATTTTTGTCAAGTCTTAAATTTTTTATCCAATTAGACATTATTGGAATCGTATCTATGTTGTGTGTTAACTGTTTTTTTCTTTCTAACAGAATGTTAAACTTTGATAATTTTTTTCTATGCCTTAGATTAATTAAACCTAGTTTTGAAAAATTTTCATACCCATTAATAAAGAGCCGGAAATGTTGACCTTTTCTTTCTCTGACGGAGGTTAATATACCTAGTCTTAAGAATAATGTTGCTAAACCCGTTATTATAGTCTTGCTTGAAAGTCCTATCTCAATTTCTGATTTTCCAACATATCCTTCACAATCGATTATCCCTGATATAAATTCTGCAATAGAGTTTATATCTTGTTCAAATAACAAGTTAGGAGCGACGACTTTTCTAGCCTTGTTGCCATAAGGTATTTGGAATGCTTTATTTAGTAATTTAGACAAAACAGGAGAATGAATCACCGCTTTTGTTACTCTGTTTCTAGGATATTCTATTCTCCCTTCCAAACCAAACAGTCTTTTTCCAATATCTAAAAATTCTTGTAATAATATCATGTCTGAATTAAAGAACTGGGTGTTGGTTTTTGTTAAATGTCCATCTGAGATTACTAGTGCAACAAATCTGAATAATTCAGGTGTGAGAGAAGGTATTTTTGTCAAATTTCCATTAGTTTTCCCTTTTAATACCATGTTTAAAGAAGGTTTTTGTTGAGATTCATTTAGTAAAGCATAATATTCTTTTAAAGGGATTGCATTCTCATATTTCCAGCTTCGGAATGTATACTTATTGTACCCAAATATCCTACTTAATTTTTCTGTCGAAACACAATTGTATTTTTTAAGAAGGAACGGCACTACCCTCTCTTTTAGCATCTTAGTTTCATTATGAACATATACATGTTTCTCATTTTTTATATAATTAATTAAGTCCGGTTTATCATTTTTATTTTCTATAGGCAAGAATCTTGGAACAGCTATTCTTGTTTTATTTTTTATCTCATCAGCCCTTATCTTTGTTAGACTTCCATCTTCTAGGGTGAAAAAGGGATGTTCTGGGGTTGTGATTATTTCTCTGCCAGATCTTGTTTTTATTTTTATTAATTTATCAGATGTTTTGTGTCTCCATACTTTACTGACAGGTTTTTTTGTAATTTTTAAAGAATTTGTATCTAATGATAAAACATTCAAGCTATCTGCGTAAACGTATTCCCATCCTTCATTCTTCTGTATTTTTTTTGTTTTGAATTGTTCTTCAATTATACTTTTGATAGGGATAATTTTCCCATCTGTGAGGTGTATTTTTGTATCCCCAGTTATACATTTTCCGCTGGCTGTGCCACCGCTTACTAAGATGTTCATCTCGTATTGTATTGAGTGCCAGATTAATGCGAAGATTTCTGCCGGGCAAGTTTTCATGTTTATGAAGTCTGTTACTGTCCAAGGGTCTCTTGCGAATTTTCTTATCGTTATCGTGTTGCCTTTTGTGCATATTGGGTAGAGTACTGAGTTGGCCCTGTCACCGGTTACTAAATGAGCGTCTAATAACGGTGTTAGGGTAGTTATTTGTCTTCCTACTCTTCTTGCGATTATGCTTGAGTAGTTTTGTATCTGGTCTTCTGAATGGATTATTATATTAGTTTCTAGCCAGCCGTATTTTTTATGGTATACTCTTACTGGCTCTTTAGCTGAGGTTATTACTATTTCTTCCAATGCTTGGTCGTTAAGCAAGAATTCTATATACCCTAAGCCTAGCATTTCTTGTAGCAGTACCCCTATAAGGTATGTTCTTACGTCTTCTTCTAAGCGAGGTAATTTTAGCTGGATTATTGCTAAAGCTTTTCTGCTAAATTTTTCTTTTAAGACGTTTATTGAGTTTGGGTCGAGCATTTCTGCCGTGCTTATAGTCACTTCTGTAACTAGCAAACTTCTTATCTCGTCTAATAATGCCTTGGTTGCTGGCGCTAGTTCTGGTATTATAAGTTCGTAAGAGGGTAGTGCTCTTTTCCCGCTTATTATTTTTACAGTGATTTCTATCTGTTCTGCTCTTACTCTGTAGCTTTCAATTTCTTTTTGCATAATCTCAACTCCCCCATTGCAGGGTATTCTAGTTCTATCATTCCATGGCTTTCTAGTATTTTACCCCATTCTTCTGCCTGCTCTTTGCTTACTCCGAAAACGTCAGCAGCTTCTGTCAAGGTTAAGCTTTCAACTTCGTTGATTAGGTCGTAGAACTTGTCTACGTCTGTTTCGTATTTGCTTGCTTTAGCAATGACTTTCTGTTTTATTTTTTCTAAAGCTTGCTCTTTCTTTTCTATTTTTATATGGTGTGCTTGCCTTGCCTTGTATACATTTTTGAAGATGTAAAGCAAGAAAAGGCCGAATATCAATCCTAGTATCGCTGCTGATACAGGGTCTTCTATTGAGAATTTTCCTTTCCTGTGCAGTATGATTATTACTGTTATTGCAAGTATGAACAGGGTTATGAACAGCCTTGGCATTAAAGGATGTTTGATTTCTGTCGTTACAACTATTTTTTCTTTTTTTGATTTTTCTTTTAGCTCTTCTAGTTTTTTCTTTTTTATTTCTTCTATTCTTGTTTGTTGTTCTTTTAAGTCTCTGATTCTTTTTTCTTCTAATTTTTTTTGCAAAGGCGTCAGGATTTTTCCCCAGAAGCTTTTTTCTTCCCAGGTTATTCTTGACAGGATGCCTGGTTTTATCTTAACAGTGGCGTATTTTCCTGTTGGTTTTTGTTCTTCTAGTTTTTTCTTTTTTAGCTCTTCTGATTTTGCTTTTTGCTCTTTTAACTGCTTAGCTCTTGTCTGTTCTAGTTCTTTTTGTAGGTTTTCTTGTTGTTTTTTTAACCGTTTGATCCTTCTCTGTCCAAGTTTCTTTTGTAATGATGTTAAGATTTTATTCCATAAGGATATAACAAAGTTTGGCTTTTTTATCGTCACTTTTTTAGGTATTGGTCTTTCTTCTCTCTTTTGCACTAATGCTTCTTTAGGAGTTTTTAATTTGAGTTTTGGGTATTTCAGCTTCAGCCATGTTGTAAGTTTTCCATATTCTATTCTTAACATGTGGATTATGATAAAGAGTAGAATAAGCCCTATTATTATGCCCATGAGGACGAAAACCCACCATGTGGAAGTTGTCGGAGACTTTGTTAAGTCATAAAATTGTATCATTAAATCATATACTACAGTCTGTTTTAGTAGTATATACACAAAGACTGCAATTATGATTGCAAGTAGTATAAACCTGTGGATAATCTTAGTTTCATTTTTTTTAATAACCCCCACTATTGTTTTTGCCCTTCTAAGACTAAACCCTTCTCTTACAGCAGATATTGTCATGAGGAGTATTCCTATAATGATTGTTATCATAAACCATCTTGGGTAGAAGAAAGATGCGAATGTTAGTAATGCTCCTATCCAGAATAATGCTTCGAAAAACTTGCTTACATGATGATCTATCATTCCTTACCTCTTTTTTTACTAGTTTAATATAACATCTTTTATTTTATAATTCTTACTATAATAATCTTGCTGTGCCTGTTTTTTGTAAACTGTCTCCGGGTATGTTTATTGTGAAAAGACCATTATAAAGTTTTATGTAATTCATCTTTTCTGCTTGATGAGTCAAGGCTATTTCTACATCATAGTCTGTTGTTATCCCTCCTCTGCCTATAACTAAATGTGCAGGATTATCGAGTGTTATCGTTATGTCTGCTTGTTCAGGCTCTCCTTCGTCAAACCTTAAGGTTATAGTGTTTGATGATTCTGGGTTGACGTTATATAACTGTGAGAATGAGCTTCCTCCTTCAAGTCTGGCTGTGATTAACAGTTCCAAACTTCCAGAAACTGTGTCAGCGTTGAATGTAGGTAGTGATTGCCTGGGTGTTGTTAATGATATGCTGTAGTTCTCTACGTTTAAGTTTTGAGGCATTATTCTTAATTCTTGACCTGATGGGAAAGAGTCATGCTCTACTAATATATTATGTGGCATGATATAGAATGGTAAACTATTTTTTGTCAGTGTTAGTGCTGCATCGTTTATAGTTACTTGTGGGTCTGTATTGTAAGATTCTTCTAAGTAGTTTTTATATGCTTCTATTTCAGCTTCAAAGTTTGAACTGTGAGGCAATGTTTCTGTTATTTTAACAATATCCTCTGTTATTGCTAGTGTCATTCCTGAGTTTCGTATGAATATCTCTTTGAATCCTCTTTGTATCGAGCTATCCATGTCGTAAAGCCTGTCGTAAAGGCTTAATTCTGCAAACCTGTCTTCTGTCCCTTGTGTATTATGGAATATTAGGATTGATAGGGAGAATACTAAGCTTGATAATAGTAACATTCCTAATGTGAGCAGCATTGCTTTTTTCATTTTTGCCACATCCAGTATCTTACTGTCGCGTAATAATTTCCAGTTTTGTTGTATAATACCAGGTTTCTTTCGCCGCTTACTATAAACTGTCTGCCTATTGTTTCGTTTGTTGTTTCTACTGTGAGTATGTTTTGCGGGAATGTTCCGTTTACTTGCAGCCTCATCTCGTATATCGGTGGCAGGGTTGCGCTTATCTCATCTGCTATTTCTGTTTGGGTTAATGTTTCAAAAACTCCTTGCTGGTCCAGTATTGTTATTATGTCGCTTCCTGCCCTTATCATCTGCAGCCTTGTTAACGGATCCTCGTTTGCCTTGCCAACGTAGTAAGCGCTGACTGTTAAGAATATGAATACTATGACTACTGCTATCGCTGCGTCCAAGGACAGTATGAATCCTTTCTTATTTCCAGAGCATGAATTCCATGATTGTTTTTTCATCGTTTAACAACACGTATCTTTCTACTGCTATGGCAATATCTCCAGTAAAGTCTTGACCTGATTCCTGCAGTACATTATTGGACCTATCTTTTATTCTAAATTTGTAATCATAAAGCTCTATGTTGAATTTCTCTTTAGAAAGGTCGTAATCAAGGTTCACAAACGCTGTTATCTTATCCTGTGATAGTACCCTGTCATCTTGCGCTAAGCCTATCACTCCTGCACTATTTGGCGTTTCTTCCCATCCTGACGGGCTTCCCGGATTCTTGACTAGCAAGTCTGTTATCTGAAATGCTATCAGCTGCATTTTTTCGTATTCTAGGTTTTCATTCAGCCTTGTAGTGTACAAGTTCCAAGTGTATATCGTTGCTGCTACCAAAACAAGGAATACTGTTATTGCTATGAACAAGTCTACTGATGCGATTTGTGCTTTACGCATTCTTCACCTCTACCAGCCCATCGATGTAGTTGACATTGACGTTGCCTGCTGATAACTCAAAGACTTCTCCTGAAGGGTTTGTTGTCATGTTTATCGGGAAAGTGCAAGGGTAATTAGAGTCTCCTACCGAGATTGATTGTGATGTTGTGCTTACTGTTGCATCCTGCTCTAATTGGAATGTGTGGTTGCTTTGTGTTATGTAAGCCATTGTCATCATGTTTGCTAGCTTGTTGCATTCTTCTTTGTCTGCTAGTATTTTTTCTGTACTTCTCAGTTCTGCTCTTCTTTCGAATGTGAAGTAGAAAAGTAGTAAGAAAATGAAGATTATAAGCCCTATTGCGAATACTAGTTCTATGCTGACCTGTGCTTTTTTCATTTTATTCATTGAAACATTAAAAACCTTGTATTTAGATTATATTTCTCTTCAAGCTATACAACAGCAGGCATTTCCAAAACCGTTAGCCACGCAGTACTCTTGTGTTGCTTCTTCCCCTGCGTAACAGTCGTTCTTACTGCTGTAAGGCAAACCGCAATCATCATTGCACCAGTTCGGGTTCGGATAGCAATCCCCTCCAGATAAACCCCATTCTACTCCACATTCCCCTGCACAACTGGTCAGGAAAGATTCAAAAAAAGTTTTTGTTACTTCTATATCCCAGATTTCTTCTGATTGACCCATGTTTTTGTTTGTGCTGTTATCTGTACAGTTGACGTACCAAGAATAATTGCCTTTTTCCATGATTATAGTCATGTTATGTGTAATGTTTCTTTCTGGCTGGGCTTCCCAACTGAAATACGTCCTTTCGTTATCCTGGTAGTTCATACCTTCAGCAACTAAAACACAATAATCTATAGAATTATTAGTGTCTGTAACGTTATAAAAAAAGTCGACCCATGAAAAGTTTTCCATATAGTTATCTGGCGGTGCTATCAGATGAACTTCTGGAGGCCCAATATCATCACTGAGGTTTAATGAGAGGTTTCCTGTCCCTTCTGCCCCGCAAGGTATGCTTGTTTCAAAGGTTATCACTGCAGATTCTGTCATTGTGTTCCCAAAAGGGTCCTGGCATCTTACATAAAATGTGTAAGTTGTCTCTGATTCTGTGTATATCATTGCTATATGTGTCAATCCTCTGCCATCAAATTCAGAAGACATATCATTATAATCCTTGTCTGTCGTATCATACTTGCAAGTTGCTGGTTCGTCAGTGTCCGCTCCCAATGTTACAAATCCTGGACATACTACTTGCCCTTCACTAGTGTAAGGGTATGTTCTTAGTATTATTGGCGGTGTATTATCAGTGTATTCTTCCCCTATCCTTACTCTGCCTGATCCTAATGCTTCTACTGCTATCCTGTAAGTTCCTTGTCCTGTCGGAACTGAACCAACTAGTACTGCTTTTGAAGAAGCGTGTATGTCCGAGCTTCCTCCGAAGAGACTTAAAGTAAGTTGTATCATGCTTTCGTTGACTAAGCTTGAGTCCACTCCGCTGGGTATTGATACCCAGACATATTTTTTTGATCCTGGACCCATTGAATATACTGTGTCTGCAGCGTTGGCTAATGTATTAACAGCATCGTCTGCTTGGTTTAGTCTTATTTTATAGTTTGTTTCATAAATCGCGTAGAAAAACAAAGGGATAGTGACGAGCAGGATAGCCCCTGCTATCATAATATATTCTACACTAATCTGACCTCTTTTCATTTAAGATTGTTTAGTGTTGTTAAAATTATAAAACTTTTGTTTTTCTAAAAAGACTGGTTTATTCCTCACTTTTTAGTGAATATTAACCTGGCTTATTGTGAAAAATAGGCTTAGAAAGATTTATATACGAAAACGTTCCAAAAGTAAGGTATAAGATATTAAAATAAAAACTGAAAAAAGGAGCGTGATGTGAATGAGAAAAGGACAGGCAGCCATGGAGTTCTTAATGACCTATGGTTGGGCAATTCTAGTAGTATTAGTGGCAATAGGAGCATTAGCATACTTTGGGGTGTTAAGCCCAGGAAGATTTTTACCAGAAAGTTGTACACTAGCACCAGGTATTGGTTGCAGTGACTTTGTGATTACATATGCCGCTGATGGTGCAAGCACTATACGACTTATAATGATGAACGGCCTAGGTGAAAGCTTAACCAACGTAGATGTAGCAATTACAGGCTGTACAGACGACGCAAAGGCTAGTGGTGACGATGGTGATACTTGGACAGATGGATCACAACTTGACATAACTTTAACAGCGTGTGCTGTTGGAACTGTTCCGTCTTCTAGTGGAAGAGTCAATACAGATATTACCCTCACTTACAAAGGAACATCAGGCATATCAAAGACCAAAACTGGTAAGCTTGCCGGAAAAGCAGTATAAGACGTTAACCTTTTTTTTCTTTTTTTATAATTTTTTTTAGAAAGCTATAAATATTTCTTGTTATCGTATTTTCGTGGACTGCCACTTTGGGAATATTCAACCGTTACGTTAATGAGCTACGTGAACCTAAAAATCTTTTTATATATTCACTTTTTCTGAAAGAACAGCTATGCCATTTTTATCTATTTTTATACCATACGTCTCATTAGGCACTTTAGTCCCTCTCATCTTCAGTATTTCTATTCCTCTGATTCTTATTCTTTTTATCTTTTAGCAATATATTGTTGTTAGGCTGTCCATTTTGAACTGGTGAAATTATTGATTATTGTATGTCTTCTTCTTTTATGGTCTTTCTTCCGGAGAAATCAGCGTTCCTTATAGCTTTTTTTATTATTTCTTTTATTTTTTGTTCTAATATTCTGTTCAATTTGTCTATTGCTTTCTTACTTATTCTTTTATTATTTTCTTTTTTGATAATTTTTTTTAATTTTTGGGATGATATCATAATAGGGAGATGAGTATATTTTTCTTGTTATAATTTATTTTCCATTTTTGTAGGAAATCTTCGAATATCAGGCTGTTTTCGATAGGGATTATTATTGCTCCTTTTCCTAATGGTTCTGCGCTGAGCTGTTTTATTATACCTTGGCTTTTTCTTCCGATTAATGCGTAAGTGAATTTTGTTTTTTCATTGTGGTCTAGATTTTTCAGGCCGTAAGTGAAAAGGGCGTAGCCTTTAAAGCCCAGTCTTTTTGAAAATGGGGTGTTGTATAATAGGCTGTATCCTTCTATGAGTATTCCTTGTCTTGCTAAGAATTCTTTTTCGAATAATTCTTCAAAGTTTATAGTTTTTATGTCAATTTTTCCTATTTTTTTTAGGATTTCTTTCAATTCTTGTGATATGTCTGTCCTTTCTTTTAATTTTTTTTCTTTAAAAATCAATAATAGGTCTATGTCCCTTGCTTCCTCTTTGCCTTTCATGGATGAGCCATATAGCACAATATCAAAAAGGTCGTGTTTTTTTGAAAATTTTTTACACGCTGATTCCAAGTATTTCAAATAGTTTTCTGGCATCTTCTTTCAGCATATCTGAAGTTTCTTTGTCCAATCTTGTTTTGTAGCTGTCTTGGTAGAATGGGAAATCTTTGTCTATTATCCTGTAAATTTTTGGGTGTCTCAGTTCAAGGGTTCTGAATCTTTCTGTGTGGCTGCTTGGCATTCTGCCTTCTTTCGTAAGTATGTAGAGGTCGCATAGTGATGATATGGATTTGAAGAACAGTGTTACAGCAGTATTGTATTCTCTTTTTTTCTCTGCTTCGATAGCGTTTTTGTAGTACTCTTTTGTGTTTTCTGTTAATACTTCTTTTAGTTCCTCTTTCATTATATCATATAACATAAAATAAGTATTTAAATTTTTCTGTTATACAAAATAACAATTTAATAAAATATAACAAATAGATAATTTTTTTAAATTTTTGTTGTATGTTATAACAATATTTAGAACTTCGTCTTCTCTGTTAGGACAGTTATTCCGTTCTTGTCTATTCTTAAGCCGTAAGTCTCGTTAGGTACTTTAGTCCCTCTCATCTTGAGAATTTCTAAGCCTCTTACCCTTACACCTTTTCTCTTATCATGGTATAGTATTACTATGCTGTCTACTTCAAAGTCTAGTGTTGAGGATATTTCTGCCATTTGCATGGAGGCTTCTTCTGAGGTTAATACTGCCGTGCATCCCCATTTGTTTATCATCTCGAACAATGCCAAGGCTGCCTCTTTCTTGGCCAGTTCTTCCTTGTAGAGCAAGGCGAAGGATGTTATCGAGTCTATTACTATTCGTTTTGCATTTATCTTGGTTATTATGCTGTCTATAGTCCCTCCCCCTTCTATCAAGACTTTTTTTACTTGTTCCGGCGTGTATTCTAAATATGAGAATATTCCTTTTTTTTCGTAAGCTTCTAAGTCCCAGCCGAAGCTTCTTATGTCTTCGTATAGTTTTTCTTTTTTTTCTTCAAATGTTACGTAAATTCCTGGTTCTCCTTTTTTCAGGCCTTCTATTAAGAACATTACTGCGAATATAGTCTTTCCACTTCCTGGCCCTCCCACTACTAAGTTTATACTTTTCTTTTTAAAACCCCCTTCTACTAAGCGGTCGAATCCTGGCACTCCACTGCTTACCCTACTTATCTTTTCTGGTTTATTCTCTTTTTTTCCTGATTCATTCATTTTTTGGGTTTCTTGAGAATGTCTTGCTCTATTAAGGAGAATGGTATCTGTTCTGGGAATACTTTCATTCCTCCAGTGCTTATCTTGAATGGGAACACATCTATCAAGTGTTCTTGCCCCCTCATCTTATTAACATGCATTACCCTTTCAAAGCTGGAACCCTTCCTTATCAATGATATGATTATCAGCCCGTCGAATAAGAAGTCTTCTGATTTGAATTTCATGCCGTCAACTTCTGACGTGTCTCTTTCTGATGTGACTATTAGTGTCACTCCTGCTTCTTTCATCTGTTTGATAAAGCTTATTATTCCTTTCCTGAACTCGTTAATGCTGCTGCCATAAACAAATTCAAAGAGTGTAAGAGAGTCCATCGCTACTCTTTTTACTTTTTTCTGAGCGATAAGCTTTAATGGCGCTTCTATTGATATCATCCCGCCTGATGTTAATGATTGTTCCACGATTGTTAGTAATCCTTTTTTTTCTAAGTCTTCTATTTTAAACCCTATGTTGTTCATGTTCTCTCTTAAAGATATTACTGCTTCTTCTGATGTTATGAACAATCCGGGGATTCCTTTCAAAGCGCCATTATAAATGAACTGCATCGCAGCTATGCTTTTTCCTGTTCCTGGAACACCTGTTAATAAAATAGCAGAACCTTCTTTCACACCGCCTTTTAAGATAGTATCTAATCCTGGGATTCCCAGCTCGACTTTTTTCATAAAAACATCACCTCATTCATTATTAAGACTTTTTAAGGATTAAGAGGTATAAAAATTTTACCAAAACACTTAAATATTTAAAAACGTCTTAAAGAAGTATGGGTAGTATTGATGATTTTGATAAAGAGGTGAAAGACCTTAAAGAGTTCATAGCTTTGGCTACTGTTTCTGCTGAAGAATACCAGAAGACTAACATCCAATTAGTGAAGCATCTTACCCAGAAGAAGAATATTCCTGGAGTTTATGTCACTCTTAACAAGCCTTTTGAGGTTATGAAATCTACTCTTGAAAAAGGCGGAGTAGATACTAGGATGATCATTTTCATAGATGCCGTCACTGAGACTAGTGAAAAAAATGTCAGCAAGACTAAGAATTGTTTGTTCATAGGCAACCCTGAGAATCTTAGTGATATTTCCATGGCTATGGACCAGGCTGTGAGGGCTTTGCCAGGCAATGATAAGTTCTTGTTCTTTGACTCATTATCTACCTTACTAGTTTATAATAACGTTGGCACTGTTGCCAGATTTATTCATTTCTTGGCAGGTAAGATGAGAGCATGGAAAGTCAAGGGTATAATAATCAGTTTGGAAAGAGAATCTGACAAAGAGCTTATAGAAGAACTGTCACAGTTTTGTGATGTTGTCATAGATTTTGGAGGTAAAAAATGATAGGTGAACTGATCAGCGCTTTGGTCGCAATAATTTTTGGTGTAGTCGCTGTTGTTAAGCTCGTAGGTGATGCTGAGCTTATCGTCAATGCTTTATCTTTGACTTTTGGCGTTACAGCAGTGATCTGGGTTTTTAAGGCTAGGAAGAGCTTGTCTAAAGGGTCTTCTCTAAGAAACCTCACTACTAATTTTCTTTTTATACTAATATTCATACTTTGTTTTTCATTCTGGAGCCTTTCTGTTAAGATGCTCGGTTTAGAACAGTTTTATGGCGACATAGTCATTCTTATAGGCTATATGTTCATATCATTCGCTTATATCACCATAGTAGGTACTGCTTATAAGATCAGGAAGCTTGGTCATGAATTCGGATTTACCACACAGTCTAAAGAGATTGAAGACCTTATTAAGAAGAAAAAGAAGAAGAAATGAAAAAGACGATAATTCTTTTATTTCTTTTAATAATCCCATTAGTCTTTGCTAGTAAGACTGAGACTACAATGGTTCTTCACCTTAATGACACTTTTACTTTAGACGGTAAGACCCTTACTATACTAAGGGCGGCTAATACTGGCCAGCTAAAAGTAAGTGTTGACGGAGTACAAGGCCTTGTCAAGCCAGGCGTTAATAGAAGCAGTAATGTTAACGAGATGTTTATTGAAGTGCTCAATTTCACTTATATTGATGTTGATTACTCTGAGATGATACTCAAGGTTACTGTAAATGATAAGTGCGGCGATGGTAATTGTAGTGGTTCAGAGACAAGCATTAGTTGTTGCAAAGACTGTGGCTGTGAGAACAACAACAATCTTAGATGTATAAATAATATTTGCCGGACAGAAGAATGCGTGTTAAAATGGGATTGTGAAGACAATAACAACTGCACTATTGACGCATGTTCCACCACGCTGCCAAGGGTATGCTCTTACACGCCTATTACTCAATGCGTGAACAATGACACTTGCTGCCCTTCTAGTTGCGGCCCTGCTAATGATACTGATTGTATAACCTTTGTTGAAGAGAAAGTTGAAGAAAAACCAAAAAGTATGAAAGAAGAATTAACAGAAAAAGCCCAAGAAGTATTAGAGCAAGCCAAGACTGTCAAATCTTCAGTAAAAGAGATGCCTAGGGAGAAATGGAAAGGTTTTATGATAATGGGTGGAGTAGCTTTGCTAGTTATAATCATCGGTTTCTTGTTTTTTGGTAAGAAACAGGCTGTATTCTGAAAATCTTTTTTGTTGATGGTTGTTCTTTTTTGGGGGTCTTTTGTTGGTTATTTTTTCAGTGATTTCAAAGGTTTTGTAACAGTTTTTTGGCTGTTTCTGTTGTTTTTTTTATGC
>Ga0194112_10003965_pt1 | contig 20446 bp, 16 predicted proteins | sample TA2MahC400mmetaG_FD_146191 | JGI IMG/M metagenome (GOLD analysis project Ga0194112, IMG submission 146191) | Freshwater microbial communities from Lake Tanganyika, Tanzania - TA2015016 Mahale Deep Cast 400m | ecosystem: Environmental > Aquatic > Freshwater > Lake | place: Tanzania: Lake... | reverse complement strand
TGGCAGGATATTGAGACAAAATATAGCGTCGGTTCCAAGGTAAAGGGTAAGGTCGTGAATATCCTTCCTTATGGGGTGTTCGTAGAATTGGAAAAGGGCATTGAGGGCCTAATCCATGTTTCGGAAATTTCTTGGACCAAGAGAGTCACTCAGCCGAATGAAATGTTTGCCATTGGAGATACCCTGGAGACCCAGGTATTGAACATAGATAAGGATTCGCGCAGGATTTCCTTAAGCCTTAAACAGTTAGAACAGAATCCTTGGCTGGAGGCAGAGTCTAAATATCCGGCAGGCACCAGGATTTGCGGCAGGGTCAGGGGTTTTACCGAATACGGCGCCTTTGTAGAACTAGATAGCAGCCTGGAAGGGATGATCCACGTTTCAGATATGTCCTGGACTAAAAGAGTGGCTAATCCCGCCGATGTGTTAAAAAAGGGGCAGAAGGTGGATGTGGCGGTGCTTTCCGTGGACAGCCGGAACCGGCGCATTGCCTTAGGGCTAAAACAGCTGCAGCCTAATCCCTGGCCGGAAATTGCCAGCGCCTATCCTTTAGAGACGGTCCTGGAGGCGGAAGTAGTCAGCATTACCGACTTTGGCGTATTTGTAAAGATAAAGGAGGACCTGGAAGGCCTGGTCTATGCCAGCGAAATTGACAAGGATACAGCCGCAAAACTAAAGCCGGCAGATAAGATTAAAGTTAAGGTAATTAAGGTGGATGTGGAACAGGCTAAGATTGGTTTAAGCGCGAGGGTGTAATGGATATCCATAAGCAGATGGAGATTATCCGGCGCGGCGCAGCGGAGATAATCTCGGAAGAAGAACTAAAGAAAAAATTAGAGCAGAGCTTAAACAGGAAAAGGCCCTTGAGGGTCAAGGTGGGTTTTGACCCTACTGCTCCGGATATCCACCTGGGGCATACAGTTTTATTAAGGAAAATGCGCCAGTTCCAGGATTTGGGCCACCAGGTTATTTTCTTAATCGGCGATTTTACGGGGATGATTGGCGACCCCAGCGGCCAGGACAAGATGCGCAGGCGCCTGAGCGAAAAAGAAGTAAAAGAAAACGCCGCAACCTACAAAAAACAGGTATTTAAGATTTTGGACTCCGGAAAGACCCGGGTGGCTTTTAACAGCGCCTGGTTTAGGAAAATGAATTCCGGCGAAATCCTAAATTTAGCCTCTTATGTTACCCTGGCGCAAATCCTGGCGCGCCAGGATTTCAACCAGCGTTATACCCAGGGCCGGGATATCTCGCTTTTGGAATTTTACTATCCCCTGCTCCAGGCCTATGATTCGGTGCGCCTGGAGGCGGATATTGAAATCGGAGGCATTGACCAGAAATTTAACCTTTTATTGGGCAGGGAGCTGCAGAAGGATTTTAACCAGGCGCCCCAGGCGGTGATTATGCTGCCGTTATTAGAAGGGACTGACGGCGCGCAAAAGATGAGTAAGTCCTTTGGCAATTATATCGGCATCAATGAATCCAGCGACAGCATGTTCGGAAAGATTATGTCCATTTCCGATGAGCTAATGTTTAAATATTACCAACTCCTGACCGATGAAGACCTGGAACAAATAAAAAAGATGCACCCTAAGGAGGCGAAGTTAAGGCTGGCCGAAAATATCATTGCCCAGTACCATTGCCAAAAGGCCGCCTCTCTGGCGCGCCAGGAATTTCTGCGCGTCTTTAGCCAGAAAGAGCTGCCGAAAGAGGTGGCCGAATATAAAATAGGCGCCGGCCAGACTATCGTGGTTATCCTGGTAAATAGCGGCCTGGTAAATAGCGGCAATGAGGCGCGCAGGTTAATCAGCCAGCGCGCGGTATTTTTTGATAATTCTCCCGTTGATAAAGAGAATTTTACCCCGCAGAAAAGCGGTATTTTGAAAGTCGGCGCGCGCAGGTTTTTAAGGCTTGTTATTTAAACTATGCGGCGTCCCTTCCTGAAAAACATAGATACCTTCACCCGCAATACTATCCTTGTTTTTATCGGAAACTCCGCGGTAAATTTGCTTAACTTTGTTTATCAATTGCTGGTTGCCCACAGCCTTTCTGCCGCTGACTTTGCGGCATTCAGCGCGCTGCTTTCCATATTTATCGTTTCTTATTATACCCTGGCTACTGTCCATACCGGCTTAAGCAAATATTGCACGGAATACAGCGTTCTTGGCCATGGGCATAAAGTTAAAATTTTATTACGGGGAGTTTTAAGGCATATTCTTATCCTCGCCGCCCTTACTTTATTCATCTTTTTATCCCTTTCCGGGCGCATTACCGATATTTTAAAAGTTTCCTCTCGTACCGGAGCGTATCTGTTGGCAATGTTGCTGGCTTTATCCTGGGTCTTGCCGGTATTTTCCGGATGTATCCAGGGCCTGGAACTTTTTACCTGGTTAGCGTCCGGCCCGGTAATCGCCACCTTTTTAAAACTGGCGCTTGCCTTTATCTTCATCGCCTGGGGATTTGGTATCAGCGGCGCCTTAAGCGCGCTGCTCATTTCCATAGCCAGCACCATTATTATTTTTTATTTTGCCTTAAGGCGTCACCTTGCGGCGGCAGGGCATAACCATTCTTCCGGCGATATCAGCGTAAATTACCGGGAATTATTTTTTTATCTGGTTCCTGTAGCCGTAAGTTATCTTTGTTATATGTCCCTGGTCATGCTGGATACGGTTTTGGTCAGATATTACTTTTTGCCGCAGGACTCCGGTTTATATTCCCTGGCGCAATTAGTGGGAAAAATTTTCTTATTTTTCCCGTCGGCAATAGCAATAGTAATGTTCCCCCGGGTCAGCGGATTAAAGGCAAAAAATATGGATACCCGGCCTGTGCTGCGCCAGGCCCTTTTATATACTGCCGGCTTATGCCTTATCGCTGCCGTCGGTTACAATCTCTTTCCCGCCTTTGTATTAAAAGCGCTTACGGGAAAGGCTTACCCAGAATCTATTATTCTGGGCCGATTGTTTAGCCTGTCCATGAGTTTCTTTGTGCTTTTATATATGCTGATTAACTATTTTCTCTCTATTGCGGACCTGCGTTTTATCAAATACCTGGTTTTATTTACGCTCTGTCAGTTTGGCGCCATTATTTTATTCCACAAGAGCCTGGTCGGGGTGCAGTTAATACTTTGCGCCAATGCGATTTTACTTTTCTTAACGCATTTGGCGCTGGCTTATCGTAAGAAATAGCGTGAAGAAGGGATATTCTCTAAATAGCCGCAATCAGCTTTTAATCTCCAGGGGGGCAGGCAAGAAGGCCTTGGCGGCTAATGGCCGTTTTTCCATAGATAACCGCAACCGCCTGATTTATTGGCTCAATGAGCCGCAGGCCTGGCGCAGGAGATACGGCCTGGCTGATAAAATTATTTTTGAGGGCAAGTGGCGCCTTGGCGCAAATCATGATCTGGAGCTTGTTCTTGATGAAACCAGGGAACAGCTTAAAGGCGATTGTTTAGCGCTGAAAGCGGATATAGTTGGCGTAAATAAGGATGGCTTGACTTTTCAGGTTAAAAGCCGCGATAGAGAGGGCCAAACCCGCTTTCAACTTTTGAAACTAAACGGTTTCTGGCAGGCGGATGAGGCCAACCGTATTAACCTGGCGGTAACAAAAAAGGCCTTGCCGGATACGCTGGTCTGGGAAGGCGCCTGGCAGGTAAATCAAAACCAGCAGATTACCTATACTTACGAAAGAGTTGATTTAAAAACAAAGACCAGGGCAAAGCAGGCCTTAACTTTTGAGGGATATTGGCAGCTAAATAACGCAAATAAGCTTACTTATATTCTTTTTGGCGAGCCGCAATCGCGCTTTGATTTCCGCGGCCAAATAGAGAGCCCTAATCTATATCCCAGGGAAGGCAAGATAAAGTACCGGTTGGGCATTGGTTCTAAGGCTGGTCCGGGGCGTAAAGGCCGGCTTATCTGTCTTTATGGCGCCTGGAAATTCAGCCGTAAATTAGGGCTTAATTTTGAGATGGACTATGGCCAAGGCCGCAGGCATAATCTGGAATTTGCGGCCGAGATTTTTTTAGCGAATAAGAATAGCATTACCTTGATGCTTAAGGATAAAGCAGGAGAGCCGCTGGGTATGAGTATCACCTTTACCCGCCGCCTCTTAAGCCAGTCTGATGCCCAGGCCTTTCTACGCCTGAAAAAGCTGCAGGGAGAATCTGCCGTAGAAGCAGGAATACGCCTTCCTTTTTAATAAGAGGCCCCTCAAAAGCCCGATTACACCGCTAAACCGCAAAATGTCCGCAAAGACGCAAAATTTATCGTCGCAAAATCCTTTGCGTTTTTGCGGATTTTAGCGTCTTTGCGGTGTTAAGGGCAGTTTTTTAGGGACCTCATAAATTGTCTTGACTTTTTCGCAGTCGTCTGTTAGGATATGTTCAACCTGTGAACATATGAATAACCACAAGAACGACGTTCTAAATCACGAAAAAATCCTCTACGTTATCAAAGAGTTAGAGCAAAATCCCCACCTTACTCAACGCGACCTTGCTCAAAAGCTCGGCATCAGCTTAGGCAAGACCAATTTTCTACTCCGGGCCCTCATTGAGAAGGGAGTTGTTGAGGCCAGGAACTTCAAAAATTCTAAAAATAAGCTTGCCTATATGTATTTGCTCACCCCGCATGGTATCAAGATGAAAATCCAGCTGACCCAGGAATTTTTCGCTTTTAAATTACAGGAATATGAAAGGCTGCATAAGGAGATAGAATACTTGCGAAAAGAAGCTTCCTTATTAGCGCCGAACCTTATTGAAAAAGAAACGGTAAGTTTGGGAGAAAAATGAGATATTTAGTGACCGGCGGGGCAGGGTTTATCGGGAGCCACTTGGTTGAGCGGTTATTGAGGGACGGGCACCGGGTTACGGTCATAGATAATTTTTCCACCGGCCGGCCGGAAAATTTATCCGGGCAGAAAAGCCACCCGAACCTTACCCTTATTGAAGAAGATATTTCTAATCTTGCGGGGATAATGCCGCATTTTAAGGGCATTGAGAGGGTTTTTCATGTGGCGGCTCTGGCGGATATCGTGCCTTCCATTGTTAACCCCCTGGCTTATTATAAATCCAATGTTACCGGCACACTTTGCGTAGCCGAGGCCAGCCGCCTTTCGGGCGTAAAGAAGCTTGTTTACGCGGCGTCTTCTTCCTGTTACGGCATTACGGATGTCTATCCTACTCCCGAAACCGCCAAGATCCTGCCCCAATATCCCTATGCCCTGACAAAATTCTTAGGAGAGCAGATTGTTTTGCACTGGGCAAAGGTATACAGATTGCCTGTTATTTCCTTACGGCTGTTCAATGTTTACGGCCCGCGCTCTCGGACTGGCGGCACATATGGCGCGGTCTTTGGCGTGTTCCTGGCGCAGAAATTAAATCATAAGCCATTTACGGTAGTCGGAGACGGCAAGCAGACCAGGGATTTTATTTTTGTCACCGATGTGGTAAATGCCTTTATCAGGGCGTCAGAATCGGATTGTAAAGATGAGATTTTTAATGTCGGCTCAGGCAATACTTACAGCGTAAATTCTTTAGTGGAATTTTTAGGCGGAGATGTGGTCTATATCCCCAAGCGGCCAGGCGAACCGGATTGCACTTTCGCCGATATCGCCAAGATTAAGGCAATGCTAAGGTGGGAGCCGGAAATTACCCTGAAACAAGGCGTTAAGATTTTGCTGGACAATATTGATTTTTGGCGGTCCGCGCCTGTTTGGACGCCGGAGAAAATAGGAGAAGCCACAAAGGAGTGGTTCCAATATCTATCCGGGTAAAATGGCGGGGCGATGAAAAAAGATATCTACGCGAAGATTAAAAAAATTGATGAATTAACTCCGCTGCTCGGGGCCTTAAGGAAGAAAGGTAAAAAAATAAGCCACTGCCACGGCGTGTTTGATTTACTCCACCCCGGCCATCTCAAGCATTTTGAAGCGGCCAAGAAAAAAGCGGATGTCCTGGTGGTTACCGTAACCAGGGATGAATATGTGAATAAAGGCCCTGGCCGGCCCGTATTTAATCAGGATTTACGCGCCGAGAGCATTGCCGCTATTGAGTGCGTGGATTATGTGGCTATCAACGACTGGCCGACCGCCACGGAAACAATAAAGAGGCTTAGGCCCCATTTTTATGTCAAGGGCAATGATTACGCCAAGAGGCAGGATGATATCACCGCGAAAATCTATGAGGAAGAAGAGGCGGTTAAGTCTGTAGGCGGGGCAATGTATTTTACCGACGAAGTATCCTTCAGCTCTTCTTCTTTGATAAATATGTTTCTGACGCCCTATCCCGAAGAGGCAAGGAATTTCTTCCTGGATTTCAGGAAGCGTTATGCCTGCGACAGGATTATCAATACCCTTAAGGCCATAGCGGGCGTAAAAGTCCTGGTGATAGGGGACGTAATCATAGACGAGTACCATTACTGCGTGGGGATGGCAAAGGCCCAGAAGGACAATATTATCGCCACCAAATTTGTTAATGATGAAATCTTTGCCGGAGGGGTCTTGGCGGCGGCTAACCACATCGCGGGGTTTTGCAAAGATGTTACCCTGGTGAGCTGCCTGGGGCAAAAGAATGATTACAAAGATTTTATCAAAACCCATCTTCGGCCGAATATAAAAACCAATTTTTATGACCGCCAGGACGCCCCGACAGTAGTCAAGCGCAGGTTTGTTGAGCCAAATTTTTTGACTAAATTGTTTGAAATCTGTTACCTGGAAGATGCCGCGGCCCTGCCGCCTGCCCTGGAAAGCCGGGTTTGCGATTACCTGGATAGGCGCCTGAAAGATTTTGATATGGTTTTAGTGGCGGATTTCGGCCACGGTTTTATTACGCCGAAAATTGTGCAAACCCTCTGCGAGAAAGCCAACTTTTTAGCGGTAAATGTCCAGACAAACAGCGCCAATATCGGCTTTAACCTGATTACCAAGTTTCCCCGCGTTGATTATATCTGCATAGATGAGGCCGAGATCAGGTTTGCCTGCCACGATAGATTTTCCGATTTAAAACAGTTAGTCCGGATTATCAGCAAAAAGCTTAATTGCCATAAGATAATCATTACCCGCGGGCATAAGGGGTCTTTGGTTTACTCAAAAAAAGAAGGCTTTAAGGAAGTTTCCATATTTTCCAAGGAGATAGTGGACCGCATCGGCGCAGGAGATGCCTATTTTTCTATTACCGCTCCCTGTGTCTTTAAGGATAATCCTATGGAGGTAATCGGCTTTATCGGAAACGCGGTGGGGGCAATGAAGGTATTGATTGTCGGCAACCGCCTGCCCGTAGAGCCGGTGCCGTTATTCAAATATATCGCCACGCTGCTTAAATAAAATGGAATATTTCAAAGAATTAGCCGGACTTTTTTCAAAAATAGAAATCCGCGGCCAAAAGGGGCAATCGCTGTCTTTTGACCAGGCGGTTTCAGGCATTAGCCGTATCATTGCCGGCCAGGCAAAAAAAGGCGCTAAGGTAATCCTTATCGGAAACGGGGGCAGCGCCTCAATCGCCAGCCATATCGCGACCGACTTTTTAAAAAATTGCTCCCTTGCCGCCCTTGCCTTTAATGACCCCAGCCTCATTACCTGCCTGGGCAATGATTTGGGTTATGAGTATGTCTTTCAGAAGCCGCTGGAGATGCTTTCGCAAAAAGGGGACATACTTTTTTCTATCAGCAGTTCCGGCAAGTCAAAGAATATTCTCAACGCGACCGCGAAAGCCGGGGAGAGGGGATGTTTTATTATTACCCTTTCCGGTTTTGACAGAGATAATCCTTTGAGGAAGTTAGGCGATATTAATTTTTATGCGCCTTCTGATTCTTACGGCTACGTGGAGATTACTCATTTAGCTATTTGCCATGCGATAGCGGATAAATTGACACATTCTACGGCATCCAAGCCGCGGCCTAATGGCCGCGGTAGATATGTGCCGCTCAGTGTCAACCCTGAGCGTGTCGAAGGGTTGACTAAGAATGGATAAATTTAAAATTGACAGCCATAAATTGATGTACCATCTTCCCAGGGTAAACGACTGGCTCCAGGGCAGGAGCATTTATCCTGTTTATATGGAGATATCTCCCGCTGGTTCCTGTAATCACCGTTGCGTATATTGCGCGCTGGATTTTATGGAATACCAGCCCAGGTTCCTTAACGCGGGTATATTTAAGGAAAGATTATCGGAAATGGCTAGGCTGGGAGTAAAAAGCATTATGTATGCCGGAGAGGGCGAGCCATTTTTGCATCAAGATATGGCGCAGATTATCGCCTTTACCAAAAAATCCGGCATTGATACGGCTGTTACCACCAACGCGGTATTATTTGACCGCCGGGCCGCGGATAAAACTTTGCCTTTCCTTTCCTGGATTAAGGTAAGCGTAAATGCCGGGATAAAGGGCACCTATGCTAAAATTCATCGGGCAAAGCCTGGGGATTTTGAGCGCGTCCTGGATAATATGGCTTATGCCGCGGAGCTAAAGAGAAAAAGAGGTTATGCCTGCGCCCTGGGAATGCAGCTAGTGCTTTTGCCGGAAAATGCGCACGAAGTAAGTACGCTGGCTAAAAAGGCAAAGGCGGCAGGGATGGACTATCTGGTGGTAAAGCCTTATTCCCAGCACCCGTTAAGTAAGACCAACAGGTACAGGAATATAAAATATAATAATTATTTAAAACTGGCGCAGGACCTGCTGAAATTTAATGATGAGGACTTTCATGTTATCTTTCGTATCCATACGATGAAGAAATGGGATACGGCCAGGCGTCCCTACAAGCATTGTTACGCCCTTTCCTTCTGGGCGTATATTGATGCCGCGGGCGACCTCTGGGCCTGCAGCATTTATCTTACCAAAGATAAATTCCGTTTGGGCAATATCTACCGGAGCAGTTTTAAAGATATTTGGGAGAGCCGAAAAAGAAAAGAGCTGGTGTGTTGGGCTAGCGACAGGCTGGATACCAGGGCCTGCAGGGTGAACTGCCGGATGGATGAGATAAACCGGTATCTCTGGGAGCTTAAGCACCCCCCAGCGCACGTTAATTTTATCTAAGAAATGCTCGGCGTAAATAACAAGTTGGTATTAGACGGCACAAAGATTAGCTGGCACCAGGAGAGATTGCGGGCCTGGGAACAAGGCGCCAGGTTCGCGCCGATTACGATTGATATGTCCTTGACACGGGCCTGTAATTATAAATGCGTATATTGTTATTCTACTCTTCAGGAGAATAAGCGCGGGCGTATTACCATTGAAGTAATGCGCCGTTTCCTGGATGACTGCGCTGAAATCGGGGTAAAGGGGATTAGTTTTGTCAGTGACGGGGAGAGCTCTCTTTCGCCGGCCTATGCCTATAGCATAAAATACGGCCATAATAAAGGGATTTCCATGGCCTCAGGCACTAACGGCTATCTTTTAGGCGAGGAGATGCTGCGGCAGATACTGCCTTGCCTGACTTATTTGCGTTTTAACATCACCGCCGCAGAGCCCAAGCGTTATCAGGAGATTATGGGCGCGCCTATAGAGGCCTTTTGCCGGGTCAAGGAAAATATTAAAAAGGCCGTGGCCATAAAAAAAGAGAAAAACCTACCTGTAACTATCGGTATGCAGATGGTGCTGATGCCGCAATTCCGCGACCAGATTTTACCGTTAGCCAGGTTAGGCAAGGAGTTAAGGCCGGACTATTTGGTCATTAAGCATTGCAGCGATGACGAGTTTGGCGCGCTGGGGGTAAATTATAAAGGTTATAAGGAGTTATATGATACTTTGAAAGAGGCAGAGGCTTTATCTGACCAGGATTACCTGGTTAAGGTCAAATGGTCTAAAATTGAATCAGAGGGTAAGCGTGATTACGAACGCTGTTTTGGCCCGCCTTTTTTACTGCAGATTTCCGGCTCAGGACTGGTGGCGCCTTGCGGCTGCCTGTTTAACGAGAGGTATAAAAAATACCATATCGGAAATTTTATTGATACCCCGTTTAAGGAGATAGTCTTTAGCGACCGCTATTGGGAAGTAATGGAGGAATTGGCTTCTGAACGGTTTAACGCCAAAACAATGTGCGGAACGCTGTGCGTGCAGCACAAGGTAAATGAAGCCTTGGATAAATATAAAAAGGGGTTAATTGAGATAAAAGAGCCGGCTACGGAGCCGCCGCCGCATATTAATTTTATTTAAAAATATGAAGAAATTATCGCAGGCAGCGCAGAGGCTGGAAGGGCAGAGGATGTTTCAGATTCTCACCCTGGGCCGGGACCTGGAAAGACAGGGCAGGGAAATTCTGCATTTTGAATTGGGCGACCCGGATTTTGGCACGCCTGAGAATATTACGCAGGCTGCTATTGAGGCCCTGAAAGGCCACCAGACGCATTACGCGCCCTCCGGCGGCTTAAGGGAGCTCAAAGATGCGGCCAGCGAAGTTACAGTGAGGTCCCGGGGTTTTCGGCCTGCCCCGGAACAGCTTTTGGTTTGCCCGGGCGCGAATGTGATGATTTATTATGCTGCCAGCTGCCTGGTAGACCCGGGCGAAGAGGTCATTGTCCCTGATCCTGGCTTTGTTTCTTATTTTTCTATTTTAAAATTCCTGGGGATTAAGATAGTCAGGGTGCCGCTGCGCGAAGAAAACGAATTCAGGCTGGACCCCGATGATGTTGAGAAGGCGGTAACGGCAAAGACCCGGATGATTATTATGAATTCGCCGAGCAACCCTACCGGCGCGGTGATGACAGAGGACCAGGTAAAAAGGATGTTTGAAATAGCCCGGCGCCGCGACGTTTATCTTTTAAGCGACGAGATTTACGCGCGGATGATTTATGAAGAGGCCGGCACCAGGCACTATTCTCCGAGCAGGTTTGACCAGTGCAGGGAAACTACGATTGTGGTTAATGGTTTTAGCAAATCCTATGCTATGACCGGCTGGAGGCTGGGGGTGGTTACCGGGCCAGAAGAGGTCATCAGCAAAATGGGGTTAGTATTAGAGACTACCACTTCCTGTGTTTCTCCTTTTATCCAGAAGGCCGGCATAGAGGCCTTGAAGGGCAGCCAGGAGCAAATCTTTAAGATGGTTGAGGAATTTAGAAAAAGAAGGGATGCCTTGGTTGACGGCTTAAACACTCTTCCCGGAGTGCGCTGTTTAAAGCCAAAGGGCGCATTTTACGTGTTCCCCAATATAAAAAATACCGGCTACAGCAGCGAGGAATTTGCCGCCAGGATGCTTACGGACGCCGGCGTAGCCTTGGCGCCCGGCCCGATTTTCGGAGATCATGCCGAAGGATATGTCAGGTTATGCTATACCAATTCCATTGAAACCATAAATAAGGCGATTGAAAAAATGAGGAAGGTTTTATCGCGATGAAACTCTCGGATTATATAACCGAATGCCTGGCAAAAGAAGTTAAGCACGTTTTTGTCGGTAACGGCGGATGCGTGGTGCACTTGCTTGACAGCATAGACAAAAACCGCAATCTAAAAGGGGTACCCTGTGAAAACGAACAGGGCGCGGCCATCGCGGCAGAGGCGTATGCGCGGGTAACCGCTAAGATGGGAGTTTCTATCGCTACCAGCGGGCCGGGAATGGTGAATTTAATCCAGGGCATAGCCTGCGCTTATTTTGATTCCATCCCCTGCCTTTTTATTTCCGGCGAATCTCCCACTGCGCAGTTAAGGGGGGAGCGTAGGGTCAGGCAGATGGGCTTTCAGGAAATGGATGTTATAGGTATCGTCAGGCCGCTCACCAAATACGCGGTTTTAGTTACCGACCCCAGAAAGATTAGATATGAAATGGAAAAATTATTTTTTATGGCTAGGGACGGCCGTCCCGGGCCGGTGCTGCTGGATTTACCCGATGACATTCAGAGGCAGGAAATAAATCCCGCGGAACTGGAGCCTTATATACCGCAGGAACAGGCCCGCGTTTTACCGGCAAGCGCAATAGGCCAGGCAATAGCTTTGATTGAACAGGCGCATCGGCCGGTGGTAGTTGTGGGAGGCGGAGTTAAATTAGGCAACGCTAAAAAACTGCTTGAAGAGTTTTTAAGAAAGGCCGTAATACCCTTTGCCACTACCTGGGCAACGATTGATATGTTTTTGGATAATACTGCCGGCCTGATTGGAAATTTCGGCATATCGGCGAACAGGGCCGGCAACTTTGCCGTGCAAAATGCCGACCTGATCATTAATCTTGGCTCCAGGCTGGATACGCACCAGACCGGCAGCAAGCCCCAGGCCTTCGCGCCCCAGGCCAAAAAGATATCCGTAGATATTGACGAAACCGAGTTAAATAAAAATAACGGTATGCAGATAGACCTGAAATTTAACTGCGATATCAAAACCTTTCTTTCCGCGTTAAACGCCCGGACAGTCAGGCCGCGGGATTTATCAGGCTGGAAGGAAAAAATCAGGCAGTGGCGGATAAAATACCCTATTTGCCCCAGGGAGTATTACAGCCAGAAAGAAAAAGTAAATCCTTATGTTTTTATGGATGAGTTATCCCGCCAGACAAAAGATAGCGATATCATCATTACTGATGCCGGGGCAACTTTGACCTGGACTATGCAGGGCTATAAGATGAGGCACAGGCAGATGTTGTTCAGCGCCTTCAATCATTCTCCTATGGGCTATGCCTTGCCCGCCAGTATCGGCGCGCAATTTGCCGCGCCAAAAAGGCAGGTCATCTGCCTGATAGGAGATGGCGGTTTACAGATGAATATCCAGGAGCTTGAGACAGTGGTTTATAATAAGCTGCCCATTAAAATATTCGTGATGAATAACAGCGGCTACGGGATAATCAAGCAGACCCAGGATACCTGGTTAAATTCCCGTTATGTGGCCGCGGATCCCGGCAGCGGCCTGGGTTTTCCTGATTTTGGTAAAATAGCCGCCGCTTACGGTATCAAGACAGAAGAGATAAAAAACCATAAAGAGCTAAAGACTAAATTAAAGAAAGCGCTCCAGCTAAAAGGGCCTGTGGTTTACGATATTAAGGTAAAGAGCGGCGAGAAAATAATCCCTAAGCTGGAATTTGGCCGGCCGATAGAGGATTCTTCGCCATTATTGCCGAGAGAAGAATTTATAAAGAATATGTTAAATGAATAATAGAAATTCAACAAAATGCGTCCTTTGCGGTAGTGATAACAGCCGGGTATACCGCTTATTAGGCGGCTATACGATTGTCAGGTGCTTAAACGACGGCCTGATATATGTAAATCCGCAGCCGCCGCTAAATGAATACAGGGAATTTTATAATACGGATTATTTCGCGCGCAAAGACAGGGCAGGCCAGGGTTACAGGGATTATCTTGGCGAGAGAGATATCCACCAGAAGAATTGCTCTAAGATATTAGCTAAGATACAAAAGGCCAGGCCCGGAAAAGGGAGAATTTTAGATGTCGGCTGCGCTTTCGGTTTTTTTGTCCGGTGCGCGCAGGAAAAGGGCTGGGAGGCGTTTGGCGTTGACTTTAGCGATGAGGCGGCGCAGTGGGCGCAGAGAGAACTAAAAGTAAAAGTCTTTACCGGCAGCACTGCCAGTTGCGGTTTTCCCGATGCCCATTTTGATGTGGTCTGTATGATAGGAGTTATAGAGCATCTTTTAAATCCCCTCCAGGAATTGGAGGAAGCCTCCCGGGTTTTAAAAAAAGACGGCCTGTTATGCATCATCACCGTAGATTTTGACCATATAATCGGCAGGGGTTCTTTAAAACCTCCGGAGCACTTGTATTATTTTTCCATCGCTACCTTGAAAAAAATCTTAACCAAGGCCGGTTTTTCTATTTATGCGCACGAGAGTTATTCTACTCTTTACAGCATCCAGGACTTAATTACCAGGTCTTTTCATTATGCCGATAAATTTATAAACAATAGCCTATTGAAAAGGGCCTGGAAACAGGTGCATACTTCGGTAAATAGATTAGCGTATTTACTTAAAGCGCAAAGGCTACCCGTTGCTTTTGCCGATGGGCAAATATTTATGATAGCCAAAAAGTGAACAGGAGACGCCAAAATCAATAAACCGACTTTAAGCATTATTATGTCCGCCCTTAATGAGGAAGATAACATTATCCCGGCCATCGATCACACCTTAAGGGCGCTTGACGAGCTGGGCATAGAAGGCGAAATAATCGTTGTCAGTGACGGCAGCACGGACAATACCGCCGGTTTAGTTAAGCAAAAAATGGAGGAAGAAAAAAGAGTTGATTTACTTATTCATGATGCGCCGCAGGGCATAGGCGCGTCTTTCTGGGATAGTATTGACGCGGCAAAGGGCGATATCGTCGCCTTGTTCCCGGCAGATAATGAAAATTACCCCAAGGAGACATTGCGTTATTTTAAGCTGTTCTACGACGTGGATATGGTTATCCCGTTTGTGTTCAATAAAGAAGTGCGCCCACTTTGCCGCAATATAATTTCAGGGCTATACCGCTTTATTATTAATAGTACTTTTTCCACCAGCCTTAATTATACCAACGGCACAGTGCTTTACCGCAAATCCATATTGAAATGCATCCGATACAGATGCAGGGGGTTTTTCTTCCAGACTGACCTGGTGATCAGATTAATAAAAAAAGGTTATCTTTTTGCCGAAGTCCCCTGCCGTTTAGGCACAAGAAAGGAGGGAACGTCAAAAGCCCTTTCTTTTTCTTCCCTTTATCGGGTGATGAGAGATTACCTTAAATTGGCGAGAGATTATTATTTTACGGCAAAGTTTAAACGTGATATGGATTTTCCCGAAGATTCCTTAACCTATATCCGCAGAAAGACAGACAAACAGTTATGATGGTTGTAAGAGAAGATGTTTTGCTGATTAATCACCCTACGGCCTTTGGAAGTTATTCAGGCACCAGGGTCAATGCCAGTGTCCAGGTTTTTCCCTTGATTTCCTATGCGTGCCTCGCCGCCATATTGAGGGAGAAAAATTTTAAGGTTTCGGTGTTGGACCTGGGGATAGAAGATGAACCTTACCGGCTTTTAGACAGGGTCCTGGATGAAAAAAGGCCGCGCATTATCGGTATGACTTCTACCACCGCCTTATTTTTGGAAGTAGCGGAGCTGAGCAGGATGCTGAGGAAGAAGTTAGGCAACCAGGTTAAATTGGTCTTGGGAGGCCCGCATCCTTCTGTTTTACCAAAGGAGAGCCTGGCGGCATCTGAATTTGATATCGTGGCAGTGGGAGAGGGCGATATGACCATAGTAGAGATTGCCGGAGGTAAAAAACTTTCAGAGATAAAAGGCATATATTATAAAGAAGGGCAAGAGATATACGCTACGGCGCCCCGTCCGGCCATTAAAGACCTGGATTCCCTGCCTTTTCCCGCCCTGGATATGTTTGATATAAAGAGATACAGATGCCCCAGGTTGGTAAGCAGGAAGAATCCTATGGCCAAGGTGATGACCAGCCGCGGCTGCGCCTTTAACTGTTCTTTTTGCGGCAAAGGGATTTTTGGCCGGAGCGTAAGATACAAATCTCCCGCCAGGGTAATAGATGAAATTAAGTATGACCTCAGCCTGGGGTACCAGGAGATCCATATTATTGATGACCAGTTTACCACCGATATGCCGCGCGCCAAGGAGATTTGCCGGCTGATCTTAAAAGAAGGTTTAAAATTCCCATGGAATCTTGCCGCGGGTTTAAGGGTCAATTGCGTGGACGAGGAATTCCTGCGTTTGGCTAAAAGAGCGGGCTTATACCAGGTATCCATTGGTTTTGAGAGCGGGGACCAGGCCTGCCTTGATTCTATTGATAAGGGGATTACTCTGGAGCAGGGGATACGCGCGATGGAGCTGGTAAAAAAAGTGGGCCTGGAAAGCGTGGGGTTTTTTATGTTCGGCCTGCCTGTAGAGACCGAAGAGAGCATGAAAAGGACGATAAATTTTGCCTTAAAATTAATGCCTGACCTGGCCAAGGTTACCATTACCATGCCCACGCCTGACTCCCGGCTCTTCCAGCAGTTTGACCGGATGGGCTTAATTAAAAGCCGTGACTGGTCTTTATACAAGCTTCACGGCGGCGGCGCTGTTTATCGCCATCCGAATTTGAGCCATCAGGTGATGAACAGGTATTACGACCTTTTCTATTTTAAGTTTTATTTTAACCCAAAATGGCTTTTTAAAAGATTGATGAAGGGGATAAAGGACAAGACACTGGGCGTTGATCTAATTTATGCCTTGCAAACCTTTTTCCCGGGGTTATTTAAAAGGCAGCCAATCGCATGAGAAAAGACTACTTAGCGGTAGGTTTTTTAGTTTTAGTGGTAATAGCCTTATGCTGGAAGGCGGTATTTTTAGGATTTGCCATAACTCCCACAAATCCCCATTGCGATGTTACCTATACCGCCTTTCCGCTTAAATTATTGGCCGCGCAAATCTTAAAATTAGGCCAGGCGCCATTGTGGAACCCTTATATAATGAACGGCTATCCCATGCACGCCACAAACGATATTAATATCTTTTCTCCCGTGGATATTATTTTTAATTTATTCCCTAATTTATATACGTGGGGGTTAATCCGGATGTTCAATATCATTTTGTCCGGGATATTTATGTATCTTTATATGCGTAAGATAAAAATTTCCATCTACGGGGCGGCTATTTCCGGGCTGGTATATATGTTGTGCCCGGGTTATTTAGCGGAAATGCAATGGGTAATGTATGTCGGGCCTTTTGTCTTCTTTGCCTTAGTACTCTTGGCTATTGAGTATCTCTTGGAAAAGAAAAAGTTTTTGTATTCTGTGTTTTTAGCTTTAGCGTTGGGCTGTACCGTATTAAACGGCGTAATGATTTCTTCGTTCTATATATTTATTGCCGCAACTGCTTATTTCTTTTACCGGTCTTTTGCGGCAAATTATGCGAGGCGCGATTTTTTAAGATTAACATTATTATTTGCCTGCGGAATTTTATTGGGCCTGGCAATAGGGGCTATCCAGGCCATCCCGACTTTAGAGCTGGTCCCCTTCTCGCACCGTTCTTTAAGAGCAGAAAAATGGTTAGCCGAAAGCGGTTGGAGTTTTACGAGGATCATATCCGTATTGATAAATACCATACTCCCTAATATTGTGGGAGATACCACTTTTAGCGGAAAGGTTTTTTGGTTTTTTGGCGGAGTGGAGTACGCCTGTTATTATATCGGGTATACGGCGCTTATTTTCGCGCTTTTGGCCTTATTCAGGAGGCCGGCGGTAAAAGAGGTTAATTTTGCCAGGTATGGCTTTATTTTTATCATCTCTTATCTTTTTATTATCAGTTTCAGGCAGGTCAGGCTTGGCATTTATAAAATTTTTCCGCAATTTTTTATTTTGACGCCAAATCGCTGGGAGACCTTCTATTTCCCGTTTATGGCTATTTTATCAGGATGCGGGGCGGATTATGTTTTTCAGGATAAGGATGGCAAGGCCGGCAGGCTTGTTTATCGTATTTTGGTTACGCTGCTTGTGGCTTTAGTTTCTGTATTTAGTCTCATCAATCTGCTGTTGATTTTTGGGAAAAACCAGGTTTTGCAGCTGGTAAGGTCTATGATTTCGCTTCTTGTTGCCAAAGGCCTGTTTCATTTTAATCATCCGGCGGCGTATTACTTTGATAAAAAAATACCATTTTACTTTAATATTTTTGCGGATAACCTTAAATTCAATAGTTTCGCGGTTCTTTTCCCGATTATTGCCTTATTTTGTTCGGTGCTGCTGTTTAAATTTTACCTTAATGCCAAGAATAAGCGCGGGCTGGTCATCGGTCTCATCATATTATCTTTAGCTGTTGAATTATTATTGATGGGCTCAAGGACTTTGTGTATCTCTAACCCCAAATTATTATATCCGCGCATTGAAGAATTGGAATTTATCAAGCAACGCGATACCGGCCCTTACCGGGTTTTGCCCATTGAAAATATAGAAAAAATTAATTGGCAGGATGAAGATTTTAAGAAACAATACGACCTGGCCAGCGCGTATCGCACGCAATGGACGATAATGCCCTTTAAAATTGAATACCTCAAAAGAGGGATTCTTAGTTACCACGGTATGGCTATTGTGGCCCAGGATTCCCCTTTAGCGCTCAGGCGCTTTGCCGAGGTTTTAGGCGCTATTGATAACAAAAGTTCCGCTCATTTTTCCGCTCGTTTTAACCCCATTCTTAATTATAATTCGCCTCTCTTGAACCTGTTAAATGTAAAGTATCTTATTAGCGAAAAGCCGCTGGCGAGCAGTTCGTTGAGGCTGATTTACCCCCACGCCAATTCGTATTTAGCCGAAGCCTTACTCCCAATTGGTGTGGGGGTTTATCAAAAAAACCTGTTTGTCTATGAGAATACCGCAGTTATGCCCAGGGCATTTGTGGCGCATAAATATAGGTATATTCCGGATGCCAAAGAAGCCCTTAAATATATCAGCAACCCCAAATTTAAACCAGACGAAGAAGTAATAGTGGAAGAGCTTCCTGCTGAAGCAGGATCAGAGATAAAAGTTAATACCATTGATAATGATAAGGTGGCGATCACCCGTTATGAGCCTTCCAGGGTGATGATAGACGCGGAGCTAAAAAGTGGCGGTTTTTTGGTATTATCAGACAGCTATTATCCGGGATGGAAGGCGTTTGTTGACGGCAGGGAGCAAAAAATTTACCAGGCAGATTATCTTTTAAGAGGAGTTTATTTGCCCGGCGGGGTGCACAAAGTCGTTTTTACCTATGACCCCTTAAGTTTTAAAATTGGCGCGGCTATTTCAGTATCGGCGTTTATCTTTGCAATATTATATTTATTTTTCTTAAGAATAAAAACATGAAACCCAATGACACAAAAAAGCCCTTTCTGGTTTTTGGCGCGCCGCTTATTGAGCAGCCCGAGATTGATGAAGTAACCGCGACTTTAAAAAGCGGCTGGATTGGCACTGGCGAAAGGGTGGCCTGTTTTGAACAAAATATGCGCCAGTATAAAGGGGCAAAGTATGCCGCGGCGCTGAATTCCTGCACCTCTGCCTTGCATTTAAGCATCTTGGCCGCGGGAATTAAAAACGGCGACGAGGTGATTACTACCGCGATGACTTTCTGCGCCACAGTAAACGCGATTGTGCATGCCGGGGCCAGGCCTGTTTTAGCGGATATTGACCCGGTGACAATGAATATTGACCCGGCAGATGTGCAAAGAAAGATTACTGCGCGGACTAAGGCTATTGTGCCGGTGCATTTTGCCGGCCGGCCTTGCGATATGGACGCGATAATGGATATTGCAAAAGAGCGCAATCTTAAGGTAATAGAAGATTGCGCCCATGCCATTGAAACCACGTATAAAGGCCGGCATGTCGGCACTATCGGAGATTTTGGGTGCTTAAGTTTTTACGCCACCAAGAACATTGTTACCGGGGAAGGCGGCATGGTGCTGGCGCAGAATAAAAAGCATATTGCCCGCATTAAGACCCTTGGCCTGCACGGGATGTCGGCTGATGCCTGGAAGCGTTTCAGCGACAAGGGTTACAGGCATTATTATGTGTTAGAGGCCGGTTTTAAATATAATATGATGGACCTTCAGGCGGCAATAGGGATTAATCAGCTCAGGCGCATTGAGAAATATTGGCGCCGCCGCCGCCAGGTTTGGGGGCGTTATCAGGATGCCTTCAAGCATTTGCCTGTAACCATACCGGCAGAGCCGGAAGCGCGGACTCGGCATGCCTATCATCTTTATACTATACTCATAGATAAAGAAAGAGCCGGCTTGACCAGGGACGAGTTTTTGGAGGCAATGACCAAAAATAGTATCGGAGTGGGGGTGCATTATTTAAGCATACCCGAGCACCCTTATTATCAAAAGACTTTTGGCTGGAAGCCGCGGGATTTTCCTAATGCCATGCAGATAGGCAGGCAGACAACAAGCCTGCCTCTTTCGCCAAAGCTTACCGAGGACAATGTATCTTATGTCATCGCCACGGTAAGGAAAATTTTAGGCAGATAAATGCTAAAGCTTGCGACTCCAATTTCCAGTTTATTTAAAGACAGGCAGGCAGCAGAGAGGATTATCCGCGCCAGCGATTGTTTAGAGTATCGCAATGGAGATGGCAAATATAGGTATCCCCGTCAGCAACTGGCGCATTTTGCGGCTAATATTATTCATAAGTGGGATAAAGAAGAAAGGGACATTATATCTTCTACTATTCTTTCCAAGCAAGATTTAGAGTTAGTTACTTTCCATATGACCAGCGCATATAAAGACGCAAAGATTAAAAATGGAATGTTTCAGCCATTCGGGCGGGCTTATTCTCGGCCAGAACTCCTGTCAAATGCCAGGAATAATATCAAGTGGTTGCGTAGCTTTCTTAAGAAGCGCGTTCTGATTGGGGTGGAAAACAATAATTATTATCCCACGCCCGCTTACCGGTACATCAGCGAAGGAGATTTTATTACGCAAATAGTAAGGGATAACCATATCCGCCTGCTTTTTGACGTTGCCCATGCCCGGATTACGGCACTTAATAAAAAAATAGATTATTCCGAATACCGCTTAAGCCTGC
>Ga0194112_10003964_pt1 | contig 20446 bp, 17 predicted proteins | sample TA2MahC400mmetaG_FD_146191 | JGI IMG/M metagenome (GOLD analysis project Ga0194112, IMG submission 146191) | Freshwater microbial communities from Lake Tanganyika, Tanzania - TA2015016 Mahale Deep Cast 400m | ecosystem: Environmental > Aquatic > Freshwater > Lake | place: Tanzania: Lake... | reverse complement strand
CTGCACGAGGACCCCGAGCGCCTCGGACAGATGCTGGAGCGCGGCGGAGTGGACTACAAGGGCGGGTTGCGCGTCTCCTCGCCGCTGGAACTCCTGGTGCGCGACTACGGGCTGGAGGCGCTCAAGGAGAAGCTCGTCCAGTCGCTCAACGGCCTGAAGGTCGCCTGCTACTATGGGTGCCTGCTGGTCAGGCCGACCGAGATGCCGAGCTTCGACGACCCCGAGAACCCGCGCAGCCTCGACAGCCTGATGGAGACCCTCGGCGCCGAGCCGGTGGACTGGGCCTACCGCGTGGAGTGCTGCGGAGGCGGGCTGGCGCTGGGACGCGCGGACATCGTGCGGAAGCTGATCGGGGACATTCTGGACAACGCGGTCGAGGCCGGCGCCGAGTGCTTCGTCGTGGCCTGCCCGCTGTGCCAGGGGAACCTGGACTGGCGGCAGACCGAGGCCGGCTCCCAACGGGGCAAGCAGTACAACTTGCCCGTCTACTACTACACGCAGCTGGTGGGGTGGTGCCTGGGCCTCCCGCCGCAGAGGCTCGGCATCGAGAAGCTGCTGACGCCGGCGACGACGCTGTTGGAGCGGAAGGTCTCGGGTCTCGTGTCTCAGGTCTCAGAGGGTGTATGAGAAGCACGGCATCGGGCGTGATGAATCACGCCCCTACACTCGGGCACGATGAATCGTGCCCCTACATGACGGCAATGTACGCTCGTTTGTGACGTAGGGGCGCGATTCATCGCGCCCAATCGTGTAGGGGCGCCATTCATGGCGCCCGGCCACCCTCCTCATACACGCTCTCAGGTTGAGGGACAAGGCGAACAAGGGACAGTCCTGCATCCCGGTTCCGTCGGGTCGGAACCGGGACTTGGACAGTCCCTGACAGTCGAAGAGGGTCATCATGCCAAGGGTAGGCGTATTCGTCTGTCAGTGTGGGACGAACATCGCGAAGAGCGTCGATTGCGCCAAGGTGGCGGAGGAGGCGGCGAAGCTGCCGTACGTGGCGCACGCGGCGACGTATGTCTACATGTGCTCCAGCGCGGGTCAGCAGATGATCGAGGATGCGATCCGCGAGCACAACCTGTCGGCCATCGTCGTGTCAGCCTGCACCCCGCAGATGCACCAGAAGACGTTCGAAGGCTGCACGGAGCGGTCGGGGCTGAACCGCTACATGTCCACGATGGCGAACATCCGGGAACAGTGCTCGTACGTACACAAGGACCCGGAGTTGGCGACTCAGAAGGCGCTGGAACTGACGGCGATGGCGGCGGCCAAGGCGGCGCGGGATGAGCCGCTGTTCCAGTCCGAGGCGCCGATCAACCGCAAGGCGCTGATCGTCGGGGGTGGCGTGGCGGGCATTCAGGCGGCGCTGGACATCGCCGAGGCGGGGTACGAGGTCACGGTCGTCGAGAAGACGCCCTCCATCGGTGGGCGCATGAGCCAGTTCGACAAGACCTTCCCGACGCTGGACTGCTCGGCGTGCATCCTGACCCCGAAGATGGTGGAGGCCTACCAGAACCCGAACATCCGCCTGCTCACCTACGCGGAGGTCGAGCAGGTCGGTGGGTTCGTCGGCAACTTCGAGGTGAAGATCCGCAAGCACGCGCGGTCCGTGGATGAAGAGAAGTGCACGGGCTGTGGCTCGTGCTGGGAGAAGTGCCCGCAGAAGAAGATCCCGAGCGAGTACGATGAGCAACTCGGGCCGCGCACCGCGATCTACGTGCCCTTCCCGCAGGCGGTGCCGCTGGTGCCGGTCATCGACCGCGAGAACTGCCTGAAGTTCCTCAAGGACCGCTGCGGGGTCTGCCAGAAGGTCTGCCCGGCGAACGCTGTGGACTACACGCAGGAAGACGAGATCATCGAGGACACCTTCGGCGCGATCGTGGTCGCGACGGGCTTCGATGTCTGGGACCACAGCGACTACGGCGAATACGGCGCGGGCCAGATACCCGACGTCATCAGTGGCATCCAGTTCGAGCGGATGCTGAACCTCTCGGGCCCGACGCACGGCAAGGTCCTGCGGCCGTCGGACGGCAAGGAAGCGAAGACCGTCGTCTTCGTGCAGTGCGCGGGCTCGCGCGACGACCAGCACGGCTACCCGTACTGCTCCAAAGTCTGCTGCATGTACACCGCCAAGCACGCGATCCTGCTGCGGGAGAAGGCGCCCGACGCGCAGGCGTACATCTTCTACATCGACATTCGCGCCACGGGTAAAGGGTACGAAGAGTTCATCCGCGACGCGCAACGCAAGTACGGCGCGCAGTACATCCGCGGCCGCGTCTCGCGCATGTTCCGGCAGGGCGACAAGGTGCGCGTCTTCGGCGTCGATACCCTCGGCGGCGGACAGGTGAAGATCGACGCGGACCTGGTCGTCCTGGCGACTGCCATCGAGCCGCGCCACGACGCCAAGGCCCTGAGCCAGCTCCTGGGCATCGGGTGCGACAACAACGGCTTCTTCAACGAAGCGCACCCGAAGCTCGCGCCGGTCGATACGATGAGCGCGGGCATCTACATCGCGGGCGCGGCGCAGTTCGCGCGCGACATCCCGGACACGGTGGCGATGGCGAGCGCCACGGCGGCGAAGGTGGTCGGGCTCTTCTCCAAGGAGAAGCTGCTCAGCGAGCCCAGCGTCGCGAACTGCGATGTGAACCTCTGCAGCGGCTGCCGGGCATGCTACGTCACATGCCCATACGACGCCATCGAGATGACCGAACACGACGACCGCGCGGCGCGCATGACGCGCATGGTGGCCTGCGTCAACGAGAACCTGTGCCACGGCTGCGGCGCGTGCTCGGGGGCCTGCCGCAGCGGCGCGATGACTCTAAGGGCGTTCACGGACAACCAGATCGAGGCGCAGGTGGAGGCGTTGTGCGAGTTGGTGCCGGCATAGCCTCACCCCCGGCCCCTCTCCTGAAGGGAGAGGGGAGAACGGCAAAGGACGGCGAGGGTGACGAATGGCTCAACAGCTTACGGCGGAGACGGCGACTGAGGAGCGGGCGGAGGTAGCGGAGTGGCGGCCGACGTTGCTGGCGTACCTGTGCAACTGGTGCAGCTACGCAGGCGCGAACCTGGCGGGCGCGAGCCGCATGCCCTACGACGCCGCAATCCGCGTCATCCGCGTGCCCTGCTCGGGGCGCGTCGATCCACTGATGATCTACAAGGCCTTCGAGCGCGGCGTGGACGGCGTGCTCGTCGGCGGATGCCACCTGGGGGACTGCCACTACTCCGAGGGCAACTACGCCTGCCAGGGGCGCATGACCCTCGTCAAGGCGCTGCTCAAGGCTGCAGGAATCGAGGAGGGGCGCTTCCGGCTGGAGTGGATCTCGGCGAGCGAGGGGTCGATCTTCCAGGCGGTCGTGAATGAGATGGCCGCGAAGCTGAGGGAGCTGGGACCGGCGAGGATGGGCGATGGGTGACAGGTGATAGGTGATGGGAACGGCGGACGGCAACGGCGGCCACCGCGCGCCAGCCGGCTGGAAGCCCGCGCTCCCAGGTGGATGTCGACGCTAGAGGGACGGAGCCATGAGTGACTTGACAGACAAGGTGCGGGCGAGGGCGAAGGAGCTGCTGGAGAGCGGCGAGGTGAAGCTCGTCATCGGGCACGCCCGAGGGACGACGCCGTACCGCTCGCGGCCGCACTTCGCCTCCACGCCGGAGCAGACGGCGGACCTCATCCACGACGTGACCTGTGCCACGAACCTCGCGGTGTACGTCAGCAAGCCCAAGGAGAAGGTCGCGGTCATCGCCAAGGGCTGCGACGCGCGGAGCCTGATCACCATCATCAACGAGGGGCAGGCGGAGCGCGGGAACGTGGTGATCGTCGGGGTACCGTGCGAGGGGAAGCTGGATGAGGGAGGGCTGCTTGAACGGCTGGGCTTCCCGCGGCAGGTGAAGGCGGTGCGGGAGGAGGGCGAGGAGGTGGTGGTTGAGGGGACGGAGGGTGAGGTGCGGGTTGCGCGCGATGAAGTCGTCATGCCGAACTGCACGTACTGCCGGGCGCGGACGCCGGCGGTGCGCGATGAACTGATCGGCGACCCAGTTCCAGCGCGTGAGGAGGCCGACAGCTACCCGGACCTCGCCGAACTGGATGCGATGACCGAGGCGGAACGCGCGGCCTTCTGGCACGAGCAGCTGAGCAAGTGCATCCGCTGCTACGCGTGCCGGAATGCGTGCCCGTCGTGCTTCTGCCCGGAGTGCTTCGTGGACGAGTACCACCCGCAGTGGGCGCTGCACGGCGGCGGCCAGTTCCGGGGCAACTGGATGTGGAACATCGGTCGCGCGCAGCACCTGGCCGGGCGCTGCTCGGCCTGCGGGAGCTGCCAGCGGGGCTGCCCGGTGGACATCCCGCTGATGCTGCTGAACCGCTGGATGGAGCGCGCGACTAATGAGGCCTTCGACCACCTGGCCGGCATGTCCGAGGAGCAGAAGCAACTGGCGGCGCTCTTCCGGAAGGCCGAGGCGAAGGTGGAGCACGGATAGGTGACAGGTGACGGGTGACAGGAACGGCGGGAAGGTGAAGGATGGATAGGCTGAAGATCCAGAAGACGCGGCTGGGCGAGTGGGTCGCGAAGCTGCAGGAGAGCGCGGCGGTGTATGCGCCGATGGAGCGGGCGGGGATGAGGTGCTTCGCGCGGTTGGCGGAGGGCGCCGAGCCGCAGCTCGACTACGGGAACACGGACCTGCCGATGAAGGACGTGCTGTTCCCGCAGACCGAGTGCCTGGTCACCTGGCAGCGCACGCCCGATGGCCTGCAAGTGACGGAGGTGGATACGTCCGAGCCGACGGTCATCCTCGGCGCGCGGCCGTGCGATGTGACCGGGCTGAACTTCCTGGACCGCGCGTTTACGCTGGGCGGCATCGAAGACCCGTACTACGTCAGGCGGCGGGAGAAGACGACGGTCATCGCGCTAGTCTGCCCACATCCGGTGCCGGGGTGCTTCGGGCCGTCGGTCGGAGTGAATGAGACATCGCCCGAGGGCGCGGATGTCGTGCTGACCGACGTCGGCAATGCGTACGTGGTTGAGGTGAAGACGGAGAAGGGGCAGGCGGCGGTTGGGCGGGGAGGGGAGGCGTTTGCGGCAGCCTCCGAGGAGGACCTGATCGCGGCGCGGGAGGCGGGGGAAGCGCTGTTGGCGGAGCTGGCCGAGCAGGCCATCGCGATGGATGAGCCCGAGGCGCGGGCGAAGGCCTTCTTAGACTCGCCGCAGTGGCAGCAAGTATGGGGGCGCTGCCTGAGTTGCGGTATCTGCGCGTTCCTCTGCCCGACGTGCCACTGCTTCGACATCTGCGACCAGTCGTGCCGCGGCGGCGGAGAGCGCATCCGCTGCTACGACACGTGCAGCAGCAAGATCTACACCAAGCAGGCCGGCGGCCACAACGCGCGCCCGACGCCCAAGGAGCGGCTGACGCAGCGCCTGATGCACAAGTTCAGCTACGCGCCGGAGCGACTGGGCCTGATCGGCTGCGTGGGTTGCGCGCGCTGCCGGCGGTGCCCGGTGGACATCGACCTGCAGATGGAGCTGGGCGCCGTGGCCGTGGAGTAGCCTCACCCCCTGCCCCCTCTCCTGAAGGGAGAGGGGGAACGTCAACCGCACGCTGTCGTGTCCGTCCCCCTCCCTTCTGGAGAGGGGGCAGGGGGTGAGGCGGCAGAGCAGCAGACCCTGAGGCTTCCCTGCAGCCCCGCCTGTCGCCGCGGCAAGGAGCCTGCGTGAGGTCCCATGAAGAACCCGTACTTCCCGCATGTGGCTGTGATCCGGGACATTCGCGATGAGGGGCCGGGGCTCAAGAGCTTCGACCTGGCGTTCCGCGATGAGTCGGTCTGGGAGGAGTTCCAGCCGAAGCCCGGCCAGTTCGTCGAGCTGTCCGTGTTCGGCGAGGGTGAGGCGCCGTTCGGTGTCGCCACGGGCGCGCACGAGACGGGGCAACTGCGGCTGAGCATCCAGCAGGTCGGGCGGCTGACGAAGGTCCTGCACTCGATGTCGCCGGGGGATGAGGTCGGGGTGCGCGGGCCGTTCGGCAACGGGTGGCCGCTGGAGACGGCGAAGGGGAGGAACCTCATCATCATCGGCGGCGGGATCGGGATGCCGCCCGTGCGGAGCGCGCTGGTCACAGCGATGGCTGAGAAGGACCAGTACGAGAGCATCTCGCTATACTACGGCGCGCGCTCGCCGGAGCACATCACGTACGCCGACGAAGTCGAGCGGTGGATCGCGAGCGGAGATGCCAACATCCACATCACGGTGGACGTGGGCGATGAGAGCTGGAAGGGGCACGTGGGGGTCATCACCACGCTGCTGGAGGACGAGAAGGCCTCGCCCGCCAACGCGGTGACGATGACCTGCGGGCCGCCGATCATGATCCACTTCGTGATCCCGACGCTCACGAAGCTGGGGTTCACCGACGACCAGATCATCGTGTCGCTCGAAGCGCGCATGAAGTGCGGAATCGGGAAGTGCGGTCGCTGCAATCTCGGCGCGGAGTACATTTGCCTGGATGGGCCGGTTTTCGCCTACGACCACCTCCAGGCGATGGGGATCAAGCTGTGATTTGCGGAGGGCAGAGCAGGTAGCCCGTGGTGTGGCGGAGGCGCCATGTCTCCCAACCCGGTGATCCCGGACTCGGCGGTCTCGCGTCTGGCAACGTACCTGCGGGTGTTGCGTGACCCGCGCGTAGAGGGCCGCCAGCATGTGTCGTCGGCCTACATCGGCGACCGCGCCGGCGTGAGCCCCGACCAGGTGCGCAAGGACCTGTCGCACTTCGGCGAGGTGGGTCGGCCCGGCGTGGGCTACGACCTCGAGCACCTCATCGGGCACCTGGCCCGGATCATGCGGCTGGACCGCGTGCAGACGGCGGTGCTCGTGGGAGCGGGGAACCTGGGCTCCGCGCTGGTGCAGTACACGGGCTTCGGACAGCGGGGCTTCCGGATCGCGGCGGTTTTCGACATCGACCCACAGCGCGTGGGAACCAACCTCGGCGAAGTGGTGGTTGAGCACGTTGACCGGCTCGCGCAGCGCGTCGAGGAGCTGGGCGCGACCATCGGGATCATCGCGGTGCCTCGCTGGGCGTGTCAGACGGTGGCGGACGCGATGGCGTCGTCCGGCCTGCGGGCGATCCTGAACTTCGCGCCGGCGAAGATCGAGGCGCCGGAGGGCGTGAACGTGCGCAGCGTGGACCTGGCGCGCGAGCTGGAGTGTCTGGCATACTACCTGCCGGGATGAGCCCTACCCCCCTGCCCCCCTTCCTTCAGAAGGGGGGAGGAACGGCATGAGGACGCGGCGGTGAAGACGAGCGGGTTGGTGGAACCGAGCGTGGCGGCGGAGGAGATCGCGCGGGTTGAGGCGACGATCCTGCGGGTGGTCGCGTCACGGAGTGCGCTGATCCCCGAGGTGCATCAGCACCTCGTGCAGGCGGGCGGGAAGCGGCTGCGCCCGACGCTGACGATCCTCTGTGCGAGGGCCGTCGGCGGATGTGATGAGCGCACGATCCTGTTCGCCGCGATGGTGGAGCTGACGCACCTCGCGTCGCTGATGCACGACGACATCGTGGACCACTCCGCCACGCGGCGCGGGAAGGCGTCGGTGAACGCGCGCTGGAGCAACGGCGTGGCGGTGCTGGTGGCGGACTGGCTGATCTCCACGATCTCCCACGAACTGATCGGCCACGGCGAGTACGCAGCACTGGGGATACTCACCGGTGCGGTGCGCCGCATGTGCGAAGCGGAACTCATCCACCTCGAGCAGCGCGCGCGGACGTGGGAGCTGCCGGAAGCGGTCTACCTGGAGATCGTGCGCGACAAGACGGGCGCCCTGATGGCCGCGGCGTGCGAGCTGGGGGCCCTCGCCGCAGGCGCGACGGCCGAACAGACGAACGCGCTCCGGGCCTTCGGCACCGCGATGGGCATGGCCTTCCAGATCCAGGACGACCTCCTGGACCTCACGGGCGATCCGGCCCTGCTCGGGAAGCCTGTCGGCACTGACATCGCCATGGGGCAGCTTACGCTGCCCGTCCTGTACGCGCTCGAGAACTCAACCGACGGGCTGCTCGACCAACTCCGTGCGGCGGTCACGGTCACTTCGCCGGACGAGTTGGACATCCCCCGCCTGCGGGCGCTCGTCAACGAGGCCGGAGGGATCGACTACTCCCGCCGCGCCGCGCAGACCTACGTTGATGAGGCGGTCGAGGAGCTCGCGTGCCTCCCCGAGGGCCCGGCGGCTGAGGCCCTGCGGGGCTTGGCGGAACGGGCGATCCGGCGGGAGGCGTGACGGCGGGCGCGATGAATCGCGCCCCTACACTTACTGAGCTTCGCACAAACACGGAAACAGTGGGGCGGGCATTCTTGCCCGCCAAGGCCCCTTGGCGGGCAAGAATGCCCGCCCCACTGTTTCCGTCTTCATGAGGGATCCAGTAGGCGCCATGAATGGCGCCCCTACATGCTCGGAGCTGCTACCTCGACTGCAGTCTCCTGCACATCAGCTCCTCGGCGATGCGTTCCACACCGATCTGCCGCACCTCGACGCGGTCGTCCTCCGTCGTCCTGATCCGCGAGTCCGGGGCGGCGAGGATGCCCTGGAGGCCGTAGCCGCGGCGCATGTAGGCGCCGAGTAGCGGCGAGTGATCGGCGGCGTCGAGGTAGGCGGAGAGCTGGCGCACATCGTCGCGCTGCACGGCCCCGCGCTTCACCTCCACCACGTAGACCATCTGCTGCGGGTCATCGGCGAAGATGAGATCGGCGATGAGCCGACGCCCATCGGCGTCGCTGAAGACATGCTGGCGGGCGAGGAGTGAGACCGGCCCATCGAACAGCAGCGCCGGCTGCTCGGCCAGGACGTGCTCGATCTCCTCCTCGAAATCCACGGCGCAGTACTCGCGGTGGATGACTTCGAGCACTACCTGGGCCCTATCGACGCTGAGGCCGCGCACCTGCGCGAGGTCCTCCGGTGAGGCTGCCAGGATGCGCCGGATGGAGCCGAAGCGCTGGAGCAGTCTCCGGGCGAGGGTGAAGCCGACGCCCGGGAGCATCTCGACGACGCGGCGCTGCTCGTCGGCGGGCGAGTCGGCCTTGCGCTTGGCGGCGACGGAGATCTCCGGCACGCCGAACTGCGCGTGGCGCGCCATCATCGTCAGCAGCTCGGCAGTGTCCTCCGGGTCGGTGGTCCGCAGCACGGAGCCGCGGTACTCCATGATGAGCGATGAGAGGGCGCCCCGGACGGCGTTCGGGTGGAGGCTCCCGTACTCGTGGAAGTCGGCGCCCTCGATGGCGAAGATGGGCTCGACCTCCTGGGAGCGGAGGTCGAGGGCGGTGAGGAAGAGCGTCTTCTTCACGATCGCGCGCCCGAACTGCGCCGTGGTGAAGCGCTCAACGATGCGGCCCTCGCCGAGGAGGTAGCGGTCCGGCAGCGGGCGCCAGTCCACCTCGAGAGGGAGGAGCGTCACCTCGACGCCCCGCTCGCGCAGGAGGCGGGCGATAGGGCCGTCAGGGCGGGTGCAGGGGAGGATGGGAGTCGGCTGAGGCATGGCAACCACCGTCTGCGCGCTTCAATCGCTGCCGCTGAGCATCAGGTCCAGCGGGAAGCGGTCCTGCGTGAGCGGCAAGTGGAGCTTGGCCCGGAGGCGGGCAGACTCGAAGATGGCCATGATGATCTCAAGGTCGAGGAGGGCAGAGCCGCCACTGAGTGGGTGTGAGGCGCCCTCGGTCACCATCTTTGCGAACTGCGTGTAACACGCGCGGGCGGTCTCGTCGTGGCCATCCTTCTCCGGGAGGCCCTCGACCGCGCGCCAGCCGCCCTGTTCGTCCTGGATGAGGAGAGGCGGGTTGGCGCCGTCGCCAGGCCGCCACAGACGCCCCCGCGACCCGAAGACCTCGTAGTCACCGTACGCGCGCTTCATCAGCCGCATGTCGCCGCAGAGCAGCTCGACCCGGACACCGGTCGCGAACTCAAAGACGCCGACCGCTCCTGTCTCGACCGCGTGGCCATAGCGGAAGCCGGCGGAGGCGAGCTGCACCGACTGCGGGTTGCGCGCGACCTCGGGGCCGATCTCGCGGTGCAACTGGCCGAAGACCCACGTCACGGGCGCGTCGTCGTTGAGGAAGCGGATCGTGTCAACGAGGTGGGTCGCGTCGCTCAGGAGATCGCCCGCGCAGCTGCCGCGATGGAGTTCGACCTCGCCGATCGCGCCCGCGTCGATTAGGGACTTCATCCGCAGGATCGGCGGGGACATGCGGCGTTGGTGGTTCACGGCAAGGGCGACGCCATGCGCGCGGCAGGCCTCGACCATCGCGCGCCCGTCGCCCAGGCAAGTCGCCATCGGCTTCTCGCAGTAGACGCCGCGCACGCCGGCTTCGGCGGCCTGGATGGTGAGCGCCGCGTGAGTCGCGCAGGGCGTCACGACGACCACGACGTCCGGGTGCTCCGCGCGAAGCGTTTGCGCGTAGTCGGTGTGGACCTCGCCGCAGCCGACGGCCTCGGAGAGGGCCTGTGCGTGCGTCTCGTCGATGTCGCACAAGGCGACCAGCGCGTACTCGGGCAGGGCGCAGATCGTCCTCGCATGCCAGCGGGCCATCGGACCGCAGCCCACAATGGCGGTGCGGAGAGCATCGCTCACGGCGTCACCTCCGGGAGGCTGCGGACAAAGGCGAGGGTCTTCGCGAGACACTCCTCGGGGCCCATCGGGCGCGGCGGGACCATCTCGATCATCATCACGAGGGCTGCCGGGTTCGGCGCGTTCTCGACGAGGATGTCGTACGCCTCGCGGAGGCCGACGTCGCCCTCGCCGAGCACCGCGCCGCCGATCTCGAAGCGCAGGGGGTACGTTTGCTTCTCGGGCCAGACATGGTGGTCCTTGAAGTGCGTGCCGATGGTCAAGGGGGCGGCCGCACGGATCGCGGGGAGGCTCTGTTCGCCGATGAGGTACGTGTTCCCGGTGTCGAGGAAGACGCCGAGGAAGGGCGTCCTCCGGCACAGCTCGACGAGATCGGTCGCATAGTAGTCGCCATGGTTCTCGATGCCGAGGGGACAACCGAACTCGTGGCACGCGTAGGCGATGGGCGCGATGACGGAGGGGAGGCGGTCCATCTGCTCCTGCAGCGAGGGCTCGCGCATGAAGCGATGGTACTTCCCGACGAGCGTGGTCACGATGGGCGCGCGCAGGAGTTCGTGGTACTCGCCAATTGCACGGATCGCGGCGTCGGTCTGGCGCATGATCGCATCATGATCCGCGTCGAGGAAATCGAAGTGCACGCCCGGGACGAGATGGAGGTCATGCTCGGCGAGGTACTCGCCCAGCGCGGCGCGCTCATCGTCGGTCAGGCGCTCGATCTCGTTGAGGCCCACGTGCGCGGCCTGCAAGCCGTTCGCGACGAGCCACTTCAGCCGGCCCATGAGCGAGTCGTCGCCCTGCAGGAACTCCCCGAACCACGGACCGGCGTAGCCCCACAGCATGGCGGCCCTCCCTGTCTCGGCAAACGGTAGCGAGGTGAAATGCGCCGGGAGTGAGAAGACCTCCTTCGAAGGCAGAGAGGCTGGAAACCACGGGATACGCGGAACACACGGAAGGAAGCGGCAACGGCGACGGCGTGCCGGCGGGACGCCCGCGCTCCCAGGTGGACGGCAACGGCTACTCAAAGGGGGCTGGACCGATGGACCGGAGACGCTTCGTGAGCTTGGCGGCTGCGGGTGCGGCGGCGACAGTAGTGCCGCGGCTGTTTCCCAACGGGTTGCGGGCGGAGGATAGGGCGAATGTGCTGTTCATCGCCATCGATGACATGAATGACTGGATCGGGTGTCTGGGCGGTCATCCCGATACGAAGACGCCGAACCTGGATGCGCTGGCGGCGCGAGGGGTGCTGTTCACGAACGCGCACTGTGCGGCGCCGCTGTGCAACCCCTCACGGGCGGCGCTGATGACGGGTCTGCGACCGTCAACGACGGGTGTCTACGACAACAACCAGCCCTTCCGGGAAGCCGCGCCGGAGGCGGTGACCCTCGCGCAGCACTTCCTGGCGCACGACTACCGCGTGGTGGGAGGCGGGAAGATCTTCCACGGAGGCTTCCCGGACCCGGTGTCCTGGCAGGAGTACTTCCCCTCGATGACGAGGACGCAGCCGGGCGACCCCATGCCGCCGAGCCGGCCGCTGAACGGCATCCCGAACGCGACGCACTTCGACTGGGGTCCGCTCGAAGTGGCCGACGAGGAGATGGGCGACCGGAAGGTGGCGGACTGGGCGCGGGGGGAGCTGGCGAAGCCGCAGGAGAAGGCCTTCTTCCTGGGCTGCGGGTTCTTCCGGCCGCACCTGCCGTGGTACGTGCCGCGCAAGTACTTCGACCTGTTCCCGGTGGAGTCGGTGACGCTGCCCAACGTGAAGGACGACGACCTGGACGACGTGCCGCCGATCGGGCGGAAGTTCGCGAACCCCAACGGCGACCATCGGAAGGTCATCGAGACCAGTAACTGGCGCAAGGCGGTGCAGGGGTACCTGGCCTCGATCGCGTTCTCGGATGCGTGCGTGGGGCGTGTGATCGAGGCGCTCGACCAGAGCCCGCACCGAGACAACACGATCATCGTGCTCTGGTCCGACCACGGATGGCACCTGGGGGAGAAGCTGCACTGGCGCAAGTTCGCGCTGTGGGAGGAGGCCACGCGCAACGTGTTCATGGTCATCGCGCCGGGCGTCGCCGCTGCAGGGGGACGGTGCCCGCGCCCGGTGAGCCTGATGGATGTGTACCCGACGCTGATCGACCTGTGCGGGCTGACACCGCGAGAGGGACAGGAGGGCCAGACCCTCATGCCGCTGCTGCGCGACCCGAACACCTCGCGGGAGACGCCGGCGGTCACCACGTACCTGCAGAACAACCACTCGGTGCGTTCCGAGCGCTGGCGCTACATCCGCTACAGCGACGCAACCGAGGAACTGTACGACCACGACGCGGACGAGCTTGAGTGGACCAACCTGGCCAGCGATCCGAAGTACGCGGACGTGAAGGCCGAGCACGCACGGTGGCTGCCGAAGGTCAACGCGGACCCGTCGCCGCACGCAAACCGGGGGACGGAGTGAGGCACGGCAGCAAACCACGGAACAGACGGAATACGCGGAAGGGAACGGCGGCAAGGCTATGCTTGCGCTGGCGCTGATCACGGCGGGTTCGAGTGTTGCCCAACCGGGAGGACGTGCCATGTCGCCCTGGATCGAACAGGTTCTGAACGTACCCTACGCGCAGGATGAGGCGCCCAAGGAACCGGTGCTGCAGCTCCTGTACCAGCAGTTCGAGGAACTCGAGCGTGATCAATCGATCCTCCATACGCCGCTGAGGATTGGGCAGCAGGCCTTCGAGCACGGGTTGGGCACGCACGCGAAGAGCCACGTCCGCGTGTACTCGCCGGAGCCGATGGCGAGGTTCAGTGCGTGGATCGGCGTGGATCACAACGAGCGGACGCGAGGGGGCGCGGGGTCGATCGTGTTCCGGGTGGAGGCGGGAGGAACGGAGGTCTATCGGTCACGAGTGATGCGAGGAGGTGAGGAGGCGGAGAGGATTGAGGTGGACCTCGGCGGCGCCCACGTGCTGAACCTGTTCGTGGAGGATGGCGGTGACGGGCCGCCGTGCGACCATGCGGACTGGGCCGAGGCGGTCATCGAGACGCAGGGAGGGAGGAAGCTCAGGCTCGATGAGATTGCCGATGGTGCGGTGCCGACACCTCGCTCGCGCTACCCGTTCTCGTTTCGGTACGGCGATCGGGCGAGTGATGAGGTGCTGGGCGAGTGGAAGGCGACGAAGGCGACAGAGAAGCTAGACGAGGCGCGGACCCGGACGCTGACGACGTGGACGGACCCGGCGACGGGACTGCGCGTGGAGTGGACGGTGGTCCAGTACGCGGACTTCCCGGCGGTCGAGTGGATGCTGCACTTCGAGAACACAGGCGATGCGGACACCGCCATCATCAGCGACGTGCAGGCGCTGGACCTCGCGCTGACGACGCCCCTGCAGGGGCCCGTTCCATATCGGCTGCATGCCGCGCGCGGCGGCACACCCGACCCGCAGCAGTTCGAGCCGCACGTGTACGACCTGACGGATGCGGGAGCCGTGGCGCTGGGTTCGGGGAATGGGCGGTCCTCGACGAACAACATGCCCTTCTTCAAGGTGGAGGGAGGAGATGGATCGCTCGTAGCCACGGTAGGATGGTCGGGATGCTGGAAGGCCACGTTCGACTGCCCGGACCATCAGACGCTCGCGATGCGCGCGGGCACGGAGCTGACGCACTTCCGGCTGCATCCGGGAGAGCAGGTGCGTTCGCCGCGCATTCTGCTGCTGCACTGGCCGGGCGATGCGCTGGAGGCGAGTGCGCAGTTCCGGCAACTCGTGTACAGGCACTACTGCGCGAGGCGGGAGGACGACGGCATGCCGGCTGGAACAGCCTGTCAGAAAAGTCGTCTGGGAGCACTTTCGAGTACAGGTTCGAGGCCCTGAACTTAGATCGAGAACCAGTCGAAAGGCCCCCTTTTCGGACTTTTCCGACAGGTTGTGGAAGCCCGCGCTCCCAGGTGGACGACAACGGCATGCGCGCTGGGAGCGCGCGGTCCCAGGAAAACGGCACGACGCCGCTGCCGATGCCCTTCTGCAATACGTGCTTCACGCGCGGCGGTGGGTGGCTGAATGAGTGCAATGCCGAGAACCAGGTCTCACTGATCCGGGCGTATGCGCCGCTGGGGCTGAAGGCCCTGCTTACGGATGCGGGGTGGTTCGAGGGCGGGTGGCCGAGCGGCGCGGGGAACTGGAACCCGCGGAAGGACGCGTACCCGGAGGGCATGGGGCCGGTTGCGGCGGCGGCGAAGGCGGAGGGGATGATCTACGGGCTGTGGTTCGAGCCGGAGCGCGTGGTCGCCGGCACGACCGTCCATCGCGAACATCCCGACTGGTGCCTCGCCGCTCATGACGGGCCGAATGGGACGTATCTGCTGAACTTCGGCCTGCCGGAGGTTCAGGCGTACTTCTTCGACATCGTGAGGGGCTTCATGGAGCTGCCGGGGTTCCGCGTGTATCGGCAGGACTTCAACATGGACCCGCTGCCGTATTGGCGCTACAGCGACGCGCCCGACCGGCAGGGCATGACGGAGATGAAGTACATCGAGGGGCTGTACGCTTACTGGGATCGCATCCGCGCGACGTGGCCGGATGCGTTCATGGAGGAATGCGCGAGCGGCGGGCATCGCATCGACCTGGAGACGGTCATGCGGATGCATGCACACCAGAAGACCGACTACTGGTTCGACAACGATGTGGACCACGCGGCGCTCTGGTCGGTGAGCCAGTATCTGCCGAACAACACCATCGTCGCACACCTGATCCGGCTGGACGACTACTCGTTCGACTCGACGATGGCGTCGTCGTTATGCCTGGGCTGGATCGCCGACGCGCCGGACTTCGACGCGAAGCGCGGCAAGGAGCTGCTGGACCAGTACAACGGCCTGCGGCACCTCCTCGTCGGCGCGTGGTATCCGCTGCTCCCATACACGCGCGACCCGGAGAAGTGGGTCGCGATGCAGTTCCATCGCCCGGACCTCGACGAGGGGATGATACTCGCCTTCCGGCACGCGCAGAGCCCGTACCGGACGGTGGAGGTGAGGCTCCATGGGTTGAAGGCGGAGCAGAGCTATGAGCTGACGTGGGTGGAGAGCGGGAAGAAGGAGAGCGTCGAGGGAGCGAGGTTGATGGGGGGATGGGAGTTGGCGATCGCGGAGAGGCCGGGGTCGGAACTCGTCACATACCGGCCGCAGTAGATGCGTCGGCCGCTTCCCAAAGCATCGTGCGAGCAGGGGGAGCGGACGCCTGTGCCGAAATAGGCGCTCCCCGCGCACGTGGGGTAGCGCTGCGACCGGCAGCGGAGAGGGAGTGACCTGGCAGTGATCATCGATGCTCACATGCACGTCTGTCCGCGAGTCGGCGGCACGGATGACCGGTTGCCGTACCAGGCGCGCGCCTATGGGCAGGCGGAGGGGGCGAAGGGCCTGGTGCAGCTTCTGCCGCCCTCTTTCGAGCGGACCGACAGTCCGCCGGAACTCGCGCTCGCGCACATGGACTGGATCGGCGTGGATCGCGCGTTCCTCGTCCAGGGGCCGATGTACGGCTATCACAACAAGTACGTCGCGGGCGCGGTGAACCGCTACCCGGACCGGTTCTTAGGGTTCGCCATCGTCGATCCCACGCAGGGGCAGCCGGCGGCGGAGGAGCTGGCGGAGTGCCGGGAGCGCGGGCTACGGGGTCTGAAGATCGAGTGGCCGGGGCTGCGCGGCATGGCGCCCTCGGCGCGCCTCGGCGGCGAGCAGGAGTGGATCGTCTGGCGCAAGGCGCAGGAGCTGGGGATGATCCTGTACCTGCATACGCTGCCGGGGAAGGAGCAGGTGGAGGACGTGAGGCGCATCGTCGGTGACCTGGGGCTCACCGTCGTGATCGCGCACCTGGGCAACGCGCCACACGAGGGCTGGGAGGAGCAGGTCGGGCTCGCGCAGGAGGGCCGGGTCTACCTGAGCTGCTCGGCACTCCCGTTCGCCACCAAGGAGGACTTCCCCGCGCCCAAGGCCCGCGACCTGCTGAAGCACGCGGTCGAAACGGTCGGCGCGGAGAAGATCATGTGGGGGTCCGATTACCCGGGCACGCTCACGCGCTTCACGTACCCGCAGACCCTCGAATGGGTCCGGAGCTACTGCACCTTCCTCGAGCCGGAGCAGATGGCCGCGATCCTGGGTGGCACGGCGGAGAAGGTGTCTGAGGGGCTGTGGAGGTAACGGCCTTCCCTACCCCCCTGCCCCCCTTCCTTCAGAAGGGGGGAACGACGAACGACAACGCACAACGCAAGGTGTTTCCCCCTTCTGAAGGAAGGGGGGCAGGGGGGTAGGGCCATCAACACTGCAGGCTTCGCTCACGTTGACATCACCCCGCCGATCGGGTGCACGATGCAGGGCTATGCGGCCCGGACGCACGCGGCGACCGGGGTCGCGGATCCGCTGTACGGCCGGACGATGGTGCTGGAGAGCGCGGGGGAGCGGATCGCGGTCGTGGGGACGGATCTCATCGGGATCGACCTCGAACTCGCGAACGCGGTGCGTGAGATCGCCGAGCGGGAGTGCGGGATTCCGTCCGAGGCGATCATGGTCGGTGGATCGCACACGCACTGGGGGCCGGCGATTCGGCCGGTGGGTTACCTGCCCGACCAGGATGCGTTCGTGCGGCCCGAGTATGCGGATGAGCTCGCGCTGAAGCTTGGAATGTCGATTGTGCTCGCCGACCGCCGCCGCGTGCCGGCGCGGATCGGGGTGGGCGCGGGTTGGAACCCGCTGATCAGCTTCAACCGGCGGCCGGTCGCTGATACCGGGAAGTGCGAGACCGCCTTCCGGCTGGATGAGGACATGGCCATGTGGGCGGCCGCAGAGGGTGCGCGGCAGGCGGTTGAGGCGATGGGCCTCACGGGCGTGGGGGCGACGCCGCTGCAGCCGCGTCCGCCGCGGCCGGATAGCGACCTGGCAGCGCTGAAGTGGGGGCCGACCGATCCGCAAGTACCGCTGGTGCGCGTCGAGGGTGAGGGCGGGACACTCGGCGGCGTCGTGTCGTTCGCGTGCCATCCGGTCTGCGGGGCGGGCGAGGAGACCTTCTACGACTTCTCCGCCGACTACCCGGGCGCGATGCAGGCGCTGCTGACGCAGAGCCTCGGGTGTCCGGTCCTCTTCGGCCTCGGCTGCGCAGGCAACCAGGTGCCGGTCGTACGAGGGCCAGGATCGAGGGAGAGGGTCGGGCGGTCGCTGGCCGCGGAAGTGCTGCGCGTGTGGGAGAGCGTCGGTCTGCGCGAGGACGCGCCGCTCGGCGCGAAGCGCGTCGCCTTTGAACTGCCGATCAAGGACTTCGCTGCGATGGAGCGACCCGAGGGTGAGGACAGCCAGTCGCGCTACATCCGGCATCTCATCGACAAGCACGCGGACGAGACGCACGTGCCCGCCGAGGTGCAGGCCCTGCGGATTGGCGACATGGCGCTCATCAGCCTGCCGGGCGAGATCTTCGTCCAGATAGGCCACGAGATCAAGCGCCGCTCGCCCTTCCCGCTCACCATGCCCGTGACGTGCGCGAACGGGGGTCTCGGGTACATCGGGACGCCGGAGGCGTACGGTCAAGGCGGGTACGAGGTGACGTGGAACATCGCGTGCCCGGAGTCAGAGGAGGCGTTGGTCGAGGCGGCAGTGACGGCGCTAAGCGGCGTTCCCTGAGCCTCGCGTCTATCAGACCCCACGGCGAACAAGGGACAGTCCTCGTCCCGCCAAGGCGGGACGGGACAGTCCCTGACGGCTTGGCTACCACCGCATGAGCGCCGGGCGGAAGGTCCAGGACTGCCAGCGCGCGAGGTTGGCCAGGAAGGTCGGCTCGAAGCCCTCGGGGTAGGACCACGAGTTGAAGCGCGTCTCCCGGAAGCACTGTGCCTCGACGATGGCGGGGAGGGCGGGGCCGGGCGAGAGGCTCCAGGACTCCTGCTCGGCCGCGGTGAGTTCGTGGACGGCGAGGCGCAGGACATCGGCGGGACCGAGATCGAGGCCGTTCACGGTCACCTTGGCGGGGAGTGCGCCTGTCCTCTCGATCGCCTCATCCACCAATCGGTACGCGGCGTAGGTCACGGGCACCGGCACGATGGTCCGCTCGCTCAAGGCGTGGGGCTCGCTGAGCGGGCCGAGCGGGCGGCGTAGGGGGATGGGCGTGCCGTCGCCTGCGTCCGGCCGGCTGAGCATCCACACGAGGGCCGCCAGCGCGTCGGCCGGCGAGAGCGTGGTCTCATCGAGCGTCACGTACGTGAGCTGCTCCGCAATCTGAATGGCGATGTCGAGCAGGTCCTCGAGCGCCAGCCACTGCATCGCCGGCTCTTCGCACGCAGCGTTGACTTCGGCGTACGTGGTAGGCGTCAGGTCAGAGCGTGAGGCGACCCACTCCAGGCAGCGGTCGGTCTCCTGCATGAGGCGCTCGACCTGGGCGGGAGTGTAGAGCTTGCTCGGCGGGCGGAGCTGATGCGGCTCGGTGGTGCGGCCGGCGCGGTAGTCGTCCCACTGCTCCTGCCCCCACCAGGTCTCGGCGCCCCAGCGGCACGGGTGGCCGAATACGTAGATGAACCCCTCGCCACCCTTCTCCTCCAGGCGCTGCTCGAACTCGCGCGTGAAACGGGCGAAGAGGTCCTCGTCGGCGGACTCGGGCTGCACGGGGACGACGTGCATCGCGCGACGGACGCAAAGCTGGCCCATGTACCACACGGGCATCCCGTCCGGCGTGCCATATAGCGACCCCGTCCAACTGCCGATGCCAAGCTGCCGCAGCGCATGGACGGCCTGGGGCGCCCAGTTGCACTCGCCCTGACACCACGTGACCGGGAACTGGTCGAAGATCGTCGCGACATCCTGCACGCCGCGCGCCTCGATGCGCAGCAGCTCCGCGAGCCCCGCCTCCCAACCCAGCTCCTCGCAGTAGACCGCCTGCGGCCGAGGGAAGTGGCCGTGCGTGTCGTTGTGGTAGCTGATCTCGTGGCGCGCAAGGGCGTCGATCACGTCCTTCCGCCCGCGCCGCCGCAACGCCCGCGCGCGCTCCGCAACCGTGTAGAACGACGCGACGAGACCGTGCTCCTCGTGCAGCTCGGCCAGCCGCTTCACGATGTCATCGGTCTCGGGAGTTACCCAGTCCTCGTTGTCGTAGGCGAAGAAGACGCGCATGGCACACCGTCCTTTGGCGAGTGTCGGGCTCGGAAGCCCGACCTACGAGTAGGTCTACTGGGCGAGTGCGAGTTTGGTTGGGCACTCGGCTGGGAGGTAGCGGACCGGGATGTCGGGATAGCGATCCGCGAGGTGCTGAGCCAGGGCACGGAGGGACGGGGCCTCCGAGACGCCGTGGTCGATCAGCAGCAACGCCAAGCCCACGTCCTCGCCCCACGACAGCTCGCGCCAGCGCGTCAGCTCCGTGAGCAGCACCGCATCGGCGCCGCGGTCGCGGTACTGCGCCAGCACCTCCGTGCCGCCGACAATCGCCCCGGTGCCGATGCCGACGCGCTCGATGGGCCGTGCGTCATCGCCGACGTACTCGACCCAGTGCTGGCCGAGCGGCGAGAGCTTCGTCGCCACCTCCTCTGCGAGCGCGGCGAGAGGGCGCGGCTCGATTGTGTAGATGCGGCGGAAGGCGTCCGTCTGCTCGAACTCGCAGCCGCCGAGCCCGAGCCACGTCGCCCAGCTATCCTGAATGCCGAAGCCGGGCATCTGGTCGAGCATGTCGTGGCAGCGGATCACCACCATGCCGGTCTCCGCGAGCCACGCTTCCTTCCGCTTCCGGTCCTCCTCGGTGCCGCCGACCGGGCGCTCGGTGTGATCCCAGAAGGTCGGCTCGTGGGTGACGAACGCATTGAGGCCCTGCTCGTGCGCGGCCTTCAGCGTCGCCGACCGGCTCAT
>Ga0194112_10003962_pt1 | contig 20458 bp, 10 predicted proteins | sample TA2MahC400mmetaG_FD_146191 | JGI IMG/M metagenome (GOLD analysis project Ga0194112, IMG submission 146191) | Freshwater microbial communities from Lake Tanganyika, Tanzania - TA2015016 Mahale Deep Cast 400m | ecosystem: Environmental > Aquatic > Freshwater > Lake | place: Tanzania: Lake... | reverse complement strand
TGCGCGGCCCGGTGCTGCCGCAGCGGGCTCGTCGCGCCGTTCCCCCGGCCGCGCCGCAGATGATTGCACGCCCCGGCCCGCCCCCCTATAATGAAGCGCTGGGTGGGCGGCAAAGGAGGGCGCCGGCAGTGCCGCGAGACATCCCCGTCGGAAACGGCAACTTCCTCATCTGCTTCGATTCCGACTACCAGATCCGCGACGTTTATTTTCCGTACGTCGGGCAGGAGAACCACGCGGGATGGGGGCCCTGCCGCTTCGGCGTCTGGACCGACGGACAACTTGCCTGGACTTCCGACCCCGGCTGGCAGAAGACGCTGAAGTACCTCAAGGACACCCTGGCCACCGACGTGGCGCTCCTCGCAGAGGGCCTGCGCGTGCGCCTGCGGTGCAGCGACGCCGTCGATTTCAACCGCAACGTCTTCCTGAAGCGCATCGAGGTGACGAACCTGGGCGACCATCGCCGCGAAGTGCGCCTGTTCCTTCAGCAGGACCTCTCGATGTACGGCACGAAGGTGGGCGACACGGCCTACTACGACCCGCGCCTGTCGGCCGTGGTGCACTACCGCGGGGCGCGGTACCTGATGGCGTCGTTCTCGCGCAGGGGACCCGACGGCAAAGACCGGCACGGCCTGGACATGTTCGCCACCGGCACGTGCGGTTTCCGCGGCGCAGAGGGCACCTGGCGCGACGCCGAGGACGGCGCACTCTCCGGCAACCCCATCAGCCAGGGCGCGGTTGACTCGACCATCGGCCTGGCGGCCACGCTGGAGCCGGGCGCGTCGGAAACCGTTTACTACTACCTTGCGGCCGCGCAATCGTACGATGAACTGCGCGGCCTGCACGAGATCATCAAGGCCCGCTCCCCTGCCGCCATGCTCGATCGAACCATCGGCTACTGGCGGGCCTGGGTGAACGGCCCGGCCCACAACTTCGGCAACCTGCCGCCCAAGGTGCAGGACCTGTTCAAGCGCAGCCTTCTTGTGATCCGCAGCCAGATAGACAACCGCGGGGCGGTCATCGCCGCCAACGACTCCGACGTCATGCAGTTCTCGCGCGACACCTACTCATACATGTGGCCGAGGGACGGGGCGCTGGTGTCCCACGCCCTGGACCTGGCGGGTTTCCCCGACGTCTCCCGCCGCTTCTACACCTGGTGCCGCGACGTCCTGACCGAAGAAGGATACCTTCTGCACAAGTACAACCCCGACGGCACGCCCGCCTCGTCGTGGCATCCGTGGGTTGTGGACGGTAAGCGGCGCCTGCCCATCCAGGAAGACCAGACGGCCCTGGTCCTGTGGGCGCTGTGGCGGCACTTCTGGATTTACCGCGACGTGGAGTTCGTCCGGCCGCTCTACCACCCGCTGGTGTGCAGGGCCGCCGACTTCATGGTGAACTTCCGCGACGCCGAGACGCACCTGCCCCGGCCGTCATACGACCTGTGGGAGGAACGCTACGGCATCCACACGTACACCACCGCCGCCGTGTACGGCGGGCTGATGGCGGCGCGCAACTTCGCCCAGACGTTCGGCGACCACGAGCGGGCCGAGCGCTACGGCCAGGCCGCCGTCGAGGTCCAGGGCGCCATGGCCAGGCACCTGTGGAGCGAAAGCCTCCAGCGGTTCATCCGGCGCCTCGTGCCCGCCGACTCCGGCGGCTGGGAGGTCGATGCCACCATCGACTCCAGCCTGTTCGCACTGGTCAAGTTCCACCCCTTCGAGGCATCCGACCCGCGCATGGTCTCCACCATGGACGCCGTTTCGAAGGGCCTCTGGGTGAACACCCCGGTCGGCGGCGTCGCCCGCTACCAGAACGATACTTACCACCGCGCGTCCAGCGACAAGCGCGCCGTGGCCGGCAACCCGTGGTTCGTCTGCACTCTCTGGCTGGCCGACTATCTTGTGGCGCGCGGCACAACGGTGGAGGAACTTAAAGCAGCCGTCCCGATCTTCGAGTGGGTCGCCAGCCGCGCACTCGCGAGCGGCGTGCTGGCCGAACAGGTGGACCCGTACACGGGCCGGCCGCTTTCCGTCAGCCCGCTGACGTGGAGCCACGGCACGTTCGTCCTGGGCCTCATGGAGTACCTGCACCGGTTGGAGGACCTGCACCGGTGCCCGACGTGCGGCCGGAGCGTCTTCCGCATGGACCGCGGCGGGCGGCACCAGATCCGCAGCCACTCCTGGCTGGAGGCGCACCAGGTCTCCGAGACCGACGAGCAGACGCCCGACCTGGTGACCACGGGCACATTCAACGACAACGGCCGCCGCATCACGCTCTCTGTGAACTCCCGCGACTGCGTGGGTTGCGGCGTGTGCCTGGCCCGCTGCCAGCCGCGCATCTTCGAGATGTGCAACGACAAGTCCTTCATCAGCGTCCGCCGGCTGGCCGCCTGCACCCTCTGCCGCGAGTGCCAGACATATTGCCCCATCGGCGTCATTCAGGTGGACGTCCAGGGCGAGGCCCGGCCGGGGCCGTAGCGGCAGCACGATCGTTGCCCGGCGGGCATCCCGGTCGGCAGAGAATAGCCTTTTCCCCGCACGGGTCCCCTGATACGATACACTGAGATGAGGCAGAACCGGCCGAGGAGCAAGACGATGGGCCTGACAAAAGTAACCGCGAAACTTACGGCCCTCGCCAAGCCGGCCAAGTCGTATGAGACCGTGTTCCTAGTCGATACCGGCGCGGCCGATTCCATGGCGCCGTCAGACGAACTGGAGAAGATTGGAGTCCGAAAAGAGGGCAAGATGTCCTATGAATTGGCCGATGGCACGGTCAAGGAATACCCCTTCGGACTTGTCCGCATTGAATTCATGGGCGAGACAACCGCCGGCCGAGTCATCTTTGGAGAACCGGGCTGTGGACCCCTGCTGGGGGTGACGGCCCTGGAGTCCGTTGGCATCATGGTTGACCCCGCCCGTAAGACCCTCAGACGTTTGCCGGCCATTCCGCTGAAGCAGCGGACCGTTTCAGAGCCGCGACCGTAAGGGAGCGGTGCCGCCCCAATTGCGCGGCGGGTCTCCGCGGATTCGCGCGCCGTCATGACGCGCCGAGAGCCGACGATGCACCTTGACGCCGTCACCCTGCGCGACCGCGACCGCTCGCTCGCCGCGGAGTGGCTCCTCGCCGACGGGGCGGGCGGATACGCTTCATCCACCGTGCTTCTGTGCGGCACGCGGCGCTATCACGGCCTTTGGGTGCCCGCGCTGAATCCGCCGGTTGACCGCCGCGTCATCCTCAGCCACCTGGAAGAGCGCCTGGTGCCCCCCGGCGGCGACCCTACGCTGCCCGCGTACCTCTCGACCACGGAGTACGGCGGGGGTTTCTTCCCCGACGGCACGCCCTTTGCGGAATCGTTCGACTCCGAGCCGCTGCCGCAACTCGTGTCGCGGGCCGGCGGCCTCGTGGTCCAGCGCGAGGTGCTCCTGCTTCCCGGCGGCGACGGCGTCTGCCTGACGTACCGGGTGCGCGGCCAGGGACGGTGGACGCTCGACCTTGCGCCGATGCTGGCCCTGCGGCCGCTGCATGCGCTGGCGCACAGCCACGGCAACTTCCGCGCCGAGCGGCTCGACCGCGCGTGCGGGCTGCGGTGCCTCGTGGAGGGGCTGCCGGGCGTGTTCCTCTGGATGGACGCGCCGACGTACATCGAGGCGCCGGCGCGGGCCGCCTCGCGGCCGACCGCGTCGGCCACCGTCGCTCCGGTCTGGTACTACGGCGTGCTGCGGCGGGTCGAGCGCCAGCGCGGTTTCGACTGCCACGAAGACGTGCTGAATCCGGGCCACTGGACGGTTTCCGCCGAGGGGTCCGCCGAGTGGCACGTCTTCTGTTCCTTCGAGCCGCCCCACCCGATTGACGCGGCGGCCGCGCGGCAGGCGCTCCTTGCGCGGCAGGCGGCGCTGTCGGCCCGGGCGGGCGCGGCCAAGGACGAGCGGCTGTCGCGGCTGGCACGGGCGGCCGACGCCTTCATCGTCCGCCGCAGACTCGGCCAGGAGGACCTCGCCACCATCATCGCCGGCTACCACTGGTTCGGCGACTGGGGCCGCGACGCCCTCATCGCCCTGCCCGGCCTGGCGATGGAGTCCGGCCGCCTGGACGTGGCCGAGAAGGTCCTCCGCGCCTTCGCCGCCGCCGCGCGCGAGGGCCTCGTCCCGAACTGCTACGCCGAAGACACCGGACGCCCGCTCTACAACACGGTCGACGCCAGCCTGTGGTTCATCCAGGCGGCGGCCGCCTACGCGCGCCACGGCGGACGCGACGACTTCCTGCGCGGGCATCTCTGGCCCGTCGTCGCGCAAGTCTGCGATTGGTACCGCGCTGGAACCGGTTACGGCATCCACGCCGACGCCGACGGCCTCATTACGGCCGGCTCCCCGGACACGCAACTGACGTGGATGGACGCCACCAGCCGAGGCAAGCCCGTCACGCCGCGACACGGCAAGGCCGTAGAGATCAACGCCCTCTGGCTTTCGGGCCTGGCGCTGGCGCGCCAGTTGGCTGCGCGCCTGAACGTGCCGCCGCCGGGCGCCGCGGAGGGCCTCGACGCGGCCCGCGCCGCGTTCGGAAAACTCTTCTGGAACCCGCGCGCCAGGTGCCTGTACGATTGCATCCGGCCCGACGGCGCGGCCGACCCGTCGGTGCGGCCGAACCAGGTGTTCGCCGTCGGCCTGCCGCACGCCCCGCTTGCCGGCGAGCGGGCCCGCGCGGTGGTCCGCGCCGTCCGCGAGAAACTTCTCACGCCGCGCGGCCTGCGGACCCTGGCCCCGAACGATCCGGCCTACCGCGGCCGGTACGCCGGCGGGGCTGACGAGCGCGACGCCGCTTATCACCAGGGGACGGTATGGCCGTGGCTCCTGGGGCCGTACGTGGACGCCGCATTCGCCGTGGAGGACCCGCGGTGCGCCCGCGGCGAGGCGCAGCAGATACTGGACGGCCTCCTGGACTCGATGGAGGAGGCGGGCCTGGGCCAGATAGGCGAGGTCTTCGACGGCGACCCGCCGCACCGCCCCGGCGGCTGCATCGCGCAGGCCTGGAGCGTTGCGGCGGCCATACATATATGGAAACTCCTCGAATCAACCGGAGGCCTCGGGTGAGGCATTGCGGATTGCCGATTGCCGATCGCGGAGTTCGAGCCGCGGGCGTAAGCCCGCGGGCGTCCGCCTTGGCGCGAAAATGCCCGCGACCTTACGTCTGCGCGGCGGGTCTCCTGACCCGCCGCGCGGGGCCGGGGCGTAAGGCCCGCCCTCTCGCGTTAACCGGCAGCAAGGACACGCTCAAGCCCGCGCGTCATGGCCGCCTCGGAGGGCCGGCCTTGCGGGCTGTTTCATCGCGGCGGGTCGGGAGACCCGCCGCGCAAAGCAGCGCCGTAGTATTGGCCGCGTGGCTTCTGATTTGCGCAAGCCTGCCCTCCCTGGCCGCCGAGCCAATCGAAATCACCGCTTCGCTCGACCTCACCAACGGCTGCGCCCGGCCCGGGGCGTACGTGCCCGTGCGCCTGAAGGCGACGAACCCGGCGGACCGCGCGGCGGCGGAGGTCCGCGTGGACCCCGGCGGACCGGTCGACACGGTCGCCCCGTGGCCGCTCGGACCGGGCGCGGGCGGCGAGACGGTCGTGCCGGTCTTCTACGCCGGCGGAGAACTGCGCCTGGCGCTGGAGTTCCGCGACGCCGCCGGCCGCACCGTGACGGAAGCCCGCCTCGCGCCCCTTGCCCCGCGCGTTCTCGGGCAAGACACGGCGCTCGTCTCCATCGGGCCGGGCGACCCGGAGCCCGACCCGTCCTGGCAGGAGGGGCTGCTGAGGGCGCTCGGCGCGGAGTCGCTCGTTTTCGTACGTCAGCCGCCCGAGGCCTTCGCGCTCTCGCGGCGGTGCGGCCTTCTGGATGCGCGCGTGCAGTATGACCCGTCGGGCAAGAAGCCCACGGCCGTCTTGCTGCGCCGGCCCCGGCAGGAGGCGCCGGAGTTGGTCCAGCCGGAGGTCTATCGGCTTTTCGGCTCGCGCCTGTGGTCGGCGGCGCAGCGGTTGCGGCTGTGGCTCTGGCTGGCGGTCTTCGCGCTGGCGGCGGGAGCGGCAGCCCTGGCGCTCTGGCGGCGTGCACTCGTCGGGGCCGCCGTCCTGATTGCGCTGGGCGCTGCCGCCGGGGTCGCCTTGTGGTCCTTCGGCGGCCTCCGCGCCGCCGCGACGATCGAGGCCCGCGTATTCCACGTGGAACCCGGTCGGCCCGAGGTGGGCCTGGAGCACCTGGCGTGCCTTGAGTCTCGCGGCGGGGCCGCCGCACGGTTCGTCGCGGAGCAGACCGACGGCCGCCCCCTGCCCGTGCCCGTGCTGGCCGCTTCGGAAGATCTTTTTCGACCGCTCTTTACGCTGCACGCGGGGACCGATGAGCGGGTGCAGGCCCGCGCCGGCCGCGCGCTGGTCCGCACCCTCGGCCTGACCGCGCCGCCCGCCGGGCTGCCGCTGGAAAAAGGCCGCGCGCCGAGCATTGCCGTCGTTGCGCGGCGGGCGGATTACGTCGCGGGCCTGGTGGTCAACGGCAACCGCGCTTCCGACGCATCCGGCCACACGCAGACGCTCGACGCCTGGGCCGCCAAGTGGCGGGCCTCGGCCGACGCCGACCTCGCCTACGCCGGCCGCAGCCTGGCCTGGTGGGACCGCCATCGCCGCGGCGGCCAGGAATCCGCTGTGCTCGTGTGGTGGCGCGACGCCCCCGCCGGACCGTCCGATGACGGCCTGCGCCTTCCCGCCCTGGCCGTTTACCCCGCCAGGTAGCAGTCCCCCCCGCGCGCCACGTGGCACGGCCGGCTTGCCCGGCCGTGGCGAAGCGTTTGCAACCTGCGTGGGGTGTCCCCACCCGCCGCGCAGGCTGCCGGGGCGTCGCCCCGGCCCACGTGTCGCGGGGGCCCACGGCGCCCGAGCGTAGCCGCCGCTTCGCAGCGGCGGCTCGACCGTCGGCACACGCGCCGGGGTGCATGGAATTGTTGCTGCGCCGATTTCCCCTTGCTAGCATACGCGGCATGACCCGTCGGACATGGGCAGCGGCGATTTGTTTCCTGCCGGCCGCGCTTCTGGCTGCCGCGGCGGCGGCGCAGGCCGGGGCCGCGACCGCCGCGACCGAGATATCGCCGCCCGCCGCAGCCGAGCCGATAGCCGCCGCGCCCGCTGCGCCCGATGACTGGGGTCCGCCCGGCGCGGGCCTTGCGGCGCGATTGGCCGTCGAGGGCGAGGTTGCCGCGGGCGGGCCGGTGCGCATCACCGTGTCGCTCCGCAGCGCCGCCGGGCAGGCGGTGACCCTGCCCCCGGCGGGGGACGTCTGCGGCTGGCTCCTGGCGGCCCAGACGACGCCCGGCTCGAAGAAGGCGTATTACAGCGACCGTATTTTCTTCGCCAGGGGCGCGGCCGACTGGCCGGCCGAACTGGCGGGCGAGAAGGTCCTTACATTCAAATCCGTCGATGTCTCGTCCGCCGCAGCCTACGGCTCGCAGGACGCGCGCCAACTCCTCACCGCCTACCTCTCGGGCCAGGCCGACCAGCCTCTGCCCAAGTCGGTCGGGAAAATGGGCCAGGTGCTCCTGCCCGGACGGGCCGGCGCGAAGTTCACCGTCTGCCTTTCCGCGGCGGGCGGCAAACCGGGGCTCGTCACGACCAACATGGCCGAGTTTCTCGTCGGCCCGCCCGACTTAAAGACGCTCTCCCCCGAGGCCCGCACGGCCTTCGAGGCCGACCTCATGAAGCAGTTCGACCGCGACGCATGGTCAGGCCAGCAGGCCCACGACACCGCGGTGCGGCTCGGCAGGGACATGCTCCCAGCCCTGGCGGCAGCAGCGCTGGAGGAAGACCGCCCGCCGCACGCCCGGCTGTGGCTGGCCACGGCCCTGGCCGACATCCCGGACGAGCGCTCCGTGGACGCACTCATCAAACTCCTCGACTCTCCCGTGCAGGGCGTCCGCTATGTGGTGGCCTACCACGGACCCAAGCAGAGAAGTGCGCGCCTGGACAAGGCCATCATCGAGAAGGCCCGGACGGCCGACGAGGCGGGCGTCGCCACGTGGGCCCTGCTGGGGTTCATGGTTCATCGCGCGGCGGTGCCGGAGGAGGTCCTCCGGGCGGGGCTGGAGAGCGACTCGCCGCAGGCCAGGGCGCGGGCCGCAGAGGTCCTGGCGCGGCACGCCGGCCCGGAGAACATCGCGCGGCTGACGGGGCTCCTGGGCGACAGGGACGAGCGCGTGCGCGGCACGGCCGCCGGCATGCTCGCGAAGTCGAAGGTTCACACGCCGCCCGTCCTGGGGGCGCTTGTCAAGGCCCTGGACCTGCCCGGCGAGAACGCACGGCGGCGCATCTGCGACGCTCTGTCGGAACTGACGGGTCAGGCCCGCCCGTACGACCCCGCCGCCGACGCGGCCGCGCGCGAGAAAACCATCGCCGCCTGGAAAGAGTGGGGCGCGAAGCAGGGCGCGAAGTAGCATTGCGCGCCGTTACCGGCGGCGCGCCAACATTCTTCTCGTGGGTGCCATGCTTTCGCAAGCGAAAGCATGGCGCGTGCACCGTCACAGGAGGTCTCGACCATGAAACGCATCGCACTGGCAATCATCCTCGCACTGGCCGGCGGCTGCGCAATGCCGCACAGCGGCACGGCCTTCAAGGACGACGTGGCCTTCCTCCAGAAACACGGCGGCGTGATCGTGCTGGCCGACGGCCCGGCCCAGGTGGCCCTCGTGCCGGCCTTCCAGGGCCGCGTGATGACCAGCACGGCTGAGGGGCCGGACGGCCTCAGTTTCGGCTGGATCAACCGCGACCTCATCGCCTCCGGCAAGACGCTCCAGCACATGAACCCCTACGGCGGCGAGGACCGCTTCTGGATGGGCCCGGAGGGCGGCCAGTTCGCCATCTTCTTTGCGAAGGGCGCGGCGTTCGACCTCGCCCACTGGTTTACGCCCGCCGCAATCGACACCGAGCCGTTCGACGTGGCCGCCATCGGCCGCACGTCGGCCACTTTCCGCCGCCGCATCCAGTTGGCGAACTACTCCGGCGCGAAGTTCGACGTTGACGTGCGGCGGCAGGTGCGCCTCCTGCCGGCCGACGAGGCGTGGCGAAAACTCGGCCTGGCGCCGGCGGCCAGCGTCCGCATGGTGGCCTACGAGTCGGTCAACACCATCACGAACGCCGGCCAAGAGGCGTGGCGCAAGGACACGGGCCTGCTGTCCATCTGGATTCTGGGCATGTTCAACCCCTCGCCGCAGGCGACGGTCGTCATTCCCATCAAAGATGGGCCCGACGCGGAACTGGGGCCGGCCGTCAAGGACGATTACTTCGGCAAGGTTCCCGCCGACCGCCTCGTCGTCAAGGGCGGGGCCGTGTACTTCTCGGCCGACGGCCAGTGCCGCTCGAAGATCGGCATCGGCCCGAAGCGCGTCAAGCCCGTCATGGGCAGTTACGATGCCGCCAACCGCGTGCTGACGCTCGTGCAGTTCACCCTGCCGCCGGGCGCCACGGATTACGTCAACTCGATGTGGCGGATGCAGGAGGACCCGTACGGGGGCGACGTGGCCAACAGTTACAACGACGGGCCGCCCGCGCCGGGGGCGAAGCCACTCGGCCCGTTCTACGAACTGGAGTCGTCGTCGCCGGCGGCGGCCCTCGCGCCGGGAGAGTCGCTCGATCACATACACCGCACCATACATTTCAGGGGCGAGGAGGCGGACCTGGACGCCATCGCGCGCAAGGCGCTCGGCGTGGGCCTGAAGGACATCGCCTCCGCCCTGCCGCGGAAGTGACGCCCCGCGCCGCGGCGACGCCGGGGCCTCGATCGAGCCACCGCTGTAAAGCGGCGGCTACGCTCGCGCGGCTCAGGGTCACGTTCGAGCCGCCGCTGTAGAGCGGCGGCTACGCTCGCGCGGCGAGTCTCCGCACCCGCCGCGCGGCGGCAGTCCGAGAACCGTTGATCCACTTCGACAGAGGTGAACCATGAGCGAGCCTTCCGACGGTTGCTGCGGCAAACCCGGCTGCTGCGGTCCAGGCCCAAGCCGGCGCGAGTTCCTCAAGTTCATAGGGGCCGGCGCCGCCGCTGCCGCCCTCCCCGCAGAGCCGCCCGCGACGGCCGCCGCGCCCGCCCCGCCACCGCTGGAAGAACTCATCCCCGCCGACAAGGGCCTGGGGGCCGAGTGGCTGGCGTCGCTCACGGCGCGCGGCCAGCCGGCCGTGTACCGCGGCGCGGACCTCAGGTTCATCGGCATGCCCGTGGGCGGCCTGTGCTGCGGGCAACTCTACCTGGGCGGCGACGGCAAACTGTGGCACTGGGACATCTTCAACCGGCACGCCCGCACGGGCGCCGAGCATTACCTGAAGCCGATGGAGCCGTCCTCGCCGCTGGACCAGGGCTTCGCCCTGCGCGTCAAGGCCGGCGGCAAGAGCGAAGTCCGTGCGCTCGACCGCACGGGCTTCCCCGACGTCTCGTTCCGCGGCGAGTACCCCGTCGGGTACGTCGAGTACCGCGACCCGGCCCTGCCGGTGGCCGTGTCGCTGGAGGCGTTCTCGCCGTTCATCCCGCTCAACTTCGACGATTCCAGCCTGCCGGCGACCGTCATGCGGTTCACCGTCACAAACACCGGCCCGCAGGAGGTCGAGGCGGAACTGGCCGGCTGGCTGGAGAACGCCGTCTGCCTGCACTCGGCGCGGCCGGGGACGGGCCTGCGCCGCAGCAGCCTCGTGCCGCCCGAGCGGTGGTTCTTCCTTGACTGCCGCGCAGAGGCGCCGCCCGACCTGCCCGACTTCGGCACGATGGGCATCGGCCTGCTGGAAGCGGCCGACGGCGGCCAGGGGACCTCTTCGGTGCCCGAGGGCGGCAAACGCCCCGAGAACATCTTCGCCGACGCGGGCCTGGCCTCCGACCCGGCCGCCGAGAAGCCGTTCGGGCAGAAACTCTGCGGCGCCGTGGGGCGGCGGTTCTTCCTCGCGCCCGGCCGGTCGGCCGCGACCACGTTCCTGGTGGCGTGGCACTTCCCGAACCTGAAGATCGACAAGACGCAGGGTTCGGGGCGCCACTATGCCGCGCGCTTCAAGTCGGCTTTCGAAGTGGCCGACTACGTGCGGGGAAACTTCGACCGGCTGGCCTCGACGACACGCCTGTGGCACGATACCTGGTACGACTCCACGCTGCCGCGATGGCTGCTCGACCGATCATTCTTAAATACGTCCATCCTGGCGACAAGCACCTGCCAACGCTTCGCCGACGGGCGGTTCTACGCCTGGGAAGGCGTCGGCTGCTGCCCCGGCACGTGCACGCACGTGTGGCACTACGCGCACGCCCCGGCGCGCCTCTTCCCGGAACTGGAGCGGGCCCTGCGCGAGAAGGTGGATTACGGGCTGGCCATGGACGCCGAGAGCGGCCGGATACGCTTCCGCGGCGAGCACAACAACCACTGGGCCGCCGACGGCCAGGCCGGGTGCATCCTTCGCACGTACCGCGAACACCAGATGAGCCCCGACGACGGGTTCCTCCGCCGCGTCTGGCCGCAGGCGAAGAAGGCCCTGGAGTTCCTCATCCGCGAGGACGCCGACGGCGACGGCATCCTCGAAGGCGCGCAGCACAACACCCTCGACGCCGACTGGTACGGCCCGGTGGCGTGGTTGAGCGGCCTGTACCTTGCGGCCCTGCGGGCGGGCGAAGAGATGGCCCGCGAGACGGGCGACGACGAGTTCGCCGCACGCTGCCGCGCAATCTCCCAAGCCGGCCGCCGGGGCATCGTCGAGCGACTCTGGGGCGGAGATTACTTTATCAACATCCTCGACCCGAAGCACCCCGAGGCCATAAACTCCGGCACGGGCTGCCACATCGACCAGGTCATGGGCCAGTCGTGGGCGTTCCAGGCGGGCCTGGGGCGGGTTTTCGACGAGGAGCACTCGCGGCAGGCGCTGCGGGCCATCTGGCGCTACAACTTCGCGCCCGACGTCGGCCCGTACCGCGCCGCCTACAAGCCGGGCCGCTGGTACGCCACGGCCGGCGAGGCGGGTCTGGTGATGTGCACCTTCCCGCGGCCCGACTGGAGTTACGAGAAGGCCCGCGGCAAGGGCGACAGGCCCACGTTCGCCGGATATTTCAATGAGTGCATGAACGGCTTTGAGTACCAGGCCGCCGGCCACATGATCTGGGAGGGCATGGTCCAGGAGGGCCTGGCCGTGGCCCGCGCGGTGCACGACCGCTACCACCCGTCGAAGCGCAACCCGTGGAACGAAGTAGAATGCGGCGACCATTACGCCCGCTCGATGGCCTCGTACGGCGTGTTCCTGGCGGCGTGCGGGTACGAGTATCACGGGCCGAAGGGGCGGCTGGGGATGGCCCCGCGCCTGGGGGCCGACGATTTTCGCGCCGCGTTCACCGCCGCCGAGGGCTGGGGCACGTTCAGCCAGAAGCGCGACGGGCGGACGCTGCGGGCCGCAGCCCGGGTGAAGTTCGGACGCCTGCGCCTGCGAACGCTGGGCCTCGCCATGCCTGATAAGGCGCAGCCGAAGTCGGTAAGCGTCAAGGCGGGCGGCGCCGCGGTCCAGGCGAAGCACGCGCTCGACGGCGCGCGGCTGCTCGTTGCGCTCGACGCCGACGCGGTCATCGAGGCGGGCCGGGCCCTCGAAGTCGCCGTGGAGTGGTGACCGCTATGCGGCGGCCTTGCGCGCCGCGGGCGGCTTCTGCGGCGGGGCCTGCGGGTCGCGGCGTCCGGCCGGCATCGGGACCACCCGCACCCGGCCGAGGCGCGCGAGTTGCTCTGTCACCTGCGCGGCCGGGGCCACAACGACGACCACCATGCGGTCGGGCCGGAGGTGCCGGTCGGCCACCTGCCTCAGTTCCTCGGCGGTCACGCGGCTTATCCGCTCGGGGTACTTGTCGTAGTAATCGGGGGGATAGCCGTTCAGGATGCCCTCGACGCGGTAGGCCGCCTGCTGGGCGACGGTCTGCATGCCCATGACCATCGAGCCGGCGACGCGCAGTTTGGCCTCGGCGAGTTCCTGGTCCGCCGCGGCGGCCTGGCGCAGCCCGTCGAAGACGTGGAACATCGAGGCGACGGCCTCGGCGGTCGAGGGGATGGTGGTGTCGCACCCGGCGACGAACGCCCCCGCGTGCCGCCCGGGGCGGAACGTCCCCCACACGCTGTACGCCAGGCCCTTCTCGGCCCGCACGGCCCGGCCCAGGCGCGAGTCGATGCCGGAACTGAGGATGCGGCCGGCCAGGTCTCCGGCGAACTTGTCGTCGGAGTGCACATCGTATGAACGTATGCCCATGCGGATGGTGCTCTGCCTGCCTTCCGGCCGGTCCACGACGATGATGAGCCGCTCCTGGGGCGGCGCGGGAAGCGCGTAGTCCGCCGCCGGCTGCGGCGCGGCCGGCCAGTCGGCCAGCAGGGCCGCGGCGAGTTCCTGCCCGCGCCGGACCGTAAGGTCGCCGCTTATGACGAGGACCGCGTCGTTCGGCCGGTAAGCGGCGCGGTACAGGGCACGGACGTCCTCCAGCGTGATGCGGGCCGCCGTTTCGGGCGTCGCGTGGACGCCCGCCGGCGCGGCGCCGAAGAGCGCTTCCGCGAGGTCGTCCTGCGCTACCGCCGCCGGGCTGTCCTGCTGGAGGCGAAGTTGGCTGAGGACCTGCGCCTGGCGCCTCGCGAACTCGTCGGCCGGGAAGGCGGGTTCCCTCAAGATCATGCGGCTCATCTTCATCGCGTGGTCGAGTTGCTCGGTGAGGCACGAGCCGAAGAGGCGCGTCGTGTCGTCGCCGGCCGCCACCTCGATGTTTATGCCGCGCGACTCCAGGTCGTCGTTGAGTTGCGCGAAGGTAAGCCCCCCTGCCCCGCGGCGCAGGAGCGAGGCCGTCATGTCCGCCAAGCCGGCCTTCTCGGGCGGGTCGCTGTCGGAGCCGCGGCGCATCGTGAGGCCCCAGTTGACGACCGGCAGCCTTGGGTCGGGCATCACGATGACGCGCACGCCCGCCACGGCCGCCTCGGTCCCCTTCTGGAACTTCGGCGCGGGCGCCGTCTCGGCAACGGGCGGCCGCGCGGGGTAACCCTCGGGGAACGCGATGTCGCGCGGAACGATGGGCCGGGCGTTCGCCACGGCCTCGTCCAGGCGCTCCTCGGGCGCCGCCGCCCTCGGGTCGGGCACGACTCGCAGGGTCGTCGAGCGGGCGTGCAGGAGGTACTTCGCTGCCGCGGCCTTGACGTCGGCGGGAGTGACCGCGCTTAACCTGGCGAGTTCCTGGTTGACGCGGCTGGGGTCGCCGCAAAGGAGTGCGGCCTCGCCCAGCGCCCCGGCGATGCTCGCGGCCGTTTCGCGCTCGCGGACAAGGCCGAGGCTGGCCTGGACCTTCGCCTTCGCGAGTTCCTCGGCCGCGACGCCGTTTTCGCGCACGTCCTGGACGGCGGCAAGGAGCGCCTGCTCGACGCCGTCGGCGCTCGCCCCGGCCAGCACAGTGGCGCTGACCAGGAAGATGCCGGCGTCCTCAAGGGTCCAGTTCCGCGCCCCGACGTCCACGCACGTCGGCTGCGGGCCGTAAACCAGCGTGCGGCCGAGGCGGCTCGACCGGCCGCCGCCCAGCATCGTCCCCAGCAGCGCCAGCGCGTAGTTGTCGTCGGACCTGTACGGCACGGCCTGGTAGCCGATCATGATCCTGGCGAGCGGCACGGGATAGCGGACTTCGGCTCGGCGCGGTTCGGCCTGGGCGGGTTCGGCGGGGATGTCGCGCTTCGCGTCGGCCCCGCGCGGAATCCAGGCGAAGAACTTCCTCGCGAGGGCGCCGGCGGCCGGCGGATCGATGTCGCCGGCGATCACCAGGACGGCGTTGTTGGGCACGTAGTAGCGGTTGAAGAACTCCTGCAACTCGGCGGCCTGGGCGGCACGGAGGTGGTTCATGTCGCCGATGGGCGACCAGCGGTACGGGCTCTTCGTGAAGGCCGCCCGCAGGAAGTCCTCGAACAGGTTCCCGTAGGGGCGGTTCTGCTTCATCCGCCATTCCTCGGTCACGACCTTGCGCTCGGTGACGTAAATCTGGTCGGAGACGCGGAACCCGGCCATGCGGTCGGCCTCGAGGTACAGGGCAAGCGCCGCCTGGCTCGACGGCAGCGTATTCACATATACCGTTTGGTCGAAACTCGTGAAGGCGTTCGAGTTGCCGCCCACCATGCCGACGAGTTTCATGTGCTCTTCGGGCCGGACGTGCTCCGAGCCGCGGAACATCATGTGCTCGAACATGTGGGCGAAGCCCTGCCGGTCGGGCCTCTCGTCGCGGCTGCCCACGTGGTAGAGCACCCGCACGTGCACCACGGGCGCCTGGTGCAGCGGCGCATAGACGACCTCCAGGCCGTTCGGCAGCGTCTCCCGGGTGAACTCGACGGCCGCGGCCGCACGGGCCTCGCCGGCCGGCATGGCCGCGGCCGCACGCGCCGGGCAGGGCAGGATCGCCGGGCCCGCCGCGGCAGCCCCGATCAGCACGGCCGCCGCGGTTGCCAGGCGCAAATGGTGAATCGGACGTACTTTCATAAGTTGGTTGCTCCTGTTCCCGGCGGCGAGCGCGGCCGGGCGAATCGGCCGCGGCGCGCCGCCCGCCGCACATCCGCGGGTGCGGCCCCCAAGCATAGGCCGCGCGGCCGGAAGTTACAAGCACTTGTCAGGAAGCCGCCGGTACGCTACTGTACAGATGCGGCGCGGGCGTGCGGACGGCTCGCGTGGCCGCCGCGCGGGCGCGGGTCTGCCGCGGCCGCGCGGACCTGCGGCGGGCGGGCACGGGGGCGGCTGGATTGCACGCTTCCCGGGGGAACGCGGTAGAATTGGGGCAAATCAAGATATGTGCCGAAGTGGCGGAATCGGCAGACGCGCGGGATTCAAAATCCCGTCGGGGTAACACCCGGTGGGGGTTCGACTCCCCCCTTCGGCACCAACGTAAGTCTGGCCAGGAGCGCTAGTTAGGCGCATCCGCCGGCTCGCCGCCGGCCTCCTCGGACAGGCGGCCTGCGGCAGGCGAGTCACCGCCGGGTCACCTATTTTGTCAATCCCGGCGGCGGCAGGTCGCGCGGCGTGTGCAGCACCGGCCACGATGCCCGCCGCTCGTCCCGGTAGAGGCCCGCTTTCTCCACCGGGATGGGCTTGAATCCGGCCGCCGTCGCGGGCGACGCGGGCCGGAGGCGGAAGTCGCCCTTCGCCGCGTCCACGAACTGCGGGTCGGCGTCCAGGAAGTTGCCCTCGACGACCTGGAACTGTCGCGTCTTGGCGTCAACGTCCTCCCACTTGCCGCCCACGCAGATGTTGCGGACGACGCGGTTGCGCTTCGGCGTGCCGGGGTCGTCGCTTAGGATATTGACAAGCGGCGGGTATCGCCTGCTCCAGAGTTCGCCCTGATAAGGCACGGCGGCCAGGCGTGTGCGCAGTTCGCCGCGCGGATCGTCGGTGGCCTTCTTCTGCCACCCCAGGCCGCGGGCGTCGATGTGCACGGCGGGGGCGCAGTCGACGAAGATGTTGTTCTCGACCGTGTTGTCGCACCCGCCGCCAATGAAGGCCGCGCGCGTGACGCGCCAGAAGACGTTGCCGAAGATCGTGAAGCCGCTCGCCTGGTCGTCGAGGTAAACGCCCATCGCGCCGAGCATTCCGGGGCCGGCGACGTGGTGGAAGAAGTTGTGGCGGATGACCGTGCCGCGCGCCGTCCAGTCGCGGCCGGTGTAAAAGGCGCCCACGTCGCCCGTGTCGGCGCAGACGCTGTGAATCTCGTTGAACTCCAGGAGGTGGTCGTTGCCGCCCAGTTGGACGGCGCTGTGCGGCCCGTGGTGGAGGAGATTATGGCGGACGAGGTTGCCGCAGCCGCTCACGCCGACGGCCGGGCGGTAAGTGCGGCTCCAGCGGCTGAAGTTATAGATATGATTATTTTCGGCCAGCAGGCGCGCGGGCGCAAGGGTCCTGCGGTCGCCTCCCGAGAGCAGCACGCCGCCGTCGCCGGTATCGCAGATGTCGCAGCCGACGACGGCGTTGTCGGAGCCGGAAATGAGCGCCGCCTGGTTGCCGACGTTGCGGATGGTGCACCCGACGACCTGGTTGTGCGAGCCTCCGTTGATGCGTACGGCCGGCCCGCGGCAGGCCTCCAGCACGAGGCCTCGGAAGGTCACGTAATCAGCGCGGTCCACGTTGATGAGTTGCTCGGCCGCGCTGACGACGGCGCGGCCCTGCCCCGGCGGCGAGGGCGGCCAGAAATACAGCACGCCCGCCTGGCGGTCCACGTAGTATTCGCCGGGCGCATCGAGTTCGGCCAGGATGTTCAGGGCCATCCAGCGGTTGTTCTTGCGGAGACCGTAGTTGTGCTCCGAGGCCATCGTGATGATGCGCTTCGCTGCGTCGATGCTCTCGAGCCTGATGTACGTGTCGGCCCAGTCGTGGTACCAGTAGCCGTAGAGCCATGCGTCGGCCTCGGCGGCCCAGCGTGCGGGGCGGTCGCCGGAGTAGGCGAAGCGGCGCGACCTGGCGCCCTCCGGGAGGTCTGCGATGCGCGCGTAGCCGTCGTTCGGCCATCGTGCCAGGGTCATGGGCTTATCGTTATAAAAGAGTTCCATGTGCGCGGGGCGGACGGGCTGGCCGAAGCCGCGCTGCGAGAGGCTGCCGAAATCGGCGATGCCCTGCGCCCGCAGGTCGGCCGCCAGCACCTTGCCGCGCGACTCCTCCGGCAGCCGCGCGAGCGCCGCCGCGTCGGTGACCGGCCTGAAGCCCGTTACGGTGCGGCCGCCGGACAGGCGTACCTCCTGGCCGGGTTCGCCCCGGTACGCGACGGGCGATTTCTCCGTGCCGCCGTCGGCCTCGGAGATGACCAGCGCCTCGCGCCGCTCGTGCGTGCCGCCGCGAAGGAAGACCGTGACGCCGCCGTCGGGCAGGCCGCCGGCCTTTTTCATCTCGCGCAGGCGGTCCCGTGCGCGTTCGAGCGTGGCAAACGGGGCGTCCTTTGTGCCGGGCGCCTGGTCGTTTCCGCCCGGGGCGACGTAGAACACGGCGGCGGCGAGACCCGTTCCCGTCATGAAGGCGGCCATCGCGGCAGCCGTCAGCACGATGCTCGTCCGGCGCATGGGCGGTTCCTTTACGGTTTGTGGTGGAGGTGGCAGGCGACTCGCCGGCCGTCGGCGAGCGGCCGCAGGTCGGGCCGGACCTTGTCGCACGGCGCGTGCCGGTCGGGGCAGCGCGGGTGGAACGCGCAGCCTTGCGGCAGATGCGCGGGGTCGGCCACTTCGCCGGCGAGGCGGAAGTTCATCCGCACGTCCGGGTCGGGATACGGCACGGCCGAGACGAGCGCCCGCGTGTACGGGTGCAGGGCGCCCTTGAAGACGGCCTCGGTCGGGGCGAGTTCCACGATGCGCCCCGCGTACATGACGGCAACCCGCCGCGAGATGTGCCTCACCACGCCCAGGTCGTGGGCCACGAAGATATAGGTCAATTTCAATTCGTCCTGGAGGTCCTCCAGCAGGTTGATGACCTGTGCCTGGACGGAGACGTCGAGGGCGGAGACGGCCTCGTCGCAGACCACGAGCGCCGGGTTCATGATGAGCGCCCGCGCGATGCCGATGCGCTGGCGCTGCCCGCCGCTGAAGGCGTGCGGGTAGCGGCTGCGATGCTCGCCCTTCAGGCCCACCCGCCGGAGCACGTCGACCACGCGGTCCTCCAGTTCCCTGCCGCGGGCCATGCGGTGGATGACGAGCGGCTCGCCGACGATGGCCCCGACGGTCATGCGCGGGTTCAGCGATGAGAACGGGTCCTGGAAAATCATCTGCATCCTCGGCCGCAGGGCCTTGAGCGCCCGCTCGGGCAGCGCCGCCAGGTCGACGCAGCGGTCGGCCAGCGCAAACTCCACGCGGCCGCTCGTGGGCCGCAGCGCCCGCAGGATGGTGCGTGCGGCCGTTGTCTTGCCGCACCCGCTCTCGCCCACCAGGCCCAGCGTCTCGCCGGGGGCGACGTCGAAACTCACGTCGTCCACCGCCCTGACGGTGCCCACCTGGCGGCTGAAGAAGCCGCGCGAATGAATCGGGAAGTGCTTCGAGAGCGCCGTGACGCGCAGGAGCGGTTGCGCGGGCTTCATGTATGTATCTCCTCCGCGCGGAGGCAGGCGGCGAGCCGGTCGGGGGCGACCTCGCGCAGGTCCGGCGGCCCGCCCGTGTCGCATCGGCCCGCCTGCATGTACGGGCAGCGGGGGTGGAACGGGCAGCCCGGCGGAATCTCCGTGAGCGCGGGCACGCTGCCCGGAATCGACGGCAGCCGCGCTCGCCCCTGGCTCAGGCTCGGCAGCGACTGCAGTAGACCCATCGCGTACGGGTGACGCGGGTCCTTAAGGAGCGCCCGCACGGGGGCCTCCTCGACGATGCGGCCCAGGTACATCACGGCCACGTCGGCGGCGGTCTGCGCCACCACGCCCAGGTCGTGCGTTATGAGGAGCACGCTCGTGCCCAGGTCGCTCTGGAGCGTGCGGATGAGCGCCAGGACCTGGGCCTGGATGGTCATGTCGAGGGCGGTGGTCGGCTCGTCGGCAATCAGGAGTTCCGGGTTGCACGCCAGGGCCATGGCGATGACCACGCGCTGTCGCATGCCGCCGCTGAGTTCGTGCGGATACTGGCGCAGGCGCTCTTCGGGGCCGGGGATGCCCACCCTGCCGAGCATGGCCACGGCGCGGGCCTCGGCCTCGCGCCGCGCGACCGGCTGGTGCAGCAGGACGGCCTCGCAAATCTGGTTGCCGACGGAGTGGACGGGGCTGAGGGAGGTCATCGGCTCCTGGAAAATCATGCTGATGCGTCCGCCGCGAACGTCGTAGAGCGTCTCCGACTTCTCGCCGAGGGCGGTGATGTCGATGGGCGGCCGGCCCCGGGGGTAAAGAACGATGCGTCCGCCGACGATGCGCCCCGGCGGCTGGATGAGGCGCAGAACGCTGTACGCCGTCACGCTCTTGCCGCAGCCGCTCTCGCCCACGATGGCCAGGATGCGCCCGCGGCGGATGGAGAACGTGGCGCCGTCGACGGCGCGCACCTCGCCCTCGTCAAGGAAGAACGAGGTCCTGAGGCCCCGGACCTCCAGCAGGATGTCGCCGTTGTCGGCCATGCTCACCTGGTTGCGGCGTACGGGTCGGCGGCGTCGCGCATTCCGTCGCCGGCGAAGTTGAAGCACAGCACCGCCATGATGATGAATATGACGGGTGCCAGCAGCCACGGGTAATTGGCCACCGTCTGCATGTTCATGGCGTCCTGAAGCATGACGCCCCAACTGACGATGGGCGGCCGCAGGCCCAGCCCGAGGAAACTCAGGGCCGTCTCGCCCAGAATCATGCCGGGCACCGACATCGTCAGCGCCACGATGATGTGGCTCGTGAAGCCCGGCAGAAGGTGGCGGAAGATGATGCGGCCGTGGCCCGCGCCCAGCAGCCGCGCTGCCACGGCGTAGTCCTCCTCCCTGAGCGCCAGCAGTTTGCCGCGCACCACGCGCGCAAGG
>Ga0194112_10003957_pt1 | contig 20475 bp, 21 predicted proteins | sample TA2MahC400mmetaG_FD_146191 | JGI IMG/M metagenome (GOLD analysis project Ga0194112, IMG submission 146191) | Freshwater microbial communities from Lake Tanganyika, Tanzania - TA2015016 Mahale Deep Cast 400m | ecosystem: Environmental > Aquatic > Freshwater > Lake | place: Tanzania: Lake... | reverse complement strand
GACTTGAACTTCTTGCGCTTCCCCTTGGCCGCCATTGACTCCAAAAGCTGCTGCCGCAAGCCTTCGAGTTCCATGGCCATCTGGTCAATCCGTCTGAGCAAGTCGGCATCTGTCATCACGGTTTCTTCCATGCTGCACCTCCAACCTAACTCACAACCCCCTGCAAACCACCGATGATCTCCTCCGCCTCGGCGACGATGCGCTCGATGAGGTCCTCGACAGGGACGATGTCGTTGACCATCCCCGCGATCTGCCCAGCCATGACAGAACCGTTGACGACATCGCCCTCAATGGCGGCCAGCCTCAGCTTCCCCGTGCCGAACTCGATGATCTCTTGCTCCGTGACGCCGCGCCGCTCCAGTTCCTCGAACTGGTGCACCATGGGGTTTCTCAGGGCGCGAACGGGATGGCCCAGGCTGTGCCCCGTGGTCATGGTGGAGCGGTCCTTGGCCTTGATGATCGCCTGCTTGTAGTTCTCGTGGACGGTACATTCGGTAGTACAGATAAAGCGAGTGCCCATCTGGATGCCCTGGGCACCTAAGGCCAGGGCCGCCACCAGGCCCCGCCCATCGGCGAAGCCGCCCGCAGCGACGACCGGGACGTCCACCGCGTCCACCACCTGTGGCACCAGAGGCATAGTAGCTACGTCGCCGATGTGCCCGCCCGATTCCATCCCTTCAGCCACCAGGGCATCAACCCCCTGGCGCTCCAGGCGCTTGGCCAGGGCTACCGAGGCGACGACAGGCATGACGACAATGCCCGCTTCCTTGAGGCGAGCGATGTGGTCCCCTGGCCTCCAGGCCCCGATGACCACGATTTTCACCCTCTCTTCGATGCAAAGGGCTATGATGTCATCGGCGTGTTCGGAGATGGCCAGGGGAATGTTCAGCCCGAATGGTTTATCCGTTAGCTCCTTGGCCAAACGGATCTCCTCAGCCACCTCCTTGGCAGGGGCATTGCCTCCGCCAATGACACCTAACCCCCCTGCATTAGAGATGGCAGCAGCAAGCTCAGCCGTGCCCACCCAGGCCATGCCTCCCTGCACGATGGGGTACTCGATACCTAGCAAGTCGCAGAGGGGTGTTCTGATCATCTTTGCTCTCCTTTTTCTATTTGCCATCTGTTTACTGATCACTGAAACGGCTATTCGGCTTTCTTTTTCTTTTCTTTGACCTCAATGACTTCAACGCCTTGGTAGCTGCCACAGGATGGACACACGTGGTGAGGCAATCGAAGTTCGTGACACTGAGGACAAGAGACAAGTTTAGGTGAATGCAAGGCGTTATGCGCACGCCTCCGATTCCGCCGGCCCTTGGAAATCTTTCTCTTCGGTAGTGCTCCCATTTGTCTTCCACTCTCCTTCCATAGTCAGTAATGGTTAACTGCTCTCCGCACCCTCTTCTCCCGCCCCGGCGCTTCTCTGACCCACTACACCCTCCCGCACCACCCTGATGCCATTTTGCACAGTGGTCAGCAGGCTGCCCAACTGGGACTCCAGGTGGCTCAGAACGGCGATGACATAGTCGTCGGCATCGGTTTTGATTCTATCCGCCTCGTGCTGGGCCCGCTCGATGATGGTTTCGGCGCGTGCTCCAGCCACTCTGACGATCTCTTGCTCGCCTAGCACCTCTTTGGCCCGTTCTCTGGCTAAGGCCACGATGCGCTCCGCTTCCTCGTGGGCCTGGGCGATGATCCGCTCCCTCTCCCGTTCGGTCTTCTTGGCCTGCCTGACCTCCTCAGGGATACGCGAGCGCATCTCGTTGATGATGTCGAAGCACTCCTCTTCATCAACGACGACGCTGGAGGTAAGGGGAATCCGCCGGCCCTCTGTAAGCCTTGATTCTAACTCGTCAATCAAATAAAGGATGTCCATTTTGATTACCCCCTTTATTATTCCCGCTCGGCGGGAGCTTACTTGGATAGAATAAGTTCAGTCTCGCAGGGAGATTATCTGCACCTTATCACTCCCCTTTTCTCCCAGTCCCTCGAACTTCCGTTTTAGAGCGGACACGACGTGGGTGGATACCATGTTGTCTACACAACCCCCGGCCATGGCCACTTCCTTGACCACGCTGGAACTCAAAAAGGAGTATTCCTGGCTGGCCATCAAGCAGACGGTGTCAATGTCCGGAGCCAACTTTCTGTTGGTCAACGCCAGTTGAAACTCCCATTCGAAATCGGAGAGCACCCTCAGGCCGCGTACCACTACCTGGGCCCCTTTTTGGCGGGCGAAATCCACCGTGAGACAATCGTAGCTTTCGACGCTGACGTTGGGGATATGCTTCAGCGCCTGGCGGGTCATGGCCAGGCGCTCCTCGGCACTGAAGAGGAGTCTCTTCAAAGGGCGGGCGTACACCGCGACGATCAATCTATCGAAAATAGCAGCCGCTCGCTCCGCTATGTCTATGTGGCCATTGGTGATGGGATCGAAAGTGGCGGGATAGATAGCAATAGTCATAAAGACCTCCTTTTGAGTTGAGCAAGGGAGCAAGGGAGCAATCTGCGACCCTGCGACTTGCGACTTTGCTCCTTAGCTAAGATCGCTCTCTCCTCTCCAGAACTCGGCCAACTTGCGCGCCAGAAGGCGATGCTCAGGCTTCGTCAAGTCCGGGTCCTCCCTGGAGAGAGCCTGGGCTTCGTTGCGGGCTTGCTCCAGGATCCTCACGTCGCCAAGCCCTGCCAGCTTGAGTTCGGGCAGGCCGCTCTGGCGGGTGCCGAAGAACTCGCCGGGGCCTCTCAACTCCAGGTCCTTCTCCGCCAGGGCAAAGCCATCCTGGGTGGTCTCGATAGCTCGCAATCGTTCCTGGGCCTCCGGCGTTGGGGAGTCGGAGAGAAGCAGGCAGTAGGACTGATACTCGCTCCGACCCACCCGGCCACGGAACTGGTGCAACTGGGCCAGGCCGAACCGATTGGCCCCTTCCACCAGCATGACGGTGGCATTCGGCACATCTATGCCCAGCTCTACCACCGAGGTGGAGACCAGGATGTGGAACTCACCGCGCTTGAAGGCCGCCATGACCGCCTCTTTCTCCTCGCCCTTCAGGCGACCGTGGAGAAGGCCCAGCTTCAAATCGGGGAAGATCACCCTCTGAAGCCGCTCATATTCCTCCACGGCGGCCTTGGCCTCGATCTTTTCTGACTCCTCCACCAGAGGGCAGATGATAAAGGCCTGGTGACCTTGCTCGATCTGACCGCGCAGGAAACCATAGGCCCGCTCTCGCTCTCGCGGCAGAAGCCAGCGGGTCTTTATCTCCCGCCGCCCAGGGGGCAGTTCGTCAACAACAGCGATGTCTAAATCTCCATAGATGGTCAAGGCCAAAGTGCGAGGGATCGGCGTCGCACTCATGACCAGGACGTGGGGACACACCGCCCCCCCCTCTTTCCCCCCCACATGGGGGGAGGGACCGGCCTCTGTGATCCCTTTCTGGCGCAAGGCCGCCCGCTGGGCCACCCCGAAGCGATGTTGCTCATCTATGACGGCCAGGCCCAGGTCCCTGAACTCCACCCCCTCCTGGATCAGGGCGTGGGTGCCGATGAGGATGTCAACGACTCCGGCGGCGGCCTCCTGGTGGATCTGCTGTTTTTCTAGCGACGTTAGGCTGCCAATGAGGAGTCGAATGGAGGTTGGAGGCTTGCCCTGAGCCAGGTCGAAGGGTTTGAGATTGGAGATTGGATATTGGATATTTGCTAACAAGTCGGCGATGGTTTTGTAGTGCTGCTCTGCCAGTATCTCCGTGGGGGCCATCATCACCGCCTGACAGCCGTTGGCCACGGTCAAGAGCATGGCTGCTGCCGCTACCACCGTCTTGCCTGAGCCGACGTCGCCCTGGAGCAGACGGCTCATAGGGTAGGGCTGACGCAGGTCGTTGACGATCTCTCGCAGGGCGCGCTGCTGAGCGCTGGTCAGTGTGAAAGGCAACGACTGAAGAAAGGAACCGAGCAACTCTTCGTTTATGACCAGCGCCCGGCCTGGTTTCGATCGCCAGAGATGTCGTTGGCGCTGCACCCCCAACTGGATCAGGAAAAACTCGTCGAAGCAGAGGCGGCGTCGGGCTCGATTGAGGCTCTCTTCGTTTTCAGGGAAGTGGATTTGACCGATGGCTGTCTCCAGGTCCATCAGGTTGGCCCGCTCGCACAATCTGGCAGGCAAATGGTCAGGCAGGCGCTTAGACCAATAGTCCACGGTCTTTTTCATCAGTCGGCGCAGCCAGCGAGCGCTCAACCCCTTGGTGAGGGGGTAGACGGGTACGAGGCGGGCGGTATGGACCAGCTCTTTCTCCAGGGGTTCCCATTCCGGCGATTGAAAGACCAGACGGCCCAGGTATTCATCAACCTTGCCGCTGAGGACGATCTGACGGCCAGGGGGTAAGCGCTTGACCAGATAGGGCTGGTTAAACCAGGTTGCTTGAATGGTGCCCGTGCCATCGGAGATGATGCTGGTGACAATGATGCCTCCTTTGCGCGTCTCGCGGGCCTTAGTTTCCCAAATATTCCCGATGATGGTCACTTCCTCACCGTACTCCAACTGGTTGATGGTCTTCAGGGAGCTGAAGTCGTTGTAGCGACGAGGGAAAAGATACAACAGATCGCGGATGGTCTCCACTCCCAGCCGCTTGAACCGCTCGGCGTGGCTCGGGCCGATGCCCACGAAGGCAGTGACAGGTGAGTCCAGGCCCTGGCGTTCGCGGGGCTGCGCCTCTTTCGGTTTGACCGCCTCTTCTTTCTCAAGCGGTTCCTCTTTCACCCTCCTCGGTCGCTGACCCAGCCTGGTTAATATATCCTCTACGACCCCCTCCCGTGACCTGCGATCCTCCAAAGTTGGATAGCTCTGGAGCAGAGCGACGATCTCTTCCACCAGGTGAGCGCGCTCCAGGTCCTCAGCCTCCTGGCGAGCCCCCTCGCGCCAAAAAGAGGCGAATTTCTCCAACCCGCCAATGACCGCCTTGTTGCGGTACCCTTGTTCCTTCTCCAATGTCAGTATCTTGGTCAGCTTCTCAAAAGCCGATGTCATACGACCTCCATTATCTCCCCACCACACACGCCACGCCGACGGCGCCGGGGCCGGCATGGGTCCCTAGAATCGCCCCGACCTGGCCCACCAGGATGCGCTCAGGGGGGTGAATGGGGGCCAACATCTCGACCAACTGCTGGGCGGTGACCGGGGCGTTGGCGTGCATCACCGCCACCTCCTCCAGCGGCCCCAGGTCGCCGACGATCTCCACCAGCCGTCGCAGGGCCTTCTGCCTGGTTCGCACATTCTCCAGTGGCAGCGCCTCGCCGTCCAGAACTTGCAGGAGGGGCTTCACGTTTAGTAATGTGCCCATGAGCGCAGTCACCTTGCCGATGCGTCCGCCCTTTTGAAGGTACTCCAAGGTGTCGAGCAGGGCGATGAGACGCAGGCGGGGTATAGTGTCCTCGATCAAAGCAACGATCTCGGCCAGTCCCCTTCCCTGGCGTGCTGCCTGGGCAGCGATGATGGCCAGCCAACCCTGAGCCATGCACACCTGGGTAGAGTCTACGATGACGATCTCCAGCTCAGGTAGCGACTGTGCGGCCAAGCGGGCCGAGTTGAGAGTGGCGCTTAATTTCGCCGGCAGATTGATGGAGATTATCTGGTCGGTCTCCCTGGCCAGCCGCCGGTACGCTTCCTCGAACACCCCCACCGCCGGCTGCGAGGTGGTAGGCAGGGTGGGGCTACTGGCCATTTTGGTGAAGAACTCCTCGCTGGTGAGATCAACCCCATCTCGGTAAGTCCTCTCTCCGAAGTGAACGTTGCAGGGCACGACGGTGATCCCCAGATCCCTGGCTATCGCCAGCGGGATGTCGGATGCGCTATCGGTGACGATCTTGACCCTTCGGGCAGAGCCCTGCTCTCTGGGCGAAGCCTCAGATACCAACTTGCTCACCAAATCCTTCCTCGCGTCCCTCGTACACGATAACTCCTAAGCCATTGGGCCCGATGTGGCAGGCCAGCACGGGGCCGTAGACCAGGATGGGAGGTTTTACCTTAGGGAAGGTCATCTCCAGGCGCTCGATCAACAGCTTGGTCTCCTCGATAGGCTCAGGAGTGCTCTGCATAATAGCCATTTGCTCGATTTGGGAGAATTCGCCCACGAACTCAAAAAGCTTGTCCACAGCGTCCTCGCGGGTGCGCACCTTCTCCAGGGGGATTATCTCGCCGTCTTCGATAGCCAGGAAGGGCTTGATACCCAGCATAGTGCCCAGCAGGGCCTGGGCCTGGCCGATGCACCCTTTTCTTTCCAGATACTCGAGGGTCTCTGCCAGGAAGACGATGTAGATGCGCGGGATCATGCCGCGTATCAGAAACTCGATCTGTTCCAGAGACTGGCCCTGGGCTGCGGCCTGGGCCGCGGCGGTAGTCAGTATCCCTAAACCCAACGAGGTGGTGAGGGAGTCAACGATAGTGATCTCGCAGCGTCCCAGGAGGGCCTGAGAGGCTGCGGCAGCCCGGTCGCAAGTCTGGCTCAGCTTACTGGAGATGTGAATGGACATGATCTGGTCTGTGGTTTTACTTAGCCTGGTGTAGACAGCCTGGAAATCCTCCACCGACGGAGGAAAGGCCACCGGCATGGCAGAGCTGCGGTCCAGCTTCTGGAAGAATTCCTCCGCGGTGATGTCCACGCCCTCGCGGAAGGTTTCGTCGCCGAGGCGAACCGTGAGGGGGACGACGGTGATCCCCAGCCTCTTGACCACGCTCGCTTCCAGGTATGCAGTGCTGTCCGTCACAACTTTTACTCTTCCCATTATCCCCCCAACTGATGCTACTCCACCGATAAGATGTAGTGATAGTGTGGTTGCCCGCCGTCTACCAGCTCCACTTCCTGGTCTGGGTAGCTGGCCTGGATTTCATCGGCCAGTTTCTGGGCCTCTGCACCAGCGATGTCCTCACCATAGTACACGGTGATTATCTCACATTCATCGGCTTTCATCTGGCCCAGCATGTCCTGGACGACCTCCTCCAGGGTACTGCCCGAAGCGGTTAAGACCTCGTCTAAGAGACCGATGAACTCTCCCTTCTCCACACTGACGCCGTTGATCTGAGCGGCACGGGTGGCCGTGGTGATCTCGGCGGTCTGGACGCCGTGGGCCGCCTGTTCCATCATCTGGGCGTTGGCCTCCGGATCCGCCTGGTAGTTGAAAGCCAGGACTGCGCTGACGCCCTGAGGGATGGTCTTGGTGGGTACGACGATTACCTCTTTCTGGGAAAGCTCTCTTGCCTGTTGCGCGGCCATGATGATGTTGCTGTTGTTAGGCAAAACGAAGACCTTCTCGGCCTTTAAGCCTTCGATGGCTTTTAATATTTCCTGGGTGCTGGGGTTCATGGTTTGGCCGCCGGGCACTACCGCGCTGACTCCCAGGCTCTCGAACACGCGGGTCAGGCCCGCGCCGGGAGCGACGACCACCAGGGCAATGTCACCCAGTGCCTCCACCACCGGAGAAGGCGGGGCCTGGGCACGGATAAACTCCTGGTACTGTTCCTGCATGTTCTCGACGACGATCTCTCTCAAAGAGCCCAGGCCAGCGGCGTAGTTGAGCGGTGTCCCCGGCTCGTCGGTGTGCAGGTGTACCTTGACGGTGCGGGAATCGCCAACCACCAGGACTGAGTCACCCATGGTGGCTATGACCTCCCTGATTTCCTCCACGTTCAGGTTCTCGCCCTGGATAACGAACTGGGTGTCGTAGCCGTACTCCTCGCCCTCGAAGACCTTGAGATCAACGGCCGCAGCCAGTTCTGGGGTGGCCTCCACTGCCCTCCCTTGAAGTAGACGCAGAGCGCCTTCCAGGATGACGAACAGCCCCTGCCCACCGGCGTCAACCACCCCCGCCTCCGCCAGCACGGACAAGAGGGACGGCGTCCTGGCTACAGAGTGCCTGGCTTCAGCCACCGCCCTCTCCAGGACGTAGAGGAGGTCGTTCCTCTCCTTAGCGGCGGCCATGGCTGCCTCGGCGGCCTCTCGGGCCACGGTGAGGATGGTGCCTTCAACGGGCTTGATCACCCCCTTGTAAGCTATAGCCGAAGCCTCCTTCATGGCCTGAGCCAGCTCCACGGCGGTGAAGGTTTCCTTCTTGTCCAAGCTTCTGGCGAGTCCCCGGAACAACTGAGAGAGGATGACCCCTGAGTTGCCGCGAGCCCCCATCAGCGAGCCATAGGAAACGGCGTGGGCCACCACCGACGCCGACTGGGCCGGCGAGTTGTTCAACTCCTCGAGGGCGGCCCGCATAGTGAGCAGCATGTTGGTGCCGGTATCGCCATCGGGCACGGGGTAAACGTTCAGGGCATTGATGGTCCCGACGTGCCTTTCCAGCCAGGCAGTGCTGGCCTCCAGGGCCCGCCTGAGCCCCCCACCGCTGCAGAAGTTCGCTGTCTTATCCTCGTCTGTCAAAGCCGCATCTCCGTTCTGGAGGTTGGATATTAGACATTGGATATTGGACTCCAATATCCAATATCTAATCTCTAATATCCAGATTACTAACCCGCAATCCCTGAACGTGGACGTTCACCTGGGAGACGGGCACGCCGAGGGCTTTCTCCACACTGAATTTCACGTTGCTCATGATATTGTGGGCGACGGCGGAAATCCTGGTGCCATATTCGATGATCACGTAGAGGTCTATGATGATTTGACCGCCCTCCAGTTTCACCTCCACTCCTCGCCTGCTCTCTGGATGGAGGAGTTCGGCCAGACCGCCCACCAGGCTCCTGGAGGCCATGCCGACCACGCCGTAGCTATTCAGCACCGCCTGGCTGGCGATGCCGGCGATAGCTGTTGGCGAAATCTCGATCCTACCCAGTCTCATCTCTTCTGTCATTTTCACCCACCTCCGCCGATTTGCGCAAAGCGGCTTGTTGTGGTATGATATACCCTGTGATTTGAACATTACTGAAAGGGAGTAGACATGGCTAAGTGTGACATCTGTGGCAAGGGCGTCCAGTTTGGGCATAACGTCAGCCATTCCAAAAAGGCGACTAATCGTCAGTGGAAGCCCAATATTCAGAAAGTGACCATCACCAAAGATGGCGTTACCAGGCGCATGAACGTCTGCGCCAAATGCCTGAAAACACTTTCAAAAACATAGCTCGTGGCTTTTGCGCCATTTGCCATGCAGCAACCAGCCAGCTCAGATCATGGGGCTGGCTTTTTGTTTCCTGGTAATTTCCCTTATCGCCACCTCAATCACCTCCTGCTCACTTCTGAGGCATAATCATACACTGTATTGTGGAAAAATGCAAGACGGATCCGTTCACCCAGTCGGCATTCGCTGACAGCGCAGTTGGCCGCAGCCGGCCTGGATGTCTGCGCCCCGCTCCACCCGCAGGGTGTTCGACACTTTCCAACGGTTGAGCTCGGCCTGGAAGGCCAGAATCCTACCCTGTGGAGAGGGTTGGTAGAGCGACTCAGGCACAGGGTTGAGAGGGATCAAGTTGACGTGACAGAGCAGCCCATCCAGTAGCCGAGCCAACTGGCGGGCTTGCTCTGGGGAATCGTTGATCCCATGGATGAGAGCATACTCGAAGCTGATACGTCTCCTCGTTCGTTCCACGTAATGACGACAGGCAGCCATCAAATGAGTTAAGGGATACCGGCGGTTGATGGGCACCAGCTCGTCGCGCAATTCATCGGTGGCAGCATGGAGGGAGATGGCCAGGCCGATCTGGGTCCCTTCCTCGGCCAGGCGGCGGATACCAGTCACCAGGCCCACCGTCGAGATAGTGATGCGCCGCGCCCCCAGGTTAAAACCCTCATGGTGAGTCAGCGTCTCAACGGCCCGCCAGGTAGCCTCGTAGTTGGCCAGCGGCTCGCCCATGCCCATGAAAACCACGTTGGTTATTGGTCTGTTGGTCCTTGGTCCTTGGTCTCTCAGTTGCCGAGCAAAGTAGAGCACCTGTTCCACGATCTCGCCGGGCGTCAGGTTGCGCACGAAGCCGCTCTGACCTGTGGCACAGAAGACACAACCAAAGGGACAGCCGACCTGAGTGGAGATGCAGGTGGTATGCCGCTGCTCATAGTGCATCAGCACGCTCTCGATGGTCTGATCGTCCCGCAGGGCGAAGAGCACCTTGCGCGTGAAGCCATCAGCGGACACTCTCTCCCCCAGGGGTTCCATGGTCCGCAAGAGGGTTGCCTCTGCTAACCTCTCCCTCAGCTCCCTGGGCAGGTTGGTCATCTCCTCGAAGTCGGCGGCCAGGGAGCGATAGAGCCAGCCCCATATCTGATCGGCGCGGTAGGCGGGCTCACCCCAGGAGGCGAGGAGTCCGTTCAACTGCTCGTAGGTTAGATCGAGCAGGGGTGTCTTCCCAAGAGGTTCAGGATTTCGGCCAGGCCTCATACAACTGCCTCAAGTCGTCAAACACTAAGTCCGGTTTGACAGGGGAGTTTGCCAGCTCTTGCCGGCTGGTGGCACCCGAAAGGACGAGGATGGTGATCAGGCCAGCCCTCTGCCCACCCAGAATATCGGTCTCCAGGCGGTCGCCGATGACGGCCGCCCCCTCTTTGCCTGCCCCCATCCTGGCTAAGGCCAGATCGAAGATGGCCGGCTCCGGTTTCCCAACTACGAAGGGAGCCACGCCGGTGGCCGCCTGCAAAGCCGCTATGATGGCTCCATTGCCTGGGACGAGCCCCTCCTTTGTCGGCAGAGTCTTATCTGGATTGGTGGCGATAAACCTGGCCCTGCTGCGGATCAATAAAGTAGCGGCTCTGAGTTTCTCGTAGGTGAGCCCCCTATCCATGCCGACGACTACAAAGTCGGCCTCCCCCTCGGTGATGGTGTACTTCTCGCCCAGGGCAGTCCGCAGGCCCTCCTCGCCGATGGCATACACCCGGGCCCCCGGCGGCGCTATCCTCTCCATATACAGAGCCGTGGCCTGGGCCGAGGTCAAGATATCCCCCTCCTCGACGGCGATGCCCATCTGAGCCAGCCTGGTTACGTACTGGCCCGGCGTGCGGGTGGAGTTGTTGGTAAGTAGCACAAAGGGCACGCCTTCTCGCTGCAGGAGAGCAACGAACTCCCTGGCCCCGACGATGGCCTCGTCGCCCCGGTAGACGACGCCGTCCAGGTCAATGATCAGGCTGTTGATGGATTTGGATATTGGGTATTGGGTATTGGATATTGGATATTGGAGGTTGGAGGTCGGAGTCCCGAATCCTTCGCTCTGGCTCAGGACAGGCTTGTTCGGGGTATTCGGGTTGGCGGCTCGATAATCGTCGGCGGTATCAATGTCTACAAGAATAGCCTCTGTTTCCACCTCCACTTCCTCCAGATGGTCGCTATGTTGGGCGATGAGCTCCCGCCCACCCTGATCGCCTTTCACTTGCATTAACTCTCCGAAAAGGGAACGGCCGAAGAGCACCGGATTACCCCGTCGGCCGCGATGGGTGGGGACGACGATGGGCGCGCGGGTCTGCCGGTAGCGTTCGACCAGCCTGGCGATGACCTGTGGGGTGACGCCCGGCTGGTCGGCCAGGACGAAGAGAGCCGCGTTGACCTGCGGCTTCACCGCCGAAAGTCCCGCCTGCACCGAGCTACTCAGGCCCGATTTCCACCTCTCGTTGACCACCATCTGGACGGGGCGGTCGGCGATGCTCGCTTTTATCTCCGCCGCCCGGCAGCCCAGCACGACGATCACCTGCTCGACGGGCGAGCTTAGAGCAACGTCCACCACGTGCTGGATCATGGTCTTGCTGCCGACTGGCAGCAGTTGCTTGGGCTGGCCGAAGCGCTGCGACTCACCAGCAGCGAGCACGATGGCAGCCACTGCCGATTTCCGATTTCCGATTTCGGATTGCGGATTGATCATCACTTCCAGCACCGGCTCAGGGGCTACTAAGAAACAAGTCACGGCTGTGTCATTGCGAGGCGTCTTTTTGCCGAAGCAATCTCCCGCCAGCGAATTGGGGATCGCTTCGTCGCAAAACCCGCTCCTCGCGATGACACCTGCGATTGTTTCTTTACCAATACCAATGAGTGGCGCGAATCCGCGACGCGAAGCTCGCAAGGAGGCGATGACCACCCTCTCGACACGCTCGTTTCGCAGGATGAGATGGGCAATCTCGCGCGCCTCATCCATGGGACGGTCTTCCGCTATTTGGTTCAGGATGGGGACCGCTCTGGCCTGCTCCGGCAGGGCCTTCAGACCGCCCTGCGGATGGCTGAGCACGGCGGCTACCATCTCGACAGTCACGGGCTGGCCAAGGGCAGCGCCGGTGAGGCCCGCCACCAACCCAGGACGGTGGACGTGCTGTTCAGTCAGGGGTTTCCTCAGGACGGTGAGGTCGGCCATGGGCACGAGGATGGTGGTCGAGGCGGGCACCACCGGCTCGTAGGCGGCGGGGGCCTTGAGGGCGCAGTGACGAGCCCCATCGGCCTCTACCAGGATGACCACATCGCTGAGCTGCCGGGCCAGGAGGTCCACCAGGGAAGGGGGCACCCCGTCCAGCTTGTTGGGGCGCATGGGGTAATCCCTGTCGCTCTCCCCCAGGCCTGCCCTGAGCCCAGTCGAAGGGGCGGTCAAATCCACCTCCTCCAGGCGCCGCTTGGCCAGGAAGACCTTGGGATAATGGCGCAGGAGCTCGGGCACCTGGGCCAGTGCTTCTTCATCCCCACCTAAAAACAAGTACTCGTCCTGCTTAGGGATCGGCTCCAGGATCTTGGTCGTGGTGGTGAACAGCACTCGCTGTTCGATTCCAGCCAACTCCTCCATCAGGCGCAGGGCGGCCGTCGTTTTCCCCCCGGCTCCGACGAAGGAGATGACCTCGTTGGCTTTGACGTTTAGAGCCTGATAAAGACTAACCCTCATAACGTTGCAGCACTTCGAAAATGGCACTGGTCCCGAAATCCACCGCCTCCAGCGGGATACGCTCGTCAGCGGCGTGAGCCAACTGTGCGAAGTTAAACTCCGCAGGCAAGTTCATTGGGGTGTAGCCATAGGTTTGAATGCCCAGGCGAGAGAAGAAGCGAGCATCTGAAGTTCCAGTTAACAACAAGGGCATGGGTAGGCCATCGGGGTCGGCCTCACGCAAGATGTCCGCCAACAGGTTAAACAACCCCATGTCTGGCTCCGCCGGGCCGGGATCGTGCCGGACCAGTTCAAGCTCCACCTCATCACCGATGATCGGGCGCAGCTCGGCCATCATGTCGTGTGGGGTGTAGCCAGGAAGCAGCCGCCCATCCAGTGCCAGGACAATTTCACTGGGGATGACGTTGATTTTCTCCCCACCACGCACCATGGTGGCGTTGACCGTGTTGTGGAACAAGGCTTCAAACATTCGTCCCTTTTCGCCCAGTAGCTTTAGCACGGTGTCTGTCAGAGAGGGATTGAGGAGGCGGCGCAGGAAAATGCCCGAAGGGAATGGCAAGGCCGAAGCCATAGCCTCCACCATCTGGCGTGCCACGGGCGTGATGTGCACCGGCAGGCGGTGTCGGTCCAACCTTTGGAGCAACCGGGCCAGCCTGGTCATGGCGCCGCCACGCATGGGCAGGGACCCGTGTCCGCCTGGCCCGCGCACCGTTGCCTTCATCCAGCAAAACTGCTTCTCGGCGACCTGAATGGGGTAGAACTTTCGCTGGCTAATGTACATCGCAAAGCCCCCCAACTCCCCGATGGCGTAACGGATGCCCTCGAATTGTTCGGTGTGGTTCTCCACCAGGTACTTGGCCCCGTAGTCGCCGCCCGCTTCTTCGTCGCCCACGATAGCGAGCACGATGTCGCCGGCTGGCTTCAGCCCCTCGGCCTTGGCCCTCAGCAAAGCGGCCAGCATCATGGCCACGCCACCTTTCATGTCCAGAGCGCCCCGCCCCCAGACGTAGCCGTCTACTACCCTGCCCTCGAAGGGTGGATGCGTCCATTCCTGGCCGGCCGTCGTTACCACGTCCACGTGCCCGTAGAGCAAAAGCGGTGGTGCGTCTCCCCGCCCTTTCAAGCGGGCAATCAGGTTGGGGCGGTTCGGGTCTCTGGCCAGGAGAGCAGTTTCAAAGCCCACCTCGGTCAGCAAGCTGTTGATGTAGGCCACGCACTCCGCCTCGTCGCCGGGAGGATTGGTGGTGTCGAAGCGAATGAGATGTTGCAATAACTCCACTGGTCGTTCGTAGATTGTTTGCATCATATAGAAGCCTACCTCCTCTCGTAACAGTAACGTCGGTCGTCCGGTGCTCTCAAAGAGCCCGATGCAGTTTTCCCGCACCGGGCTCTTCAGAGATACTCGCTTTCGCATCAGCCTAAGCCGTCAAAGCCGCCTTTCTCCTGGCAGTTACCACGACCCGACCTCCACCGGTTAACAGACGACAGCTTTGCAGGGCATACCAACGATGGCTAGGCCGCTTCCTCTTGTAAGTCCAGGCAAAGTATTTCCCGCAGGTGATCGCTGTATGACACAACTGCATATAAGGTAAAGTCTTCTATGATGTGGGCGCGTTTCCCCCTATCCCCGTTGTCCATCTGGACCTCTGAAAGATTGGCAAACTCAAATAGGGGTAAAGAGCCTGTTGTCTTTTTCTCGCTAACGAAATCCCCCATTGGCTCCAAACCGTGAGTAAATCTTTTTAGCATAGTTGCTATGGCTTCAGAGCTATTATCTATGCCAATCCAGCGTCTCCCTAATTGAGATGCTACTGCAAGGGTTGTCCCAGAGCCAGCGAAGCAATCGAGTACCAGGTCGCCTTCGTTTGAAGATGCGCTAATAATTCGAGCCAGTAACTCGGGGGGTTTCTCTGTTGGATACCCCGTGATTTTTATCATCTGGTTGTGCGCGTCCTTCACATCCATCCAGATGTCTTGTACAGGGATGCCTTTACTTTGGTCCCAATACACTTTCCGCCTTGGGTTGCCAGTAGGCGACCAGTATATCTCTCCACGAGCGTCCAATTCATCTAACGTATCAGGGGGGTATTGCCAGTGTTTGCCTGGTGGCGGCTCCATCCCTCGCCAGGGCTGCCCAGTTGCACCTTTCCGTGTCCCAGGGGCATGGATGGGAACTTTCTTGTAGCGCCTGCCCGTGTCATGCTCAACGTAGGAATACTCTTCTGCTGCTCGTTCTTCTGTCCAGGGAACATAGGCTCGGTTCCAAACCGATCTCTCTGACTTGGCGTAGCATAGAATGTGATCGGAGATGTTGCCATAGGTTCTCCTGGTGTAGTTTTTGGGATTGCACTTTTGGCGAGTGATCAGGTTTCTGAAGTTCCGGTTGCCAAACAGCTCATCCATTACAATCTTGATGTGGAAAACCATATTCTGATCCAGATGAACGTAAATCGAACCATCTTCAGCCATCAACTCACGCAACAGGATTAGCCTTCGGCGAAGAAACTCAATGTAGTGCGCTCCTACAAGCGTATCGCTGTAGGCCTCAGCCTGCTTACGCGACCAGTACACTTTATCTGTAGAGAAGGGGGGATCAATGTAGACCAACTTCACCTGACCACGCACCCCAGGGTCTTTAAGCAACGCAGCGAGTATGGGGAGATTATCACCGAAGTAAAGCCGGTTCTTGCCAGTTGTGCCTTTCCAAATCTCTGTAACCTCTGCAGGTGATGTTGCCAGGACATCGTGTACTGAAAGCTTCCCTCGATAGTAGAGATTGGCTTCCAGTGCGACATCTGAGAAGTCATCCGCAGGATCATCTATTAGAACTTCTCCATCCCACTTCGTCTTTTGAATTCCTGTAGCCATTGTTATTCTCCTGTCCTCTCCTCCATCCCAAGCCACTCGGCAGTGATTCTTTCAGGCATCATACGGAGAGTAACGACCTTGATTTTGCCAGGCCAGCTTTCCTCCAGAGCGGCATAGTCGCGCCACATTGACCCAAGTAGTAGACCTGGGCCATCATTCAAGAATATCACCCGCAAGTCAAGCCCTTGCTCCTGTGCATAGGCGAGTACTTCATCGGCGCAATTCTTGTAGCCACCTATGCGGTCATCTTCTTGAGCTCCACCACGGTCTGAGTCATAACGAGCCAACCCAACGGCCAGCACATTCCGTTCCTCGTCACGGATGAGGAAATCAACGGGGCGACCTGGATTTGGATAGTCCTTGAATACGCTACCAAGCGGTATATCTTGGCCTGCGCGTCGTGGGCCTGCTACGCGCAGGTTGGGGAAATATGATTGAAACAGGTCAAAGAACTTCTCAGTCAGTGTGTAGCCTTTCTGTCCTCTTGACTTGTATTCCCATAGAAGTGCGCACAGTGCTTCATCTCGCTCAGGCCTCTCGTTGAATCTGGCCTGTACTACGTGTATCGGCCTGAAATCCCTACCGAATGTATCAAGCACCTGTTGTTTTCTGCTTTTGACTTTCATCATCTCGACGGGAGCGGCTGGGCTCACATATCTTTTGAAGACCCTGCACAATGTCTGCTACATGGCCTCCTGGCAGTTACCGTTCGGCTGAGCCTGTCGAAGTAGGCGTACATCCGCTGGCAGATGTGAGGGTCAGGATGAAGGACTTGAGAGAAAATTCGGCTTGGTGGTTCATATTGACAACTCTTCCCGCTGTGTTACAAACGGAGTGGCCAGGTGGAAGTACAGCAAAATCGGAGCGTCAAGCATACACTTCGACCGGAACCTCAATGGCGAACTGCGGCTTGGCAAGCTGTTTGTAAATCTCCTTGAAACGACGCTCAATTTGCAGCAGAACAGCGCCTTCGTAATAACGTTCTCCGCAACGCAGACAAACTTCACACGGTACGTCTCGTACCACGAGATAGTTGCCGTGCCGCCTATAAATGTACTCGACTTGGCGCTTTTCAAAATCGGTACCACCACAGATGTGGCAACGTTCTTCGTTCATGGTGACCTCCTTCGGGTCCAGGGATCCTCAAACTTGGGTAGCTTCGGGATATAAACGGTAATGACCACGACTGATCCACGACGCCAACCACAGACCACGTGAATCGGCCGGTCTTTCGCAAAACCCAGGATCAGGCAACTCGGGCCTCGTCCCGTGTCCGCATACTGCTCCAGGATCTCGCCATCTAGAATGGCATCACGGATCTCGGCGATGTCTATATCCTCGTCGGCAGCCTCTTGATCGGCGTGAGCACTGATCACAAACTTACCGCTGCGTACTCTGGCCTTGATGGCTTCAATATCCACCGCCTATCCTCTCAATTGCTATACGAACCCCTTTATCACTCGGAAGCCCGCCGGGCACGCCAGGAAGCCAGCCTTGCACTGAGCCCAGCCGAAGTGCTGGCCAGCAGGCGTTGCCACAGGCTGAGCTTCGGTGGCTCTGGCAGGTCGGATGCAGCCACGGGTGAAAGCTGCGCCAGGTCCTGGGCGATGGACTGCATCACTTCAGCGGTGAACACAGCCGGCGCCAGGCACTGGGGGTAAGGATGACCACACATTCTACTGACTATTGTATAGTATAGCAGATTTCCCCTCGTTTGGCAACAAAAAGCCACCTGTGCTGACTGCGCAGGTGGCTTCTTGGGTAGTGCAAAATACACTATTCGCCGCTGGTCACGGTGAACTTCCCTCCGTCGCTGCAGCCAAAGACCTCGGGGGAGTACATCGCTCACGTACGCTGATCCCCTGTCAGTGACTTCTCGACTTGAGCTACAAACGCCTCCGCCTCTTGACGGCACCTCTCTGCCGCCTCTCTGGTAGCCAGCCAATAGACGTCGTAATCGGACTTCTGTCGCCACTCAAAGCCATCAAGGAGCATTCGATGATATCTGGAATCTATCTTGCCTGTCTTGACATACTCCCTTCCAAAAGCCGCTGCCACTGCCGAATGTTTGCTCACATCAATGCCATCCATGAGCAAAAGGGCCTTGGCCGCATAGAACATGGCGTAGTAAGAACGCGAGATGGATTCAGCGAAGAGCGCTTCCTCCAGCAGTTTTCTCGCTGCGGCGAGGCTCGAACGGGCTTTGGCCATCCATCGCTGGCTCTCCTCTAGGCCGCTTTCCATAGCACCTTCCCTTCCCTTTGAACGTTTCTCAAGAATGAGGAGCCGTGCTGTTCCAGTGCCTGGTAATGGTTTGTGTCGGTCAAGTACAGGGAGATTACGTAAGCAAAATCCGCCTCCCACATCACATCGTAGGCCACTTGGCGCACCTTCTCCTGAGCTGCTTCGGACGACAGGCGCAGCACAACGAACAGGTCTACATCGGAGTCTGGTTGGGCCTCACCTCTGGCATGGGAGCCGTAGAGAAGCAAAAGCCTAAGGTCAGAACCCAACTGGCGCTGAAGTTCCTTAGTCAACGTATCAAGCAAGCGAGAAAGTTGTCCATCCCCTCGGTCCCCGGTTTCATGAGCAGTTTTCATGTCCGTCTCCTTACCTTATTACTCAGGCAGGGAAGCACATCAGCAATTCCTCTTTACCAGAGGAAACGCAGCCCTCCTTGCCCGCCATCGGGCATCACCCAAGCACTCGCCTCAGGTTCTCCGGCGTCAGAATAGCAGGGTCTGCACTCGGCTCTAAGAAGGGACGCACGTCGGAGACGACCTGATCCCATCGGACGGCTTGCAGTCGCCGCTGCACCGCCTCCCGCCAGTTGCCTTCGGTCAGCGGCTCACCACGCCAACCGGTTTGCCGCAAGGCGTTGTTGAGTAGGACCAGATTCGGCGCTGGCCAATCGGGATCGCTGAGAAACCACAACAGGTCGTAGAGGTCCCTTCCCTTAACGTAGGAGCGTTGAAGGATGGCGTGCAGTTTGCCAGCCAGGAGCGATGCTCTGTCGTGATGTTGCAGTTGAAGAGTCACGTGGCGACGTACGAGGCTTGTGGCCAGCGCCGCGCCGGCAGGCGGGTTCGTGTCCACTTCGATCCTGACCGAAAACACCTCGCTCCGCTGGGGCGACAGACCCAATTCGTAGAGCAGGCCAGGAAAGCGAATGAATGTGCTGTGGACCACTTTCCTGTCATTCACCTTGAGTTCCAGGGCGTAGCCCTCAGCAGCAAACTCGGCCCGAATCACGCGCAGGTAGGCCCGAAAGTCGTATTGGTCCCTGGCTCTTTCCACAGCAAAGTCCAGGTCTTCGGAGTAGCGAGCGCTGGCAAAGAGGAAGCGGAGCGCTGTCCCGCCGTGGAAGGCAAGCGGGATCATCGCTCCGGCACGCTGGAGTGCCCCCAGAATCCGCGCCTGCAGGTATTCGCGCGTGACGTTGCGCGCCTGGGCAGGTGTTTGGCTGGTGCGGATGAGGTCGGCCAGGTGCTCTTTCACAGCGTTTCGTATTCCTGTCTCTCAGTGCGCCTCAGTTCCACGACAAACTCGGCGGCTCGCCGCAGCTTGGGGCTGCCGGCGCGCTCGGCCTGGCGCCGGAGTTCCTCCGCATCCAGGCGATCCAGATTCTGCAGACGGAGTTCCCGCAGATAATCCGGCGAGTCCCCGCCGGGCTGCAGGTAGACCAGGTCCAGCAAAGCCTTCTCAGGTGTGGCGACGAAGGCTTTCTGGCCTCCGCCCAGATCGGTCAACCGGTAGCCGGCCAGAAGATCAATCTTGATGTGACGAAATTCATAGACACCGAGCGGCGTCTCCCAGCGGCCGGGGCGCGCTGTGGTGACGCTGGTGACTACGGGCACGTACTCCGGGATCAGGCCGTAGTGGGCCAGTGCCGACTGGAGGCTGACGTAGGAAGCACGCACCATACGATTGGCCACGAGGAAGGGGTGCGGCTTCACTTTTTGAAACGGCGGTGCCAGTGCATAGAGCCCGCGCCGCAACTGATAGAGGCGGCCTGCGTTTGTCCACCTTGACAACTGGCGCCGCGCGTTGGCCGGGTCCACATCGCCAGCCAGGAGCAGGCCGGGCTCAAAGATTGGTTCATCACCAACGATCTCAAGCAATTGCTCGAATTCCATACGAGTATTATACCACAAATGGCATATTATTGCAACGAATTGTCATTCAGAGCCCATCACATAACGCATAATCGGCCTCGTTTCCGAGCGGCGGGCGACCTCTTGGAAGCCTGCGCCTCGGAATATAGAGGCCAGGCCGTGGTAGGCAAATAGGTCGGGTATGCCGCTCTTCCTGGGTTCGACAGGATATCCTTCCACAATTCTGCCTTCGCAATCTCGCACGTAGTCCAGTGCAGCCTTCAGCAATCGCCCTGCCACCCCTCTGCGTCGGTATGATTTGGCGATGAAGAAGCACACCACAGACCAAACAGGCTCGTCATCCACTGGCTTCAGGATTCGGGATCGTCCCAGCCTGGGGAACTCCTCACGCGGCGCCACGGAGCACCAGCCGACCGGATATCCCACGTGGTAGGCAAGGATACCTGGGACGCGGCCGGAGTCCACGATGGCCTTCATTGCCCGGCGATTTCCCTCGCCCTTCTGGGCGTCGAATTCCCGTTGCGTCAACCGCCACCACATGCACCAGCAACCCCCAGCAGCACCGCGCGGGCCAAAGAGCTCCTCGAAGTCAGCCCATCTCTCCGGCGTTAGCCTGTGGAATTCCCAAGAACCCTCTTCCAGTTGGTCTGGACTCATTGCCTTCCCTCCTTCTCC
>Ga0194112_10003953_pt1 | contig 20498 bp, 20 predicted proteins | sample TA2MahC400mmetaG_FD_146191 | JGI IMG/M metagenome (GOLD analysis project Ga0194112, IMG submission 146191) | Freshwater microbial communities from Lake Tanganyika, Tanzania - TA2015016 Mahale Deep Cast 400m | ecosystem: Environmental > Aquatic > Freshwater > Lake | place: Tanzania: Lake... | reverse complement strand
GTCGGAGCCCGTGCCACCGATTGCCGCGTTGACTTCGGTGAACTTCACCTTGGGCCAGGACTGCTGAAACCACTTGAGGGTCTTGGGCCGCCAGCCGTTGGCCGCCGTGATGCTGCCGCCGAAGTAAGCGATGGTCACTGCCCCGTCGCCCTTGAGCTTCGCAAACAGGTTGCCCAGCCCCCCGCGCGCGTCGAAGAGCTTCGGAGGCACCAGCTCCGACTCGCCCGCCGCCAGCTCTGACCCCACAGCCATCAGCAACGCCCCAACAAGAGCCAAGAGCCCCCGGCCCATCTTCACGCTCCTTTCCTCGTTGCCGCACTCCGTGCGCGCGGAGAAATCACACGGACAGGCGCGAATGGCGCTGACCCAGGACCGCGGGCCAGCCCGCAGGGCGGCAGAGGGTAGCCACGGGCGTAAGCCCGTGGAAAGGGGGTGGTCCCCTCACCCTCACCCGAGCCCCCGCAGGGGGCGGCAGAAGCCCCCATTCGCGTGCCTCCTGCGGCCTCTGTCGCCCCCTGCGGGGGCTTGGCAGGGGGTAACGCCGTGTCCCACGGGCTTACGCCCGTGGCTACCCTCTGCCGCCCGCCGGGGCGGGCTGGGCCGGCGCCAGTGCCTAGGGTTAGCGCCATTTCGAACAGGCACTGACAAACACGGACGGCCAAGGCTCTCATCTACGGGCGTCCGTGTCTGTCCGGGTAGGTCCGTGTTCAATGGCGATTATAGCCGGTTGACAGCCGTCGCGGCAACTGCTACCTTCCCGTCAGGCGACATCTACTCTCTCAAGGAGGCAGAAACAATGAATGCTTCGCTCGGGCTCGTGACCCTCGCGTGCGTGCTCCTGGCGGCAGGCGTGGTCTCGGCGGTGGAAGAGACGAAGGTCTCCTGCGTCAAGACGCCGCCGCTCGACAGGACGAATGCCTTCTATGTGTCGAATAAGCCGCCGCTGGCGCCCAGCCCACTTGTGAAACTGCCCATCGGGGCCATCACGCCGCGCGGCTGGCTGCGCCAGATGCTGGACCTGGAGGCCGACGGGATGACGGGCCATCTGACCGAGATCAGCCGCTGGTGCAAGGCCGAGGGCAACGCCTGGCTCAGCCCCAAGGGCGAGGGTCACAGCCCCTGGGAGGAACTCCCCTACTGGCTCAAGGGCTTCGGCGACCTCGGCTACGTCCTCCGCAACGAACGCATCACGACCGAGGCCCGGAAGTGGATCGAAGGCATCATCGCCAGCCAACGCGACGACGGCTACTTCGGCCCACGCGCCAACCTCACCAACATCGGCGGCAAGCCCGACGTGTGGCCCAACATGATCGCCCTCAACGCCCTCCAGTCCTTCCACGAGTTCACGGGCGACAAGCGGGTCCTCGACCTGATGACGAAGTACTTCAAATGGGAGCTCAGCGTGCCCGAGGCCGACTTCCTCCTCCCCTTCTGGCAACAGCAGCGGGCGGGGGACAACCTGGAGAGCGTCTATTGGCTCTACAACCGCACGGGCGACGCCGACCTGCTCAAGCTCGCGGAGAAAATCCACCGCCGCATGGCACGCTGGGACAAAGGGATCGCAAGCTACCACTGCGTGAACTTCGCCCAGTGCTTCCGCTCCCCCGCACTCTACTGGATGCAGGCGAAGGACGCGAAGCTCCGCGACGCGGCCTACCGCAACTACGACACGATGATGGGCGAGTTCGGCCAGCAGCCCGGCGGAACCTACGGCGCCGACGAGAACGCCCGAAAGGGCTACACCGACCCCCGCCAGGCGACCGAGACCTGCGGCATGGTGGAATACATGCACAGCTTCCAGATGCTCCTCAAGATCACCGGCGACCCCCTCTGGGCCGACAGATGCGAGGAGATGGCGTTCAACTCCTTCCCCTGCTCGCAGACGCCCGACCAGAAGGGCCTTCACTATCTGACCGCCGCCAATCAGCCCCAGCTCGACACCCGCAACCACGCCCCAGGCATCCAGAACGGCGGGAACATGTTCGGCTACGACCCCCACGGCTACCGCTGCTGCCAGCACAACGTGAGCCACGGTTGGCCCTACTACGCCGAAGAGCTCTGGCTCGCCACGCCCGACAATGGCCTGTGCGCCTCGCTCTACGCCGCCTGCGAAGTCGAGGCCAAGGTGGGCGACGGAGCGACCGTCAGGATCACGGAGGCCACCGACTATCCGTTCTTCGAGACATTCCTCTTCACGCTGTCCATGGCCAGGCCCGCCCGATTCCCCCTCTATTTCAGGGTGCCACGGTGGTGCGCCGGCGCTGAGGTGGTCATCAACGAGAGACCCGTCCAGGTCAAGCCCGAGCCGCCCGCCTTCCTCGTGGTCGAGCGCGAATGGAAAGACGGCGACCAGGTGAAGCTCACCCTCCCAATGCGCTTGAGCGTGCGAGTGTGGGCCAAGCACGGCAATGCCGTCTCGATTGACCGCGGCCCGCTCAGCTACTCGCTGAAGATCGGGGAAGAGTGGAAGCGCTACGGCGGAACCGACAAGTGGCCCGCCTACGCCGTCCTGCCCACCACGCCGTGGAACTACGGCCTCGAGCTTGACCCTGACAATCCAGGGAAGTCCATCTCGGAGGCCGAGGACGACAGGGAGGTCGCGGTGCCGTCCCAGCCCTGGACCCCTCACGCCGCGCCGATCGAACTGAAAGCCAAGGCCCGCAAGATACCTCAGTGGGGCTTTGACCGCCATGGCCTTTGCGCCACGCTCCAGCAAAGCCCAGCATTCACGACCGAGCCAGTCGAGACCGTCACCCTCATCCCCATGGGCTGCGCGCGGCTCCGCATCGCCGTCTTCCCCACCGTGAGCGACAAGCCCGATGCGAACAAGTGGCAGGAACAGCCCCAGCCCGCCTACATCGCATCCGCCTCCCACTGCAACCCCGGCGACACCACCGACGCCCTCTGCGACGGACAGCTCCCCAAGGCGTCCAACGACCGGAGCATCCAGCGGATGACCTGGTGGGACCACAAGGGCACCGCGGAATGGGTCGCCTACAAGTTCCCCAAGCCCCGCACGGTCTCCTGGAGCGACGTCTACTGGTTCGACGACACTGGCGGCGGCGGCTGCCGCGTGCCCGCCTCCTGGAAGCTCCTCTACAAGGAGGGCAACGACTGGAAGGAGGTGAAGCTCGCCGAAGGCTCCTCCTACGGCGTGGCGAAAGACGCCTTCAACAAAGCCGCCTTCGAGCCAATCACCACCACCGAGCTGCGCCTCGAAGTCAAGCTCCAGCCCGACTTCTCCGGTGGCATCCTCGAGTGGCGGGTCGGGGCCGAAGAGAAGAAGTGAGTCTCACGCAGAGGAGCAGAGAGTGCAGAGGATGACCGCTGGCTAGGGTGAGTTTGAGGGGAGACGAGCCATGTTCGTCCCCGAATCATATGTTCCCGGTCCCTTCCCCCCCAGGGAAACTCTGGAACACATGGCAAAGGCCAGCGAAGAGGCAGAAATCTATCTGAGGCAACACGCCGATGTTGGCAAAAAGCTGTCTTCTCTCTGGTTCACATGCTACCACGTGCTCTTCCGTGCCACTCCTTCGGATCTCGACACGCTTGCCAGGTTCGGAGTGGTTCCTTTCTCAGAAGGCATCAATGAGATGGTGTACGGGGTCAACTTTGCCTTGATGGGCATCTACAAGACGGCTCTGGAGAGGCTGCGGAGTTTCCTGGAACTCTATATCGTTGGCGTCTACTTCGCGGACCCAAGCGTCCCCAAGCAAGACGCAAGGGAATGGTTCGCGGGTCACACAGGTACGCCGTTCATGACCAAGATGCGGAAGGCCCTGTTTGTGAGGGAGCACTTCCTGACGGCGGATCGGGAGTTCTCATTCAGTGAGGACCTGGCAACAACCTACAACTACCTATGCGACTATGTGCACACGAGGGGATTCTGGAAGACGCACAGCCGTTTGGGTGCGAACATCCCCTGCTTCTCACCTACCTCTCTCACGGACTTTGTGGAAGCCTTCGGTCGAAGTGCTGAATGCGTTGCCATAGCGCTCGCGCTGCAATTCCCCATTATCCTCCAGCCTGTGCCAGTCTCGGACAAGTTTGGTCTGGACGGTCCTACGTCCGGGTTTCTGGAGGAGGGGGAGGTCCGTCTGCTTGAGGGGCTCATTGCCCAGGACAAACTCCGAGTGTTGCGTGAGATTTCGGCGAATGACCCGGAAGTGCAGGGTACTGTGGAAGCCATCTATGCACTTCCTGACGCCACGCCGGAGCAGGTCGAACAGCAGATGATTGAGATGGACAAGGTAGAGATTGAGGGTTCAGGTCTTCAGCACTGGTTGGAGAACCAGAGGGCTGTGATGAAACTGGTGCCGGAGTCGGAGAAGGAGAAGTTCCTCGCCCGTATTGAGGCGCTGAGCGCTTGGGCCAAGGAGCGTGGGTTCGATGTGCCCCCGCGGTGGCAGCAACCAACGGGCGGATAGTAGCGCCGTTGCTGCCGGGACCAGGTCATAGGAGTCCGGCTTCGTTCCCCGGTCCCCGCCACCACGCAGGCTTGACACCGCCTCGGATTATCGTGTAGTATGATTACATGAGATGAGGAGCCTGCTATGAATCGAACGGTGTCGGTGACAGAGCTCGTGCGGAACTTCTCCGACTACCTGAATCGGGTGACGTATCGGGGGGAGGGTTTCACCCTGGTGCGGGGGAAGAAACCGGTCGCCGAACTGCGCCCAGTGCCCAGGGGGGTGAAGGTGAAGGACCTGGCCGCGGTGCTGAGGTCCCTGCCCCACCTCACGCGCGAAGAGGCCGAGGCATTTGGGCGCGACATCGAGGAGGGCCGCGCGGCGCTGAGGAAGGAAAGGCCAAGGGACCCGTGGGAATCCTGATTGACGCCAGCGTGTTCATAGGCGTCGAGCGCCAGCAACTGGAGGTTGATGCCGCCACCGCGGGGCTGCGCGGCGAGGACGACTGCCTGGTCTCGGTCATCACGGTGAGCGAGCTGCTGCACGGCGTCCACCGCGCCACGGCGCCCCGCGTGCGGGCGCGCCGGGCCGCGTTCGTCGAACGGGTCCTCGAACTCTTCGCGGTCCTGCCTATAGACCTGGCGACGGCCCGGCTCCACGCCCAAGTGTGGGCGGACCTTGAATCGCGGGGCAAGATGATCGGCGTGCACGACCTGTGGCTGGCCGCGGCCTGCATCGCCCACGGCCACACGCTCGCCACCGGCAACGTCGGCGAGTTCTCCCAAGTCCCCGGCCTGCACTTCAAGCTCTGGCCAGCCTGACGCCCGCCCCGGTCCACCCCTTGCGCAAGAGGGCGGTGCGCAGTATCATCAGGCGCGGTTGGCGCGCTCACCTACCTGTCAGGAGGACGAGCCATGGTCGAGACCAATGTGCCTGCGGCGTCGAGGAGGCTGGAGGCCATCGTCAAGGAGAACCTCCAGACCGTGCGCGGCAAGAAGGTGTACCGCGGCTGCCCGGCGGAGTACTCGCCCGCCGTCTGGGCCGTGCGGCAGGCGGTGCAGCAGGGGAAGTTCGGGCCGAAGGACCTGCTCCGCCGCAAGGCCCATTGGCACCCCGACTTCAGCGTTGACCTGGCGGACAACCTCGAACAGCACAACTATAAGTTCGCCATCCACATCTTCAGCAAGCTGTGCCAGCACACGCTGGATGGCCGCCCGGTCATCTGGGTGACGCCCGTGGGGCCGATGGGGCACTACCCCGTCATCGCCGAGCTGTTCAACCGCCTGGGCACCTGCTGCGTGAACCCCAAGCTCATCTTCCCCTTCGCAATGGACGAGTGGGCCAGCCGCGACGGGGGGCCAGTGGATAAGCGCGCATTCCCCTACATGACCGCGTTCAAGGAGGACATGGAGGAGCAGTTCTACGGGAAGATCGCGCCGGCGATGCGGATCCCCGAGGCCAACCGCCATTTCGCCGCGGGCAAGGGGCTTCTCCAGTATGAGGCCGACATGGACAAGCTGCTCGCCCAGGGCGCGGGCGTCATCTTCACGGGCGGGGTGGGGAAGATCGGCCACATCATGTTCTGGGAAAGCACTTTCGGAGCACGGCTGGGCAAGGCCCTCAGCGAGAAGGTGCTCTGGGTCCGCGGCGCGCCCCTCACCTACGGCACGATTGACCAGAACGAAACCACGTCGAGCGGCTCGGCCCCCGTGCCCGCCTTCGCCAACACCATCGGCCTCGGGCTATTCGTCAAGCTCCGCAAGTATGGCGAGCGGAATCCTGGGCGGGTCAACGCCTTCTTCGGGCTGGACAACGATGAGGAGCCGCTGAAGTGGCAGCGCTTCATCGCCCAGTGCATGCTGGCGATGGAGGAGGCCGACCCCAGCTTCGGCGGTAGCTACATCCCCACCATGCCGGGGGCCTACATCATCGTCCGCAGCCACGTCGAGAAGAACTTCTTCGTCGCCTCGAAGTGAGCCGCCCTCCTCCCGAAGGGACCAATGTCCTCGGGAGGGTACGCCGGCGCACGGATTGCACGGGGGCCGTATCGCCGCGCTGCCAAGGGGCGCTTGGGAACTGCGGGAAGAGCAGCGACCGAGAGGATCCCGAGGGGCCCAGGCATCGGCCCCTACCGCATTGGTACACGAAGATCCGGTCCGGGTACGCCCTTGAGCGTGAACCCCGTGGCATCCCTGGGAACAGCGAACAGAAGGTTAATCACTGCCGGTCCGTTCAGAACGTTCACCGTGGCCTTTTGCGGACCGATCTCGACTCGCAGTTTATAGCCTGTTGGTCCTTCCACAAGCAAGTTCGCAGCTATCTCGACGCCGACGGGGCCTTGCCACTCAAGGAACAGGCGCGGCTCCTTGCAGATGAGGTGGTTAGTGAAGGGCTTACCATCATCCCTTCTGCCATGCCCGAACCCGATGAGCAAATGGGACCGCTTGTCTGCATCTTCGACGCGGATCGCCTTCATGTCCAGGGCTGCGGGGGCCTGAACTGTCATCTCTACCCAGAGAAGCCTTGAAGGCGCCTTGGCTCTCACACTGTTGTCTCGCAAGGCCACACTATCGGCGAAGATGGCTCGAAGACCCGGCTCCAGCGGGGCGGCCTGGGTGGGGCCCTTTGGATCACCTGGCACTGGCTCCAGGTGTTTGCGTGCCTCGACCCATCCGAAGACCCAGCCTCCATTCTCCATCTTGACCTGAGGCTTCACCTGGGCCCAGCCGCCCTCAACTTGAAGGACCTCAAGCTCCTTCCCGGTCTCGAAGGTCGCCAGGGTCTTCTCGCCCCCCTTCACGGGGGCGGGGCCGTTGATGACGCGGACCTTGTCGCCCTTCTTGATGGCGGGCTCTTTGGGACCCTCTCCAGCACCTGCGCTGCCCAGGCACACGCAGGCCAGCCACGCGAGAACAAGACAAGACGCCGCCGCGAGCATCCGATTGGACATCGTCTGCCTCCTGTCACACGGGCCGGGGCGAGGACAGATACCCCACGCTCTCGTGGAGTATACCCCCCCCGCGCAAATGTCAAGCCAGTTCCGCTCCAACTCTGCGCGTGTGTGCGGCGGTTGACATGCGGTGCGCGGTGTGCTAGGTTATGGAGTGTAGGGTGTCGCCAAAGGCTGCCGGCCACGGACGGAGCAACCCGACGGGCCACATCGGAAGGAGTCCTCACATGGCGCACGCGGTTCGAGAAGCGCCTGCCGCGGTGCGGAAGCGCAGAACCAAGAGAAGGCATCCTGAGGATGACGGCGCCTTTCGCGATGTGATCGCGCTGGATATACCACCGAATCGCATCATAGCGACGTTCCCCGTGAATGTCCTCATCAAGGACTTGCCGCGGATGGAGCCGACCATCATCTTCGAGCCCGATGACGAGACAGAATGATGGCCCACCCTTGGTACGAGCTGGTTCCTGCGGACTCGCCTCTTGACCAAGGTGACCTCATCCCCGATTGCCCTGTCCTCGCCTGGAAGGCGAGCGCGTCTCGAAGCTACGACTCCATCGAGAGCGCAGAGGGCCTTCAGGGCCTCGCCGATATAGCCGCGGTCGACGCTGTAGTGATGACGCAGACGTGTGACCTGGCCCAGGCGAAGGTTCCCCACGTCATCCTGTGCCCTCACTACACCTTGTACCGCTATCGCGCGTTCTGGGCCGCCGATCAGGAGGCGCACGGGCAACAGGTCACGAGCAGGTCGTGGGCCAGGCAGCTCGACCGGGTCGCTGTGGGAACAGTCTGGAACCTCTCAATGCTGAACAGCGAGGAGGGGAACGGATATCATGCGGACCTGAGGGTTGTGGACTTCCACCGCATTTTCAGCCTTCCCCGTGGCTTCCTCGAGTCCTTGCTGAGCCAACGCGGGGAGCCGCGGCTGCGCCTCCGGCCGCCCTATCGCGAGCACCTATCGCAGGCATTCGCGCGCTTCTTCATGCGCGTGGGCCTGCCCACCGACATCCGCAAGACGTGGTAGCACCCGGGTAAGGGAAGCGTCTACAGGCCGCCGGTGTAGACGACGATGTCAGCGCGGGAGCGGTCGGCGCTACGCAGGCGGCGCGAGTGGGAGGGCTCCAGGCTGATGGTGAGGATGGTCAGCTCGGGGCAGGCGCGGCGAAGGCGCTGGACGAGACCGCCGCCGAAGTCGCTGTGGAACGCGCCGACGAGGTGAATCACCTTCCCCTTCCCCTCCTTCGCTGCCTTGAGGACTGAGGCCGCCATCGTGGCGTCCCACAGCTCCTGCGCTCGAAACATGGCCGGCACGTCGAGCGGCTTGCGCTCGGAGGGCTTCTTTTCCTCGCAGGGCTTCGCGGGCGGTTCGGGCGGCTTGGGGGCCTTCTCGTCGGCCTTCTTCTCCTCGGGCTTCGCCGGGGCGGGCGCGGCGTGGTGGCGCATCTCGCGGCGGAAGCGGCGCCAGTAGGCGCCGCCGACCGGCCAGCCGGGAATGTCGAAGAGCTTGCGTTCGGCCTCTGGCAGCTTGCCGAGGGCGCCGTAGCCCTCCTTGCGGGCCACCTCCGCGTACTTGCGGGGCGCGTTGGCGGCGACCACGCGCGCCTTCGCAGCGCGGGCGGCGTCCACGATCGGCTGATACCACTTCACCCAGGTGCCCTTCCCCGCCCAATCGGCGACACCGGCGCGCTTGACGAACTCCTCCTGGCTGAGCTTGCCGGCCAGGTAGTCATCGGTGACGGGGTGGTCGTCGCGCTCGAGCATCTCCATCGAGACTGCGGTCTTGGGCCAGCGGACGAGGGCGTCCTCCGCAATCGCCAGCTCCACCTGGTGGCCGACGGCGTCGGTGTGGCCCTCGCCGACCACCACAACGTCGGCCAGTCGGACGGCCTCCATCAGGTCATCCCAGGTGAGGGCGAGGCCCGAGTGGCCGTCGAACATCGCCAGCTCGCGCGGCGCCGAGAGCTTGTGCGTCACGGCCTTCTCCCCCGCCGCCGTATCCCGGAAGTGCCCCGCCCAGTATCCCGCCGGCCCGCAGCCCGAAAGAGCCACCAGGTGGGCGAGCGTCGCCAAGCAGGTCCACGAGCGGAGCGTGTCCACCACGGATAGCTTTCCCGCAACAGCGCTGCACTGAGAAGCGCTACAGGCCGTACTTCTTCTTCAGGTACTCGTACCTGGGGTCACCGGGGCGCTTGCGCAAAACAAGAGTCCCAGTGACAGCCTCCACAAGGTCGGGCTCGGTGGGGTTCGCCTTGAGACGCCAGAGAGCGATCTCGATGACGCGCGAGAGCGGCACGTCGTGCTTTGCGGCGTAGCTCTTGGCGAACTGTAGATCGGTGTCGTCGAGAGAAACGGTGATCCTCTTCGCCCTGCGCGCCATGGTTGCTACTTCCCGCTCGGCACGGGCGGCTCGCCGGCGATGATGCGGTCGAGGCGCTTCGAGAGCTCGGGCCAGCCGAGGCCAGTCTCGTCGGTCAGCCAGCCGTTGTAGCCCACGTCGTCGAGGGCCTTGCGGACTTCGGGCCAGTTGACGCTCCCCTGCCCTATCCCCGCCCAGGTGCCGGTCTTGCCGTCCGCGCTGATCTTGTAGTCCTTCGTGTGAATCTTGGCCAGCCGCGGCCCGAAGGTGCGAATCCACACCTCGGGCATGTAGGCCAGCTCGACCTTGTCGCCGCGCAGGATGCCCGCATACTTCACATGGTTGCCCACGTCGAAGTAGGCCTTCACCCACGGGCTGTTGAAGGAGGCGACGACCCAGTTGTACAGCTCGGGCCGCACGCACCAGTTGTTCCACACGTTCTCGAGGGCGATGGCGACCTTGACCTCCTCGGCCACGGGGAGGAGCTTCTGGAGCGACGCGCGGACGTTGTCCACCGACTTGTCGTGGGCCTCGATGTAGGCCTTGAACTTCTCGTTGTCGCCCGCGACGAGCTGGGTGATGTGGCCGTTGGACTGGTCGAACTTGATGTCGAACTCCCACGGTTCGGGGCTGGGCTTGGCTCCGCAGCCGCCGACTGGGGCGAGCACGGCGTCGGCGCCGTAGGCCTGGGCGGCGCGCAGGCCGCCCTCCGAGCCGCCGCGCATGACCGAGTGGATGCGGAGGCCGTGCTTGTCGGCCAGCTCGCGCGCGGCCTTCGCCGCGTCCACGGCCACGGTGTGGGCCTCGATGCCCTCCAGGCCGGTGTCCTTCAGCTTCTTGAAGGTCTCCTCGTTCATCTGGTTGGGACCGAGGATGACGGCCTTGCGGAGCTTGGTCTTGAAGGCCGGCGGCTCGGCGGCGTGGCCCAGTGCGGCGAGTCCAGCGCCCGCGGCGGAAGCCGCGAGGAAACCACGGCGGGTAACGCAGACGTTCATGCGGTGTCTCCTTGTCTCAGCAAAGGGAACCTACTCCCACTCGCCGCCTGCGATGAGTTGCCGCAGGCCCTCTCGATGTAGACCCTAACGCTCCTCGGCATACTGCACCTCCCGGAGGATCGGCTCCCGCAGCCGCGGCTTGATGGAGTCCGCGGGAACCAAGTCCACGCGCCGCCCCAGGGTGTCTTCGAAGAAGAACTTCAAATCCATGTACCGCTCGAATGTCATCTCGTCGAACTCGACGAGGATATCAACGTCGCTGTCAGGGTTCTCCTCGCCGCGCGCGGCGGAGCCGAAGAGGCCGATGCGCTGGACGCCAAAACGCTCGCGTAGCGTGTCCCGTTCGCGCTGAACCAGCTCGGCGAATCGTTCCTTCAGGCTCATGCCGGCTCCTGCCGATCCCGCTGTGCGCTCACTTGTCCCTTCCGCCGGGGTCTTTGCCCGCGTTGATCAGGTCGAAGCGGCGGCTGAACTCGGCCAGCGAGAAGCCGCCGCTCTCGTTCGTGAGCCAGAGGTCCTTGCCGGTCTTCTCGACCGCGGCGCGGACGGCTGGCCAGTTGACGCTGCCCTCGCCAATGTTGGCCCAGTTGCCCCCCTTGCCGTCGGGGTTGAGCTTGAAGTCCTTGGCATGGAGCTTCACGGTGAGCGGCCCCAGCTCGCGGAGCCATTCCTCGGGCGGCGCGTACTTCACGTGGTTGCCGATATCGAAGTACGCGCCAACCCAGGGGCTCTTGAAGGAGGCGACGAACCACTTGAAGATGGCCGGCTTCACCCACATGTTGTTCCACACGTTTTCGAGGGCGATGACGACCTTGGTCTGCTCGGCCACGGGGATGAGCTTCTTGAGGGCCGCAATCGAGTCGTCGGACGACCTGTTGTGGGTCTCGATGTAGCCCTTGTACTTCTCGTTGTCGCCCGCGACGAGCTGGGTGATGTGGCCGGTCTTGTCGTCGAACTTGATGTCGAACTCCCACGGCTGCGGGGCGGCGCCGCCCATGCGGCAGGGGACGAGGAGGATGGCGTCGGCGCCGTAGCCCTGGGCGGCCCTCAGCGCCGTCTCCACGCTCTTGATGTCGCCCTCCACGCTCGCCGGGTTGTTGAAGTTCACCCAGGCCCGCATCACGGAGTGGATGCGCATGCCGAGCTTCTCGGCGACCTCGCGGGCCTTGGCCGCGTCCTCGGGCTTCGTGCTCCAGGCGTCGCACTCGATGCCCTCGAAGCCGGCGTCCTTGAGGGGCTTGAGCGACGCCTCGGTCGGGTGGCCCTGGATGACGGCCTTGTGGAGCCTGGTCTTGAAGGCCGGGGCCTCGGCGGCCCGCCCGGCGGCGCCCAGCCCGGCGCCCGCGGCGGAGACGGCGAGGAACTCGCGGCGATTCAGCCCGAAAGCCATTGTGTGCCCCTTTCTCAAGAGGGTTGTGGACGGCGCCGATCAGCCGGTCCCATCGGTCCTATCCGTCCTATCTGCCCAGCGCAGAGCATGGCGCATCGGGGGCCGGTTGTCAACTGAGGATAGGACTGATGAGCGTGTTGCCCAAACCCCGTTCGCGGGGCACCCCCGTTCGGAGTCCCGCCTTTAGGCGGATTGGAGGGGGGAAGACCGCCTGAAGGCGGGACTCCCAACAAGTTCACCGTTTGGGCAACACGCCCTGATAGGACCGATAGGACCCGGCGGGACCGGGGTGTCACAGCTTCGGGGCTGGGGCCACGGCGGTGCCACCCAGCTCGCGCGCCGTGCGGTAGGCGGCCATGGCCGTGTAGCCCATGCCGATGGCGATGGGCACGACTAGCCCCCACTGGCCGACCGCCAGGCCCGCCGCCGCGAGAACCAGCGCGACGAGCCACGCAGGCGTCATGGCGTAGACCGCCATGGTGAACAACTGGGCGAACGGGAAGCCGGCCCGCAGCAGGGCGCTGACGACCAGGCCCCCCACCGAGCAGATGAGGGCCAGCACGAGGAGCGTGAAGCAGGTGCCCATCACGCCGGGCAACAGGCCCTGCGTGACGAGGCCCATGCGGTAGTCGTGATAGCTCCGCCGCACGGTGCCCGCGACCCAGCGGGCCACCATCGCGGGGGTCAGCTCGCCCCGGCCCGCGAAGTCGAGCATCAGGGGCTCCTTCTCGTAGATCGGCTTGACCAGAGCGTTTGTCGCCGTGACAAGAACTAGGAAGCCCGGCGGGCTCATGTCGGGATGCTCCAGGACGGCTTGATCGAGAGCTTCCCGGACGTTCAGCTCCTTGTCCCTGGCGTCCACCAGCACCATGAGGTCGGGCTTGTGGAGCACAAGGTGGACCTTGCCTGCCTCGAGGGTGAACTTGGCGGCGCCCGCCGAGTCGGTGGTCTCCACGGGCATCTTGCCGCCCTTCTCCTCGATGAGCTTGCGGAGGTCCGTCAGGTTCTTCTCCACGTAGGGCTGAACCGGCGGCCCTGGTGGCGGGCCGCCGCATCCCCCTTGCGGCGCAGCCTGCGGCTGGGTGGTGTCCACCGACACGAATCCCTTCAGGCCGAAGAGGATGATGCGCTTGGGCGAGGGGCATTTGGCCTCCTCCGCCGCCTTCTCCCACGTGGCCACGCCGCCCGTCGTGTCGAGGACGAGGAGCAGGACCCGCTCCTTGGGCCGCCTCGCCCCCTCGGGGCCCGAGGCATCCGCGGGCGCGCCCTCGACGTAGGGCGCCATGACCGCGGGCTGCTTGGCGTCCGAGAGCGCCTTGCCGTCCTGGAAGCGCACCTTCTTCTCAGCGAGTTGTTCCTCCAGATGCTTGGCCAGGCGTGCCTCGAGCTTGGGGGCCTCGCGGCCGAACTCGAGCAGCGCGAGGCCCGTGCCCAGCGCCGTGACCAGCACGCTCACGATGAGGCCGTAGAGCGCCGTGCGGCCAAAGGTCTGGTCGTGCACGCGGAAGTAGTGCTTGAAGCTGACGATGCTCTGCGGAATGCTGACAAGGTGATTCGGGAACGGCTCGGGCATGCCTGCTCCTCGGCGCCGAAGGGGAGTCGGGAACGCTGCGAGCCGCTAGAGTACCACAACCCCCCGTCCCGCGCAAGCGCGCGATGCAGTGATGGCGCGGGGCGGCCGAGCCCGCTCCGCGGGCAGGCAAAGCGGCGACTGCGTCGCCGCACTCCACAACTGCTCGCCTCGCGACTGACGCGGATGTGGAGTGCGGCATCGGCGATGCCGCTTTGCATCCCAGCGGAGCGGCAGAGCAGGGGGGCCTCAGAAGTTCTCGGGCAGCTCGTTGGCCGGGGCATCCTTGCCGGGGCGCTCGCGCTTGGCGGGCTTCTCCCCCTTCTCGCGCTTGCCGCCGGGGTTGATGTGCTGGATGATCAGCTTGTCGGCCTCGGCATGGTAGGCGAGCTGGACGCGGCTGGCCATGGTGAACGTCTGCTCGCCCGCGGCGTCGCCCTCGCCCGACTTGAGGGTGAGGACGACCTGGCCGCCCTGGACCTCGGCCTTGACGAGCGTGCCCTGGGCGATGAGGGCGTTGCCCTTGGCCTCGGGCGCGTGCTTGGCGTTGGGAACGCGGACCAGGCGGACGTGTCGCTGGCCGTTCTTCTCCGCGTACATGACGGCCAGTTGCGCCGGCAGCTCGAAGAGCTTCTCGCCCTCGTTGTCGAGGGCCATCTTCACCTCAAACGTCCCGGCCCCCGGCTTCGGCGTGGCGGAGATGAACACGCCGATGCCGTTCTTGGGCGGCATCAGCTCCTTCCTGCCGCCTGCCACCGCGCTCCCCGCCACAGCCATCGCCACCGCAACGACGCACAGCCATCTGCTCATGTTTGGTTCTTCTCTTACCTGTTCGCCTGGAACGGCGGTCCCGAATGGCGCCAACTCAGCTCGCGGCGCCGGCCCAGCCCGCACCGGCGGGCGGCAGAGGGTGGCCACGGGCGTGAGCCCGTGGAAGAGGGTGCCACCCCTGGCCCAGCCCCCGCAGGGGGCGGCAGAAGCCCGGCTTCGCGCGCACCACGCGGTTTCTGCCGCCCCCTGCGGGGGCTGGACAGGGGGTAACGCCATGTCCCACGGGCTTACGCCCGTGGCTGCCCTCTACCGCCCTACGGGCTGGCCCGCGCCGCCATTCGTGCCTGTCCCTCACGTAGTAGTGCTCCGCGGGGGCGTCTCGTTAGCCCGCATTTCTCACCAGCTTCGCAGTCCCGAAGGGACGCAAGGGTCTAGCCGGCGGCGTAAGCCGCCGGATCGCAGAGAGGAGAACGCCCAGCCCCGACGGGGCGGCACGACAGAGCGCCCCTTCCGCCCCTTCGGGGCTGCGCCCATGGCATCCCCCTTCCGGCGGCTTACGCCGCCGGCCAAACCCTATCGCTCCTGCGGAGCTGGCCCCGCTGGTGAGAAATGCGGGTTAGCGGGCCGGGGCCGCGCCCACGGTGTCGGTGGGGCCGGTGAAGCCCGGGCCGCCGGCCGCCACGTAGCCGTGGCTGGCGCCCGAGGCGTCGGGGCTGACCCAGAAGGCGTAGAGCCGCGCGTCCTTCAGGTGGAAGCGGAGGCGCACGGGCTTGCCCGCCAGGGCCGAAAGGTCGTCCGCGCCCTTCCAGCGAACAGGCTGGCAGGTGGAATCGCGGGCCTCTGTTGTGGGCGGGGGCTCCGCCCCCCGCGAAGAGGAAGAGGGGACGCGGGGCGCGGAGGCCCCGCCCACAGGCCCCACCGAACAGTTGTCGCGGGTGAAGGGGGCGATGGGCGCGCCATCCTCCCCCAGCACTTCGGCCTGGAGTTCGCCCGCGGAGTTGACGAAGAGGTGCTTGCCCTTGAACGTCACGGGGCGGGTCGTCAGCGTCCCGTCGCCGTCCATCGAGGCGAAGCCGTCGCGCCGGAGCGTGGCCAGGCCCGTGGTGCACACGCCCGAGGCGGTGGAGCCTCTGATGCCCGCGCGGGCGCTGAAGTAGAAGTAGAGCCTGTCGCCCACGACCAGGCAGCCGCCGCCGGCCGACTGCACGTTGCCCCAGTTCCAGTCGCCGTATTTCTCGGACACGCCGATGAAGGGGCGGTGGTCGGGGCGGCTCCAGTGGAAGCCGTCGCGGGAGAAGCCGAGGCAGACGTAGTTGGGCTTCGCCCTGTCCTTCGGCTGCCCCGGCCAGATGGTGAAGAGGCCGAGCATCAGGCTCTCGTAGGCCACGGCGTCGAGGTTGTAGAGTTGGGGCTGAATCTTCAGGTCGTCGCGGGGCGGGTCGTTGGTGTCGGCCCCGACCCAGGGCACCGCCTCCTCGGGCTTCCACTCGGCCCCCGCGATGGCGTCGGGGTGCTCCCGATAGAAGCGCGAGCGGGTGAGCATCCCGCTGCGGATGCCGTAGACCCACACCCTTCTAAACGGGTTGTAGAACACCGTCGTGCGGTCGCCGATGGGGGGCGTCTGGGCCACGGGCTTCCCCCAGTGGATGCCGTCGGGCGAGACGGAGACCAGACACGTCCAGCCCTTCCCCTGGGTGCCGCGCACGGCGTTGAAGAACTTGAACCGCTTCTGGGGGTCCTTCTCCTCGAGGTCGAGCCACACGGTCGCTGAGTCGCGGTAGCCCTCCTGGACGACGTTTGTGCCCTCCTTGAAGTCCAGCTTCGGCTTCTCCCAGGCGATGCCGTCCTTCGAGGTGGCGTAGCAGGTTCCGCGCACGTAGCCGCCCATGTACCACATCTTGAACAGCTTGTCGGCGGGGTCGAACCACACGCCATCGCTGAACACCATCGCCGTCGGGTCGCGTTGCGTTGCGGTCTCCCAGGCCGTATCGGGCTTCAGGATGGGATTGGCGGGATGCAGCTCGGCGAGGTGGAACGTCCTCTTGAGGTCCGTCTTCTCAACTAGAAAATCATCCACAAAAAGCTGCCGCCCCACATCAATCGGAATGACGCCTGGTGGCTTGGCCAGATAGGGTGGGGACATCGGCTCATTCGTCAGCTTCTCCGCCCGCGGCGGCCAGGGCGTCGGCAGCACGATCCCATTGTAAAGCCTCTCGCCCGCGCCCACGCCCATTCCTCCTATCCAAGCCAAGGCCGCCACTGTGTACGCGATGATCGCAAGCCTGCTTCGCATAGCAATTCCTCCTGCATCACGAGCCGAGGTCGAGCGGCAGCAGGCTCTCCTCGCGTGCGTCGCCTGTCGCGGCGGCGGAGCCCAGTGCCTCCGCATACTGCTTGAAGATGGCTGCCCTGGTCATCGCCAAGCAGCATATCCCCTAGCCGTCCGGGAGTCAAGGTGGTCCCGCGTGAAGGAGTGCGAAGCGGCACGGCTGGCCAGAAGGAGCAGCCGGCAGGGTGATGGCGGCGCATTCGCCTTCTCGGGTGACGGGCGCGGGGCGGCCGGCAATACCGGCCCGGAGCGGCTTGCCGCGTGTGGAGGGGTGGAGCCGCAGGAGGAGGCGTTGCGGGCCGTCGCCGCGGTATTCACCTGCAATGCTGTCGCGCTGCATGCGGTAGGCGAGGGTGCGGCCACGGAAGGTGAGGGTCTGGCCGAAGCCGGCGGCCCAGAAGGCTTCGGGAACTGTGGGGGCGAGGACGAGGGCGCCATCGAGCCGATGCTCGACGCCCAGGAGGAAGCGCTGGACGATGCGGATGAGGTTGGCGGGGTACTCGCAGTACTTCTCGACGCCGTAGCCGCCCTTGGGGCCGTAGCGCTCGCGCCAGTAGTAGCCGTGCTTCTCACCCTCGGCGCAGACCTTGCGGATGCTGGCGAGGAGGCCGTCGGCGTCGCCCATCCGCGCGCGGGCCTGGCATTCGAGATACCAGACGCGGCCCATCGCCGCGAGGTCCTGGCGGTCGGGGTGGGTGAACTCCCACGGCTCGTAGGCCTCGGGCCGGGTGGCAATGCCGGTGGGCATGCCGCCGTAGTCGAAGCCCTTCTCGTCCCTGAGCTTGGGCCAGAGGATGGCGGTCTGCTCCGGGTTTGCGAGGCCGAGGGCGATGGCGGCCCAGTCGGTGTCGGTCAGCCCGTGGCTCGTGACGGGGCCGCGGGTGGGGTGGATGTATTCGGCGAAGCGGTCCCTCGCCCAGAAGCGCAAACGGAAGTGCGCGGCTATGCGCGCGGCAAGCTCTTCGTAGCGCTTCGCCGCGTCAGGCTTGCTCGCCACACGGTTCAGCTCCGCCACCCGCTGGAAGGCATCGGCAGCGTGGCACTGGGCCACGCCATCGAACTCGACGCGGGTGGGCCTCTCGACGTAGTAACCCGCGCCGCCCACCGCCCCCTCGGCGGTCACGAGCGTGGCGAGGTAGTCGGCGGCAAGGTTGAGCGAGGGCAGTTGTGCGGCCAGCCACTCGCGGTCCTGGGTGAAGCGGAAGAGCACGTCGGCGTTCTGGATGTAGGTCGGCCCCGCGAGCGCGCGGAGCGGATCGCCGGGCACCCAGTGGCGGTAGAGGCCGCCGTTGGGGTCCACAGGCGTGTTGTTGCCGATGCTCTTGCCCGCAAGCCCGGGTAGAATCGCCAGCGGCAACTGGCCGTTGGGCCGCTGAAACGAACGGACGTAGGCCCAGTTGGCCTTGACCACGTCCACCTGCCCAAGCCACAGGAGCGCATCGCTCATCTGGTGGCCGTCCAGCGAGGGGTAGGTGTTCCCGTAGCCGTAGCCCCGCCCATCCGCGCACACCGAGAAGTAGCCGGGGAAGACCTTCGGGTTGACGGCGGCCAGCACGTTCTGGCGCGCCGCCCGTTCGCATGCGCGGGCGATGTCGGCATCCGGGAGTTCGAGCATCCGCTCTGCCGCCTGGCCGGCAACGGCCAACCCGACAAAAGAGGCAACCAACAGGATTGGGACCATGCCCCCAGTATACCGACCCACGCCCCGATTGCAATCGTGTGCCGAAGCGTGGGTGCAGCAACGGATTTGTGCGGCTGGGCACACCTTATTGAACCGAGCCGGTCTGCGGTCGGTTCAATAAGGGTTCCGTCCGCCCGCGCCTTGACCGGCGGCGCCGAGGAGAAACCGAACCCAGGCAGACTGGGCTTGGTTTCTAGTGTGCCCAGCCGCACAAATCCGTTACTGCATCCCCGATGCGTTTGACGAACCGAGGATGCTGGTGTAATATCATGAAAAGGCCCTGCGCAGGGGAGCCGAGCGAGGAGACCCGGCGGGTGGCGCGGAAGTACACGTGGCTCGTGCTTGTCGGGCTGATCGTGGTGGGCATTGTCGCCGTGCGCCTCGCGCTCCGCGGCGGCGGCTCGCTGCCCGTGGGCCAGGAGAGCCCTCAGGCGGTGCTGCGGAAGCTCCAGCGCGCCCTCGCCGAGGGGGACAAGGCGAAGTTCCTCGAGTGCTTCGCCACCCGGAGCGAGCACCACGCGGATGCCATCGCGGCGCTCTTCGACCGCGCTCAGGCCGCCGCGCGGCTCCGCACCGCGCTCCGCGAGGCGTATGGCAAGGACGCTTGGGACGCCTTCGTCTCCTGCCAGGCGAAACGGTCGGAGTTCCTGGCCTTCGTGTGGCCGCGGGAGGAGGAAGTCGCGGCCACGGCGAAGATCGCTGTCAAAGGCAACGAGGCCCAGGCGGAACTCCCCTCGGGCCGCGGGCTCCTGGCCCTCAAGCTCGAAGGGGTGTGGCGGGTCGAGATGTTCCCCCACGGCAGCGGCGTGCGCGAGCGCCGCGAGGCCCTCGCCCGCGCTGCCGCGGCCCTCGACCAGGCCCGCGCCCGCATCGGCCAGGAAGGCGTTACGCCGGAATCTCTCGCGCAAGAGGTGAACAAACCCCTCGGCGGCGAGCCGTAGGTTGGCGGCCGGGCACACAAGGAGACGAACGAGAGGGGGACAAGGGATGCACGGGATCGTGTGGCAAGCCCTGCTGTTCGCAGGCGGCCTTGGGTGGTGCGCCTTGGTCGGGTGGAGGCTCCCGGCGTACCTCGCCGAGCTGAGCCGGACGTTCAAGCGCTACCGGGCGAGCCGGAACCCCCACACCCTGGGCGCGATCAAGGAGACGCACGGGCGGCGGGAGCACCATCGGAAGCAGTGCGCAAAAGAGTTCTGGGGGACCCTTGCCCTCCAGCTCTTCTTCCTCTGGCCCCTCACCCTCCTTGCCCTTGCGGCGATCGGGTGGTTTGTGTACAGCCTTATCTCGATGGTCGCCGGCGGCCTGTGAGCCGGCGCGACAGAACCCGCCGCGCGGACGGAGGGCATGGCCCAAGACACGGCTTTGCCCAAACCCTTCGCCGTCGCGCAGCGCAAGGCTCTTGCGTCGGTGGGGAAGGGGACCCTGCCTAGTCCGCCTGAAGCGACCCTCGGGGCGCCGAAACCCAGTGTGGGGAGGCACCAACCGCCCCCGGCCCCGTGTCTGGCACGCGGTTGTGCACCGTGTCCTCCAGGCATCGAGGTGAAGGGGGAGAAACGTTCGGGGAGCGCCCGCATGGGCCCCGTAACCGCTTGGGCAGCAACGGCTTACGTGAGGGGGCCGATTCACCTTTTCCCCCTTCACCTCGATAGGGGCCTGCGGCGCAAGCAGCGTGCGAGGCACGGGGCTGGGGGCTTGTGCAGCGCTGAGCCTCTGAGGTCGGCCCCGGGCAGGAGATCGCTTCAGGCGGATGAGCCGAAACTGTGGCCGGGGTCTCAGTCCCCGCAACGTCGTGCGTCGTTTCTCCTGCGGACCGTCGGAGGGACACGCGGCTCGCGTCTCCGCCCACCACGCGCAACGGCAGGAGAGCTGCCCCCTCGCTGGACAGGTCCAGGCCCCGTCGTAATCCCATACTCGTTCAAGTATGGAACACTCCCTGGCGCGCCCCCAACTCTCGGCGGGCGGGTCCGCCACTTCGCACAGAGCCACCGCCCCGCCTGGGTGCAGGACAAGCTCCTTCCACACTTCCACGAGTGTGGAATCACTGCAA
>Ga0194112_10003950_pt1 | contig 20501 bp, 18 predicted proteins | sample TA2MahC400mmetaG_FD_146191 | JGI IMG/M metagenome (GOLD analysis project Ga0194112, IMG submission 146191) | Freshwater microbial communities from Lake Tanganyika, Tanzania - TA2015016 Mahale Deep Cast 400m | ecosystem: Environmental > Aquatic > Freshwater > Lake | place: Tanzania: Lake... | reverse complement strand
GTATCACGGCTGTCTAATCATAACGTGAACAAAACAAGTTGGTTAGGGTCATTTGTCCTCGCCTCTTCATCATCCGCTCCGGTAACCAGTTGATTCAACGGGACTTTCTCGAAAGCGGTCACACTCAAAATCTGCAAAAAACTGTAGAGTGGAAGTTCCAGAGTCAGCTTTTTCTTGATGATGGCGACCAAGGCAAAAATTGCGATCGCCACCCAGATCTGCGTCCGCACCGCGTTCTCGGAGGTTCCGTAGAACGACTTGATCCGCAGGTTCTGTTTGATCCATCGAAAAAACAATTCGACCTGCCAGCGGAGCTTGTAGAGCTTGGCAGTCGTCAGGGCGGGTTGAAGAACGTTGTTCGTCAGGAAAATCAAGTAACGGCCGTTTTCGCGGTCGTAAAAACGAACCCGGCGAAGGGCCTCGGGATAGTCGGATTTGGATTGGAGCCCTGTCAAGACGATCGTTTGATCGGAGCGCAAGTCCGTCGTTTTGTCGACAGGTCAAGACACGATGCGCTGCGAACGAAGGTTGGATTTGGCTCGGATGACGAAAAAAGCGCCGTGTTGATGAAGCGAGTAGAGGCGTGCGAAATCCAGATAACCGCGGTCCAGAATATAGAAGGAAGCGGCCTCGATGGGGAGAACGTCGAGGATTCGAACATCGTGCGTTTTTCCATCGGTCATATGGATAAAAGAGGGAATCGAACCTCTCAAATCGAGAAGAGCATGAAGTTTGATGGCTCCTTTGTGTTGGCGGAACTTGGCCCACGGGAAAAGCGACAGACACAAGTCGATGGTCGTGGAATCGAAGGCGTAGGCCGTCTCTTTGAGCATCAAGCCGATATCTTCGTCGCGGTAAAGTCGACGGGCTTCGGCGATGAGCCCCTGGGCGAAATCGGCATAGATCCGCCAATCGCGCGTTTCGTTGGCGTGAGCCAGGTTGCAGCGAGAGACGCGGCCGCGAATGCCCATGTGATAGAGCCGGTTTTTCATAGACAGAAGACAAGCCTCGATATCGCGGAGGCTTTCCCGATAAGTCAATTGAGCGAAGGCAAGGCAAAGGAATTGATCGAGGCAGAAGAAGTTCTTGATCTTGTAGTTCCCGCGGTAGCGCCGAACGCACTTTCGAAAATCGTGCATCGGAAGGAAGGCCATGATCTGGGCGAAGACGGTCGGCTGAGTATTCATCGGGCACTCCTGGAAGGGCCAAAGAGCGCCGATTATACAAAATCGCGTTCAAATCGATCACGGTCGGAATCGCCCGTATCTTCAATATTCTGTGCATGTTGAAAGATTTTCTATCTTCCTCGATTAGACACTACTGGAGAAGTATATAAAAATATTCCTAACTTTACAAGTTCTATAGGAATAATAAATTAATACGTGTTTTCCTGAGACAGAGAACACCGGCTATCCCTGATGATCGCTGGGCTGCCCATCGGGAGGCTAAATATGGCAGGCGGCTCGGAAACATGATAAAATAGATTTTCATGTGGGCGTTTAGCTCAGCTGGGAGAGCGCAGCGTTCGCATCGCTGAGGCCGGGGGTTCGAATCCCCCAACGTCCACCACTCCTTTTCGTCCCGATGCGATTCGCCGTAGACGTCATGCTGGGGAAACTGGCCAAGTGGCTCAAAATCCTCGGCTTCGATACGGCCTTCTCTCCCCGGGCCGATGACGACGACCTCCTCGCTCTCGCCCGGAGAGAAGAGCGGACTCTCCTCTCCCGCGACCGGGCCCTCCTCCAGCGGACCAAAGGCATGGCCTTTCTCCTCATCGAGAGCGACGACTGGGAGGACCAGGTCCGGCAAGTCGTCGACCATTTTCGCCTCCGGGACGCCGTCCGTCCCCACAGCCGCTGCCTGGAATGCAATGTCGCCTTGAAGGAGATCGCCAAGGAGGAGGCCTCGAAGCTCGTCCCCGCCTTTGTCTTCGAGACGGCCGTCGAATTCGCCCTCTGCCCCTCCTGCGGCCGCGTTTTCTGGCCGGGGACCCATTTCCAGGCGATGTCGGCGAAGCTCGCCGACCTTATCAGATGATGTTTTTCAAGGCCTCCTCGGCCGCGGCCCTGACCCTGACGGCTTGATCCTTGTCCTGATCCAAAAGGCCGGTCGTCAAAGCGACCGCTCGTTCCCCTCCTCCTCAACCGGCGCCGGGATCGATCCGCTTTCGACGCGTTTTCAGAAACTCACGGATCGAAGGAGCCCCTCTCATCGCCTCCGGGAGCCGGCCTCAGCGGCGGGCCAATTCGCGGACCGCCCGGCAGACCGCTTTGATTTGCCCGGAAGTCAAGGCCAATCCCGAAGGCAGATAGAGGCCCTTCTCAGACAGCTCCTCGGCCACGGGACAGGAGGTTTCCCCGGCGGCGGGGTCCTCGGAAAAGACGGGCTGTCGGTGGACGGGGATGAAAAACGTCCGGGTGTCGACGCCGGCCTTCCAGAGTTCCGCCATGAGAACGTCCCGGGACATCCCGAATTCGTCCTCGACGACGACGGCGTACATCCAGTAGACGTTCCGGGCCCAGGGCTTCTCGGCCGGGAGGCGCAGGCCGGCAATCCCGGCGAGGCCGCGCCCGTAGGCGGCGGCCATCTGGGTCTTGACGGCGATGAACCGGTCGATCTCCTCGACCTGAGCCAAACCGATCGCCGCCTGGACGTTGGTCATGCGATAATTGAAGGCGAGTTCGGTGTGAAGGAACCGCTTGCCGGGGGAGTGGGCCAGGTCCTTGAGACGGCGGGCCCTCTCGGCCAGGGCGTCGTCGTCGGTCACGACCATCCCCCCCTCGCCCGTGGTGATGATCTTGTTGCCGTAGAAGCTGAAGCAGCCGAAGTCGCCCATCGTCCCGGCTAAGGCCGCCCTGGTTTTCTTCGGTCCGCGGAAGTAGATCGCGCCGTGGGCTTCGGCCGCGTCCTCGACGACGAAAAGGCCATGGCTTCGGGCGAGGGCGATGATCTCGTTCATCGGACAGGGATGGCCGTAGAGATGGACGGGGAGGACGGCCCGGACGAGGCCTCCCGTCCTCCGGTTGACCCAGGCCTTCCTCCTCCGGTCGAAGCGGCACCCGACCCGGAAAAAATCCTCCACCCGCCCGGGGTCGAGGGCGAAGATGTCGCGGTCGATGTCGATGACGACGGGCTTGGCCCCGGTGTAGAGGACGGCGTAAGGGACGGCGATCATCGTCATCGCCGGGACGATGACCTCGTCCCCCGGACCGATGTTCAAGGCGGCGAGGGCCAAGTGGAGGGCCGTCGTCCCGCTCGTCGTGGTCACGGCGTGGCGGACGCCGATGGCGCCGGCGAAGGCCTCCTCGAACTTCCGGATGTACGAGCCGGCCGAGGAGATCCAGCCGGTCCGGACGCAGTCGGCGACGTAGCGCAGGGTGTTCTTGGCGAGTTTCGGTTCGTTGACGGGGATCATGGCTCCTGATTGTAACGATTTCCCCGGAGAAAGGCCAGATCCGGCCGCCCTCATCCGGTCCTCCCTCGATCACCGGTAAAAAAAGAGATGGCGGCTATTTTCTGATCTTCAGCGTCGCCTCGCCCTGGCTGATGATCTCGATCGACCGAGCCAGGGGGACGGCCCGGAAAGTCACGTCCGCCCTTGCGCCGGGCCGGACGGCGACCTCGACCGCGTCGCGGTCGAGGCGGTAGAATTCGGGCAGTTTGTCGCCCGAGATCCTCAACGTGTACGTCCCCGGACGCAGGCCGCTGAAGAAGAACGTGCCGTGCTCGTCGGTCGTGCTTTGGAAAATCTCCTCGCCGTTCGACAGCTCGATGGGCGCGTTGGCCAGCCCCCCCGCTTCGACCAGGCGGGGAGCGTCGGGTCCTTTGTCGGCCGGACCGCTTTTCTCGGGCTCCTTCTCTCCCGGCATCTTGACGAGCGATGCGGCGTCGTTCCGATCGAACTTGAGGACGATGACCCGGCCGTCGATCCCCCCTCCCGTCACGACCGAGAGCGGGCAGTCGACGGTCTTCCCGCCCGGAACCTCGACGGCCAGGGGTGTCTTCTCCACCGTGATCTTGTCGCCCCCCGCTTGATGGAGGTCGAGGCTGAGGCTGTAGGAGCCCGCCGGAAGGCCGTGGAAGACGTACTCGCCCCTCGGATCGGTGACGGTCGCCAGGTCGTTGGCCTTGACGATGATCCCGGGGATCCCCCGGCCGTCCTTCTCGGCGTCGCCGATCCGGCCGCGGAGCTGCCCGATATCCGGCTTCCAGCGGACCGGGAGCCCGACCGGGATCGTGTATTCGAGCAGGCCGACGAACTTCGGCGTCGAGGAGACGACCTGATGCGGATTGACCGTCCGCTGGAGGCGGACGGAGAGACGATGGCCGTTGGCCAGGCGGAGGGCGGCCTCGAGTCCCAGGACGTCATAGTTGTTCCAGATGTAGGTCGGGTCGTCGAACATGGCCTCGGAAAAGATGCTCCGGTAGAGCTCGCGGTGGATGGCCGTCCGGAAAAAAGCCTGAAGATCGACCCGCCCGAGCTTCGTCCCGCCCCGAAGATTGAGGTCCAGCCGCCTTTCCTTGTCGCCGGTGAACGATTGATCCTGGCCCCGATAGTAAAGATAGGCGTCGAGGTTGAACTTTTCGCCGGCGATATGGCTCCCGGACAAGGTCAATTCGATCAGGCGCTCGGTCTCTCCGGAGAGCTTGTTCCGCGTCCGTCCGAAGTCGAACATGTTCTGGAAAAAGAACGTCCCGAAGTGGATGAACGACCCGAGGCGCAGGGTCGAGTCGCGATAGTCGAAGAGGCCGTCCGCGGAGAGGTCCTGCCGGTCGTGGGTCCTCAGGTCCAGGTTCAGGTTGAGCCATTTGTTGAGCCGGTAATCGGCCCCGAACTGGACGGTCCGGTCGTGGAAAGCGCTGAAGTATGGCCGAACGGCCTGGTTGCGTCGCTGGGAGAGATAGGACCCCTTGAGCGACAGGCCGGGGGCCGGAGCGAAGGCAAGAAGGGCGGCTTGATACGAGAGATTGCGGTAATAGCCTCTGTAATCCGGGCCCGACCGGACCAGGGTCAGACCGTAGGTCGTCGTCTTCCGCTTTCCCCGTCCCTCGAACCAGACGGCGCTGTTGGTTTTGCCGAGCATTCCGCCGCCGGCCAGGTCGGAGGAGATTTCCAGGTCGACGTCGGCCAGGGAAGTCGTCCATCTCGAGCTGAGGCTCAGAAGGCGGCGGTTTGGAGACGTCCCTTCGGCCCGGGCGAGCCCGCTGAGGGAAAACTCAAGATTTTCGGCCGCCCGGCAGCTCAGCTGAACGGCCTTCCCGGCGAGCCGCTCCGCGCGGAACAGGGCGCGCTCGGCGTAGCCGCTCAACGAAAACCGGCCGAGATTCCCTTTGACTTCGACCCCCCTCCCGTATTCTCCGTACTCGGTCAGGCGAGTCAGGCGGAAAGCCTTGTCGCCGACATGGGCGGCGACCGCCGGTGACTCGTAGCTCGCCCGGTATTCCTCCTGCTGGAGGCCGAAAACGTAGTAATCCGGCCGGCCGGGACCGCGCAGCCGGAAATCGATCCGCCGGCGCCCCTTGGCGTCGAGCGCGCCGGCCCCCGCGACGTGGAATTGGCCCGTCTTACGGGAGCCGCCGGCCGTCGAGCCCATGACCGCGACCTCGACCGGAAGCTTGAAGTGATAATCGGGAACGCCAAAAACCCGGGGGATGATGTCGACTTCGGTCGCGGCAAAAGCGTGGAGGGGAGACTGGCCGGGGACCGAGGCCGAAGCGCTCAGCCGGAGCAGATGCCTTTCCCGAACCCGGAGCGCGGCGTCCGTCCGGACGGGAATTTCAACGGTTCGAGACGCGCCCGCCTCGAGGCTCAAGGAGGCCGGCGGGGGAACGAACTTGAATCCGCTTCCGCACTTGGCCTCGAGGGCGATGTTCAACCGGTCGTTCGACCGGTTCACGACCAGGAACCGGGACGTATAGGCCTCGCCCGCGATTTCAATGGCCGGGGCCTCGAGAATGACGACGGCCAGGCCGGCGACGAGGGGAACGAAAACCGGCGCTTCCGCCCTTCCGGCGACGGTTTCATCGTCGCGCGCCCTGACGGAATAGGCGATATCGTAGCGGCCGACGGGGGTCTGGACGGGAACGTAGGCCGAGACGAGACAGGTCGCTTCGGCTCCGGGTTCGAGGCGGAACGGCGGCTCCTCGGCGACAAGCGGCCATGAAGGGGGGAGTTCGGCCTTTCCGGAAAATTCATGGGCTCTCGGCGAAGTGTTCGCCACCCTAAAAAAAACGGCGACGACCGTCCTCGGCCGCGCTTCGACGGCCTCGAGGCGCGCGGCCTGGACGAAAAGACCGATCCGGGAGGAGGCCGGGGCGGGGTCTTGGGCCGAGGCCAAGGAGGCCAGGAAGACGACGCCGGCCCAGGCCAAGCCCGCCCGGACCGTCGCGCCCGCCGCCCCCCGTTTTTTCACGGCTATTCCTCTCCTGTCGCCTTCTTTCCTCAGAATCCGTCAGGACCGCCCGGGGCGAAGTTCAGGGTGTATTGCGCTCCGTAGACGGACGAATCCTGGTTGTCGAGGACGATCAGGGCCCGGTAGGTTCCGTCCTTGACCCGGCTCATGTCGAAGGTGAAACGGACCGAAGTCCCGGGGTAGATCCGCAGCCGTTCGCCTTCGAACTTCCCCGCCGGCTCGCCTTTTTCCGTGTAAAGCTCGACATAAGAGACCGGGCGGAGCCAGAGTTCGCCGACGTTCTCGACGTCCGCCTGAAGAAGTTTCCGGTCTTCTTCCTGGACGAGCTCGACGTTGATGAACTTGAGTTTCCGCGCGCCGGCCGTGCCGATGTTGGTCACGACCTGGACGGCGTAGCGCATCGTTTGGGTCACGCCGAACTTGACCCGGTCCTTCGAGGCGACGTCCTTCGTCGGCGCGGCCCGGGGGACGGACTCGACCATGATCACGCTCCAGTACGTCCCGACGAGGTCGGTCCTTTCGGGGATTTTCACCCTGAACCGGACCTCGGAGTTCGTCAGGCCGGGAATCGTGAGCTGGTTTGGAGAGAAGGTGATCCAGGACGCGTTCGAGCGGTCGTTCTTCCCGGGCGCGTCGTAAGAGGACTGGCCCAGATGGTTGAAGGCGTAATCGGTCTGGTAGAGGCGGACGGTTTCCGGGGCCGGGCCGTTGTTTCGGAGGAGGATGATCCGTTCGACGGTCTCGCCGGGCTTGCACTCCTTCTCGTGGGTCATTCCGTTGAGGACGCCGACCTGGGCCCGGACGGCCGGTGGACCAAGGACCAGGAGGCCGATCAATATCAGACGGAAGTTCTTGAAGCGCATCTGTTTTACTCCTAGCTCGTCTGGACGACGGTGTATCGAATCGCCGTGCTGAACGTGCCCTCCCCGATGACGACCGAGAGCGAGCCGACTTTTTCCTGGAGCGGGACCTGATCCTTGTCTCCCGTTCCCGTCATCCAGGTCGTCGTCGACGTCGTGACGAGGTGGTAGGTCGTCCCGTCGTTGATCGTCCCTTTGCCCGTTCCCGCCCCCGTCCGACGGACATACAGGGCCACCGATGACGGCCAGCTCGTGTCGATTCTTTGGACGTCGATTCGCCACGAATTCCCTCCCGCTTTGGATATTTTAAGGAGGACCTGATTGGACGCGCTCTCGTATTCGGAGGTGAAATCGCTCCCCGCCCCGCCCTGGAGGTTGCCGCTGCTCAACGTGAACGACCAGCTGCCGGTGATGGTGATATCGATCGCGGTGAGGGAGAAGGGGAAAAACAGAAGGGAGACCAGGCCGAGAAGCCAAACCCGCCTGCTTCCGCCGAGTCCTGCGGTCATGTTCATGCCTTGATGATAACTCTTGGAGACCGGCGGGGGAATCGCTCGTTGAGGCCATCCAAGGGGTGATTTTTTCTCCCCCCGTCTCCCCCCTTCGGGTGAGGGAGGCGGCCGCGCGCTTCCGCCGGGCGGCCGCCTACGAAAAATAAGAAACGCGGGAGGACGCCCTCCCGCGTTTCTCGAAGAGGATCCTCCCTCTCCGGGGGCGCCCGCCCCAAGGAGAGATCGGCCCCGCCTCTTTCCGTTCAGGACGCGTCGGTCAGCGTCAGGGTGATCGTCGCCTGCGTCGAGGCGGTCTGGATGAGCGAGGCGAAATCGTCGATGGAAAGGACATAGGTCAGCTGGGCGCCGTCCGTACCGCCGGTCCCCGTGGCGCAGCTCCCGATCCCGGTCACGATGTCCTGGGCCGTCGCGGAAACGGTCTTCTGACCCGCGGTCGTTCCCTTGCCGCTCTGAGGCGCGGCCGTCAGCTTGAGCGAGCAGCCGGCGGGCGCGGCGTCCGAGCCGCCCCAGTTCACCTGGAGCTTCCGCGTCTGGCCCGATGGGATGACCGAAGTGTAGCGCGCATAGGTCGCGTTGTCCGACGGGTTGGAGGGCTGATCGCCCGCCGTCGCCGGCGCCGTCACGTTCAATGCCGCCGGATTCCCGCTCACCCCGACGAGGCAGATCTGGCTGATCTGCATCGTCACCGTCTGGTTGACCGTCGTCGCCCCGAAAACGAGGCCGATCAAACCGAGCGCGGCGAAGGTTCCCAGAGCCAAGGTCTTCAAAGCCTTCATCGAACTCCTCCCGGCAAACCCAAAGTTTGCCTCGTTCCATCCGGTCCGGGCGTCGGTTTATTCAGGACTTCGCCCGAACACGCCGGCATGATAAGGCCGGGGGGTTCGCTCGACAATGCCCGGAAGGGGGGATTTGGGGGGATGAAGTCGAATCATCGCCTCTCACAAAAAAAGAGGGCAAATCTCACCCTCGGCGAGGATCCGCGGCTAAGCTCTCGCAGCTTCTCCTGGGAAAACTTCGGCCGGGCTTTGCCGGCCCAACGTCGACCGAGGAACTCGCGGCCCGCGAGAAGCGTCGGGACCATGCGGGTAGCGGGTTTCCAAGCGGCTTTCCGCATCACCCCCGGCGTCACGGACATCCTGCTCGACACCCCGCTTCACAAGAAGCTCCTCGAGATCTATGAGCGGGGGGCCGTTATCGGGGGAACGAGCGCCGGGGCGGCGATCATGAGCGAAATCATGATCACGGGAGACGAGAAGCGCGAGGTCAAGGAGGGCCGCGAGTTCGAGACGATCCAGGCCGGGAACATCGTCACGACCCGGGGCCTGGGCTTGTGGAAAGCGGCCATCGTCGACCAGCATTTCGCCACCCGAAAGCGCCACAACCGCCTGATCGCCCTCGTCCTCGAACATCCGGAGCTGCCCGGGATCGGGATCGACGAATCGACGGCCGTCATCGTCGCCCGAGGGACCCGGTTCGAGGTCATCGGCTGGAATAACGTCATCGTTTTCGACGCCCGCGGCGCCCGGATCGCGCGCCGCGACCCCGGCGCCATAGGCGGAACCGGCCTGCGGATGCATGTCCTCCTCCCCGGCGACAATTTCGACCTCGCGGCCTCCCCGGACAAGACGCGATGAAACTCGGCGCGCCCCGCCTCCCGCATACCCTCGTCCTCATCTACGCGATGGTCGTCCTGACGGTCATCGCGACTTGGCTCGTCCCCGGGGGAGAGTACCAAAGGGTCGAGAAGGACGGGCGGCTCGTCCCCGTCGACGGGACATTCATGTTCACGGCCCGCGAGCCGCAGGGTCTTGGGGCGCTCTTCATCTCGCCGCTCAAGGGGTTCGTCGAGGCGGCGGCGATCATCGCCTTCGTCTTCATCATGGGCGGGGTGTTCGCCGTCGTCGAAAAGACCGGCGCGGTCAACGCCGGGATCCGGAGATTGGCGGCCAAGTTCGGGACGAGCGGGGCCTTGCGGACGCTCCTCATCCCCGTGACGATGGTCGTCTTTTCCCTCGGCGGGGCGGTCTTCGGGATGTGCGAGGAGACCATGCCCTTCATCCTCGTCTTCGTCCCCCTGGCCCTCTCCCTCGGATACGACACGATCGTCGGCGTGGCCATTCCCTTCGTCGGGGCGGCTTCCGGGTTCGCCGGCGCGTTCTTCAACCCCTTCACCGTCGGCATCGCCCAGGGGATCGCCGGGCTGCCGCTCTATTCCGGCCTGGGCTACCGGCTCGTCGTCTGGACCGTCGGGACGGCGATGGCCGTCTCCGTCGTCATGCTTTACGCCGCTCGAGTGAAAAAGAATCCGAGGATCAGCCCGACCTATGAGGAAGACCGGGAGCGCCGCCGGGAGTTCGCCCTGGACGCGCCGCCGGCGGAGTCCGTCCGGATGAGCGCGCGCCACAAGGCCGTCCTCATCCTCTTTCTGCTCGGTCTCGTGGGTCTCGTCGTCGGGATCCTGAAGTACAAGTGGTACATCGAGGAAATCGCCGGGCTCTTCCTGGCCCTGGGCCTCGCCGCCGGCGTGATCGGCCGGGTCAAGGGGGACGACATCGCCAGGGCGTTCGTCGCCGGAGCCAAGGACATGGTCAACACGGCCCTGATCATCGGCTGCGCCAGGGCCCTGCTCGTCGTGGCCATGGACGGGAAGATCCTCGACACGACCCTTTATGCCATGTCGCGGCTCATCGCCGGCGTCCACCCCGTTTTTTCCGCCCAGCTGATGTTCCTGTCCCAGGGCGTCATCAATTTCTTCGTCCACTCCGGGACGGCCCAGGCCGCGCTGACCATGCCGATTATGGCCCCCTTGGGCGACCTCGTCGGGATCACCCGCCAGACCTCCGTCTTCGCCTTCCAGCTGTGCGAATACATCAACCCGATCCTCCCGACCTCGGGGGTGACGATGGGTGTCCTCGGCCTGGCCAAGCTCCGCTGGGACAAGTGGGCCAAATGGTTCCTTCCCTTGATGATCCTCTGGATCGTCTTCAGCCTGCTGGCCCTCATCCCGCCGGTCCTGACCCGCTGGAAGTAGCGAGGCGCCCCTCCATCCGCGCCGCCTCCCCTGTCTTTTTCCCGGGCTGGAAAATCTCATTCATGGGGGAGGCTGACCGGCGTCCAGGCCGCTATCGCCGACGACGCCAAGCGCTTCATCGGCGACGTCCCCCGCTTCGATGACCGGACGCTCGTCGTCGTCAGGAGAATCAGTCCACGACGGCGACGGCGTGAATTTCGAGGCGGGGGAGGGTGAAGCGCAGCTTGCCGTCAGCCCAAGTCCAGTCGAGGGCGGTCCCTTCAGGCGAGAGCGTGACGCCCAGCGGCCCGATGGCCGGGATGAAGTCGGTGAAGTCATAACGGTCGGGCATCGGGAGGTTCGTCCGGTTGAGGAGATGTCGGGTGACCTTTCTCCAGACGGCCAGGCTGTCGTTTCTGATCCCGGGCGCCCCCCAGCCGACCTTGGTCGGGTCGCCCGCCCAGCCGGCGTGGCCCTTGCAATCGTATTGAACATCATCCGGCCGGACGCGCTCGAGGAGCCGGGCGATCATTTCTTCGCTGACGTCGGTCCCCAGGGCTTTATCGGTCTCGTTGGGATGGAGGTCGAAGTGGAGGCTGAAGAAGGCGTCTCGGCGGGGAAGAGGGGATTGGGGCGCCGCCCCGAGAGCCAGAGCAGCCGATAACCCGAGAATGGTCAATACATGATGCCGCATATCCGCCTCCTCTATTTGGTCCCAACATAGAGCAGAGAGGCGAAAAAATCAACCGCGGTCAGGCAAGGTCGAAGCGGTCGAGGTTCATGACCTTGGCCCAGGCCGCGACAAAATCGCGCACGAACTTCTCCTGGGAATCCGCGCTTCCGTAGACCTCGGCCACGGCCCGGAGCTGGGAGTTCGAACCGAAGACGAGGTCGACGCGCGTGGCGGTCCATCGGCTTTCGCCCGTCTTGCGGTCACGCCCTTCGAAGACGTCCTTGTCGTCCGACACGGCCTTCCATTCCGTGCCCATGTCGAGGAGGTTCACGAAGAAGTCGTTGGTCAGCGTCTCCGGCCGGTTGGTGAAGACGCCGTGCCGGGACCGTCCGAAGTTGGCGTTCAAGACGCGCATCCCGCCGACGAGAACGGTCATCTCGGGGGCGGTCAGCGTCAGGAGCTGCGCCCGGTCGACGAGTAGGACCTCCGCCGCGACGGCGTATTTGGTTTTCTGGTAGTTGCGGAACCCGTCCGCCTTCGGCTCGAGGACGGCGAAGGAGGCCGCGTCGATTTGCTCCGGCGAGGCATCCGTGCGCCCGGGCGTGAAGGGAACGGCCACGTCGTGGCCGGCTTTCTTCGCCGCCTGTTCGACGGCCGCGCATCCGCCCAGGACGATCAGGTCGGCGAGGGAAACCTTCTTCCCGCCCGACGCCTCGCCGTTGAACGCCTTTTGGATTCCTTCGAGGGTCCGCAGCACGGCCTTCAGCTTGTCGGGCTCGTTGACTTCCCAGTCCTTCTGCGGGGCCAGACGAAGGCGCGACCCGTTCGCCCCGCCGCGCTTGTCGGACCCGCGGAACGTGGAGGCCGACGCCCAGGCGGTCGAGACGAGCTGGGAGATCGACGGGCCCGAAGCGAGGATCTTGCCCTTGAGGCCGGCGATGTCCTTCTCGTCGACGAGCTCATGATCGACGGCGGGCACCGGGTCCTGCCAGATCAGCTCCTCCGCCGGGACCTCCGGGCCGAGATAGCGCGAACGCGGGCCCATGTCGCGGTGGGTCAGCTTGAACCACGCCCGGGCGAAGGCATCGGCGAATTCGTCCGGATTCGCCAGATAGCGCCGCGCGATTTTTTCGTAGATGGGATCAAACTTGAGGGAAAGGTCGGCCGTGGTCATCATGGGACGATGCTTTTTCGATGGATCATGGGCATCGACAACCATGTCCTCATCATCCACGTCCTTTGCCAGCCAGATATAGGCCCCTGCCGGGCTTTTCGTCAGTTCCCACTCGTATTTGAACAAGACTTTCAGATAGCCCATGTCCCATTTGGTGGGATTCGGCTTCCAGGCGCCTTCGATGCCGCTGCCGATCGTATCGCCGCCTTTTCCGCTGCCGAAGCTGCTCTTCCAGCCGAGGCCCTGCTCTTCGATGGGGGCCCCCTCCGGTTCCGGGCCCACGTGCTTGGGGTCTCCCGCCCCGTGCGCCTTGCCAAAGGTGTGTCCGCCCGCCACGAGGGCCACGGTCTCTTCGTCGTTCATCGCCATCCGGGCAAAGGTCGTACGGACATCATGCCCGGATTCGGCGGGGATCGGCTGACCGTTCGGCCCTTCCGGGTTGACGTAGATCAGGCCCATCTGCACGGCGGCGAGGGGATTCTCGAGGTTCCGTTCGCCGCTGTAGCGCTGGTCGCCGAGCCAGGTGTCCTCGCTGCCCCAATAAATGTCCTCTTCGGGCTCCCAGACGTCCACGCGCCCGCCGGCGAAACCGAAGGTCTTGAACCCCATCGACTCCAGGGCGCAGTTGCCGGCGAGGACCATCAGGTCGGCCCAGGAGATTTTCCGGCCGTATTTCTGCTTGATCGGCCAGAGCAGCCGGCGCGCCTTGTCGAGGTTCACGTTGTCGGGCCAGCTGTTGAGGGGGGCCAGGCGCTGGGAGCCGGATCCCGCCCCCCCGCGGCCGTCGCCTATCCGGTAGGTGCCCGCGCTGTGCCACGCCATCCGGATGAAGAGCCCACCGTAGTGGCCGTAATCGGCCGGCCACCAGTCCTCGGAAGCGGTCATCAGGGCGTAGAGGTCCTTCTTCACGGTCGCCAGGTCGAGCGTCTTGTATTCTTCGGCGTAGTCGAAATCCCCGCCCATCGGGTTGGACTTCGAGGAATGCTGGTGGAGAATGCGCAGGTTCAACTGGTTCGGCCACCAGTCCCGGTTCGACGTGCCGCCGCCAGCGGTGGATCCCACGGCCGGGATATTTCTCTCTTTGTTCATGGACTCTCCTCCTTCTAAACTTTTTTGCACTTGCCGCAAAGGCCTTCGAGAACGACTTTTTTGCTCGTGACCGTGAACTGTCTGTCGATCTCTTTAGGGACGGCGATGTCGTCATAATCCTTGTTGAGAAAGTCGATGATCCGCCCGCACCGAATGCATCGGAAATGATGATGAATCCCGATGTCGGGATCGTAGCGCTTGGCTTGCCCGTATCCCTCGACGACTTTGGTCATGCCGATTTTCGAGAACGTCAGCAGGGTCCGATTGACCGTATCGAAGGAAATATTGGGGATCTTCTTGACGATCCTCCGGTAAATGTCGTCCGCCGTAGGATGATCCTTCGCTTTGAGGAGTTCCTCGTAGATCGCCGTCCGCTGGGGCGTGATTCTCAGCCCGTTTTCCTTCGATCTTTGATAAAAGAAACTCCGCGCCGTATCGCTCATCGGTCCATTTCCTGTGTATAACTATATAGTATTCATTCCTACTTGTCAAGCTTTCGATTTCTTTCTGCGTCCTCGACACAGCCCAAAGACTGGAATTCATCGTCTGGCCTATTCCGGACAAACCGCCATGTTGAGGACGTGACTTCCTCGACCGCTTTCTCGAGCTGCGGATCGTTCCCGTTTCGGTCTTGCCCTTCGGGCATCTCATCTTGTGCCCTTTTGCGTTTTATCGCGGAGGCCGGAGAGTGCGGCCTGCACATAGCGCGGGAATCGCGATCCGTAGGACCTCAACTTGGCTGAAGACAATCCCGAGAGGTCGAGCTCATCGAAAGCCAGGCTCAATTTCCCCCTCTTCGCGAGATACAGGGCGTCCAACAGCGCTTTTTCCGGCTCGGCAATATCGAGACCTTTGTCGATCCGATGTCCGAAAAAAAGATCCTTCCGGAGCTGTCGATATTCCACGGCTGTTCCATCCAAGACCGTTTTTTTCGATCGGCGGGTCGTGGCCAGGGTGATGGTATAGGGGATCTGGCTCAAGATTCCATAGCGCGAGAGGGCCGACTCGAAAGAAAGATAGGATGGCGTGTAGAGAAGATTCGCGGGATGCGTCCCCTCGACCGAAGAGATCGACACCCGATAGATCCCCCGCCGCATCCTTGTCAGGACGCCCTGCCGGACAAGGCGATGAAGGACGACCAGGAGCGTCTGGCGGCCTCGATATCCCAGGACCTCTTGAAGGTCGGCGACAGACCAGTAAGGTTTGTTGAACCGGCCGAGGCTCCGGACAAGCTCGACGTCGCGGGGCTTTATCCGATCCATGTGTCGACGAGTCTCCAATGACTCCGCGGCAGATATTTTCTCAGGTCGCGCTTGAGAAGAGACGGTTCGAAATCCGCCGCGTCCGGTTTGAATTCCCGGCCGAGCTTATGGGAAATGAACCAGAGATCGTAGAGGTCGCGAGGCAGGCTTTCTTGAAAACGCTTTCCTGTTGGTCCATTTATCATTCCCGATTAATTTTTATTAATTTAGTATGAATGATGTAATGTGGAACCGGTCTCGTCAAGAGGTCAATTTTTCTTGAATCGCGGGAGCCGAATCCCAAGCGGATTCCGGGCCTTTCCCGCCGCTTCGAGATAGATTCCGACGGCTTACTTCTTCTTCAATCCCGCCGCCGTCCTGTTCTCGGGAGCCGGGGCCGGGGTGACGCGGCGCGGGTTGGTCTTGGTGAGCTTCATGACCTCCTCGACCGCCTTCTCGATCTGAAGGTCGTTCCCCCGGACGAGGGCGTTGGGGTCGTCCCAGACCTCGAAGTCGGGAGCGACGCCTTCGCCCTCCCAGAACCAGTGGCCGTCGTTGTCGTAGAGCCGGCCGTCGGGCACGGTGATGGAGCCGCCGTCGATCAGGACGTGCCCCGTCGCCGGCCCGACCAGAATGCCCAGCGTGTGCTCGCCGACGATTGGTCCGGCTTTCAGCTCCTGGAAGGCCCAGGGCAGGCCGTCGCCGCCTGAGCCCGCCCAGCCGTTGATTAGCATCCCCAGGGGGCCGTTGTTGGCCTTGATCGGCTGGGTCGTGTTCCTCCCCTGGCGCCAGTGGATGTTGTAGACGATCGGCCGCCGGAGGAGCTCCAGGAAGCGGTCGGCCAGTTGCCCGCCGCCGTTGAATCTCTCGTCGATGATGAAGCCTTCCTTGTCGAGCTGGCCGTAGAACATGCGGACGAGCTCGCTCTGGCCCTGCATGCTGGTGTTCGACATGTAGATATAGCCCAGCTTGCCGCCCGACAAAGTCTCAACCCGGCGCCGGTTGGCCTCGATCCACTCGAGGTTGCGCAGCGCGGACTCCTCGGCGCCGGTGAGGGATTTGACGACCACGGTCTTGGCCTCGGCCGCGTTGCCGCCCGTGGCAACGAGGAGGGAGACGGTCCTTCCCGAAAGCCCTTCGAAGGCCGCGAAGGGATCGAGGTCCGGCCGCAGCTCGACCTGATTGACGGCGAGGATGGCGTCTCCTTCCTTGACGGCGATGCCCGGCGCGTCGAACGGGGAGCGGACGGCCGTGTCCCAGGCGGCCGGTCGGACGACCCGCTGAATCCGGTAAGTCCCGTTTTCGAGCTTCCAGTCGATGCCCAGGAAGCCGGTCAGAACGGGGGAGACCTGCTCGACGTCGCCCCCTCCGGTGTAGGTGTGGCCGGCGCTGAGCTCGGCCTGCATGTTCGAGCAGATGTTGGTCACGTCCCAGCGGGTCCGGGCGTCCTCCACCAGGGCCCCGTAGCGCTCCCGCATCTTCCCCCAATCGACGCCGTGCATGGCCGGGTCGTAGAAGAAGTCGCGATACCGCCGCCACGTGTCGGCGAAGATCTGCCGCCATTCCTCCTTGGGCGTGAGGTTCATGAAGAGGTTGTTCAGGGGGATGGGGTCCTTGATTTTCTGGCCCGGGGCCGGGCTGATGACGCCGTACCTCGGACCGCTCCGGACGAGGAGGGATTCGCCGTCGGCGGAAATCCCGGCGCCGTCCACTTCCTCCATCACCGGGTCTTCCTTCAGCGTCTGAAGGTCGAGGAGAACGAGCTGGCCTGTCCTTTGGCCCGTGCCGGTATTGGGGATCCGGTGAAAGATGATCTTGTCCTTGAAGGCAAAAAGGCCGCCGAAATTCCCGGCCCGGACCGGAAGCAGGGTCAGCCGCGATTCGAGACCGTCGAATTCGATTTCGACCTCCGGCGTCTTGGCCGCCGCGGCTTCGGGCTTCTTCTCTTCCGGTTTCTTTTCCTCCGGCGGCTTCGGCTTGTCTTCGGCCGGCTTGGCCGTGAAGGCGTCGTTCTTGGCCAGCAGCAGGGAGGGGGCTTTCGAGGTCAGGCTGAGACAGGCGATCTGGCTGGCATTGGGGTAGACCCAAGTCCCGTCGTCCATGTCGGAATAGATCGGTTCCATGTTCCGGTTGGTGAAGAAGAAGAGGTAGCGGCCGCAGCGGCTGAAGACCGGGCCGAAATCCTGGTAGAAGCCGCTCGTCGCCTGGCGCTTGGCGTTCGTTTTCAGGTCGTAGATGAAAATGGCGTCATGGGCGTTTTCGAGGTTCTCGGTGAAGGCCAGCCAGCGCGAATCGGGCGACCAGGCCATCTGGTATCCGTCGATCGCGGGATGGCTGAGGGCGGCGCGGTAATGGCCGGCCTTGACCGCCTCGCCGGTTTCGACCTTGACCATCCAAATGGTGGACGTTTCGTCGACGAAGGCCAGGTTCTTGCCGTCCGGCGACCAGTTGAGGGTATAGCCGTATCCCTTCGTCCGTCGGGTCAGGGCTTTTTCCCCGCCCTTGCCGTCGAGGCTCCGCAAATAGATCTGGTACTCGCCGCTCCGGTCGCTCCAGTAGGCCAGGTACCGGCCGTCGGGCGACCAGGCGGGATGGCGGTCGAAGCTGCTGCTCGAATTTGTCAGGTTTATGGCGGCGCCCTCCTTGACGGGGATGTCGAAAATTTCTCCCCGGGCTTCCAGGGCAACCCGCTTGGACTGGGGAGACAGCGCCAGCCGGGAGGCCTGTCGGGAGACGTCGACGCGGCGCGGGATTTCGACGGATAAATCGGAGACGACCCGGACGTCGACGGGCTTGTGTTTGTGGGTTTTCAGGTCCATCAGGTAGAGCCGGCCGCCGCACTCGAAGACGATGTCGGCCGGGCCGGCCGACATGTAGGCGATGTCGAAATCGGTCATCCGGGTGATCTGTTCGGTCTTGCCGGTCCCGGTGTCGTAGCGCCAGATGTTCAGGCGCATGTTCTCGTCGCGGTCGGAGAGGAAATAGATCGACGAGCCAACCCAAGCCGGCTTGCCGTCGATGGCCTTGTTCCCGGTGATGTTCTTGGCCCGGTCGTTCGTCAGGTCATAGATGATGACGTCGGAGCTGTACCCGCCGCGGTAGCGCTTGAAGGGGTAGCTTTCGGTGATCCGGGTGACGTAAGCGAGTTGTTTTCCGTCTTCGGAGAAGCTGGCCAGCTCGCCGTAGGGGACCTTGAGGCGTTCGGGAAACCCGCCCGTCGCCGGGACGAGGTAGAAATGGTTGAGACCGCGCACGCCCACGGCCCGGTTCGAGGCGAACAGCAGCCGTTTGCCGTCGGGGTGCCAGTCGACCAGGCGGTCGGCGAACGAGGGATAGGTCACGCGCATCGGCACGCCGCCCTGGACGGGGATGACATAGACGTCCGGGTTGCCGTTATAGGCGGCGGTGTAGGCGATCCGGCTTCCGTCGGGAGAGAAGCGGGGCCAGGATTCCTCGCCGGGCGAACGGGTCAGCTGGACGGCCGTGCCGCCGTTCTTGTCGACCAGCCAGATGTCGCCCCCGTAGACGAACGAGATTTGCTTGTCGGACACGTCGAGGTATCGCATCAACTTGGCCGAAATCTGAGCCCGCAGGCCTCCGGCCAGGAATCCGAGCGCGAGCAGGACGAGACACGTTTTTTTCTTCATCCGGGATCCTCCTCGATTAGGGATAGTCTTTGACATTCGATCTTGAAGCGATTTGATCAATCTATTATACGTCCCGGAAACCCCATTTGTTCCATCTATGGGAATTCCTTTTGCGCTGTTAAACACGTCCACCCAAAGGCTCAATCGGCCGGCTTGCGGTTCTTCGCGGCGAAGGCGAAGGCGAAGAAATACTTCCGCCACATCCGGGGCGTCGAGGCGTATTGGTTTTCGCCCCCCAAAAAAATCCAGAAGGGCTTCCCGAGTTCGGGTCAACTCCTTGAGGCGGGAAGCGTGCCGAGAGTCGGCGATCGTCAGGGCGAGGAGCTCCAGCCGAGTCTTCACCCGGGCAGCCCTGATGGGCTCGGAGCCGCTGGTCATCCGGGCCCTGGCCATCATTCAGGAACCCGGAAAGACGATTTTCTTCAGGGCAGATCAAGCGCGAAGCGGATCGCCCGATGGACGTCCTCGATTTTCTCGTCGGATAGCCGTCCGATTCTCGATTCGAGATAAGCTTTGGGAATCGTCAGAAGGGAGTCGCAGTTGACGGCGCAGGGCTTGGGCAGGCCGTCCTCCGGGCCGAGGCGAACCTCGACGGGAATTCCGCGGACGGTCGCTGTCAACGGCGCCACGGTGACGGCCGTCCTCACGGGATAGGCTTCATCCCGGCTGAGGAGGACGACGGGACGGCGTCCGGCGGGCGGCTTCAGCCTGGCCCACCAGATCTCGCCCTTTATCAAGTCCAGTCCTCGTCAGGGAGAGCGTCGGCGGCCGTTTCGGCCATGGCCTCGGCCAAGGCCGCGTTTTCCGGCTTTTGGCGATACCCGTTTTCGTAGGCCCTGACGAGACGTTCTTTCTCGCGCGCTTCTTTCCAGGCCCGGAACATCGCCAGAAGGAAACCGCTGCGGCTCCGGCCTTCTTTTCGGCGGACCGCTTCCAATTCTTGAAATTCCTCCCATGGAAGACTGACGGCGAATTTGGCGGATTTTCTCACGGTGACGCCTCAAAATTTCAAGGTATTACTATAATAATACCATGGTATTCAATTGTCAAATCGTTTTGATTCTAGAATCGCGCCTCGGGCGACCGGCCCAGAACCTGCCCGTCGGCGGCGACGGCGCAGATAAATCCCCTCTGCGAGCGCGGACTCATGAAATTTCCTTTCGCCCATTATACGCCAGGCGGGCGGTTTTCTTTACGCCACGCGAACGGCCGCGCTCACCCGGCCGACGTCTTCGAGGACATCGTGCAGAAGACTTTTTTCGGATCGCTCTGGAACGAACTAAAACCGGTGACAAGAAAGCACGAATCTGGCAGGCTCGACGATGCTGGTGATGGCGATTCCCAGTCAATCCCCATGACGGGAAGAGATCTCTGCCGTTGTGCGGTCCGGTCGCTTGTTCGTTATCTTCAGGTCGTGGCCGGAACGACCCTCGAGCCGGGAATTGTCGCCGTCATCCAGACGTTCGGGGATCGAATCAATTTCCACCCCATCTGCATTTCCTGGTGACCGAGGGCGGCGTGGAGGAGGCGGGCGTCTTCCATCGGGTGAGCAACTTTGACGACAAGCGGCTGGCCGAAGTCTTTGCCCGGGAGGTCTTCGCGTTTCTTACTGGCAGGGAGCTTCTCAGCCCTGAATGGGCCGAGCGGATTCTCTCCTGGCGGCATACGGGCTTCAACGTCCACGGCCGCGTGCGGGCCAAGACGAAGCCGGAAGCCGAACGGGTGGGCAAGTATATGATCCGTCCCGTTCTCTCTCTAGCCTCGATTTCCACGGACGGCTATTCGCCTAAAGATTTTGCGCCTCAACCCTAAATCTCACCCCTTTTACGTCGTTGATTGCTGTTCAGGGCCTTATGTATATGGTGCGCTGATAGCTTGAATA
>Ga0194112_10003946_pt1 | contig 20508 bp, 18 predicted proteins | sample TA2MahC400mmetaG_FD_146191 | JGI IMG/M metagenome (GOLD analysis project Ga0194112, IMG submission 146191) | Freshwater microbial communities from Lake Tanganyika, Tanzania - TA2015016 Mahale Deep Cast 400m | ecosystem: Environmental > Aquatic > Freshwater > Lake | place: Tanzania: Lake... | reverse complement strand
ATGGGTGGTAGTAATCTTTCTACCGGATTTTGTTTTTATCTCTAAAAGGAATTCGGGGGCCTTGCGTTTTATAAAAGCATAAACCGGCTTTTGCTCAATTTTAAGGTTCTCGGTGTTTAGTGATAATATTTTTATACCCTGAGGATTTTCTGTAGTCATTAAGCCGTCATCCAGCTTCTCTGCAATTTTTGCTTTTTCAATGGATTCTTCGACTAATTTACCTATTTCAATAAGCGAGCCGTCGGATAAGGCGACTAAAGAATCGTAACGCAGGCATTTACCGCAACCGTTTGGCCCTACCACAGCCGTAATGCCGGGTTCAAAATGAAGCGTGGTCTTTTCCGAGAAAGATTTAAAACCGGATAATTCTAACTTTTTAAAATACATGGCTACCCCCGTTAATGTGGTTGTGATTGATTTTCTAACCAGGCATCAATTTTATCTTTTTTAAAACGCCACTGACCCACAAGCTTAAGCGCCGGGATCTTATTATGCTTAACCCAGTCATAGATAGTGCGGCGCGTAACTTTAAGGTAATCCGCTAAATCTTCAATTGTCATTAATCCGCTGTTTACCATTGACAACAATATAATAGATAAACACAATTTTGTCAAGGAAAATCTTTACATTCTTTAACATCCTTTTACAAAGCTCTTCAATCCTTCCCAATCGGGGACGGTTCTCCTCGCTATAACCTATTGCAATTAATATAGTTACGAGATGGCCGAAATGTAGGTTTACTTTCGAAGGGTTTCTTTGAATTTGCTCGTTAAGACAGGAATTATTTGAAAGAGGTCCCCCACTATTCCATAAGTAGCAACTTTAAATATCGGAGCTTCCGGGTCTTTATTTATAGCGACGATTATTTTTGATGACTGCATTCCAACTAAATGCTGTATCTGTCCGGATATCCCGCAGGCAAAATAAATTTTTGGCGCAACAGTCCTACCGGTCTGACCTACCTGGTGGGAATACGGCATCCACCCTGCATCGACAGCAGCGCGAGAAGAACCTACTGCCGCTCCTAAAACATGGGCAAGTTCTTCTAAAATCTTAAAGTTTTCCGGACCGCCCATGCCACGTCCACCCGAAACAATTATATCCGCCTCTGCTAAGTTTACTAAAGATTCAATCTCGTCAACTATATCTAGCAACTTAGTCCGGGATGAATAGAGCGTGCTGTCAAAACTCTCTCTTATAACTTTACCCTTACGCTTCTTATCAGGCACCATAGGCGCAAAGACCTTGTGCCGTACAGTTGCCATCTGCGGCCTATAGTTAGGGGATATAATTGTAGCCATAATATTTCCGCCGAAGGCAGGCCTAGTCTGCAAAAGAATCTTTTTTTCCAGGTCAATATCAAGCCCGGTACAATCAGCTGTTAACCCTGCTTTTATATTAATTGCGACACGCGAGATAAGCGACCTGCCAATATTAGTAGCCCCGCATAAGAGTATCTCCGGTTTGTATTTATTAACCAGCTCAACTAAAACATTAGTGTAAGGCTCATCCTGAAAGTTTGCCAATTCTGGCGCTTCTACCAAATAAATATTATCCGCCCCGCAGAAAATGAGTTCATCAAGCTGATCATCCAGTTTATTGCCGATCAATACTCCGCTAACCTGGCAGTTTAATTTCTTTGCTAGCTCCTGCGCCTTTCCCAACAACTCATAAGATACGGACTGAACCTTCCCCTTCTTTTGCTCAAGAAAAACCCAGATTCCTTTATAATCTTTTATATCCGGCAGCTCGCATTTAGCAGGAATCTTTTCAATAATAATTGCTTTAAACTTGCAAACATCTTTGCATGCACCGCAAAGAGTACATTTATTTAAATCGATAACTGCTTTCTTTTCTATAATACGGATAGCATCAAATGGGCAGGCCTTTACGCAAAGCGTGCAACCCGTGCATTTCTCTACAATAACCTGTATCGACATGCTAATTTACCTCGCTTCTCAGTAATTCTACCAGTTGCTTGGCAATATCAGGGATCTCCCCTTTAAGAACTTGTCCTCCCTGCCTTTGTGGCGGAGAAAAAATCTTTACTACCTGCGTCGGAGAACCGCACAGCCCTATCTGCTGCGGGTCCAAATTAAGTTCTTTTTGCGTCAGAATTGTAATCTTTGCTGCTTTTGCCCGCATTAACCCCTTTAAAGAAGGAATCCTTGGCTCGTTAATCTCTTTAACTACAGTTAAAAGCGCAGGCAAAGGAGTCTCTATTACTTCATAACCTTCTTCAAGCATCCGTTCAACACGCATCATCTTGTCCGTAGCCTCTTCGACTTTCTTTACGTAAGTTACCTGGGGGATATTTAAATGCGTAGAGATACCGGGCCCGACCTGCGCAGTATCTCCGTCAGAGGCCTGTTTTCCGCAGATAATTAAGTCGAATGCTCCGATTTTTCTAATTGCCCCTGCTAAAGTATAACTCGTAGCCCAAGTATCAGAACCGGCAAAAGCCCGGTCACAAACCAACAAGCCCTCATCTGCGCCCATTGCGATTGCCTCACGCAAAGCTGCATCCGCCTGCGGAGGACCCATTGTAACAATGCTCACCTTTCCTCCAAAGCGTTCCTTAAGCCTTACGCCCTCTTCAATCGCGTACATATCAAAAGGGTTAATAATAGATTTCACCCCTTCGCGCATAAGCGTGTTTGTCTCAGGATTAATCCTTACCTCAGTTGTTTCGGGGACTTGTTTTATGCAAACGACTATGTTCATATTTTCCTGAAAGGTGCCTTACTTAGCCAGTTCCTTTATAATCTGTAACGCGATAATACCGCGCTGAATCTGATTAGTGCCTTCGTAAATCTGGGTAATCTTGGCATCACGCATATATTTCTCCGCCGGATAGTCTTTCATATAACCATAGCCGCCGAGTATCTGCACCGCGTCAGTGGTTACTTTCATCGCCACATCAGAGGCAAACATCTTGGCCATGGCCGAATCTTTGGCCACGTCTTTTACCCCGGCGTCTATTTCTCTGGCGCAGGCATAAACTAAGGCGCGCGCTGCCTCTACCTGGGTCGCCATATCCGCCAGCATCCACTGTATCCCCTGAAAACTGGCGATAGTCTTTCCAAACTGCTGCCTTTCTCTGGCATATTTTACCGCCGTATCCAGCGCCCCCTGGGCAATGCCGACTGCCTGCGCTGCCACGCCCGGCCGGGACTTGTCAAAAGTCTTCATGGTCACAATAAAACCCATGCCTTCCTTAGAAAGAAGATTTTCCGCGGGAATCTTGCAATCGGTAAAAATTAATTCGCGGGTAGAGGAAGCGCGAATCCCCAGCTTATCCTCTTTCTTGCCGAAGGTAAATCCCGGCGCGCCTTTTTCCACGATAAACGCGGAAGCGCCCCTGGGCCCCTTGGTCTTATCGGTCATGGCAATGATAGTATAGGTTTCGGCATCGCCGCCGTTGGTGATAAAATGCTTGGTGCCGTTTAGGATGTAATGGTTACCCTGTTTTTTGGCTGTGGTCTTAATGGCTGAGGCATCCGAGCCTGCCTCCGGCTCAGTAATGCCGAAGGCGGCGATTTTTTTGCCGCTGGCCAAATCAGGAAGGTATTTTTTCTTCTGCTCCTCGTTGCCGAAAAGGATAATCGGAAAGGTGCCCAAGGCCGAGGCCGCGTAGCAAACCGCGATTCCCCCGCAGGCCCGGGATAACTCCTCTGTGGCAATGCATAAATCCAGCACCCCCCCGCCGGTGCCGCCGAATTCCTGCGGCACAAAAATAGCGAATAAATCCGACTGGGCTAAAATTTTTATTACCTCCCAAGGGTACTCTTCGCTTTTGTCATATTTGGCTGCTACCGGCCGGATTTTTTCTTCGGCAATCTTACGGGTTAACTCCTGAATCATCTTTTGTCCATCATTTAATAAATAATCCATTACTCATTCCTCCTTCGCCTCAAGTTAAGACCCGGTCTTGCCAAGCGTGGCAAGACCGGGTCTTGGGTTATGCCGTATAGTAATTCATACTTTTCTGAGCATGGCAATTTCCTGGCAATTCGGGAATTTGGGGCAGTTAATGCACTCTGCCCAAATCTTATGGGGGAGCTGGGAATTTTTTATTTTTTTAAAACCGAATTTTTTGAAATAATCCGGCTTATAGGTGAGCACAAATATTTTTTTGGCGCCTATTTTCCCGGCCTCTTCAAGGCAGGTTGCGACTAAAACTGCTCCCAGGCCCTTTTTTTGTTTATCGCGGCGCACTGCCAAAGACTTAATCTCAACCAGGTCGCCCCAAGAGATATGCAAGGCGCAGCAACCGATAACTTTTCTGCTTTCCTCTATTGCCCAAAAATCGCGGATATTTTCGTATAATTCATTTAACGAGCGCGGCAGCATTAAATCCTGTTTGGCAAAGCCATTAATCAGCGCCTGTATCTGGCTGATGTCTTTAATCTCGGCTTTTCTTATTTTTGAATTTTCCATTGTTTATATATGCGTTCCTTTTGCCACCACCACAATCCCGGAATCAGTGATATAGAACCTTTTTTTATCCTGCTTTTGGTCAACGCCGATAACCGTGCCTTCGGGGATATTAATGTCCTTATCAATAATCGCTTTTTTAATTTTGGCGTGGCTAGAGACATTAACGCCTTCCATCAGGATAGAATCCTCCACCTCGGCATAACTATGTATTCTGACATTGGGAGAAAGTATGGAGCGCTTGACTTTGCCCGCGCTAACTATACAGCCCCCGGAAATCATAGAGTCCAGCAATAATCCTATCCTGCCGTCGCTATCCTCTCCGGAAAAAACGGTCTTGGCAGGAGGAAACTTCTCCTGATAAGTCCTGATTGGCCACTCGTTGTCATAGAGATTAAATACCGGCTTGACCCTCACTAAATCCATATTCGCCTCATAATAGGCTTCAATTGTCCCGATATCCCGCCAGTAATTCGCCTCCCCATCCTGATTAACAAAATTATAAAGCGCTATCTTCAGCCCCTTCTCCAGCATTTGCGGGATGATATCTTTGCCAAAATCATGGGTAGAGTTATGCCGCTTGGCGTCCTGCCGCAATTCTTCCTCAATCACCGGGTGTTTAAAAACATAGATACCCATTGAGGCATAGGCCTTATCAGGCTTAGCGGGTATAGTCTTGGGGTTGGCCGGCTTTTCCTGGAAACCCGCTATCTTACCGGCGCTATCTACCTCCACTACGCCCAGGTGCCGGCAATCTTCTGTATTTACCTCAACTACCCCCACGGTCAAATCCGCCTGCTGCTGGCGGTGAAAATCTATCATCTCATAATAATTCATCTTGTAAATATGGTCGCCGGCCAGAATCAAAACGTCATCGGGCCGGTCAAGACCCAGGGTATACAGGTTCTGATAAATAGCGTCCGCTGTGCCCAGGTACCAGGATTCGCCGACTCTCTGCTGCGCCGGCAATATCTCAATAAACTGGGCCAGTTCCGAAGGCAGGATATTCCATCCTAAGCGGATATGTTTCTGCAAAGACGCGGATTTATACTGGGTCAAAAGGTAAATCTTGCGCAGGCCCGAATTAATGCAGTTGCTCAGGGTAAAATCAATAATTCTATATATCCCGCCAAAAGGCACGGCGGGCTTGGTGCGGTCCTTGGTCAAAGGCAATAAGCGTTCGCCTTTTCCGCCGGCCATAATAAAAGTTAATACCTGCGGCCTCATTGCGCCAATACTCCGAATACTCCCCGCCTGATCATCATAATACCGATGGCCGCAAGCAGGATATACATAATTTTAGAGAAAGCGCGCGTTCCGCTTATGCCTATAAGCCTGATTACCGCATTCGCCTTGGCCAGGCTCAGCCAGACAATCAGCATATTCACCAGGAGCGAGATAAGCGTGGGGATGATGCCGAAATTATCCAGCATCATTAAGGTGGTAGTTAATACCGCGGGGCCGGTGATTAAGGGGGTGCCTAAAGGGAATACCCCGACGTCCTTCTCGTGGCCGTCGGAGAGAATGTGTTTTTGCGTGCCGGGAAGCAGCAACCGTATAGAGATAATGAATAAAAGCGCGCCGCCGGCAATCTGAAAGTCCGGGATGGTGATGCCGATAAGCCTCAATATCCATTTGCCCACAAAGACAAATAAAATCGCCACCCCGGTCGCGGTAGCGACTGAATCGGCAATAATCTTATTCCTTTCTTTTTTAGTGCTTCCCTCTACCAGGGAGATAAATAAAGGAATATTACCGATGGTATCCACCGCCACAAAGATGGGAATAAAGGCCAAAATAAAAGGTTCCAGTCTAGTCAGCATAGTTTTAAATTATACTACCAACTCCTTACCACTGCAAGCCATATATTCTCAAGACCCGGTCTTGCCAAGCGTGGCAAGACCGGGTCTTAGGTTATATTTTATTGATTAGGAGCAGGCACAGAAAACTGGTTAAGGCCGAGAGGATAATCAACCATTTTAATCCGGCTATCGGCAATAAAAAGGCGCCGGACAAATTGCTGGTCACCAACGCCAAATTGCTGAAACTGCATAAAAGCGCAAAAGAAGTTGCCTCCAAGCCCTTGGCAGTATTCCTGGCCATAAAATCCATCACCATCAAAAAGATAAACATCCCCATTAGGCTATAGACCACGTCATAAACCACCGCGGTTACCGGCGTATAATAAAGATAGCTTAAGGTAGTAGCGGCCCCGACAAATACGGAGACATACAGCCATTTTTTAATATTTATCTTCTGGCTGAATTTATAATACAATAGGGAGCCGATTACCGAAAAAACCGTGCTGATCGTCCCCAGGGCGCCGATCCAAACTTTGCCCCATTTGAAGATATCCCTCTGAATAAAAAAAAGCGGAGTGCCGAATGAAGGGGAATACCTGTAGAGAAAGATAAATAAACCAACAATCAATAGCTTTTTATCGCTAAATAACTTTTTTAAATCTGAAAATAATGTTGACCGAGCCTTATTTTCTACCGCCTTGTCTTCCTGAAAAAAATAAGCCGCCACCCCCACCAGTAGATATACCGGCGCCAGGCACAAAAACCCCGCCCGGTAGCCCCATTTCTCGGCAATATAGCCGCCGCCTATGCCGGTAATCAACCCTGATATGGTAATGGAAATCCATTGAATACTCTGGATTTTCCCGGTATTCTGATATTTTTTTCCCTCCACGCACATAACCCCGTCTACTGCCACGTCCCGAAAAGCCGCGTCGGCAGAATTTATCACCAAGATGGCTATCAAGGCGAAAATAGGCAACGCGGCCAGGCCTAAAAATAAAACTAAAATGATATCCAGGCCAAGCGCAAGGAAAATCCAGGCCCTCTTAGTTAAAAAATTATCTATGGCGTAGCCGATAAGCGGCTTGACCAGCCAGGCAAAGGTGATAACGCTGCTGATGAGCATTATTTTTTCTGCGGAAAAATGCAGCGTCTCTTTAAGATAATAAAATAAACCCTGGGAAGGCAGGCCCTCTATACCTTGCGTAAAATAAACCGCGCTACTTAAGGCAAAAATCCAAAATAACTTTTTATTCATTATGCTCCTATTAACAAAAAAACTACCTTTTTTAAAAGGTAGCCTGGCCCGGCGTGGTAGAAACTAAAATTACTCAGTCTTAGGGGCCTCCTCCGGGGCTTTTTTCTCTTCTGCCTGCGGCGCAGGCGTGTTCTCTTGTGTTTTAGCCGCTTCAGGCATAACCTGTTTTGCCGGCCCAGATGCCGCCGGAACAGCTGTCTGTTCGGTTGGCGCAGGGGCTCCTCTCAATAGAGAGCGGCTCTGCCTTGCCGATAAAAGCGCCAGGCTCACGCAGGTAATAAAAAATATGGTGGATAAAACCGTGGTTGAGCGCGTCAGAAAAGCGCTAGTCTTGGTGCCGAACATTGATTCTACGCCGGAAAAGCTCTCCACCAGGCCTCCGCCGCGGCCAGACTGAATCAGGATTATCCCGATTAATAAAGTACAAGTAGTTACATGTATTACAATCAAAAAAATCATTTCCTAACCTCGCTGGCTTTTTTCACAATGGCCGTAAACGACTCTGTTGTTAAACTGGCGCCTCCCACTAACGCGCCGTCAATATCCGGCTGCCGGATTAATTCCGCGATATTTTCCGGCTTGACGCTGCCGCCGTATTGAATCCTGATCTTTTCGGCCACTTCATTATTATACATCTTAACTAGTAAATTACGAATATATTTTTGCGCCTCCTGCGCCTGCTGGAAAGTGGCGGTCTTTCCTGTGCCGATCGCCCAAACCGGCTCATAAGCGATAACCACCCCTTCTATTCCCTGTTCCTCTATACCCTTAAGGCCCTCGCGCAGCTGCTCTTCTAAAACCTTAAAAGTTTCTCCGCCTTCGCGCTGTTTTAACGTCTCGCCTACGCAAACAATAGGAACCAGGCCGGCCCCTAAGGCCGCTTTTAGTTTCTTATTTACCGATTCGTTAGTTTCGCCAAAATACTGCCGGCGCTCCGAATGCCCGATAATGACAAATTTAACCTCAATATCCCTGAGCATCATCGGCGAAACCTCTCCGGTAAAGGCGCCCTCATCCTGCCAAAAAGTATCCTGCGCGCCCAACTGGAGATTGGAATCAACAAGCACCTCCCCGACCTCGCTTAATGCCGTAAAGGGCGGGCAAAGCACAATATCTATCTCGTCGCTGGCCACAGCAAAGAGCTCCCTTTTCAAGCCATTAGCCAGTTCAATAGCCTGCACCACCGTCTTATACATCTTCCAGTTTCCGGCAATTATGGTTTTGCGCATCCTATTTACCCCGTTAGAGATAGGAAACGCTTCAGTCTATTTTTTAAATAGCGCTTCCCCATCCCCGTTTTCAAATATCGTTCTCTTGTAAATACGTCATTCTTATCTATGCAGCCTTCATAATATATTAATTCAAAAGGGCCTCTGTTTTTAGTAGAAATCACTTTATTTTCATTGTGTTCACTGAAGCGTTTCCGTAAATCAGCGGTTGTGCCGGCGTAAAACTTGTTGTCTTTTCTACTTCTGATTACATAGGTGTAAACCATGAGTCGTAATCTCTAACGGGGTTTATCCGTCAAGGCCGCGATGCCCGGCAGGGCCTTTCCCTCCAGGAACTCCAGGCTCGCTCCGCCGCCGGTAGAAATATGCGTCATCTTATCTTCTAATTTAAATTTCGCCACTGCCGCCGCGGTATCGCCGCCGCCGATAATCGTGGCCGCCCGCAGGCCGCTGATAATTTTAGCGATCTCCCGCGTGCCTTTGGCGAAGGAATCCATTTCAAAAATCCCTACCGGGCCATTCCAGACAATTGTTTTGGCGGACTTCAATTTTGCCTGGAATAGCGCGATGGTTTTAGGTCCGATATCCACGGCAATTTTACCGTCAGGGATATCTTCGCCCACAATTTCCGTCTTGCTATCGCTGGCAACCGTATCCACTACCACATTGTCTATGGGCAACAAAATCTCTTTCTGCAGGCCTTTGGCCTTCTCCAATATGGATTTGGCTAAATCTATTTTGTCCTTTTCTAATTTAGAATTTCCTATGGGTTTATTCTGCGCCTTTAAAAAGGTATAGGCCATGCCGCCGCCGACAAGAATGGCGTCGCATTTAGGCAGCAGGTTTTCAATCACCCCTATTTTATCCGAAACCTTTGAGCCGCCTAAAATCACCATAAACGGCTTTTGCGGGTTCTGGATAGCCCCGCCTAAATATTGAATCTCCTTATCCAGGAGGAACCCGGCCGCTGACTTAAGGTAATGCGCCACGCCTTCTGTGGAGGCGTGCGCCCGGTGCGCCGTGCCAAAGGCATCGTTGACAAAAATATCCCCCAGGGCGGCTAACTCTTTGGCAAAGCCCGCGTCATTGGCTTCCTCTTCAGGGTGAAACCTTAAATTCTCCAATAAAATAACCCTTTCCCTGGCTGCTTCAATCTCGCTTTTAACCTTATCTCCCACGCACTCATCCACGAACTTTACCGGCCCTGCCAATAGCTCTCCAAGCCTGGCTGCCACAGGCGCCAGGCTATATTTATCCTGGCGCTTGCCGTCAGGACGGCCTAAATGGCTGATCAGGATGATTTTTTTGGCGCCGCCTTGCAAGATATATTTGATGGTAGGCAGCGTCGCCCTGATACGCGTATCATCGGTAATGTTTAAATTGGCGTCCTGGGGCACATTAAAATCCGCCCTCACCAATACTTTTTTATTCTCTAGGTCAATGTCCTTCAGGTTAAGCTTAGCCATGCGAATATTTCTCCCCTGGTATAATGTATCTTATAGCTTTGACTAATTGCGAGTATCAGACTATTAGAATATCAGAGCGAGAAAATCAGATTATCAGAGCACCAGAAATGAATAAATTTCGCGTTTTTTTTCCGATAATCTGATACTCTGATAATCTCGTTCTGATAATCTGGTACTCTGATATTCGCTTAAAAAACAGCTATCTTAGTAACTATTAGCTTATATCTTCTGCAAACCCGCTAAAATTTATCTTTAATGCTTATAGGATGTCTCTTAATTAGATAACATTGGGTAATATATATTAAATTGCTGCCTTTGTCAAAGGTTTTGTTTCCTGGCCCAAAAAAAGCAGGGATAAGCTGCCCAGCTTAAAAATGACGGCGATCATCACGCTCTTGGCCAGGCCCAAAACCGGCAGCAGCACAATTCCTGCCAATATGCCGGCCAGCCACCCGCCTGCCAGGTCGGCAGCGTAAAGCGCGCCGGCTGTGCCAGCCGCTTCTTTCCTGCCCCGTAAATATATCTTACCGGCTAGAGGAAACTCCAGGCCCACGAGAAATCCAGGGACAAAAAATAGGCTGATAAAAATAAAAACGGGGCAACCGGAAAGCTTAGGTATACTTAACGCCAAAAGGCAAGAAAATACGGCGATAGTTATCTCCAGCTTAATAAATAATTTCCATGCGTTCTTAATCTCTTCAATATGGCGCGCCAACAAGAAACTTCCCACGGCTGCTCCGGCCATAAAAACGCTGATGAGTATGCCTATCTGGCGGTATAAATAGCCGTAAAATACCTGAAAAGCAAAAATCATGATTAAATTTACCAGCATGCCGAAGAAACCCGTAGTGGCAATGCTATAAACGATAGTTAAGCCGGCTAAGCGTGGCTTGCGTTTTAGAAGATAAAGAAATAAGAGAGTAACAGCGCCTATTAAAACCGCGATTATCCCCAAATCCAGATTAGTTAAAGATTCCAAGAGCCGGCTGAATGCGGGCGAGAACTGTTTATTCCAGAAAACCAGCGTCTGAAATACCGCCAGGGGCGCCAGGTCAAGGTTGCTTTTGCGGGTTGCCTGGCGCAAGGACTGGTTAAACCACTCCTCTTTGCGCTGGTCTAACCGGTAATCAAGGTAAGCCGGCACCAGCACCCGGCTCTCCATATTCATCCGGGATAGCCTCTGCGCAATGGCAGCAGAATCTTTTTCTAAAATTTCTCCGGCAGTTGAGGCCAGAAAGATATTATAATCTCCGGGGATAACCCGCACATAAGGATAAGTGCTTTTAAGGCTGTTGAATACGCAGGCATTGAGGTCTATCAGTTCCTTGCTTAAATAGGTAAGCGAGCCGGCGAGCCGAAAGGCTAAGATACCGCCGGGATTAAGCCTTTTCCTGACTAAAGAAAAAAATTCCCGCGTAAAAAAACGATTGATAGCCAAATCTGTTGGCCGGGATAAACCGACCAAGACTATGTCGTATTTAGTGGCGGTTACCTTTAAGAAAAACCTGCCGTCTAAGTTGATAATACGCACCCTGCTGTCGGTGAGCTCTCTTTCTGTTAAATCAGTAGAATACTTACGCAACATCTCTATAAGTAAAGGGTCCAATTCAACATAATCAAGGTTTTTTACGGGGTGCTTAAGGATTTCGTTAATCAGGCCTCCTGAGCCATTGCTGACTACCAATATATCCTGCGCCAGGGGATGGAATAATAAAGGCAGGTGCCCGAATTCCTCCACGGAGGTTATATCAGGATAGGGCGCGCTAATTAGCGGCGCGCCGTTATAGAAAAAGGTGTATTGGCCCTCTTGTTTAGCAACTAAGACATTGCCATAAATAGAATTATGCCAATCAAGGACCCTTGTTCCCTGGTATTGCCTGTTTATAGAAAGCCTATTCAGGTAAGCGGGAGTGCCGGCCAAGAATAAAAAAACAGCGGAAACCGCGCTCAGCCAAATGAGGTATTTTATTTTCCTATTAGGCGTGTATTTACAGAAAAATAACGAAATAACCAGGTTGGTTATGGAGATAATAAAAGCTATTTGAAAAGAACTAAGCCTGGGCAGCAAAAGATAGGTAAGGATTATCCCGCCAATAATGGTGCCTATTGTTTCTAAGCTGTAAACCCTGCCGATAGAGCGTTCGGGCCTCGGGCTAAACAAAGGGGACAGTTTGACCCCGGCGCTAAAGAGCGCCCCATGGCAAAAACTTAAAGGCAGAATGATAAATAAAGAAACCCAAAACACCTGGTGCAGCCCTAATGCTTCCGCAAAGCTTATGCCGAGGATATTTTTAAATACGCGGGAAAAATAAATAGCTATGGGGAAGATTAAACTAAAGGCTATTCCCAGGCTAATAAATACATTTACCCCGTACCTCGTAAAACCCCGTTCTTCAGAACGAGGTGCGGGGTTTACGCTATTTTTGGCGCGCTCAATAAATTTCGCGATAATAAAAACACCCAGCGCCTCGGCAATAAGCCAATTAGCCAAAATTATCCCCAGGGTAAGTTCGTTACCCTGGAAACCGATTAACAATTCGCGCAGGATAATGACCTGGGCCACCATCCCGCTTGCGCCCACTGCCAAAATTGCCAAAAGAAAAATATAATACATATCCGGAAAAATTAAAAAGGGGCGGATAGACTATCCGCCCCTTTAGTTGAAAAACCGCTTATACTTTTATTACAGGCCTTTTTTGACGATATATTCGCACAGGTCCACAACCCTTACCGAATACGCCCACTCATTATCGTACCAGCCCATTACCTTAACCAAGTTCCCGCCAATAACCTTGGTTAACTCCGCGTCAAAGATGCAGGAATAATTAGAGCCGCAAAAATCTTTGGATACCAGAGGCTCGGTAAGGTATTGCAGTATCCCTTTCAGGTCCGTTTCCGCCGCCTTTTTAAACGCCTCTTTTACCGCGTCCACGGTAGTGTCTTTTTCCACAATACAGCTTAAATCAGTCAAAGACACATCGGGCGTGGGCACGCGAATGGCCAGGCCGTCCATTTTGCCTTTTAATTCCGGGATAACCTCTCCGATTGCCTTAGCCGCGCCGGTTGAGGTAGGAATCATGGAAACCGCTGCCGCGCGCGCCCGGCGCAAATCCTTGTGCGGCAAGTCAAGAATCCGCTGGTCATTAGTATAGGAATGAATGGTAGTCATCAAGGCGCTCTTAATGCCGAAGTTATCCATAATCACCTTGGACATCGGTGCCAGGCAATTAGTGGTGCAAGAGGCGTTAGAGACGATATTGTGTTTTCCAGGGTCATAATTCTTTTCATTGACCCCCATTACCACGGTGATGTCCTGGCCTTTGGCCGGGGCGGTAATAATAATTTTTTTCGCTCCGCCGTTCTGGATATGGCCGATGCATTTTTCCTTTTCCGTAAATACGCCGGTGGATTCTATCACAACCTGGACCCCGTAATCCTTCCAGGGGATTTCCGCCGGAGATTTGGCGCTCAAGACTTTCAGGGTCTTGCCGTTCACAATCAGGGCGTCCTCTTTTGCCTCTACAGTGGCGTTTAAGGCCCCGAAATTAGAATCGTATTTCAAAAGGTGCGCCAGGGTCTTTGTGCCTACCGGCAAATCATTGACCGCGACAAAGTCTAAATCAGGGGTTCCCTTTACTATCGCCGCCCGGTACACTAACCTGCCAATCCTGCCAAAACCGTTAATACCAACTTTTACAGCCATTGTCTTTGTTCCTCCTTCGCTTTTTATATGTTTTAGGTTACTTTAGCGGAACTCTGGCTCATCTCGCGTAAATATTTCGCCGCTAATTCCGGCGGGGTGGGGACAACGTAAAAACCCGAGCCCCATTCAAAGCCCGCGATGCGGGTGAGCTTGGGCATAATCTCAATATGCCAGTGGTAGCCTTCTGAGGCGCCGTCCCCGTTTATCGGAGAGGTATGGATGATAAAGTTATACGCGGGATTTGCGAACACCTTCTTGATCTTGGAGATGGTCTCTTTTAATATCATTGCCAATGCCGGTATTTCCTCCGCGGGCATATGGCAGAAATAGCCGCTGTGTTTCTTGGGGATTATCCAAACCTCAAAAGGAAAACGCGAGACAAAAGGGCAGAAAGAAAGAAAATCTTTATTTTCTATGATGACACGCTCCCTGTCTTGTATCTCCTGCCGGAGCATATCGCAGAATATGCAGCGCTCGCGGAACTCAAAATAATTATGCGCGCCCTTAATTTCCTCCATTACGCTCTTAGGCACCATCGGCAAAGCAATCATCTGGGTATGCGGGTGCTCCAGGGACGCGCCTGCGGCCGGGCCGTAGTTTTTGAAAATCATGATGTACTTAAAGCGCTTATCCTTAATCAGGTCCAGCGCCCGGCGGCAAAGCATAGAGATAATATTTTCTATTTCCGGATTCAATAAATCCGGGATATCTTTCTCATGATAAGGCGTCTCAATTAATACTTCGTGCGCGCCTACGCCGTTGGACATATCGTATATCCCCAGGCCGCGCCTGTCCAAATCCCCCTCAATCTGCAGCGCGGGAAACTTGTTCGCGACTACCCGCACCTGCCAACCCGGCGTGTTCGGGCTGGTATGCGGATTCCTGATGGCCTCTATTTCCGGCGGGGTTAATGATTCACTGCCGTAGCAAAAGGGGCAGGTCCCGCCGCGCCAGCCGTGAGACTCGTGCTCGTAATCTTCCGGTTTATTAGGGTGGTCGGTATCTACGATTACCCACCTTCCGCCGATCGGATCTCTTCTTAATTCGGACATTTTAATGAGCAGACAACTTACGGAGCATACATCCTTACGTCTGGCGACGTAAGTTGTAGCCCGTAGGGCGTCTGCGAATTAACCCAGCACTAATTTTTATCAACCCTTATCTCTATCTCATAAGGATTGATACCAACGCAACCCCTATGAGTTAACTTTAAGCGTTTCATAAAATTAGTGCTGGGTAAGTTCGGCCATACGACTTAGCTTCGCTTGCCGCACAAGCGGCACACCGGATGTTCCGATACAGCCGGGTGCTCGCTCGCTAAGTCGTGGCCTCATTTACCTCTCTTAAAAACTTCGCGGCATCTTCGGGCGGCAAAGGACAGATATAAAATCCCGTGCCCCATTCAAATCCCGCGACGCGGGTTAAACGGGGAATAATTTCAATATGCCAGTGATAATCATAATCAATGCTCTTCCAGTAACCTACTTTTTGGCGCCGGAAAGGAGCGGTATGGATAATATAATTATAGGCCGGGTCATTTAGGCCCTTCTTTAATTTTGCCAGGATTTCTTTTAGGATACGGCCGAGTTCAAGGCGCATAGGCGGGGTAAGGCTGGTAAAATCGCAGGCGTGTTTTTTAGGTAAAATCCAGACTTCAAAAGGGAACCTGGCGGCAAAAGGCGTGATGGCGATAAAACCGTCTATATCCAAGATAACCCTGTCCTTAGCTTCCAATTCCTGCTTGATTAAATCGCAGAATATGCATCTTTCATGATAATCATAATATTGCCTGGCGCCCACTAATTCCTCTTTGACTCTTTTCGGGTTAACCGGCGTAGCGATTAATTGCGAGCGGGAATGTTGAATCCTGCCGCCCCCGGCTATCCAGCCGTAATTTTTAAAGGCCAGGACATACTTGAAGCGCCGGTCTTTTTCTAGGTCCATAATCCTGTCTATATAACAGGAAATAACCTTGCCGATCTGCTCTTGGCTTAAATCCGCCATATTGGCGATATGCTGGCTGGTCTCTATGACTATCTCGTGCGCTCCGATACCAGTCATCATATCGTATAAACCGCGGCCCCGGCGGTCAAGGTCGCCTTCTATCCTTAAGAAAGGCGCGATACTAGGGACTACCCTTAATTCCCAGCCCGGGCCGTTAGGAGCGGAGGTTTTTGGCCTGATGACGTATATCTCCGGCGGGGTTTCTTTTTCTTTGCCATCGCAGAAAGGGCAGGGTTTTTCGGCAGGCCCCTGAACGGCAGGGCTGCCAAACTGGTCAGGGCGCTTGGCGCGCTCTGTCGCGATAATTACCCACCTACCTATAATCGGATCTTTTCTTAATTCCGGCATAACCTCCTCGCTCTCGCTCGTCGGAATTCAAAATTCAAAATGCAAAAATCAAAATTTATTTTAAATTATATTAAATGAATTAACTAATTATACTATATATTTTTTTTAATGCAATTATTTTTTTCCTAATATTTCACCCGCACGGATCCTGTGCCCTGAGACAAAATCCGCCACGCCCATCCTTTTTTTTCCTTCCATCTGTAATTCCTGAATAATCAAAGCCTCTTTTGCCGTCGCCACCTCTATCCCCTCTTTGGAAACCCGCGTTATCTGTCCCGCTGACGTGGTGACTTGGTGACGTGCCTGCCCCGACCGAAAGGTTGGGGGTGACTTGGTGACTCTTGTCTTATAAATCTTGAGCAGCTTGCCATTATAATAGGAAAAAGCGCCCGGCCAAATTAAAGTCGCCCTAACCAGGCTATTAATTTCTTCGGCAGGCTTATTCCAATCAATCAAGCCATCCTCTTTTTTCAGCCTGGGGGCAAGGCTGGCCTTATTTTCATCCTGGGGCATTAGCTTATAATTATCCTGCTCAATGCCCTTTAAAGCCTCAACTACTAACTCCGCGGAAATTTCAGCTAATTTATTTTCCAGGGTAATAATCGTTTCTTCGGCGTTAACATCTACGGCGCGCTGCAAAATGGTCGGCCCGGCATCCATCTGCCTGGCCATTTTAATAATAGTAATGCCGGTCTTTTTTTCCCGGTTAATTATCGCCCAATTCATCGGTGCGGCGCCGCGGTATTTAGGTAAAAGCGAGGCATGGACATTCAGGCAAAAGAGGCGGGGGATATCCAGCACTTTTTGGGATAAGAGCTGGCCGTAAGAGATAACGATAAATAAATCCGGGCTTAAATCCTTAAGAAACTTTATCGCCTCGGCCGCGTTAATATCCTGCGGCTGATAAACCTTCAGGCTGGATTCTGCGGCGATAGCCTTGACTGCCGTACCTTCGTAATGCAGCCCGCGGCCCTTCTTTTTATCGGGCTGCGTAACCACGCAGCAAACCTTATGCGGCGTCTTTAACAGCGCCATTAGCGCCGGCAAGGCAAATTGTGAACTGCCAAAAAAGACTATGTTCATATTTGTATCGTTTAATTTAACGTATCAAATCCCAATATCCAATAAATACCAATAATACAAATGAATGTCCAATTTCCAATGACCAATTAACCAAGTGGAGATTGGCAATTGGGATTTGGGATTTTATTGGGATTTGGTACTTATTGGTAATTATTGGGATTTTATACAGGGTCCACATCAACAGTTACTATTATACCTGAATGCGAAAAATCTTTTAAGTGTTTTTTCAGGAATTTACTGGCCAGGGGAGCGGAATTTGCCCGCAGCAATATTTGCCAACAAAAATTTCCGCGTAATTTAGCAGGCTGGGCCGAACTCACTGCCATCAGCTTAACAGCCCCGTTCTTAGCATAATTATTTAACTTCTTAAATAAGGCCTCGCTGGCCTCTCTGACCCTGGATTCTTTTTGCCCGCGCAATTTCACCATCACCAAATGCTTAAAGGGCGGAAAATCCAGCTCCTTTCTTTCTTTTAATTCTTTATCATAAAAAGCGGCTACATCCTGCCTGGCCAGGGCCTGAAAACAATGATGGGCCGCCAGGCCGGTCTGAATTACCATCTTCTCTTTGGCTAATCCCAACAGGCCCAATAATAAGCCAAAAGCCCTCTCGCTGGCGCGAAAATCAATCCGCTGTAAAGAATTATCTATGTCCAATACGCCCACCAGCCCAAACGCGCATCCTGGATGCCTGATTATAGACTGAGTAGAAATAAGTATGTCAAAGTCTTTGGGGTCCGGCTCCCCGGCCCCATCCATTCTTTTAATCCTGGCTTGCGCAAATACCCTGTTGCCGTCGCTTTCTATTTTTTCCGTGCCGGCGCCGGAATAACGCAGGTAACCGGAATTACACTGAGGGCAGACCTTGGGCGCGGCCATCTTAAAGTTGCAATAATGGCAGGTTAAGATATTCTCCTTAAAATGATACACCAAATTGATATTACAGCGCGGGCATTTCAGGACCGCCCCGCACCCGGAACAGGCGGCAAGCGTGGCAAAGCCCTTACGATTTAAAAATAACAACGCCTTTAGTTTTGAATTAAGGCACATGCCTATGGCGTCTTCTAAATATTTTGAAGTCCTGGCCTTATTGATTTTAAAATATTCGCATTGCGTATTGATAATTTTCACTTCCGCGGGGGATTTCAGCGGGATTAAGGTATATCCGGCCTTATCTTTTCCGGCCAAATACAATGCCTCTAAAGACGGCGCGGTGCTGGCTAGAATAAGCCTTGCCTTTTCAATTTCTGCGCGCATAAGGGCGGCTACCCTGGCATGATAATGCGGCACTTGGTCCTGCTTGTAAGATGAGTCCTGCTCCTCGTCAATAATCACCAGGCCCAAATTGCTCAGCGGCGCGAAAATCGCGGAGCGCGTGCCGACGACTACTTTAAATTTACCTTCTTTTATCTGGCGCCACTCTTCTTGCTCGCCGGGCTCTTTTCTGTATAAAGACGCTGCCTGTATGCCCAGGCCGGTTTCAATCCTCTTTTTTGCCGCTAAAGCGGAATTGATATCGGGCAAGAGGACTATCGCGGAGGCGTGATTATCCAAAGTCTCTTTTATCTCTCTAAGATAAACATCCCACCTTTCCAGGCCGGTTAAGTCTTGAATTAAGCTGACCTGCGGGTTATTTTTATTATGGCCTGCCGGCGGCGCTTTTACCGGCGGTATTTTCCTGCCCTTTCTTAAAGCCTGCGGCAGCGCGGTTTCAATGGCCTCCCCCCAGGAACAACAATAATACTCCGAAAGTCTCCTGGCCAGGGTAAGCATATTTTTATCCAATACCGGCTCCTCGTCAATTACCTCCAATAAACTTTTCAGGCGCCTAACCCGGGTTTTTGGGCTAAGCCCTACCACATACGCCAGCGTCTTCTGGTTACGAAAATCAACCCGGACCCTGGCGCCAATCTTTATCCTGGCGCGCATATCCGCGGGCACAATATAATCAAACGGGCCCTCAACCGGTATTCCGAGGACCACCTGGGCATACAACATTATATATCTCCCTTAGGGCATCCGGTTTTTTAATCCTGCGCATATTTTCTTTTATCTTATTTAATTTCTCCGGATGCTCCTTATAATCCAAAACCAATTCCTTTACCTCTTTGTTGTCTTTGGCGCATAAACCGATCCCGTACCCCTTTAATATCTCAATATTGGCCGCTTCCTGGCCGGGAATCGCCGAAATAAATATAGGCACCAGCTCCATCGCCAAAACTTCGGAAATCGTCAGGCCTCCGGGCTTGGTGATGATTAAATCCGATATTGCCATCAACTCTTCTATGTTATCCACAAAACCGAATACCGAAACACCGGGATAATTTTTACGCCTCAACCTGTCAAATAAGGCTTTATTTCTTGCCGAGACAACCAGCACCTGGACATCCCTGCGCAATAAATCAACAATCCTGTCTATGGGGCCGATGCCGAATGAGCCGGTAACGATTAAAACCGTAAACCTGTCTTCTAGGTTAAATTTCCGCAATAACGCGCCGCGTGGGAACTGGCGCGAAAACTTTTGCTCTATCGGTATGCCTGTTACCTTTACGCGGCTTTCCTTTATGCCCCGGCGGACCAACTGCTGCCTGGTAAAGTTGCTGGCTACAATATAAATATCCGTAAATTTTGACAGCCAAAACGGATGAATACCGAAATCAGTAACCACGGTAAAAAGCCGAGAATTAATTTTACGCCTTCTCTTCAGGTGCGTGGCTACTTCCACGGGAAGAAAATGGGTGCAGATAATGATATCGGGGTTTTCCTTAGCTAAAAATCCGGAAAATTTGAAAGTGTTAATCCGGTTTATAATAAAACGGATTCCCATAACCACCGGCCGCAAAATTATAAAATGAGTGACATAGTAACCTATCGCCCAGAAAACCTGGACGTAGCTGACCATAAAGGCGTAACTACTGGTATAGGCATTCCTGAAGGGTCTAAGGGAATTCTCCAGTATATCGATTAGCCTGATTTCAAGATGGGGGTTATTGTTCTTAAAATAATCATATAAAGCCTGGGCAGCCTTAAAATGCCCGCTGCCCGCAGAGGTATAGAGTATAAAAATCTTCATAATGCCAGAATAAATTTGGCGGCCTCGCAGAGGTCGCGGAATACAAAATCCGGCTGGGCAAGCCAATTTTTACGATTGGACAATTTTTCTTTGCCGGAAAAAACAA